>Ga0081540_1002474_pt1 | contig 15043 bp, 15 predicted proteins | sample TabmetS2T1R1_FD_71024 | JGI IMG/M metagenome (GOLD analysis project Ga0081540, IMG submission 71024) | Tabebuia heterophylla rhizosphere microbial communities from the University of Puerto Rico - S2T1R1 | ecosystem: Host-associated > Plants > Roots > Rhizosphere ... | reverse complement strand
TGCGCGGCGCTCAATTGCCTTACAAGACCACGTTAGAATCGCGGGTGGGTGCGAAATTGTTTCGTCCGGCGCCTGCCGCGCAAGTCGTCGAAAAGATGCATGCGCCTGCCTTCGGTTTCCGGCAGGACTGCGAGGCGCGGGGTACCAACGCGCTGAACCCCTGCCGTGCTCGCGACCACCTTCCGCAAGCGAATGCTCTGGTTCGTGCTAGACGGGGTTCCGTTGCGATTGAATCGGAAACCGGTCCAGAACTTTGTTTTGTCGCATTTTCTTACGGAAAACCGGCGTCCACTTTTCCGGAAAATGCTCTAGGACTGCAACGCAGCCTTGAGCTTTTCGGCCTGTTGGGCCAGCACCTCCGGCTTCTCTTTTTCGCTCGCCGGGGGCTTCATGGCGACCCCGTCGCGGCGTGGAATAACGTGCACATGGAGATGGAACACGACTTGGCCGCCGGCCGGTTCGTTGAACTGCTGCACCGTGACGCCGTCGGCGTCGAAGGCCTTCATGGCAGCCTTGGCGACCATCTGTGACACCCTGGCCACGTGCGCGAGATCGTCGGGCTGGACATCGAGAAGGTTGCGGGCCGCCGCCTTGGGGAGCACCAGCGTGTGGCCGGGCGCACGCGGCATGATGTCGAGGAAGGCGAAGGCCTTTTCGTCCTCGTAGACCTTGTAGGCCGGCAACTCGCCGCGCAGGATTTTCGCAAAGATGTTGTTCGGATCGTAGGCCATGGAGCGCCCCAGGATGCGTCGGATCACGATCTGTCGCAGCAGGCCGAGCGCCGCGTCAAGCTTGAAGCCGAGCGTTCCGCCCGCCAAGCTCACAACTCCTCGGCCGGCACCTTGCGATAGGGAGCATAGGTGGCGAGTTCGGCGCCTGCCGATTCCACATAGGCGCGCTCGCGTTTGAGGTAATCGGCGATCGCCCGCCGCAGGCCGGCATCGCGGATGAAGTGCGCCGAGTAGGTGGTGACCGGCAGGTAGCCGCGGGCGATCTTGTGCTCGCCCTGGGCGCCCGCCTCGACGCGCGCGAGCTTCGCCGCGATGGCGAAATCGATCGCCTGGTAATAGCAGAGCTCGAAGTGCAGGAACGGGTGGTGCTCGATCGCACCCCAGTTGCGGCCGAACAGCGTGTCGGAGCCGATGAAATTGAGCGCGCCGGCGATGAAGCGGCCGGCCCGCTTGGCCATGATCAGCACGATGTGGTCACGCATGCTCTCCCCGACGAGGGAGAAGAAGGTGCGCGTGAGATAGGGCCGGCCCCATTTGCGCGATCCCGTCTCCATGTAGAACGCGAAGAAGGCGTCCCACGCCGCCTCGGTCAGGTCGGAGCCGGTGAGCCAGTGCACGGTGACGCCGTCGGGCAGGGCGTCGCGTCGCTCGCGGCGAATGATCTTGCGCTTGCGCGCCGCCAGCGCGCCGAGGAAATCCTCGAACGATCCGTAGCCGGAATTTTCCCAGTGGAACTGCTGGTCGGTCCGCTGAAGGAAGCCCTGCTCGCCGAGAAAGCGCCAGTCCGCCTCGGGCAGGAAGGTGAGGTGGACCGAGGAGGCGTCACGCAGCCGCGTGAGCTCGACCAGGCCGGCCGCGAGCGTGGCCCGAACGATGTCGCTCTCCGGGTCCGGCCGCACCAGCAGCCGGCGCCCGGTCACCGGCGTGAACGGAACCGAGACCTGGAGCTTCGGATAGTACTGTCCGCCGGCCCGCTCGTAGGCGTCGGCCCAGCCGCTGTCGAACACGTACTCGCCGCGGGAATGGCTTTTCAGATAGCAGGGCGCCACCCCGAGCACGTCGCCGTCGGCGGTTTCGACGATGAGATGCTGCGGCTGCCAGCCGGCACGCGCCACGGCCGAGCCTGACGCCTCGAGCGCCGCGAGGAAATCATGGGCGATGAACGGGTTGAATGGTGGATGCGCGTCGTGATCCGACGTTGGTGCCGCACCGGCCTCGCGTTGAGCAATCGATTCAGCCTGCGGGCAATTTGCGAGTCGCGAGAATTGGTTGCGGTGCGCTGCTGATGTGCCTGCACGCAACGCGCCAGGATTGGCGCAGGCGTCCCATTCCGCGGCCGCAATGTCGCGGATCGCCGGGATGACGCGGATGCGCAGGTCAAGCTCGCTCACGGCCGAAAGCCCTCGAAAATCATCTGGTCCGCCCAGCGTGCGGCGCGCTCGCGATCGGCCTGCGATCGCACCGTCCACGTGAGCAGGGGAATGCCGAGCAGGGATCGTGCCAGAAGCGGGCCGGCCGCCGGCAGATCCTTGACGTTGTACGCGATGAACTGCGGCAGGCCGCGAAGCCCGTTGACCAGATAGGCGAGCTTGTCGCGGCGGCCAACGGTCCGGCCCGGCCGCAGCCGTTCCGCCACGATGCCGCGCGGCAAAGCCGGCGCGAGGTCGCGCAGCGCACGCATCGGATGCGGATCGAAGGACATCGCGGCAATCGGGCCCTCATAGTTGGTCAACGCCTGAGCGACGCGGCGTGGCAGCCTCACATCGCCGTCGAACTGGCTTTTGAGCTCGAGGAAGATGGGTACGCGGCCGGCGACGAGGTCGAGCAGCTCACCCAGCGTCATCATCCGGTCGGCCGTGGCTTTGAACGGGACGCGCTTGAGATCGGCTGTCTGTATGGCGGCCAACCTGCCTTCACCTTCGGTCAGCCGGCCAAGCATGGCGTCATGATACACGACGGCCTCGTGGTCGGCGGTGATTTGCAGGTCTACCTCGACCGCATAGCCGGCACGGACCGCCGCCGAAACAGCCGAAGGCGTGTTCTCGATGATGCCGCTCGTCTCGTCATGCAGTCCGCGGTGGGCAATGGGACGCGCGGCCAGCCAAGAACTCCCGTGCGCCGCTCGACCGGTGCCCATGGAGGGGAGCGCATGCGGATTGCTTGTCGACAGCGTCAGGCGACCTCAAACGAGCCTTCGACCTCGACCGCGGCATCGAGGGGCAGCACAGCGACACCGACCGTGGTGCGAGCGTGTCGGCCCTTGTCGGCGAATGCCGTGACCATGAGGTCGGAGGCGCCATTCATGACCTTGGGGCCGTCGAGGAAATCCGGGGTCGAATTGATGAAGCCGCCGAGGCGTACCACGCGGGCCACCTTGTCGAGGTCACCGAGGGCGGCCTTGACCTGCGCCAGCAGATTGATGCCGCAGATGCGCGCGGCGCGCTGACCGTCCTCGACCGAAACGGTGGCGCCGAGCTTTCCCTTGGCGACCAGCTTGCCCTCGATATCGAGGCAGAGCTGTCCGGAGACGACAAGAAAATTTCCCGTGCGAACGAACCCGATGTAGTTCGCAATCGGCGTCGCCGGGGTCGGCAAAATTATGCCAAGATCGGCGAGCTTACCTTCAACCACTCCGGCCATGACGCCTCCGTATGTCGACTAAAGGTGCAGCCGCCGAGCTGCGCCCGGGCTAGTGGCGCCGATTTGAAGTTCCTGCACCACCTGCCGCAAACTTGTCCAGGAACTTCAAATCGAAAAGCGGCACTAGAACCATAAACTTGCTAGTGCCCCTTTGCTTCCGAAGCTCGTTTCAGGGGGTACCGCGATGTATCACGAACTTCGGAAGCGGGGCACTAGTGCGGGGGTGAAGTCTTGGCTGATCGGGGAGCGCCGTGCAAGCGGCGTTGCGGTGCTGGTCGGGCGCCCCTATGTTGCTGCAAATTCATAAGGAGATTCGTTGATGACGTGGTGCGCCGCCTCCCTTCGCGTGGCCGCCGGCGGAGCGTTGCTGGCGGGCCTCTGTTCCGCCCCGGCCGTGGCCCAGAAGGCCGAGGTGGAGCTTGCGCCGCACCGGGCCATCTACGACCTCAAGCTTGCCGAGACTCGCGGCCGGCGGCAGCTGTCGTCGGTGCAGGGCCGCATCGTCTACGACTTCTCCGGCAATTCCTGCGAAGGCTATGCGCTGCAGTTCCGCCAGGTTACCGAACTGGACAATGGCGAAGGCAAGGTGGTGGTGAGCGATTTGCGCTCGGCCACCTGGGAAGAGGGCGCGGCCAAGAACTATCGCTTCAATTTCCAGAACTATCTGAGCCAGCGCCTGGTCGATTCGGTGGATGGCCGCGCCGAGCGCAAGCCGCAGGCGATCGCCATCAGCCTCGCGCAGCCGGCCAAGAAGCAGTTCGATGTCGACCAGGCGACAGTGTTTCCCACCGAGCATATTCGCCGCATCGTGATGGCGGCGCGCGCCGGCCAGTCGGTGCTGGAGCTTCCGGTCTACGATGGCTCGGAAACGGGCGAGAAGCTGTACAACACCCTGAGCGTCATCGGTCGTGAGATCCCGCCCGGCGAGCGCGAGCCGGACGATGCCGCGGCCTCGCACGCCGAGTTCGCCACCCTGAAGCGCTGGCCGGTCACCGTCAGCTATTTCGATCATGCCAAGCAGGGCGGGGAACAGACGCCGGTCTATTCCATCCGCTTCGAGCTGTACGAGAACGGTGTGTCGCGGGCGCTGGTGCTCGACTATGGCGATTTCGCCATCAGCGGCACCATGTCGACGCTGGAAATGCGCGACACCAAGCCGTGCCAGTAGGGCGTGTTAGGCTTCTTCCTCGTCCTCGAATACCAGGCCTTTGACGATCGCGCCGCGGCCGAATTTGGCGCGCACGCGGTCAACGGCGTGCTCGGCCGCGGCCTGCCGCCGACCGCCCAAGTCGATGAGCTCGGTGGGGTCGGCTTCAGCGGCTGCCGCAAGCTCGGACACGCCGACGCCAATCAGGCGGAACGCGGTGCCGTCGGCTTCGCGCCGCAGCAGATCCCGCGATGCCGCGAATATCTTGCCGGCGAGCGTGGTCGGCGCGCTCAAGGCGCGCGCACGGGTGCGGAGGCGGAAATCGGCGGTCTTCAGCTTCAGCGTCACGGTCGAGCCGCAGAGCTCCTTGCCCTTGAGCCGCGCCGACACGCGCTCGCATAGGCTCCACAGGCGCCGCTCCAGTTGCGCGAACGCCGCGATGTCCTGGTCGAACGTCGTCTCGGCCGACACGCTCTTCGTCTCGCGGTCGGCGCGCACCGGGCGGAGGTCGATGCCGCGGGCGAGCCGTGACAGGCGCGCCCCTTCGCTGCCGTAGCGGCGGATCAAATCCGACTCCTGGGCGCGCTGGATATCCGACAGCATGCGATAACCGTCGCGGGCGAGGCGCGCCTGCGTTGCCTTGCCCACCCCGAAAATCGCCGTCACCGGCTTGCCGGCCAGGAACGACGCGGCCTCGTCGCCGCCGAGCACGGCAAAGCCGCGCGGCTTGTCGAGATCGGAAGCGATCTTGGCGAGGAACTTGTTGGCCGAGAGGCCGACCGAGACGGTGATGCCGATCTCATCCTCGACGCGGCGAGCAAACCGCGCCAAGCTCTTGGCCGGCACCAGCCGGTGCAGCCGCTCGGTGCCGGAAAGGTCGAGGAACGCCTCGTCGATCGACAGCGGCTCCACCAGTGGCGTCAGTTCCAGCATCAGGGCGCGCACCTCGCGGCCGACGCGGACGTATTTTTCCATGTCGGGAGGGATGACGATGGCCTTCGGACAGAGCTTGAGCGCCTGGAACATCGGCATGGCCGACCGCACGCCCTGAATGCGGGCGATGTAGCAGGCGGTCGACACCACGCCGCGCCGTCCACCGCCGATGATCACTGGCTGGTCGGCGAGGGCAGGGTTGTCGCGTTTTTCGATCGCCGCGTAGAAGGCGTCGCAGTCCACATGCGCGATGGCAAGCCGGTCGAGCTGCGGATGGCGCACCAGCCGCGGCGAGCCGCAGCCGGGACAGCGGGCGGCTCCATCGTGCACGTCATCGAGGCAGTCGCGGCACAGGCCGGGCATGATTCGCCCGCTTTCTTTGCTCCTTCTCCACCATACCGCGTTTGCGGGTCACGGTTGAGTCGAACCGCCATCCCCTGTGGAAACGACCAACACTGGGGCGTGCGCACCGCTGTCTCCTGGACACCAGGACGACCGTCCGATACGCGTTCCTGCCGTTGGGGAGCTCATGGTATTGTCGATTGCGGCGCGCGTGCTGACGCTGGCATTGCTCATCGGCGTCGGCGCCACGCATGCACGTGCGGCCGGCGGCCTTGCCGCCGGCGAAGGCGATTTTGTCACCGGCACGCCGTTGCTCGACGTGCGCGCGCCGGCGTTGGCGCGGGACCTGCTTCCCGCGCCGGTCGCTTCGGGGGGAGGCAATCAATAAATCGCGCTTCGCATCGGCGAGCATCACCAATACGGGCTCGCGGATTGACGCCGAGGGTGTCCGCAAAGCCGTTAGCGGCTGAGAGGGTTCGCCGCGCCCGTGCTCAAGTCGTGAAAACTGTGCGACGTCGTGCCCACCCTCTGTGCCAGCTCGCGTTTGGACAGCCCGTATTTCGTTTTCAAAATCAGCGCAGCCAGCGACCCGCCTCGTTGCGTAATTTCCTGCTACGCTGGCGGTTCATCGCTGGGCATCGGCGTACATGCGGCGCTACACGCAGCGCCTACGGCGTCTCCCGTTCCCAGACGCCGCCGGACAGCACTGCATGCGCCTGCATCACCTGCTGCGGCGTGACGCCGGCATGGCTGGCGAAGGCCGACAGCAGGCGCTCGTCGCCGGCCAGATAGTCGAGAACGCCGGCCAGGAACTGCGGGTCGTGGGCGGCGGTGCGGATGGTGTCGGGCCCGAGGCCGGAGAGGGCGAGAAAACGCCCGAGTTGCTCGGGCTCCCCGGCGATGTAGCCAAGTGCCTGAACGGCCATCTGTTCTGCCCGTTGACGGCCGGCAAGATCGGGTTTCGCCATGACGTTATATTTCCCATTCCGTAAGGAATCGCCGTTAATCTGACGCATTGAACGCGCCTGCCCTCGGTCCCGTGGATGCCGGCCAGTCGCTGCGCTCCGGGCCGTTGGGGCAGGGACCGCAAGGGAGCCCCGGATGGGCAAGACTGTCCTGATCGTGGAGGATAACGAGCTCAATATGAAGCTTTTCCACGATCTATTGGAGGCGCACGGCTACTCGACGCTCGGCACCCGCAACGGCATCGAGGCCCTTGCGCTCGCGCGCCAGCACCGGCCCGACCTCATCATCATGGACATTCAATTGCCGGAAGTGTCGGGGCTCGAAGTCACCAAATGGCTGAAGGATGACCCGGAGCTGAAGTCGATTCCGGTCATCGCCGTCACCGCCTTCGCCATGAAGGGCGACGAAGAGCGCATCCGCAGCGGCGGCTGCGAGGCCTACCTGTCGAAGCCGATCTCGGTCGGCAAGTTCATCGAAACGGTTCGTCATTTCCTCGGTCACGCCTGAGGCTTTGGAAATCCATGTCTGCCCGCGTTCTTGTCGTCGACGATGTGGTGGCCAACGTCAAGCTGATGGACGCGCGGCTTACCGCGGAATATTTCGACGTGATCACTGCGATGAGCGGCCCGGAAGCGCTCGCCATCTGCGATCGCGCGCAGTGCGACATCGTCCTGCTCGACGTGATGATGCCGGAGATGGACGGCTTCGAAGTGTGCCGCCGGCTCAAGGCCAACCCCAAGACCCATCATATCCCGGTGATCATGGTGACGGCGCTCGACCAGCCGTCCGACCGGGTGCGTGGCCTGGAAGCTGGTGCCGACGATTTCCTCACCAAGCCGGTGTCCGACATCGCGCTGATCGCACGCGTGCGCTCGCTGGTGCGGCTGAAGATGGCGACCGACGAGCTGCGCATGCGCGCGCTCACGTCGAAGGAGATCGGCATCCAGGAGCCTGCTCCGGACGTCCTCGCGGAGGCCGGGCGGCAGGGCAAGATCCTCATCATCGACGACCGCGCGTCGTCCTACGAGCGTATGGCGGCGGCGCTGGCGGTCGAGCATACCGTCGACGTCGAGACGAATCCGCAGGAGGCGCTGTTCCACACCGCCGACGGCAACTACGATCTGCTCGTCGTCTCGCTCAATCTGCAGGACTTCGACGGCCTGCGGCTGTGCAGCCAGGTCCGCTCGCTCGAGCGCACGCGCAATCTGCCGATCCTGCTGATCGCCGAAGCCGAAGACAATGTGCGGCTGCTGCGCGGCCTCGAAATCGGCGTGAACGACTACCTCGTGCGGCCGATCGACAAGAACGAGATGTACGCGCGCGTGCGCACCCAAATTCGCAAGAAGCGCTACAGCGAGCGGCTGCGCGACAATTTCCAGATGTCCATCGAGATGGCCATCACCGACTCGCTCACCGGCCTGCACAACCGGCGCTACATGGAGAGCCATCTCGGCACGCTCGTCCAGGAGGCGGCCGCGCGCGGCAAGCCGCTGTCGCTGCTCGTCCTCGACATCGACTACTTCAAGTCGATCAACGACAATTACGGCCACGATGCCGGCGACGACGTGCTGCGCGAATTCGCCACGCGGGTGCGCAAGTCGATCCGCGGCATCGATCTCGCCTGCCGGCTCGGCGGCGAGGAATTCGTCGTGGTCATGCCGGAGACCGACTTGGCGGTGGCCGCGGTGGTGGCGGAGCGCATCCGGCGCAAGATCGCCGGTGAGCCCTTCTCGATCCACAAGGGCACCGGCAGCGTGGACGTCACCATCTCGATCGGCATCGCCGGCCTGAGCGAGGCCGACGACAGCGCCGACACCATCGTCAAGCGCGCCGACCAGGCGCTCTACCGGGCCAAGCGGGACGGCCGCAACCGGGTGGTGGCTGACGCGGCGTAAGGGTGCCCAGCAGTTGCATCGACGCCTGCGTCAACCATAACGCTTTAGGTTGACGGATAAAGGCCCTAGCTATCAATAGGTTAAATTGTTGATTCGGGGACCCGCGTTCGGGTAGCCTATCGGCATCAGATGGGTGCAGCGACCGGGCGCCCTGCGCCCCACCTTTGGCTATCGAAAACCCTACGGAATGCTCAGGTCCGCCGCATCTCCTGGGTCCGTGGGGTTCGGCCGGCCTGGAAGCGATGTGGAGTGGCCTCCTCAAACCATCGCTTCCGGCCGGCCACCTTGCCGCCACAATCATTGATACGTCAAGCGGTGCCTGAAGTTCGGCGGGCTGTGTTGTTTCGCCATCTTGTCAGGCTAGTGCTCCGATTCCGAAGTTGGCATGACGTCACCAGGCTCGCCGCGGCGCAGGCCCGCTAAAGAGTTGGACCGGGGACCATAATGGCATCGGATCGCAAGTCGGGGACCAAGGACGGGCGGGTGCTGAAGACGGTCGGCGAAATGCTCGCCGTTCTCACTCTCGTCGTGGTGTCACGCACGGTGGTAGCCCAGCCGTTCTACGTCACCTCCGGCTCCATGCAGCCCACGCTACAGATCGGCGATCAGCTCCTGGCCGCGAAATATGCCTATGGCTACAGCCGCTATTCGATGCCGTTCAGCCTCGGCCCGACGATGCCGGAGCGGCTCTTCGGCAAGCTGCCCGAATACGGCGAGGTCGTGCTGTTCCACCTGCCGCGCAACCCGGCCGAGGTCTACGTCAAGCGGGTGGTCGGGCGGCCCGGCGACCGCGTGCAGATGCGTCATGGCCATGTCTGGCTCAATGGCGTAAAATTGCCGTTGCGGGCCGACGGTACCGGCCAGGTCGAAGCGGAAAACGGCAGCCTCGTCCAGGCGCCGCGCTACATCGAGACGCTGCCGAACGGCCATGAGCATCTGGTCTTCAAGCTCACCTGGAGCGGCGATCTGGACGACACGGCCGAGCTCACGGTGCCGCCCGATCACGTGTTCGTGCTCGGCGACAATCGCGACGATTCCCTCGACAGCCGGGTGTCGGCTCGCGCCGGCGGGGTCGGCTTCGTGCCCATGGAGAACCTCATCGGGCGGGCCGGAATGGTGCTCGGCTCGTGGGACTTCCTGGTGATGCAGAAGCCGGTCTCCAGTTGGACCTCGGGGCTGCGCCTGTCGCGGTTCTTCTCCTGGATCAGCTGAACTCGCGCGCCAAAAACAAAGGGCGCCGTGCGGCGCCCCGGTTCCACGTCCCGCGCGGTCGCCTCACTTGATCTTCGATTCGCGGAACTCGACGTGCTTCTTGGCGACCGGATCGTATTTCTTCTTGACCAGCTTGTCGGTCATGGTGCGCGAGTTCTTCTTGGTCACGTAGTAGAAGCCGGTGTCGGCGCTCGACACGAGCTTGACCTTGATGGTGACGGCCTTGGCCATGATCGTCCTCGTAAATTTGGCAATTGCCGGGAACGTAACGGCGGTCGCGTAGAAGTCAAGAAACCCCCACTTCGTCCATCGGTGCGAGGCGCTAAAACGGCTCGTCGCCAGTCGGCTCGTGGGGCGGCCGCAAGTTCAATTCGTGGCGCAGCTTGCTGATGGCCGGGTACACCTCGCGGCGCACCCGGTTGGTGGCGCCGAGCGGCTCATGCGCAGCCAGGCCATGCCAGGGGTTGAACGACAAGTCCTCGCAGAAGCAGTCGCGGTCGGGCGAGGAGAGATCCTGGCACGGGATGATGATCTTGGCGACGGGCTTTGGTTCGCTCACCGATTCCTTCCACTCGACAGTGGGGTCCTCGATCGGGGTGCGCTCGTCCCCGGTGCCCAGCTGAACGTAGAAATCGAACCACATTTCGTGCGCCGCCAGCGTGTCAGCCATGCGCTGCTTCAATGAGAAGCCCGGACGGACGTAGGCGAACGTGGCGCGGGCGCGCCGCCACAGCTTCGCGAAGAACCCTTCCGGCCGCAGTCGCGGCTTGGCGGTGAATTTGATCTGGTGCGGCCCGAGGCGATATGGCGTCGCCGACCAGTATTGCGAGAACAGTGGGTTCGAAATCACGGAGAAAAAATTGGTGTTGATCGCCAGGAATTTCTCCCGCCAAGTTCTCAGCTTGAACACCGACAGAACCTGCCCGGGAAGCCTGCCGCTGTGGAAGACTTCGAGCGTGTCGCGGTACGTGTCGATCCGGTTGACGAAGAAGACCGGTTGGTTGCACATGACAAAGTCCTGCGTGCCCTTTTCGTCAGGCAGGAGCTTGTCGCCCTCGACCCCGAACAGCTTGACCGCCATTCCGTGGGCATCGGGCCAGCGTGAGCTTCTCACCTCCGAATTGCCTTTGGAGAAGCGGATCCATGCCTTGTATTCGCGGCCCGGCGCCTCCAACACGCCGTGGCGCAGTTCCTTCGGGATATCGGGATTGACGCGGAAGATCGCCTTGACGCACCCGCTGTCCTTCGCATGCGCGTCGCGTCGTGCCGGCCGTCGGCCTTCCTTGAACCGGCGCTGAATGAAATCGTGGATGATCTTGACGATCTCTCCGGTGAGCGCTTTTTCGTCTTTTTCTTCGCCGCGCAACACCGGCCGCGCGGCATCCCCGGGCGGGCTTGCTTCTGCTGTCGCCATGGTCGCCCCCTTGACTTATGGAAGCGCGGCATGGCGCGCGCCTCGTGAACCCGTCAGTTTAGGCCCGGTCGGTCCGAAGTGATGTGAGTTCATTCACACCGATGTCCCAAGCGGCCCCGGCAGCTCGAGCAAGCTCGGCGAGCAAGGCCTTGGCCTGCCGCAGATCGGCGCCCGAAGCAACGTCGCCGAACGCACTATAGACGGGCGTCAGCATGGCTTGCGCATCGGCCGCGCGGCCCTGCGCGTGCCAGAGCGCCCCAAGCCGATTGGCGGCGCGCAGGTGCCAAAGGCGGGCGCCTTGCCGTGCCGCGACCGCGATGGCCGTCTGGTAGGAGCATTCGGCGGCCGCTGGCGAAGCATCGCTCGCCAGCACGTCACCCTTCAGGCGATGGAGGTCGGCCTCGTACCAGCGGCCCGCCGTGTGGCCTATTTCCGTCAGGGCCTGATCGATCTGGGCAAGCGCATCGTCCGCCTGGCGCGCTTCGGCCAAAGCTTGCGCCAGGACGTAGCGGGCGAACTGAACCCACAACTGCGTCCCGATCGCTTCGAGCGCGGCGAAGCTTGCGCGGATATCCGCGAGCCCGGCTTGACCCTCACCCAGCGAAGCCCGTGCCCAGCCGCGCATCAGGCGGCCGCCAGCGAGCCACATGGGAAAGCCGTATTCCTCAGCGAGCGCCATCGTGCGTTCGCCGATGGGCACGGCCGCACCTGGCTCGCCACAAATGATGTGCGCACCGGCCAGGAACGGCAGCGTGTAGCAGAGGCTGTGCGGGTGGCGCATGGTCTCGGCATGTGCGGCCGCTTCGCGCGCATGCGCGATGCCGCCTGCGATGTCGCCCGCCACCAGGGTGGCGAGGGCGAGGTGCGCCTGGGCGGTCGCCTTGAAATCCTGCGAGAACACGAAAGCGAGCGGGGCGTGCCGCGGTGGATCGTAAAGCTCGAGCGTGGTGCGCAAGTGATCGCGGCCGCCCGCAAGGTCGCCCACGAGGAAGCGCGACATTCCGATGCCGCGGTGACCGAGAAGCTTCGGCGTCGTGTCCTCCTGGCGCTCGGCGCGCGCCAACAGGTCCTCGGCCAACTCGAGCGCTTGTCCCAGCTCGGCACACTGGATGTGGACGCCCACCATGCCGGTGAACACCGCGAAGGCTTGCGGCGAGTCGGGGAAATGGCCGCACAACTCGCGCGCCCGGCGGAACGCCTGGTTCGTGTCGGGCGCGCCGAAGCCCTTCACGGCGATCAACGCGCTGGCCAGCGAATGTTGCAGCGGCAGCTCCAGCTCGTCGCGCTCCGGCCCCGGGGGCAGGTTGCCGAGGAGCTTCAGCGCGAGGCGGAACTGAGTTGCCGCCTCGACGAAAGCGGAGCGCTTGCTCGCCTGCTGTCCGGCTTTCTGCCACAGCTCGATGGCGAGCCGGGCTTCGCCGGCCTCGCTGTAGTGGTGCGCCACAAGCTCGGGCGCGGATTCGGCAAGCTCGGCGAAATCGCGGCGCAATGCTTCGGCGATTTTGACGTGCAGCTCGCGCCGCTCTTCGCGCAGCAGGCTCGCATAGGCTTCATCCTGGACGAGCGCATGGCTGAACGCATAGATGCGGCCGTTCGATTGCCCGCCGCGAAACAGGAGGCCGCTGTCGAGGAGGCGGTCGACTGCGGTGCGGATCTCCTGCTTCGGCACGGAGGCGACCGCTTCCAGCAGATCGAGCGAGAACTCGCGCCCGATCACGGCGGCAGCCTGCGCGGCCGACTTCATCGAGGCGAACTGGTCGAGGCGCGCCATCAGCGACTCGTGCAGGCTGTCCGGCACGCTCAGGAGCGGCGACGCCACCGTCGCGTCCGGCCGGTCGCTCGCCTTGCCCGACGCGATCACAGCCTTCGTCATCTCTTCGATGAAAAGCGGCACGCCATCGGTCCGGGCGACAATCTGCGCCTTCATGGCCGCCGGCATGCCGTCGCCCTCGGCCAAAAGCTCGATCATTTCGGCCGCCTCGTGCGCGTCGAGCCGGTCGATCGTCAGCGCGGTGATGTGCGGCTGTTCGGCGTGCGACAGGGTGAACTCAGGCCGCGCCAGCAGGACCACCAGCATCCGCAGACCCGCGACGCGATCGCGCAGCTGCTCCACCAGTTCCAGCGAAGTCGGATCGATCCAGTGCACGTCTTCGAACACGAGCAGCACGGGTTGGTCCCGAGTGCGCGCCTCGAGAAGGCCGAGAAGCGCCGCGAAGGTTCGGCTCTTTTGCTGCTGCGGCGTCAGCTCGATCCTGGGATAGCGGTGGTCGACCGGAACCGACAGCAATCCGGCAATGAGCGGAACGAGAGCGCGTTCCTGCCCGACGAGGTGACGCGCGAGCAGCGATTCCAGCTTTTCGAGCTTGACCGCAGGTGCCATGTCGCGGGCGATGCCTGCGGCGTCTTCCAGGTGCCGGACAATCGGATACCAGGCGCTGGTCGTGTGGTAGGAGGAACATTGCGCCGAGATGACGCAATTCGCCCCGTCGGCCAGTTCCTCGCGCAAGGCCGCGATCAGTCGCGATTTGCCGATTCCCGGCTCGCCGGAGACCAGGACGAACTGTCCGCTTCCGCTCGCCGCCTGATCGTAGCGCGCGCGCAGAAGGCTCAGCTGCGGTTTGCGGCCGACCAGCGGGGTCAGGCGCGACGACTGGCGCGCCTCGAAGCGGGTCGCCACCGCCGCCGGCCGCACGACGCGCCAGACGTGAACGCGATCCTTGAAACCGGTGATCGGCCGCTCGCCCATGTCCTCGAATTCGAACGAGCGGCCGAGCAGCGCTCTCGCGCGCGGGCCGATCAAGATCTGGTTCGGCTGAGCGAGCTGTTGCAGGTGCGCGGCGAGGTGCGGCGCTTCGCCGACGAGGCCGATATCGTCGGCTCTCGTGCCGCGGCTGGTGAAATCGCCGGCAATGACAAGGCCCGACGCGATCCCGATCCTGATCTCGATCCCGAGTGCCGACAGGGCGGGGGAGGCGGAAATGGACTGCAGCATTTCCAGTGCGGCGTTGACGGCACGCTCCGCATCGTCCTCGTGCGCGGTCGGAAAGCCGAAACAGGCGAGAACGCCGTCGCCCATCAGGCGGACCACGCGTCCGTCGTAACGCCCGATTGCTTGCTCGCAGCGCACCTGGAACTCGCTCAGGATTTCGCCGAAGTCCTCCGGATCGAGCCGAACCGATAATGCGGTCGAGCCGACGAGGTCACAGAACAGGGCGGTGACATGACGCCGCTCCGCCCGGGCCGTAGCGGTCCGGGCGGTAATGGCGTGAATGGCCGACGGTTGCGCATCGGCGGCTTGCGTACGCTGCTGCGTGATCGCGGCGATGAGATTGGCACCATCCGCCGGTGCAAGGCCCAGCCGCGCGACATCGTGCTCATCGAGGGTCAGCAATGTCTCGAAATCGATGCCGTTGCTGGCCAACACCTCGGCGTATCGGCCGAGACCAATTCCGTCGAGCCAGTGCTGCAGGTTCGTCATGTGGGCCGTCAGCGGAACGCCGCTACCCTGAAACGACATCGGCTCGGGTCGACGCCGGTCCTGGCACGGCGCGGTCTGGCGCGATGCGAACTCTCGCGTTCATTCTCGATTATAGGGCGCGACCACGCGTGATCAAGCAAACGCGCTGGTTCCGGCATGGGTGAACCCGCGGCAGCGGGATTCGCGCGGGCCCTAGCGCGAGATGACTTCGAATCGTCATCTCGCTTATTGTTGGAGCATGGTCCCTCGGGTCGAGCCCGAGGGCATGCTTTTCCGAAAACCGGT
>Ga0081540_1002473_pt1 | contig 15043 bp, 15 predicted proteins | sample TabmetS2T1R1_FD_71024 | JGI IMG/M metagenome (GOLD analysis project Ga0081540, IMG submission 71024) | Tabebuia heterophylla rhizosphere microbial communities from the University of Puerto Rico - S2T1R1 | ecosystem: Host-associated > Plants > Roots > Rhizosphere ... | reverse complement strand
GGGAGCTCTGGAAGAAGCAGACCATCTTGCCGTCCCTGGCGTACGCCGGCATCCCGTACCAAAGCTTCGGCGTGAGGTCCGGTGTGCTGGCCTTGACGATGGCGTGCAGCCGCTCGGCCAGGGCCCGGTCCTTCTCCGGCATCTCGGCGATCTTCTCGAGTACCGCGCCCTCCTCGTCCGCCTTGGCCGCGCGCGAACCCCGGCGCGAGGCGGCCTTCAACTCCGCGCCGCGGTCCTTCATCGCGGCCCGCTCCTCGTCGCTGAACCCGTCGAACGTCTTGCCCTTCGCGGCCGGCTTCGGGGTGTCCTTCATCGCGCGTCTCCTCCCTCGCGGTCCCCTTCGGGGATGACCTCATGCTAGGAGGCCGCGGCGGCGGCCGGCTTCTCGACAACTGCTCGACCGCCGGCGCGTCAGGCGACCAACGTCAAGCGACCAACGTCAGGCCACCGATGTCAGGCGACCACAGTGGACAGTGGGCGCTGGAAGTACCGGTGCCCGGCCAGCGCCGCGACGAAGCGGTCCACGAAGTCCGCGCTCGCCGGCCCGGACTCGGCCTGCAGCACCACACCCGCGGCCGCCCCGTCCGGCGCCGGCCCGCCGTCCGCGCCCGGAAGCTGCGCCCGGCGCAGCAGCTCGACCCCCGCGCCCAACGCGCCGATCGGCTTCGCGTGCTTGTATGCCTCCGCCACGAAGTGCGCCGCGCGCCCGTCGGAGGCGAGCGCGGCCACCCCGTCACCGCCGCCCGCGACCACCACCGCGTCGTAGAGCACGGAGGCCGTCGTGGCCATCGCGGTCGCCGCCGGCAGCAGCGTGCTGTCCGGGTCGGCGGTGCGCAGTTGGCCGGCCGACGGCGCCAGCAGGTCCACCCTCACGCCGCGCGCCGAGAGCACCTCGCGCAGCCGGACCACGCCCGCCACCTCGACGCCCGGGCCGGCGAGGATCGCCACACTGCGGCCGCGCACCCCGTCGCCCGGATGGGCGGTGAGGCTCAGGGCCGGCGACACCTGCCCGTGGTTGTCGGTGACCTTCACCGGCTCGTCCACCCCGATCCCCGCCGCCACCGCGACCGCCAGGTCGTGGTCGACGCACTCCAGGTGGCCCACCATCCGTTCGCGGATGTCCATCCTGGTCACCTTGCCCAGCTCGAACTGGTACGCGGCGACAATGTGCGCCCGCTCCCAGCCGGACATGCTGTTCCAGAACAGGGTCGCCTGGCCGTAGTGGTCGGCGAACGTCTCACTGCGCCGCCGCACCTTGTGCCCGTCGACACGCTCCGGGAAGTGTGCGAACCCGCCGTCGGCCGCCGGTACCACCGGGCAGCCGCCGCCGAGCGTGTTCGGGTGGTAGTTGCCGGCACCGGTCGGGATCTGCTGCGTGCCGAAGCCGTCCTGCTGGTGGTGGTGCACCGGGGCGACCGGCCGGTTGACCGGAAGCTGCGCGAAGTTCGGACCACCGAGCCGGGTCAGCTGAGTGTCCAGATAGGAGAAAAGCCGCGCCTGCAGCAGCGGGTCGTCGGTGAAGTCGATGCCCGGCACCACGTTGCCGACGCAGAAGGCGACCTGCTCGGTCTCGGCGAAGAAGTTGTCCGGGTTGCGGTCGAGCACCAGCCGGCCGACCGGGGTCACCGGTACCCGCTCCTCCGGTACCAGCTTGGTCGGGTCGAGCAGGTCGAAGTCGAGGAAGTCGAACTCCCGCCCCTCCGGGATGATCTGCAGGCCCAGCTCGTACTCCGGACCCATGCCCGCCTCGATCGCGTTCCACAGGTCGCGCCGGTTGAAGTCGGGGTCGCGGCCGGCGATCTGCTGCGCCTCGTCCCACACCAGCGACTCGGTACCGGCGACCGGCGTCCAGTGGAACTTCACGAGGGTACCGACGCCGTCCGCGTTGACCAGCCGGAAGGTGTGCACCCCGAAGCCCTGCATCGTGCGGAAGCTGCGCGGGATGGCCCGGTCGGACATCAGCCAGATGACGTGGTGCATGGTCTCCGGCTGCAGCGACACGAAGTCCCAGAAGCTGTCGTGCGCGGAGGCACCGGTCGGCATCTCGTGCTGCGGCTCGGGTTTGACCGCGTGGATGACGTCGGGGAACTTGATGCCGTCCTGGATGAAGAACACCGGCATGTTGTTGCCGACGAGGTCGAAGTTGCCCTGCCGGGTGTAGAACTTCGTGGCGAAGCCGCGCACGTCCCGCACCGTGTCGGCCGACCCGCGCGGACCCTGCACGGTGGAGAAGCGGACGAACACGGGGGTACTCGCGGCCGGGTCGCACAGGAAGTCGGCCCTCGTGTACCGGGCCAGCGACTCGTAGACCCGGAAGTGCCCGTAGGCGCCGGAGCCCCGCGCGTGCACGACGCGCTCGGGGATGCGCTCGTGGTCGAAGCGCATGACCTTCTCCCGCAGGTGGAAGTCCTCCATCAGGCTCGGCCCGCGGGTACCGGCGTGCAGCGAGTTGTCGGTGTTCTCGACCGGGATCCCCTGGTCGGTCGTCAGTCGGGTACCGGCGTGTGCCACTCGCGCGGCGTCGAGTTGCCGGTTCTTGTCGACGGGCTGGGCTCCGGTCATCGCGGCCTCCTGGAGACAGACGGATCCGCGCGCCCATACCCGTCGCCGGTCGGCCGAAACGCCCCGGACACCGGAGCCGCCCGGAGTGACGTTCGGCCGATGGGCCCGGCTTGCGATCATGCAGCACAATGGATGGGTGACGCAGTGGGAGTACGCGCGGCTGGAGTACATGTCGACCGGTTCACTGGGCAACGACCGGTACCTCGACTGGAAGGCGGTGTTCCACCACCCGGGTGGGGTCCAGCGCTGGGGCACCGACGAGCAGTTCGACGACCTGCCGCACCTCAACCGCGCGGGCGGCGACGGGTGGCAGGTCTACGACCGGGCCGCGCTGGTGATCGGGCAGCCGCAGCGCCTGCACTCCGTCACGTACTCGATGAAGCGACCGGTCTGACCCACCGGCCGAGAGCCGCGTCGATCGCGGCCCGGTCCGGAGCGTCGGCGGCCCAGCCGATGTAGCCGTCCGGCCGCACCAGTACCGCCGGCCCCGGCCGGGCCGCGCGGACCACGGCCACCCCGTCCGGCGCGGGACCGTCCAGCGCGGCACCGTCCGGGCTCGCGAGCACGAAGCCTCCGCCACGCAGCGCCTCGTAGAGCCTTCCGTCAGGAGCGAGCGGCAGGTCCGGTGCCCGGCGACCGGTCCACGGGTGTGCGCCGCGTGGTCGCTGGTACCCGATGGAGATGCCGGACACCTGCGCGGCCGCGCGGCGCCCCACCGCGCCCGACCGCGTCGCCAGGACGGCCAGCGCCCGCAGCGCCGGCAGTTGCCAGCGGCGGGACAGGCCCACCCGCAGCAGGCCGCCGCTCATCCGCAGCACCATCCGGCCGACCGGGTGCCGCTCGTCCTGGTAGCTGTCCAGCAGCCCCGGCGCCGCCCGGCCGCGCAGCGTGGCGGCGAGCTTCCAGCGTTGACGGTCAGCGTGCGCTGCGGCGCCCGGGACAGCCGGACGTCGGCCAGCATCACCGAGCGCACCGCCGACCGGCCCGGGAACGGCAGGTCCAGGATGCCGCGCACCGCGCTGCGCACCCCGTCGGTACCCACGACATACGCCGCCCGCCGGGTCCGCACCGCGCCGTCGACCCGCACGTCCACGTCCACGCCCGCGGCGTCCTGGCGCAGCCCGACAACCTCGGCTCCGGTCTCGATCCGGGCACCACAGCCGACCGCGCGCCGCGTCAACAGCCGCTCCGTCTGGTACTGCGGGGTGACGAGCACATACGGGAAGCGGCTCGGCAGCCCGGACAGGTCGACGCTGACCCGGCCCAGCAGCCGCAGCTCCGGTACCGGCTGGCCCGTGGCCACCAGGTCGTCGGCCAGCCCGCGCGCGTCGAGCTGCTCCAGGGTCCTCGCGTGGACCGCGAACGCCCGGGTCAGGTTGGACTCCTGCCCACGGCGTTCCAGGACGGTGACCGCGACCCCGGCGCGGGCCAGGTCGCCGGCGAGCAGCAGGCCGGTCGGGCCGGCGCCCACCACGATGACGTCCGACACGATGGCGTCTGACATCGCTCCTCCCCAATGCCAACATCTGTTGGCATCAACGTTAGCGAGCGAGCGGTGCCGATGTCAACGTGTGTTTGCCAACGGTTGTTGACCGGCGAGCCGACAGTCCACTACGGACTGAGTCTGGGCTCAGCGACGGCGCTGGGGCTCGACGCGCTCGCGCGCCTCGTTCAGTGCCGCCGTGTTGTCGACAGCCTCGCCGCCGTCGGCCATCGGCTTCGACGGCGCCTGGCGCCGGTTCAGCTCGGCGTCGGTCTTGCCGGTCTTCTCGCGGCTCTCCTCGGGCTGGCTCATTCCGGGGTGCTACCCCGAGCCGGCGGGCGGAAACTGCCCAGTCGGAGCCGGCCACCGGGCGCGACAGCCGGGCCTGCTCGGCCCGGCGGCGGAGCTCAGCCGGCGTACGGGTTGTCCTGCCGGCGGGGCAGCTCCGGGTCCGTGTACCCGCCGCCCGGCTCGGTCTCCAGCGTCTCCACCCGCTCCTCGGGCGCCACCCGGTGCGGGAGCGCGCCAAACCGGACATACCGGAGGTAGGCCCACTCCTCGTCGGTGAACTCGATGCGCGGCTCGTCCCGCTCGTCGTCCCCGTCCCGCTGCTCATGCATCGCCGCCACCGTCCTCGCCGTCCGAAACGATGAGAACTCCACGGTATCCTCTTGTCAATGGAGGAGAACCGAGCCCGGCGGGTGGTCGACGCGCTGCGTGACCGTGGCGTACCGGCACATCTGGAGAGGGCCGCGGTCAACCGGTTCGGGGTGCGGGTCGCGCTGCTCGACGGTCGCGAGGCGATCTGGGACGCGGACGGCACGGCCGGGCTGGAGGCCGAGGTCATGCGCGACGGGACCCTGGTCGGCTTCGTGCCGGTCATCCCCGGCTCCGAGGAATTCGACGAGGCACAGGTGGTCGACGCCATCGTCCGGACGGACTACGACAAGCCGGTCGCCAGCCAGCGGCCCAGCGCCCCGCCGCCCGGGCCGCCGCTGCCGATGGAGGGCGGCTTCTTCCGCCGCTTCCGGGACGGCTTCCGCCCGCGCTGAGGCGTCGTCGCCGCGAGGCCCGGCGGTTCAGCGGTACTCGGCCAGGCGCGGCCGGACCCCGATCAACGCCAGCAGCATCACCGCGAGCATCAGGACCAGCGGGATGATCGTCCAACCGGACAGCTCGGACCGCGCGTCCGCCACCGAGCCCTCGAAACCCTGGCGGTGCCTGGCCGCGATGCTCGCGGCCGCCGCGTCGTAGTAGGCGAAGTCGAAGGCCGCGTCGCCCCGGGAGATGCCGGTCAGCGTGCGCACCGCCGCGTCGATCTGGCCCGAGGACACCAGCGACACGACCTTGTCGTGGTCCCGCTGGTATGCCGACCACCGGTCGACGACCTCCTTGGCCTGGGCGTCGGACGAGCCTGGGCCGCCGGCCAGGACGGACAGCCCGGCCTCCAACTGGTCGCCGGACGCGCCACAGGTGCCGCCGCCGAACAGGCACTGCGACTTGGCCTGGTAGTCCTCCTGGAAGTAGGCCCGGTTCGTCGAGATCAGGTACCGCGTGGTGTCCGCCGCCGCGTCGTAGCTGACCGCCTGGGCCTGGGTCAGCGCCAGGTAGGGGTTGAGGTTGTTCTGCCGCGCGTTCTGCAGCCTGCTGTTCTCGTCGAGGAAGACCACGCTTGCCGAGATCACCAGGCCCAGGGCCGCCAGGGTGGCCAGCAGCAGCGCCGGGTTGACCAGCCGTCGGTACCGGCGGAGCAGCCGCAACTGGAACAGCACCAGTGCGAACACCAGCAGCCCGCCGAGCACCACGGTCAACACGACCGACACGATCCCGGTGTCCCGCTGGTCGCCGTATGCCCGGTCCAGCGTCTCCTGGCTGGAGGCGCGCAGCCGCAACGCGGTGGGCAGCAACTGGAAGTGCATCAGGTCGGTGGCCCGACCGTAGTAGCCGGCCGCGGCGGCGGGCAGCTTGCCGGCGACCTGGTCGGTCGCCTCGCCCTCGATGGCCAGCGCCTGCCAGGCAAGCTCCCGGTACTGGCCGAGCTGGTCGAGCAGTTGCCGGATGGTGGCGCGGTCGGCGTCGCTGGTCGCCGCCCGGGTCGCCTGGTCGAGGTCCGCGCTGATCTCGGCGCTGCGCCGCTGGTACGTGAGGAGGGCGTCGAGCCGGTCGCTGGCGAACGTGGACGAGGTGCCGATCATCGCCAACCGGGCGAGCTGCGCGTCCAGGTCGCTGAGCGCGAAGTACAGGTCGGACGCGGTGGCCGCCTGCGGGGCCGCCTGCCCGGCGATGACGTTGACCTGGGAGCGCACCCGGCTCATGCCCAGCTCGGTCACGGCGAGCACCGCGACCGCGCCGAGGATCACCACCGCTGTCCAGATGCGCAGCCGCAGCGGGCTGGTCAGTCCCTTGCGCCTGGTCGTCGTGCTGAGCGGCGCGGCCGGCTGCGCCGCCACCGCCGCCGGTTGAGCCACAGTCGCCTGAGCCACGCCCGTCACGGTAGCCGCCGCCGGCAACCGCGGGCCGGGCGGGCGCGGCGCGTGCGCGGCACATCGATCGATCGGTACGCTCAGCGACGCCGCTCGTTCTCCGGATGGGGGTCGACATGACGCACCGTGACGGACCGGTTAGCCGGTCCCGATGCTGACCGGCGGTCCGCTGCTGGCCACCGAGGAGCTGACCCGGATGGCCCTGCGCCGCCGGCCGGCGCCCGCACCCGACCACGCCCACGTCTACCTGGCCCGGTCCGGCCGCCTCTACGCGCCGACCGGCGGCCTGACGCCGACCGAGCTGTGGCGCCGGGCGCCGCGCCGGGTCTACGACGTCGACCTCGCACCCCATCCCCTGGCGGTCACCGTCGAGCTGACCCCGCCCGCCACCGAGCCGGACCTCGCCGAACCGGGCCCCGCCGGCGTGTTTGTCGAGCTGACCGGGGTGTGGCGCACCATGAGCCCGGTCGCGGTCGTCACCCACCAGGTCGTCGACGTGCCCGCCGTGGCGCGGCCGCAGCTGCTCGCGCTGGTGGGCGCGGCCCTCGCGGACCGGCCCTGGTCGGACGCGGCCGCACTGGCCGCACTGCTGGACGAACGGCCCTTCCCGCCGGTAAACCTCGCCGAGGGAATCTGCCTGTTCCAGATCAGGGCCAGGGTGCTGCCCGCATAAGAGGCCGGACCGGCGGGTACCTCCTCCTGGTGCTGACCCGAGGAGACCTGCTCGGCAACCGGTACCGACTGGACGAGCCCATCGCCACCGGCGGCATGGGTGAGGTGTGGCGGGCGACCGACACCGCCCTGGGTCGGACGGTCGCGCTGAAGGTGCTGCGCGACTCGCTGCTGGCCGATCCCGGCTTCGACGCGCGGTTCCGCGCGGAGGCCCGGACGATGGCCGCCCTGCACCACCCGAACGTGGTCGACATCTACGACTACGGCCACAGCCCGGTACCCGACGGGGAAGCCCCGTACCTCGTGATGGCGCACGTCGACGGCCGGTCGCTGGCCGACGTGATCGCCGCGTCGGGTCGCCTGCCGGTCGGCCAGACGCTCGCCATCCTCGCCCAGGCGGCCGACGCGCTGCACGCCGCCCACGCGCGCGGGATCGTGCACCGCGACGTCAAACCGGCCAACCTGCTGGTGCGGCCCGACGGTACCGTCGTGCTGGTCGACTTCGGGGTGGCCCGCTCACCAGGCGCGACCTCGGCGACGGCGGCCGGGCAGGTGGTCGGCACGGCGCTCTACATGGCTCCCGAGCAGGCGACCGGGCGGGGCCTGTCCCCGGCTACCGACATCTACGCACTGGGCGCCGTCGGGTACCACTGCCTGGCCGGTCGTCCGCCGTTCCCGGGGGGCACACCGCTCGAGGTCGCCATGCGCCACCTGTCCGAGGAGCCCGCACCGCTGCCCGACGCGGTACCCCCGGCGGCCCGCACATTGATCATGCGCGCGCTGCGCAAGGATCCGGCGGACCGGTTCCCGGACGCGGCGGCGTTCGCCGCGGCGGCGCGGGACGCGCGCCACGCGGCCGGCGCCGGCCCGGCCGTCACGCCCGTGGCTCCGCCCGTCCCGGGGCCGCGCGACGCCGCCCTGCTCGACCCGCCGACGCTGGCCGAGCTGCCCGCCGTCGCGCCCGTGGCGGCCGGAACGGGCACCGTGTTTACCGGTGCGGACCCACGGCGGCGGGACCCGGCCGGACGGCTGCTGGCTCTTGCCGGCATCGCCGTGCTGGTCCTGCTGCTCGGCATCGCCGGCCTGGTGATCGTCCTGAACCCCGGGCACCGGGCCGGCGGCAACGTGCCGGCGGACCGGCCCGCCTCCGGCCAGCCCGCGACGCCGGTCACCAGCGGGCAGCCCGCGTCGCGGGGGCCGCGCCCGCCGACCGCCACGACCGTGCCCAGCGCCCCGGGTGCGCCGGCCGCCGGCACCACGGGGCCGCCGGCCGCGCCGACGCCCACCCCGACACAGACGAACACCGGGGGTACCGCGCCGAGCGCGGCGCCACCGAGCGCAACCCCGCCCGCCACCGCCACCGACGGGCCCGCCAGCCCGGGGCCGTCCACGGACGCGGCGCCCGGCCAGGGCGGAGGCGCCGGAACGGGCAGCGCGTCCGGGACCGGTAGCGCGTCGAGCACCGGCAGCGCCACCGCGTCCAACAGTGGCAGCGCCAGCGCGTCCAACAGCGGCAGCGCCAGCGCGTCCAACACCTCCAGTGCCAGCGCGTCGGACCAGGAACCGGGCCGCCGCTGAGCGGCCGCGGCCGCAACGCCCGACCGTCGGCTCGATCGTCCAATGTGAGAATCATCTGCACGGGCCGGTTCGGCGCCGCCGACGGAATGACGCAGACTGTGAGCCATGACGGGCTTCACCCTTGCCTACGACGACGGCTCCCTCCCCCTGTCCACCCGCCCCGCGACCGAAGGCCCATCCGGCCTGGAGGTCAGCGGGCTGCTGGCCAAAACCGGCCACGTCACCCTCGACGCCGGTTTCATGAACACCGCCTCGTGCACCTCGGCGATCACGTACATCGACGGTGATGCCGGTGTCCTGCGGTACCGCGGCTACCCCATCGACCAGCTCGCCGGCCAGGCGTCCTTCCTCGAGACCGCATACCTGATCATCTACGGCGAGCTGCCCTCCGCCGACGAGCTGGCCGCGTTCAGCGAGCGGGTGAAGATGCACACGCTGCTGCGCGAGGAGATGCGGCGCTTCTTCGACGGGTTCCCCCGCGACGCCCACCCGATGGCCGTGCTGTCCTCGGGCGTCAGCGCGCTGTCCACCTTCTACCAGGACAGCCTGGACCCGTTCGACCGCGAGCAGGTCGAGATCTCCACGGTCCGGCTGCTGGCCAAGCTGCCGACCATCGCGTCCTACGCGTACAAGGGCTCGATCGGGCAGCCGTTCCTGTACCCGGACAACTCGCTCGGGTACGTCGAGAACTTCCTGCGCATGACGTTCGGGGTACCAACGACCCCGTACCTGGTCGATCCGGTACACGCCCGGGTGCTCGACCTGCTGTTCGTGCTGCACGCCGACCACGAGCAGAACTGCTCCACGTCCACCGTCCGGCTGGTCGGCTCGGCACAGGCCAGCATGTTCGCCTCGGTGTCGGCGGGCGTCAACGCGCTGTCCGGCCCGCTGCACGGCGGCGCCAACGAGGCGGTGCTGGACATGCTCAAGCAGATCCACGCGGCCGGCGACGACGCCGAGTCCTTTGTGGACAAAGTCAAGTCGAAGCAGGCCGGTACCCGCCTGATGGGCTTCGGCCACCGGGTCTACCGCAACTACGACCCGCGGGCGACGATCGTCAAGAGGGCCGCCCAGGAGGTGCTGTCCGGGCTGGAGAAGGCCGACCCGCTGCTGGACATCGCGCTGCGCCTGGAGGAGATCGCGCTGTCCGACGACTACTTCATCGAGCGCAAGCTGTACCCGAACGTGGACTTCTACACCGGGCTGATCTACAAGGCGCTTGGCTTCCCGCCCCGGATGTTCACGGCGCTGTTCGCGCTGGGCCGGCTGCCGGGCTGGATCGCGCAGTGGCGGGAGATGATCGAGGACCCGATGACGAAGATCGGCCGGCCGCGCCAGGTCTACGTCGGCGCGACCGAGCGCGACTTCGTACCCATCGAGAAGCGCGCCGCGGGCTGACCCCTTCGGGATCAGCCCGCAATCGCGGGCCAACAGGGGGTCAGCCCGCGGTCGCGGGGTCCTCGCCGGTCAGCTCGCGGACAGCACGTCCACGACGAACCGCAGCGGGCCGGCCGGGTTGCCAGTGTCGCCATAGGCGAGGTTGGACGGGATGTCCAGCTGCACCCGGCTGCCCACTGTCACGCCGTGGTCCAGCAGGCCCTGGTCCCAGCCCTTGATGACGCTGCCGTTGCCGATGACCGTGGTGAACGCCTGGGAGTTCTTCCAGGACGAGTCGAACTCCTTGCCGTCCTTGTAGGTCACGCCCACGTAGTTGACCGTGATCGACTGGCCGGACTTGATCTCCGCGCCGGTGCCCTTGACCAGCGTGGTCACCTTGAGCTCGGTCAGGTCGCCGGTGCCGGCGGTGACTGTCGGCTTCGTCGCCAGCGCCGGGTCGGCGCCGGCCGGGGTCGGCGGGAACGGTGCCGGGGTCGTCGCCTGGGCCGCCGGGGCGCTCGCCGACGCCGAGGCGCTCGCCTCGGGGGTACTACTGCCGGAGCGGGAGATCAGCCAGACCCCGCCGGCGATCACGACCACCACGAGCAGACCGATCAGCGCGCCGGTCAGGGCCCGCTTGCGCTTACGCGCCGCGATCGCCCGCGCCTTGCGCTGCTTGGCCAGCGCCCGCTTCTCGGCCTTGGTCAACGGCTGCGGCGCTCCGCCCTTCGGACCCGTCGCGCCGGCCTTCGGCGCGGCGGACCTCGGCCCCGCGGACGCGGTGCTCTTGGCCGCGGTGCTCTTGGCCGCGGTGGACTTGGTCGCACCAGCCTTGGGCTGGCCCTGGCGGTCCTTCACCGCGTTCGACCCGCCGGCCTCGCCGTCGCTCGGGCCGGTGCTCACCCGTTCGGTCACCTGAATCGACTCCCCTGAATTGTCCCGGCCGACGACTGGCCGCCTGCGAACTCAGCACACGGTACCCGGCCGACCTCGGCGGCCGGTTGCCCCGGTACTTCACAGTCGGGGCCGCCATGACAGAAACCGGTCATCTGCTCGCCGGCATCGGGGCGCTTCTTGCCGGCTGGTACCTCGTGGCGCTTCTCATATCGCTGGCCAACCGGCCCCGCGACCTCCGGCCGGGCTGCTGGTCCGGGTACGGGTGGCCCCGCCGGACGGATTGGCCCGCGATCCTGCCCGCCGCCGACGAGGCCTGGCTGAGCGCGCTGCCGGGCTGAACGACCCAGGGTTCCAGACCCGGCCGCGCTCAGCTCCGGCCGGGTTCGAGCCGACGCAGTGCCAGCCGCGCCGCCGCCGCGAGCACGACGGTCTGCAGCACCAGGAACAGGATCGCCCGCCACCACGACGGCACCGTGTGGTCCCACAGGTGGTCCGTGATGCCCGTGATCGGCTGGAGGTCCACCGTCGCCGCGCCGGCCGCGAAGCCCCACCGGGTCGGCGCCAGCCAGGACACCTGCTCCAGCACCGCCTGCCCGGACAGCTCGAACAGGCCGCCGGACAGCACCAGTTGGGCCATGACCGCCACGACCAGCACCGGCGTGGTCTGCTCGGTGGTCTTGACCAGCGAGCTGACCAGCAGGCCGAGCGAGGTGGAGGCGATGGCGACCAGGGCCACCGGGACCATGATCTCGATCAGCGGCTGGCCGACCACCAACGAGACCGCCGGCTTGCCCCGGCCGAGCAGGGACAGGTACACGAACAGCACGACCTGGACCGTGTCGATCAGCAGGAACACGGCGACCTTGGAGGCGAGGTACGCGGTGGGCGACAGGCCGACCGCGCGCTCCCGGGCGTAGATGGTCGACTCGTTGACGATCTCGCGGATGGCCGTCGCGATGCCGAGGAAGGCCGCGCCGACCGCGAGTACCACGATCAGCCGCTGGGACTCCAGGCTGAACGGCGTCTTCGGCGGGGCGAGGCCGTCGTGTCCGGGTACCGTCCGGGTGATCAGGGCCAGGGCCAGCGGCAGGCCGAGCAGGAACAGGGTGTAGCCGCGGTCCGCGCCGATGACCGCGAACATCCGCGCGCACAGCGTGATGAACTGGCGGATCGGCGCGGCCGGGTGCAGGGCGCGGCGGCGCAGCGGCAGCTCGCCCAGTTCGGCCCGGCCGACCTTGCCGCCGGGCACGGACGCCTTGCCGGGCGTGAACTTCGTCGGCGGCTTGCCCGGAGCAACCGTCGAGGCGGGCGCCGCCGCTGGGGCCGGGGCCGGCGCGGCCCTCGGCGCTGGCGCGGCCGGCGCTGCCGTGGGCGCGGCGGGGGTGTTCGCCGCCGGGGCGGGCGCGGCGGTCATCGCGGCCGCCGCCGGGCGCGCGCCGACCGCCGCGGGCTCCGGCTCCTCGGCCATCACGTCCAGGACATAGCGCCGGTACACGTCGGAGCCGCGGTAGTGGCGCGTCCACTTCTTCGGATCGTCGGTGATGCCGGTGAACACCTCGGCGTAGTCCTTGGCGCCGAAGAACTCCAGGATGCCCTCGGGCGGCCCGAAGTAGCCCATCGTCCCGCCCTGGCACATCACCAGTACCCGGTCGCAGATGTCCAGGTGCAGCACGCTGTGCGTGACGACCACGACGGTGCGGCCGCTGTCGGCGATCTCCCGCAGCTCGGTCATGACCTCCTTGTCCAGCGCGGGATCCAGCCCGGAGGTCGGCTCGTCCAGGTAGAGCAGGGACGGCTCGGTCAGCAGTTCCAGGGCGACCGAGGTGCGCTTGCGCTGCCCGCCGGACAGCATGTCCACCCGCTGCCTGGCCCGGGCGGTCAGCCGGAGCTGGTCGAGCACCTCGTCGACCCGGGCCCAGCGCTCCCGGCGGGGTACGTCGTCGGCGAACCGCAGCGCGGCCGCGAAGCGCAGCGCCCGCCGCACGGTCAACTGCCGGTGCAGCACGTCGTCCTGGGGTACCAGCCCGATGCGGTACCGCAGCTCGGCGTAGTCGTCGTAGAGGTCCCGCCCGTCGTACCGGACCCGGCCGGCGGTCGCCGGGCGCAGGCCGGTCATCGCGCGCAGCAGCGTGGACTTGCCGCAGCCGCTCGGACCGATGACGGCCAGCAGGCTGGCGGCGGGCAGCGCGAAGCTGACGTCGTCCAGCAGCGTCGCGTCGCCGATGCGCACCATCAGGTCGTCGGCGACCAGCGAGACCGGCCCGGTGTCCACGAACTCGTGCAGCCGCTGGTTCTCGAAGACGAACCGGTGCCGGCCGACGGAGATGACGTCGCCGTCGTGCAGCGCGGCCCGGCTGATCTGCCGTCCATTGTGGAACGTCCCGTTGGTGCTGCCGAGGTCGACCACCTCGAAGCCGCCGTCGGCGGGCCGCACCTCGGCGTGCTTGCGGGACACGCTCAGCTCGTCGAGCACGATGTCGTTCACGTCGTCGCGGCCGATGCGGATGACCCCGCTGGCCAGGTGGTGCGCGGTGGCGATCCGTCCCGTCGCCGGGTGCTGCGACACCACCACCTGCTGCGCGCCGGTCGGCCCCTGGCTTGGGGCCACCTTCGCGGTCGCCGGCCGCTCGCCCGCCGGCTGGGCCGGCACGAGCTTCTCGGTACCGGTCGGGCCGGCGCCGAGCTTCACCGTCCCCGGCTTCTCGGCCAGCCCGTCCCTGTCCCCCTCGCCCGACCCGCCGGCCCCGTCCGACCCGCTGGCTCCGGCCGGCCCGCTGCCCTCGGCCGGCGCGGTGCCGACCTTGACCGTCTGCGGCTTCTCGGGCTCGGCCTCGGCCTGGCCGGCGCCGACCTTCTGGGTGGCGACCTTCTCCGTGGCCGGCTGCGCGGGCTCGGCAGGTGGCGGCGGTGGCGGCGGTGGCGGCGGCGGTGCCGCCTCGGTGCCCAGCAGGAGCAGCAGCCCGTCGTCGCCCGCGCCACCGAGCCGCACCTGGGCGCCCGCGCCGACCCGCACCTGCTGCACCTGCTTGCCGCCCTGGAACGTGCCGTTGCTGCTGCCCAGGTCGCGCAGCACCCAGCCTCCGTCCACATAGGACAGCTCGGCGTGCCGGCGGGACACCAGCGGGTCGGGTACCCGGACCCGGCAGGACGGATCCCGGCCGATGACGACCGGTTCGCCCGGTTGCACGGTGATGAGCTGGTCGCCCACCTTGACGTCAAGCCCGGCGGCCACCGCCGTCGGCTGGTCTGCCTCTGCCACGCGCACCATCTTCGCCTGCCGCGTCCACCATCGCGAGCGCGGGACGGCATGCCGACGATCCGCCGGACGTTCGGACCGCTCAGGTCGGCCAGTCGTCGCCCGCGGCCAGCCGGAGGTCCAGCAGCTGCGGCAGCGAGATCCGTTCGCCGTCCCGGGCTCCCTCGCCGACCACGAGCCTGGGCTGTGCCGGTGCGAGCGTCACGCCGGTCAGCCGGCCGCGTACCGAGTCCGGCACGGTGAGCAGGTAGAACTCCCCGTCGGTACCGACCGCGACGTCGGGGCGCAGGTACCAGCCGCGCAGCCCCGTCCGGTACCGGCCGCGTCCGGAGTAGCCCCGTGCCACCAGCGCGGTCGCCCGCAGTCCCCGCGTGGTGGCCGCCGCCGCGAAGTCGGCGACCAGCCGGCGCGCCTTCGCGGTCTCGACGTCGAGCCGCCGCGAAGCCTCGGCGGCGTGCGCCTCGACGGCCCGGGCACGCTGCTCGCGCCACTGCTCGGTGCGGTCGCTGTCCATCCGGGCCACGCTACCGGGCTCGGCCCTACCGGGCTCGGCCCCTGCCGCGCCGGGCGGTCAGCCCACCGGGAACGGCGGCTGCCACCACCAGGGCGTGGACTGCAGCTCGATCCGGTCCACCCACTTCACCCACCAGTACCCGCGCCGGCCCGGTACCACCAGCCGCAGCGGGTACCCGTGGCCGGCCGACAGCGGACCGTCCCCCCCCCCCGTCGCCAGCA
>Ga0081540_1002472_pt1 | contig 15046 bp, 11 predicted proteins | sample TabmetS2T1R1_FD_71024 | JGI IMG/M metagenome (GOLD analysis project Ga0081540, IMG submission 71024) | Tabebuia heterophylla rhizosphere microbial communities from the University of Puerto Rico - S2T1R1 | ecosystem: Host-associated > Plants > Roots > Rhizosphere ... | reverse complement strand
CAGAAGATCGTCCTGGCGCGGGAAATCGGTCGCGATCCCCGCGTGCTCATCGCTTTCCAGCCGACATGGGGGCTCGACCCAGGCGCAACGCGCTTCGTCATCGACAGCATCCTGGCGCTGCGCGACCGCGGCGGCGCCGTTCTCTACATCTCGTCCGAACTGGAGGAGGTGTTGAGCGTCGGTGACCGCATCGGCGTGATTTCCCAAGGGCGCATTGTCGGAATTACCGATCGCGCCGACGTCGATATCGTCGAGCTTGGATTGCTGATGGCCGGCAGTGCGCAAGGCGGCGCCGTTCCGGCTGCCGCATGACGGCCGCCACGATCGCGCCGCAGCGGCGATGGCGGCGCGGGGCGCTTGCGCTGCGCGTCGTGCAGTCGGTCGTCTGGTCGCTGGTCATTACCGGGATCCTGATCCTGATGGCCGGCAAGAATCCGCTTGTCGCCTATCAGCACATCGTCATCGGCGCGTTCGGCAGCTGGGACCGCCTTATCGTCGGGTTGAACAAGGCCGTGCCCTACATGCTTGCGGGCGTCGGCGTCGCACTCTGCTTCCGCGGCAACGTCACCAACATGGGGGGCGAAGGCCAGATCGCCATGGGCGGACTCGCGGCCGCGTTCGTGGCGCTGGTCGGCGCAACGGCGCTCGGCGCCGCCGTGCTGCCGGCCGCGATGCTGGCGGGCGTGCTCGGCGGCGTCGCGTGGTCCGTGATTGCCGCCGCCATCGTTCTCTGGCGCGGCGTGCACGAAGTTCTCGTCACGTTGATGATGAATTTCATCGCCTGGCTGGTCGTCGCCGAATTCCTGCATGGCCCGCTGGGCGAAATCGATGCCGGTTTTCCGCAGACGCCGCTGTTCGACAGCGCGTCGTGGTTGCCGAAGCTCGTCGCGCGCACCGATCTCCATATCGGCATCGTGCTTGCCGTGCTCGCCGCCGTCGCGGCGCATGTGGTGCTGTGGCATACCGTGATCGGGTTTCGCTGGCGGCTTGCAGGCGCCAGCGACCGCGCCGCCCACTACGCCGGGGTGTCGCGCGCGCGGTCGGTCTTCGGCGTGATGACAACCTGCGGTGCCCTGTCGGGACTTGCCGGCGCGATCGAGGTGCTCGGCGTGCACTACCGGCTGATCGAGGGCTTCTCGCTCGGGTTCGGCTTCATTGCGATTGCGGTCGCGCTGCTGGCGACGCTCAAGCCGCTATGGGTGATCCCCGCGGCCCTGTTCTTCGCGTTCCTGGAGACCGGCGCACTGTCCATGCAGCGCCAAATCGGCATCCCGTCGTCACTCGTGCTGGTCATTCAGGGTTTGAGCCTGATCTTCGTGCTCTGCGCCGTCGGCCGCGGCGGGAGGAGGGTGTGATGGACGTCGCGCTTCTGGTCGATTTCCTGAGCGCGACCGTGCGCATCGCGACGCCGATCCTGCTGGCCGCAATGGGCGGGATCCTGATCGAGCGCGCAGGAACGTTCGCCGTCGGTCTCGAAGGCATGATGCTCTCGGGCGCGTTCTTCGGCGTCGTCGGAGCGTATCTGTCAGCCAGCATCGCCGTGGGACTTCTCGCGAGCTGCCTCGGCGGACTGCTGTTTGCCGCGATCGTCGCCATCGCGACGACTCGCTTCGACACCGAACACATGGTGACCGGTCTTGCCGCCAATCTGCTGGCGCTCGGCTTCACCAGCTTCGCGCTGCGCACCATCGTCGGACGCGGGCAGGCACCGGTCATTCATATCCCGTTGCTGCAGCCGGTGCCGATTCCGTTCCTCGCCGACATCCCGGTCGTCGGCGCACTGCTGTTTCGTCAGCCGCCGCTTACCTATCTGGCTTTCCTGGCGGTGATCGCCATTTCGGTCTTCCTGCGGCGAACGCGCGGCGGCCTGTTGCTCACCGCGGGCGGGGAGAACCCGCTCGCCTTGTTCGCAGCCGGCACCGATCCGATCCGGGTGCGGTTCATGGCGCTGCTGGCGGGTGGCATCCTGGCGGGCCTTGCGGGTGCGGTGCTCTCGCTGCAGCAGATCGGCACTTTCACGGACGGGATGACCGGCGGGCGCGGTTACCTGGCGCTCGCTGCCGTGATCGTCGGGCGCTGGCTACCACTCGGGACGCTCGCCGGATGCATCCTGTTCGGTGCGACCGAGGCGCTGCAACTGCGCGTCCAGGCGTTCAACCTGCCGGTCAGCTCCTATGTCATCCAGATGGTGCCGTATGTGGCGGCATTGCTCGTGCTGGCCGGTCTCGGGCGCACTGCGCGCCTGCCGGCAGCAATCGGACAGCCGTTCCGGCGTGACTAGGCGCCGTTTCGACGGAAATGCGATACCATCGAGGCAGCCGGAATGCTTTCATAGCCCGGTTCTCAAACGAGGTGGAAAGCGATGCAGATCGGCGTGCACAAGGTGGCCATGGCGGCGCCCAACGACGTGTCGGAACTGGCCAAGCTGATCGACAACGGCACCGTGAAGGCGGACGAGATCGTCGCGCTGATCGGCAAGACCGAGGGCAATGGCGGCGCGAACGACTTTACGCGCGGCTATGCAACCTCGTCCTACCAGACGCTGCTGTCCCGGCACCTTAGCATTTCGCCCGACGACGTCGGCAAGCGCATCGCTTTCGTCTGGTCAGGGGGCACCGAGGGCGTTCTGTCGCCGCACGCCACCGTGTTCACGCGCTCGGCCGCGAAGGGCAAGGCGAGCGGTTCGCGCCTCGCCATGGCGATCGAGGTGACCCGCGATATCCCGCCGGAGGAGGTGGGCACGATGGCACAGGTGCGCGAGGTTGCCGAAGCGACGCGTCGCTGCTTGGCGGCCACCGGAATCACGGATCCGAAGGACGTGCACTACGTGCAGGTGAAGGGACCGTTGCTGACGCCGGCAACCATCGCGGATGCGGATCGCCGCGGCAAGACGCTGCGCACCCGCGATCCAAACGGCTCGAAGGCTTTTGCGCGCGGCGCGACCGCGCTCGGCGTAGCGCTCGGCCTGAAGGAGGTCGCCGAAGGCGACGTGAACGAGGACGCGATCGCCAAGCGCTTCGACCTGTTTTCGTCGGTTGCGTCCACGTCGGCCGGCGGTGAGCTCAAGAACTGTGAAGTGCTGCTGTTCGGCAATTCGCCGGCCGCGACCGGCGACCTTCGTATTGGGCATGGAACGCTTCGCGATGCGATCGACGCCGACGGTGTGCGCGCCGCGCTCAAGAGCGCCGGGCTCTCCTTCAATGGCAATCCCACCGAGGAGGACGCCAGGCGCATCGTTGCGGTCTTCGCCAAGGCGGAGGCAAGCCCGACCGGCGCCATCCGCGGGCGGCGCAACACTATGCTGTCGGATGCCGACATCAATTACGAGCGCCACGCCCGTGCAGCCGTTGGCGCAGTGATCGCCTCGGTCACGTTCGACCCGGCGATCTTCGTCTCCGGCGGTACCGAGCATCAATGCGCGCCCGGGGCCGCGCCGATCGCCGCGATCGTGCGCGTATGAACCTGTGGGAACTGTCGGCTGCCGAGCTGACCGCGGGCTACGGGAGCGGCGATTTTACGCCGCGCGACGCGCTCGAGGCGGTTCTGGCGCGGATCGATGCCGTCAATCCCAAGATCAATGCGATCGTGACCTTCGATACCGACGGCGCGCGTCGCGCTGCCGACGCCAGCGCCGCGCGGTGGCGGCAACGCGCCGCGCTCGGGGCCTTCGATGGTGTCCCGCTCACGGTGAAGGACAACATCCCGGTGCGCGGCATGCGCGCCACCTGGGGAAGCCGCCTCTATGCCGATTGGATTCCCGAGCATGACGAGCTGCCGATCCGGCGGCTGCGCGACAGCGGCGCCGCCATCGTCGGCAAGACGAATTGTCCCGAGTTCACCTTGCAGGGCTACACCGACAACCTCGTCTTCGGGGTCACGCGCAATCCATGGGACCTGGCGCTCACCCCCGGCGGGTCCAGCGGCGGTGCGGTCGCGGCGGTGGCGGCCGGCCTCGGCCCGGTCGCAGTCGGCACCGATGGCGGCGGTTCGATCCGCCGTCCCGCCGCGCACACCGGGCTCGTCGGCTTCAAACCCTCACGGGACGCGATCGCGCGCGCCGATGGATTCCCGGTCATCCTATTCGACTGCGAGGTGATCGGCCCGATCGCCCGGACCGTCGCTGACGCGCGCACCTTGTTTCACGTGCTTGCCGGGACGACTCCGTACGAACCGGATCCTGTACGCGGGCTGCGCGTGCTTCATGTTCCGCAATTCGGCGGGTCGCCGGTCGATCCGGACATTGCACGCAGCGTCACCGACGCGGCGCACGATCTCGCAACCCTTGGCCACGCGGTGGAGGAGGGCGAGGCGCCGTTCGACATCGAGGCGCTCAATCGCGCATGGCCGGTCATCAGCCAGGCCGGGCTTGCATGGTTGCTGAAAGGGCATGCCGACCGGCTGGGAGAGATTTCGCCGCCAATGCGGGAGATGGCGGCAAACGGCGCGGCGCTCTCCGCGACCGACTACTATGCGGCGCTCGACATCGTGAAGAAGCTGAGGCAACAGCTCGGCGGTTTCTTCGCCCGCTACGATCTCATCCTGACGCCGTCCATTGCGGCGCTCTCCTGGCCGGCGGACCAGCCTTTCCCGCCCACGATTGCGGGTCATGCCGTGGGGCCGCGCGGGCACGCGGTGTTTACCGCCTTCGCCAACATGGCCGGCTGCCCGGCTATCAGCATTCCATGTGCGCCGGCCGCGAACGGGCAGACGATTGGTTTCCAGATCGTCGGTGCGATTGGACGAGACGAGCTGCTTCTCGCCGTTGCGGCTCATTACGAGCAGTTGCGTCCGTGGGCGAACCGGCGTCCGTCTATGAATCTGTGACCATACCCATTGCGGCCGCCGATCCGGCCGGCCTTGCTCGCCGTCGATAATCACACGCAATGACCCAGGTCTCGCGGTCTGACAGGTTTACATAAGGGTCTGTCGCTATACTGTCGCGAGATACTACGCTGCAGGAAGGTCGTGTCATGGCTTTTGTCCGCGAGCCCGTCGTCGATCCCATTGCGATCGAAACGCTCCGCCCCACCCAGATGACAGTGGGCATGCGCGAGGTCGAAGAAAAGCGCAGACGGCTGCAGGATCACCAGCCGAAGAAGATCGGAAAATTTCTCGGCGAGCACATGATCCCGGTGGTGCTCGGTCCGAAGCAGCGCCACTACATCATCGACCACCATCACCTGGCGCTGGCGCTGCACAAGGCGGGCCTGCGCGACGTCCTGGTCAGCGTGGTTGCCGATCTCAGCGCCCTCGATCCGGATGCGTTCTGGCACGTGCTCGACCATCATTGTTGGGTCTATCCGTACGATGCCGCTGGCCGCCGTCACGAATTTTCCGAGCTGCCGAAGACCGTCATGCGGCTTCAGGACGATCCGTTCCGCAGCCTTGCCGGCGAGCTTCGCCGCGTCGGCGGCTTTGCCAAGGACACGACGCCGTATAGCGAATTTCTGTGGGCCGACTTTCTCCGCCGGCGCATGAAGCGCAAGGCCGTAGACGCGGACTTTGCCGCCGGCATCGAGCGGGCGCTTCAGCTCGCCAAGAGCCGGGATGCGGAATATTTGCCGGGCTGGTGCGGGCCGAAGGGGAAAGACTAGACCGCTTTCCAATCAGGTTGAAGGCCGGCGAGGGGACCTCTTTACCTCGGAGGTTCAGCAGAGCGGTCCGCCCGGGGCAGCGTGAACCACACGCGTGCGCCACCATTGGGACTTTCGTTATCGGCGAAAATGCGCCCTCCGTGGGCCTCGACGATCGAGCGGCAGATGGAGAGGCCCATGCCCATGCCGCCGTCCTTGGTGCTGAAGAAGGTGTCGAACAGCCGCGGGAGATGCTCGGCGTTGATGCCCGGGCCGCTATCCTCGACGCTGCAGCGCAAGGTCTCGGGATCCGGCGCAGCGGTGCGGACGCTGATCATGCGGCCGCCGGAGCCCGCTTGCGCCGTCGCCTGCAGGGCGTTGACAGCGAGATTGACGATCACCTGCTGCAGTTGGGTGCGGTCCGCCATCACGTTCGGTGCGGTCGCGCCGAATTCGTGCGACACCGTCACGCCGCGTGACTGCACTTCGTGGCGGAGAAATTGCAGCGCCTCGAGGATCACCTCGTGGAGCGACACGAGCACACGCTCGGGTGCTCGCCGCGCCGCCATGGTGCGTATGCGGGCTATGATGTCGGCCGCGCGCCGTGCATCGGTTGCGATCCGCTTGGCCAAGGTCGAAGCCTCAACGATGTTCGGTTCGCCTCGATTGAGCCAGCGAACAGTCGTCTCGGCGCTGGTGAGAATGGCGGCAAGCGGCTGGTTGAGCTCGTGAGCGATGGAGGCGGTCAATTCGCCGAGGGTGGAGACGCGCGCGGCGTGAGCGAAGTCCGCTTGCAGTTGCTGAAGCGTCTCCTGCGTGCGGACGAGATCGGTCAGATCGACGAGGCCGACGAGCGTGACGCCAAGATTGGTCCGCGTGATCGTGAAAAGTACGTCGATTACCCGTCCGTCGAGCGCATTGATCTGTGTTCTCTCCTGGAACATCTGCTCCCCGCGGTAACGGCTCTGCATGGCGCGGCGCAGCGTGTCGGGCTTGGTTTGCCAGAATCGCCCCACCGGCCCCAGCAGCTCGTACTGGTCTCGCGCCCCGAGCAACTGCACTGCGGCGTCATTGACCTCCTCGACAAGCAGAACTTCGAGCACGTGCGGGAAGAACTCGGGATGCGCGTCCATGTAGGCCGAAAAGTCGGTCACGCCGGCAGCCACGATGTTCTTGAACAGTGCGATCAGGCCGCGAACATCGACTTGCCACAGCGAAATCGGCATGTGCTGAAACAGATTGCGGAAGCGCTGTTCGCTGTTCTCCAACGCCGAAAAGGCTTGCTTGCGTGGGGTAATGTCGATGACGGCAAAATAGCCCGTGGTCTTGTTCTGCGTCGAATACCACACCGTGAATTGAACGTCGAAAACGGTGCCGTCGAACTTGCGCAGCCGGGTTTCGGCTGAGAAGTGCGGCTCGCCATCGATGGATGAGAGCACTGCATCGACATACGATTGAAAGCTCTCCTCGGGCCAGAAGTGCAAAGTCCCCCTTTGGAGAAGTTCTTCCTTGCTGCCCCGACCAAAAAGCGCAACGGCCTGGTCATTGACGTCGACGATGCGCGTGGCCTGCATGAGCTCGGGAGCAAACCCGGGGTTCTCCCTGAAATAGCGCCTGAAGTCGACGACACCCTGCTGGCGCAGGCCGCGCAACATGTCGGCACTGTGGGACCAATCGACCTCCCAGAACGATATGGCCATCGCGCGGAACAGGTTTTGATAGCGCAGCTCGCTGTGCCGCAGTGCCTCGTGGGCGATCTTGCGCGTCGTGATGTCCATCAACGCGCCCATGAACTGCACATTGGCCGACTCGTCGGGCATGGGGTGAGCCACGACGTGAAGATGTTTGACCGACCCATCGGGCAGGCGCAGCCGGGGCTCGAATTCGAACGCCTCCTTGGCGGCAGCCGCGCGGCTCATAACTCGCCGGACGAGAGGAACGTCGTCGGGATGGACACGTTTGAGCACCATTTTCGCGGTCGGCTTGGTTGCCGGGTCGAATGCGAAGATCCTGAAACATTCCTCGGACCAGTCGATCTCCCCGGTCGCCACGTTCCAGCCGAAGCTGCCCGTGTGGCTGAGCTTCTGCGCTTCCGCGAGGTAGGTGGCCTGATTGCGCGCCAGCGCCTCTTGAGCCCGCCTGCGTTCGGTGATGTCGGTGTTGTTCTCCAGGATGCCGATGGGCGCGTCGCGCTCATCGGTTTGCAGCGACCATCGACTTGCCACCACGACCCGCCTCCCGTCGCGCGTGGTGTGGAGCAGCTCGCCTTCCCACCGTCCGGTCCGTAACAGCGTTTCCTGGATTTTCTCGAGCGAGGCGGGAAATGTCGTGTGCAGAAGCTCATGCGCGACCTTCCCGCAGGCGTCATCCTGCTTCCATCCGTAGAGGTCCTCGGCGCCATGATTCCAGAAGGTGATCACGCGGTGCGTGTCGAGTGCAAACACGGCATCTTGGGTCAGATCGAGGAGGCGAGCTTGCTCGCTTTGCGCCTCGCCGAAGTTGTGTATCCGTTTCACCAAAATCGCGATCGCAAGCGAAATGACGACGAATGTCGCCAGCATGACCAAATCCTGCGGGGCGCTCACGGCGAACGAGTGGCGCGGTTCCACGAAGAAATAGTCGAGACACGCGACGGCGATCACGGAGAAGATCACCGAGGTTGCAAAACTGTGCATCAGGGACAACAGAACGATCACAACCAGATACGTGAGGATCGCCGCATCGGGACGTTCCGGGTTGAGCTCCACGCTCACCCAGGTCACCAATGCCATCAATACGGCTGCGACCACCCAAACTGTCGCCACGTAGCCGAGGTCGACTTGGCTGGCCCGCTGCAGCGGTGCGCGGTGGTACGGCGGAGGCGCGAAAACAGCCTGGAAATCGCCGATAAGCCGCTGCAGTAGCCGTTTCTGCCTGGGCCCTTCGACGCCGCTCATCTCTCAGCTTCTGGTTATCGATCCGTCGCGTGCGATCAGCAATTGTTCAGCCCATTTTGCCTCTACAGTATCTGGAGGCGAATGGCGGATTGCCTGGCGGGTCTGCAGACCCCCTGAAACATACAATACACACGGCGAACAGGGAAACGACAGGACGCGCCCGGCAGATGGCAGCCGTCGCGCGCTCGCGCCGACGCATGGGGGAACGGTGGCCCGACCCGTCTCCGTTGTCCGTCACAGAGCGCGGCGAAAATTCACGATCCCAGTGCCTTTTCCAGGCAGCCAATGAGTACGTCCGGCTCGAATGGCTTTTTGAGAAAACAAGCTGCGCCGCTGGACCGGGCCTTCTCCTCCAGATCCGGCTCGTTGCGCCCGGTGATCATGATCACTGGCAAGGAGCAGCGGCGTGCGGTCAAATGCTGCTTCAGCTCGATACCGCTCATGCCAGGCATGTGAATGTCGGTGATGACACAGACGAGATCTTCGACCGGGCTGCAGCCGAGAAATTCCTCGGCGGATGCAAACGTCCGTGCCGCATATCCGAGTGAACGAACCAACCCGTCTATGGCGGTGCGGACGGATTCGTCATCGTCAATGATCGAGATCCAAGCCAATCGGAACACTCCGAGCGGGCCGCAATGCGGGCAGCATACGCGCGTGCCCAAGAATACCATACGAAAACATCAACGTGTTATGGGACCAGTCCGTTCCTTGGCGCACGCCATCTGAACGCGGCGTGATGATTCGCTCAGCGCTTGCCGGTCAGCACGATCTGCGTCTGCGTCACCAGCGCGGCGAGCTTGCCGTCGCCGCGTGTAACGCGGGTCTGCCACACCATGGTGCTGCTGCCGCGGTGCAGCGGCGTGCATTCGGCGCGCGCGGTGTCGCCGACCGCGATGCCGGCGAAGAAGTTGGTCTTGCTTTCGATCGTGGCGGTGGTGGCGCCATCGGGCAGGTTAGCGATGGTGGCGGTGCCGCCCAGATTGTCGGCGAGCGCCATGATGGCGCCGCCATGCAGGATGCCGAAGCGGTTGCCGAGCTCCTCACGCACGACCAGCTCCGCCACCACGCGATCGCGCGACAGGTGGATGACCTTCAGGCCGAGGAAGTCGGCAAAGGGCGGCTGTATCTCGGCGTCCGGTCGCATGGGGTTCCTTGTTTTGCAAATGGCGAATAGCGAATGGCGAGTAGCGAACAGGGGAGTGAGGAGCGCCATTCGCTGCTCGCTATTCGCTCAAATTCAATAGACCACCACGCTGCGGATCGACTCGCCCTTGTGCATGAGATCGAAGCCCTTGTTGATGTCCGAGAGCGGCATCGTGTGGGTGATCATCGGATCGATCTCGATCTTCTTCTCCATGTACCAGTCGACGATCTTCGGCACGTCGGTGCGGCCGCGAGCGCCGCCGAAGGCCGTGCCCTTCCACACCCGTCCGGTCACCAATTGGAACGGCCGCGTGGCGATCTCGGCGCCGGCGGGCGCCACGCCGATGATGATCGACTGCCCCCAGCCGCGGTGGCACGCTTCCAGCGCCTGGCGCATCGCCGTGATGTTGCCGGTGCAGTCGAACGTGTAGTCGGCGCCGCCGATCTGGTCGGCAGCGCTCTTGGTCATGTTGACCAGGTGGGGCACAAGCTCGCCGCCGACCTCCTTCGGATTGACGAAGTGGGTCATGCCGAAGCGTTCGCCCCATTCCTTCTTGGCCGGATTGAGGTCGACGCCGATGATCATGTCGGCGCCGGCCAGCCGCAGCCCCTGGATCACGTTGAGGCCGATGCCGCCCAGCCCGAACACGACGCATTTCGCTCCCGGCTCGACCTTGGCGGTGTTGAGCACCGCGCCGATGCCGGTGGTGACGCCGCAGCCGATGTAGCAGACCTTGTCGAATGGCGCGTCCTCACGGATCTTCGCCACCGCGATCTCCGGCAGCACGGTGTAATTGGCGAAGGTCGAGCACCCCATGTAGTGGTGGATCTTCTTGCCCTCCAAGGAAAAGCGTGACGTGCCGTCGGGCATCACGCCTTGCCCTTGGGTAGAGCGAATGGCGGTGCACAGATTGGTCTTGCGCGACAGGCAGGAGGGACACTGGCGGCATTCCGGCGTGTACAGCGGGATGACGTGGTCGCCCTTCTTCACCGACGTGACGCCCTGGCCGACCTCGACCACGACGCCGGCGCCCTCGTGGCCGAGGATGGCCGGGAACAGCCCTTCCGGATCGGCGCCCGACAAGGTGAACTCGTCGGTGTGGCAGATGCCGGTGGCCTTGATCTCCACCATCACCTCGCCGGCTTTCGGGCCGTCGAGCTTCACATCGACGATCTCCAGTGGCTTTCCCGCCGCAACGGCCAACGCAGCCTTGACGTTCATCGCTTCCTCCCGCCCTTCGCAGCCCGCGTTCCAGCGCGAGCCTGCCGCATACGCACCAGCGTAATGGGTAACGGCGGCGGCGTTAATCTGCAATCTTGGCAAAGAATTGGGCAGCATCCCGCAGCAGCGGTGACGCTCGACGACATTGCGAGGCTTGTTGCCTTCGCGTACAGACCGAGGATCTAGAGCAGTATCCACCCATATGGATCTGCTTCATCAATCCGCTCGTCTCCGCGAAAGCCGGGACCCGGGTAGCACGATGAGCTGGATGCCCGCTTGCGCAGGCGTGAGCGGAAGTTGCTGGTCAGTCCAACGGGACACCACCTACGCCAAAGCGGGGAGGGTGGATTCGATCTGGGCGCGCCGCGCCTCGAACCACGCCGGCAGCTTCAGCGATGACCCGAGCTGCTCCTTCGGCTCGTCGACCGTGAAGCCGGGGCCGTCGGTGGCGATCTCCAGGAGGACGCCGCCGGGCTCGCGGAAATAGACCGAGTGGAAGTAGTTGCGGTCGATGCGCTCGGTGGGACGCAGGTCGAGGTTGCGCGCGGCGTCCGCCATGTCCTGCTGCGTCAGATCGTCGGCGGCGCGGAACGCGACATGGTGGACGGAGCCGGCACCCTGACGCCCAGGCGACGCGCTCGCTTCCACCTTGACGTCGACCACCGTGCCCAGCGGACCGCCCGGCGCGACAAAGCGGTGGCGCGCCCCCTCGGCGCCTTTCTGCTCGAAGCCGAAGGTCTCGACCAGCACCTGCGCGGTCGGCTCCACATCGGCGACCGTCAGCGTCACGCCGAAGAAGCCGCGGATGGCATGCTCGACCGGCACCGGTCCGCCGCTCCACGCGGCCAGCGCCCGCGCCCCCTTGGTGGCGACGAGCTCGAGGTTCATGCCGTCGGGATCGCGCAGCGCGACGACCGTGTGGTCGAAGCGCGGTTCCGGCGAGTCGTGGGGAACGCCCTGCTCGGCGAAGCGGCCGGTCCAGTAGGCGAGGGACCGCTCCGGAATCACGAACGCGGTGGCGGTGGCCTGCCCGGTGCCGTGGCGGCCGGGCGGCAGGTTGCCCCAGGCGAAGAAGGTGAGCGCCGTCCCCGGGCTGCCGGTCTCATCGCCGTAATAGAGGTGCCAGGTGTTGGGGTCGTCGAAATTGACGGTTCGCTTGACCATGCGAAGCCCGAGAATGGCCGTATAGAAACCCACATTGCGCCGCGGATCGCTGCAGATCGCGGTAACGTGATGGATGCCGGCACTCCTGTTCATCCCGTCCTCCCGGCCGTTTCCCCGCCCTTGATTGGCTCGCGCATTAACACGGCGACCCCGGTCGCGTCGATTTGTTCCGCAGACCCGGTGCGTGCCCGCACGGCGTGACCTAGGTCACAGATGCGCCCTGATGCGCTGAACTAAAACGCGATCTACCGGCTGTCCCGGCGGGGCGTTAGGGAGCCGGTAACCGCCGCGCCGATACATGTTGTCTAGGAGCTTACCGTGAACAATAGAACACAAGCGGACGCCGGCATCGAGACCGCGAGCGATTTCGCCAACCTGATCGCCCGCATCGAATCTTCGCCCGAGACCGAACCGCGGCTCGCCGCCGCGGCGCTTGCCGCGGTGCGCGCCGGCGTGATCACCGGCGAAGGCCCGACCACGGTCGGCCGCATCCATTTTTCCCGCTCCATCGACCCCGTCGATACCGCCACCATCCGTCGCATCCTGCTGGCCGGCAACACCGCCGTAAGCCGCGTGGAAGCCGACGCCCTGTTCGACATCCACGAGGCGGCGCTCGAGCGCACCGATCATGGCGCTTTCGACGATCTGCTGGTGAAGGCCATTGCCCATCACGTGCTGGGCGAGGCCGGCAAGCGCGTCCCGCCGCGCGAGACTGCGCTCGACGCCGACACCGCGCTCGCCGAATGGGCCGACCTCGATGCCGGCACCGTCAAGCGCGACGTGGCGGTCTGGCTGAAGAACCGGCTGAGCCGGCGGCGGCGCAGCGACGGTGTGCTGGCCGCGCTGATCATGCTGACCGGCACGGCGGCCGCGTGGGGCCCTTCCATAGCGGCGGCCATCGATTTCGCCGCGTAGTTCTCCCGCCGCCTGCAATCTGGTCACGGCGCGGCGTTGACATTGCCGGCCCGCGCCGCAACCTTGCCCCGGATGACCAAGGCAGCGGGGGGCATGTTCAAGCGCATTCTGATCGCCAATCGCGGCGAGATCGCCTGCCGCATCATCAAGACCGCTCGCCGATTGGGGATCGAGACGGTCGCCGTCTATTCCGACGCCGACAAGGACGCGCTGCATGTCGAGATGGCGGACGAGGCCGTGCCGATCGGTCCGCCGGCGGCGGCGGAAAGCTACCTCGTCATCGACCGGATCGTGGAGGCGTGCCGGCAGACCGGCGCGCAGGCGGTGCATCCGGGCTACGGCTTCTTGTCCGAGCGCGAGGCCTTCGCGGCTTCGCTGCAGGCAGCCGGCATCGTGTTCATCGGTCCGAACCCCAAGGCGATCGCCGCCATGGGCGACAAGATCGAAAGCAAGCGGGTTGCGGCCGCCGCCAAGGTCTCCACCGTGCCCGGCTATCTCGGGGAGATCGCCGATCCCGATGAGGCGATGCGGATTGCCAAGGAGATCGGCTTTCCGGTGATGATCAAGGCGTCCGCCGGCGGCGGCGGCAAGGGCATGCGCATCGCCCATTCGGCCGGCGAGGTCGCCGAAGGGTTCGAGCGCGCACGCTCGGAGGCGAAGTCGTCATTCGGCGACGATCGCGTGTTCATCGAGAAATTCATCACCGATCCGCGCCACGTCGAAATCCAGGTGCTGGCCGACAAGCACGGCAACGTCATCTATCTCGGCGAGCGCGAATGCTCGATCCAGCGGCGCAATCAGAAGGTCGTGGAAGAGGCGCCGAGTCCGCTGCTCGACGCCGCGACGCGGCGGAAGATGGGCGAGCAGGCAGTCGCGCTTGCCAGGGCGGTCGGCTACGACTCGGCTGGCACCGTGGAATTCGTCGCCGGCCAGGACCGCAGCTTCTATTTCCTGGAGATGAACACGCGGCTGCAGGTCGAGCACCCGGTCACCGAGCTCGTCACCCGCATCGACCTCGTCGAGCAGATGATCCGCATCGCGGCCGGCGAGCCGCTCGCCCTCAAGCAGGCCGACGTCAAGCTGCGCGGATGGGCGGTGGAGACCCGCGTCTACGCGGAAGACCCGTATCGCGGCTTCCTGCCGTCGCCGGGCCGACTGGTGCGATACCGGCCGCCGGCCGAGACCAGCGGTGGCGGCATCACGGTGCGCAACGACACCGGCGTCTATGACGGCGGCGAAATCCCGATCTACTACGATCCACTGATCGCCAAGCTGATCACCCACGGTCCGACGCGCGAGGCCGCCATCGACGCCCAGGCCGACGCGCTCGATGCCTTCACGGTGGAAGGCATCCGCCACAACATCCCGTTCCTCGCCGCGGTGATGCAGCACCCGCGCTTCCGCGCCGGCGAGCTGTCGACCGCCTTCATCGCCGAGGAATATCCGCAAGGTTTTCACGCGGCGCAGCCGGAAGGCGAGACCGCAAGCGTGCTCACCGCCGTCGCCACGGCCATCGACCACGTGCTGGGCGAGCGCAAGCGCAAGATCTCCGGACAGATGGCGGGACGCGCGGTCACGCGCGAGCGCCGCCGCGTCGTGCGTCTCGGCGAGGCCGAGCTCCTGGTCGATGTCTGGCGCGAGGAGAATGAGATCGTCGTCAGCTTCCGCGATGAGGAGCCCGCGCAGGTCTACCGCCTGACCTCGAGCTGGACGCCCGGCGCGGTGCTGTGGTCGGGAACGATCCGCGGCCGGACGCCGATCGATCGCACGGTTTCGGTGCACGTGCGGCCGATCGCCAACGGCTTCGAGCTCGCCTATCGCGGCATCGAGGCCAAGGTCTATGTGTTCACCGAGCGCGAGGCCGAGGCAGCGCGCCTGATGCCGCTGAACAAGGCCGCCGATTCCGGCAAGGCGCTGCGCTGCCCGATGCCGGGGCTCGTGGTCTCCATCGCGGTCGCCGAAGGGCAGGAGGTCAAGGCCGGCGAAACGGTCGCGGTCGTCGAGGCGATGAAAATGGAGAACGTGCTGCGCGCCGAGCGCGACGGCGTGGTTAAGAAGATCCATGCCAAGCCGGGCGACAGCCTCGCGGT
>Ga0081540_1002471_pt1 | contig 15050 bp, 10 predicted proteins | sample TabmetS2T1R1_FD_71024 | JGI IMG/M metagenome (GOLD analysis project Ga0081540, IMG submission 71024) | Tabebuia heterophylla rhizosphere microbial communities from the University of Puerto Rico - S2T1R1 | ecosystem: Host-associated > Plants > Roots > Rhizosphere ... | reverse complement strand
CAGTACCTCGACGGCACCACCGACATCACCCGCACGGTCGCGGTCGGGACACCGAGCGATGAAATGCGCGCGCGCTTCACCCGCGTGCTCAAGGGCCATATCGCGATCGCGACGGCCGTGTTTCCCGACGGCACCACCGGCGCCCAGATCGACTCTTTCGCGCGCCAGTCCCTGTGGTCAGCCGGGCTCGACTTCGATCACGGGACTGGGCACGGGGTCGGCAGCTATCTGTCGGTGCACGAAGGGCCTGCCAGCATTTCCAAGCGCGGCGCCGCCGCGCTCAAGCGCGGCATGATCGTGTCGAACGAGCCCGGCTACTACAAAACCGCTGCTTACGGCATCCGCATCGAGAACCTGGTGCTGGTGATCGAGGCGCCGCCCGTTGCCGGGGCCGAGAAGCCGCTCAATGCCTTCGAGACGCTGACGCTTGCGCCGATCGACCGGCGGCTGATCGATTCGCGCCTGCTGAGCCGCGACGAGGTCGACTGGCTCGACGCCTATCACGCGCACGTCAACGCTGCCCTCGCGCCGCTCGTCGACGCCGAGACGCGCACCTGGCTTGCGGCCGCCACCGCGCCGCTCGATCGGTCCGGCCGATCGGCGTGAACGAGCAGCCACAGGGATCCGTCCAAACCCCGCCGACGACAGCCGCCGGCTGGCGGCTGCTTGCCCTGCTCATCGCGATCAGCTCGGTCGGACCGCTGTCGGTCAACATCATCATGCCGGCGCTGCCCGGCCTCGCCGTCGCGTTTTCAGCCGACCCGGCAATCGTGCAGCTCACCGTGTCGCTCTATTTCGCCGGCCTCGGCTGCGCGCAGCTCGTACTCGGCTCGCTGTCCGACCGGTTCGGCCGCAGGCCGGTGCTGCTCGGCGGATTCATCGTCACGGTCCTCACCAGCTTCATCGCGGCAGCGGCAACGCACGTGCTGCTGCTGGTGGCGGCGCGCACCACCCAGGCGTTCGGCGCTTCCACCGGCATTGTCATCGGCCGCGCCGTCATCCGCGATCTCTATGCCCGCGACCGGGCCGCCTCGATGCTCGGCTGGGTCACCATGAGCGTGGTCGCGGTGCCGATGTTCGGGCCGCTGGTCGGCGGACTGCTGGCGGAGCAGTGGGGTTGGCGCGCGATCTTTCTCTTCGTCGGGTTGGCCAGCCTGATCACCCTGACGTGGGCCGCGGTGGCGCTGCCGGAAACCCGCCCGCCGCTGATGGCGCACGATCGCTCCGGCCGCCGCTGGTGGAAAGAAACCCGCGAGCTGCTCACCACGCCGGCCTTCGCCGGCTTCGTGCTCTGCGCCGCCATGATGTCCGGCCCGTTCTACACGATCATGGGCGGCGGCGCGCATGTGGTGATGACGCTGATGGGGCGGAGCGCCACCGAGCTCGGGCTCTGGCTCGTGCTCGCCGCGGTCGGTTACATGGGCGGCAACTTTCTCGCCGGCTCACTGTCGGTGCGCTACGGCGGCAACGCCATGCTCCTGTGGGGGCTGCTCATCGAGTGGCTCGGCACCCTGGCCAGCGCGCTCTACATTTCGCTGGTGCCGGATGCCGGACCAGCCGCGATCTTCGTCCCGCTGTTCGTGATCTATATCGGCAACGGCATGGCCCTGCCCAATGCCATTGCCGGCGCGGTGAGCGTCCGCCCCAACGCGGCCGGCACCGCGGCCGGTGTGACGGGTTGCCTGCAGATGGGATGGGGCGCGGTGATCTCGCAGCTGATCGCGTATCCGATGGTGGGCGCGACCAGCGCGGCGCCGTTCGCCTGGATCGTATTCGCCCAGGGCACCGTCGGGCTCCTGGCGTTCTGGCTGCTGGTGCGGCGGAGGTCGTAAGTGCCGTACGCTCCGCCTATGGCGCAACCAGCTTCAGCCACTCGTCCTCGGTGAGCACCGTGACGCCGAGGTCCTTGGCCTTGCCGAGCTTCGATCCCGCCCCCGGTCCGGCGACGACGTAGTCGGTCTTCTTGGACACCGAGCCGGCGACCTTGGCGCCGAGGCGCTCGGCCATGGCCTTGGCCTCGTCGCGCGTCATCTGCTCCAGGGTGCCGGTGAACACCACCGTCTTGCCGGCGACCGCGCTGTGCTTGGCGGGCTTCTCGGCGTCGAGAATGTGCACCTGCCGGGTCAGCCGCTCGACGATGCCGCGGTTGTGCTCCTCGCGGAAATAGGCGGCGAGCGCATCGATGACGGTGTCGCCGATCTGGTCGAGCGCATCCATGTCCTGGCGCGTTTCATCGTCGCCGTCGGCGACCTTGAGGCAAGCCTCGTGGAACGCTTCCCATGAGCCGTAGCCGCGGGCGAGTGCGCGCGCCGTGGTCTCGCCGACATGGCGGATGCCGAGTGCGTAGATGAAGCGCTCGAGCGGGATCTCGCGCCGTGCTTCGATGGCGCGGAACAGGTTGCCGACCGAGACCTCGCCGTAGCCCTCGATCTCCTCGAGCTTGAGCTTCGCGTTGCGCCCCTCGAGGGTGAAGATGTCGGCCGGCTCCTTGATCCAGCCCTCGTCGAAGAAGAAGGCGATCTGCTTCTCGCCGAGCCCGTCGATGTCGAAGGCGCGGCGCGAGACGAAATGCCGGAGATGCTCGACCCGCTGAAACGGGCAGGCGAATTCGCCGGTGCAGCGCGACACCGCGCCTTCTTCACCGGCAGCCGTGGTGTCGCGCACGACCGAAGTCTTCAATGGACAGGGACACGTGGTGGGAAAACGATAGGGCTTCGCGCTCTTCGGCCGCTTCTCGAGCTCCACGGCCAGCACCTGCGGGATCACGTCACCGGCGCGCTGCACCACCACCGTATCGCCGATGCGCACGTCCAGCCGCGCCACCTCGTCGGCGTTGTGCAGTGTGGCGTTCTGCACCACCACGCCGCCGACCGTGACGGGCTCCAGCTTCGCCACCGGGGTCAGCGCTCCGGTGCGTCCGACCTGGATCTCGATGTCCTTGACGACGGTAGTCGCTTTCTCGGCCGGGAATTTGTGCGCGACGGCCCAGCGTGGCGAGCGCGACACGAAGCCGAGGCGCTCCTGCCAGTCGATGCGGTCGACCTTGTAGACAACGCCGTCGATGTCGTAGTCGAGCGCGCCGCGCTGCAGCTCGATGTCGTGATGGAAACGCAGCAGCGCGTCGACCGAGTCGCACACGCGCGCGAGCGGATTGGTCTTGAAGCCAGCGCCGGCGAACCACTTCGCCATGCCGGACTGCGCGTCCGCCGGCAGCTCGCTCATTTCGCCCCACGCATAGGCGAAAAAGCCGAGCGGCCGCGACGCCGTGATGGAAGGGTCGAGCTGGCGCAGCGAGCCCGCCGCGGAATTGCGCGGATTGGCGAAGACCTGCTTGCCGGCCTCGGCCTGGCGGCGGTTGAGATCGAGAAACGCCGACTTGGTCATATAGACCTCGCCGCGAATCTCGCACGCGGCCGGCACGCCCCTGCCCTTGAGCCGCTGCGGGATATCAGCCAGCGTCTTCACATTGGCCGTCACGTCCTCGCCGACGGCGCCGTCGCCGCGTGTCGCACCCCTGACCAGTCGGCCTTCCTCGTAACGGAGCGACAAGGACAGGCCGTCGATCTTTGGCTCGGCCGTGAACGCGATGGCGTCGTCGCCAAGCTTGAGAAAGCGGCGAATGCGGTCGGCGAAGTCGCGCACGTCCTGCTCGTCGAACGCATTGTTGAGCGACAGCATCGGCAGGGCATGGCGCACCTTGGCGAATTTCTGCGCCGGCTCGGCGCCGACCCGGTGTGCCGGCGAATCCGCGCGGATGAGCTCGGGAAAGCGCGCCTCGATGGCGTTGTTGCGCCGGCGCAGGTCATCGTATTCGGCATCGGAAACGGTCGGCGCGTCGTCCTGGTAATAGCGCCGGTCGTGCGCGGCGATCTCCTTCGCCAGCCGCGCAAGCTCCTGCTTCGCCTGCGCTTCGGTGAGGTCCTCGACCGGACGATCGGTGTCGGTGCGCGCGCTCATGCCCTGGTTAGATCAAATCGGCGCGGCGGCGAGCAAGGGCCGGCGGCGGGCAAGGCCCGCAGGAGGTTGCGCCTCAGCCGGCTGCGGCGCGGATCAACCGCTCGGCGGCGGCGCGCGCTTCGTCGGTGATCTCGGCGCCGGCGAGCATGCGCGCGATCTCCTCGCGCCGCCGTTCGGCCGCCACCTCGGCGACGCGTGTGGTCACGCGCTTGCCGCGGTCGAGCGCGCTCTTGGTGATGAGGTAGTGGCGCTCGGCCCGCGCCGCGACCTGCGGGGCGTGGGTGACGGCGACGACCTGCACCCCCGCCGCCAGGCGCGCGAGCCGCACCCCTACCGCATCGGCGACCGCGCCGCCGGCGCCGGTATCGATCTCGTCGAAGATGAGGGTCGGTGCCGAGCCGCGATCGGCCAGCACGACCTTCAGCGCCAGCAGGAAGCGGGCAAGCTCGCCGCCCGACGCAACGCGCATCAGCGGGCCGGCGCGCGTGCCGGGATTGGTCTGCACCCAGAACTCGACCTTGTCGATGCCGTCAGGCCCGGCGGATTGCACCTCGCTGGCGATCTCGGTGGAGAAGCGGGCGCGCTCGAGCTTGAGCGGGCGAAGCTCGGCATTCACGGCCGCGTCGAGGCGATCGGCCGCCTTGCGGCGCGCCGCCGACAGCCGCATGGCCGCCGCATCGTATTGCGCCTGCGCCTGCACGGCCGCTGCCTCCAGGCGGGCAAGCTCCTCGGTTCCAGCATCGAGCATGGCGAGGTCGCCGGCGTAGCGTTCGGCCAGCGCCGCCAGATCGTCGACCGCGACATTGTACTTGCGGCCAGCGGCACGCAGCGCAAACAGCCGCTCCTCGATGCGCTCGAGCTCGCGCGGATCATGACCGGCCTGGGCGAGCGCCGCCTCCACGTGCAGGCGCGCGTCTTCCAGCGCCGCCAGGGCGTGATCGAGGGCTTTGGTCACGGGCTCGATCAAGGCTGGCGCCTGGCTGGTACGCCGCTCCAGCCGGCGCAGCGTTGTTGCCAGTGCCGGGCCGGGCGCATGCGCGCCGGCCACGACGTCGTTGGCGTCGCGCAAATCTTCCGCCACCTTCTCGGCCTGCATCATGATGGTGCGGCGTTCGGCCAGGGCCGATTCCTCGCCCGGTGCCGGCTTGAGGCGGGACAGTTCCTCGACGGCGTGACGCAGCCATTCGGCGTCGCGCTGGGCGTTGTGCACGCGGACGCGATGGTCCTCCACCGCCGCCTGGGCGGCACGACGCTCCGACCACGCCTGGGCCACGGTGGCGACATCGCGTTCCAACCCGCCGAAGGCGTCGAGCAGCGCGCGGTGGGTTGCGACGTCGACCAGCGCCCGCTCGTCATGCTGGCCGTGAATCTCCACCAGCGCAGCGCCGAGGCTGCGCAGCACCTGCACGCTCACCGGCTGGTCGTTGACGAAAGCGCGCGTGCGTCCGTCGGCGAGCTGCACCCGGCGCAGGATCAGCTCGTCCTCGGTTGCGATGTCGTTGGCCTTCAGGATGGCGCCGGCGGGATGCTTCGGCGCGATGTCGAACGACGCCGTCACCTGCCCCTGCTCAGCACCCTGACGCACCAGGGCGGCATCGCCGCGCGCCCCGAGCGCAAGCGCGAAGGCATCGAGCAGAATGGATTTGCCGGCGCCGGTCTCGCCGGTCAGCACCGAGAGACCGCGGGCGAAATCGATGTCGAGCCGATCGATCAGAACGATGTCGCGGATCGAAAGACGGGTGAGCATGGATCAGACGGGGGACGGACCGAGACGAACAGGATAACGACCGGATCGTCGTCCGTCTTGAGTTATCCGAAGCTGAGCTTCTTGAACGCGCGGCTGATCCACGAGCTCGGATTTATGGTCGGTTCGAGACCGCCGGCCTTCACCAGATTGTACGCGTCCTTGTACCAGCGGCTGTCGGGGAAGTTATGGCCGAGCACGGCGGCCGCCGTCTGCGCTTCGTCGACGATCCCGAGCGCCATATAGGCTTCGGTGAGCCGCGTCAGCGCTTCCTCCACATGGCGGGTGGTCTGGTACTGCGTGACCACCACCTTGAAGCGGTTGATGGCGCCGGTGAAATCCTTCTTGTTGAGATAGTAGCGCGCGATTTCCATTTCCTTGCCGGCCATCTGGTCGCGGGCGATATCGACCTTCTTCTTGGCGCTTGCGGCATATTCCGTGTTGGGGAACTTGCGCACCACCTCTTCGAGCGCCTGCACGGCCTTCTCGGTGCGGCCCTGGTCGCGGCTGACGTCGGGGATCTGGTCGTAAAAGGACGAGGCGATCAGGAACTGCGCGTAGGCCGCGTCGGCGCTGCCCGGATGCAGGGTGACATAGCGCTTGGCCGCCGTGATCGTCTCTTCGTAGTCGCGGCTCTCGTAATGGGCGAAGGCCGACATCAACAGCGCCTTGCGCGCCCATTCGGAATAGGGATGCTGGCGATCCACCTCCTCGAAGCGCTTGGCCGCAGCCTTGAAGTCGCGCTTCTCGTTCAGGAGGAACAGGCCCTCGTTGTAGAGCTTGTCGGCCGGATCATCGAGGACCTTGTCTTCCTTGGCGGAGAACCAGTCGCCGAAGCTGGAACAGGCGCCGAGCGGCACCGCAAGGAAAAGAAGCGCAAGCAGCCGGGCAAGCGCAACGCGCTCCCGACGCAAGCGAGCCGAGTTGAAGAACCCCACCATAGAAGCGACGCTTCCGTCTCCACCCGTCCGGCAGGCATGCCTTTGGCGGGCAAAATACCTAAAAATGGCCGGACAGCCAAGTCTCTAGCCCGGCAATCGGCCGGGAATAAGGCGCGACGGGGGGACGGTTCAGGAGGCCGATATGGCCGGAATGGAGAGCCGGATGCCGGATTCGATCGCGGCTTGCACCGGGCGGATGGGCAGCCGGTCCTCGACCACCGTCCATGCGGAGGCGTCGTCAAGAAGCGCCGCCAGCACGGCATGGTTCATCCTGTGGCCGCCGCGGACGGAATGGTAGGCGCCGAGGATAGGGGCGCCGGCGAGCGCCAGATCGCCGATGGCGTCCAGCACCTTGTGGCGCACGAACTCGTCCGCGAAGCGCAGCCCTTCCGGGTTGAGGATGCGGTCCTCGGCGACCACCACGGTGTTCTCCAGCGAGGCGCCGAGCGCGTAACCCGATTTCCACAACTTATCGACGTCGCGCATGAAGCCGAACGTCCGCGCGCGGGCGATGTCGCGGCGGAAGATGGTGGGCTCCACGTCAATACCGAAAGACTGGCAGCCGACGAGCGGATGATCGAAATCGATCTCCACGTCGACGCGGAAGCCCCGGTCGTACGGACGGAGTTCGCCGAAGGCGTTACCCTGCACCACGCGCACCGGCTTGAGAACCTTGAAAAACCGGCGCGGCTCCGGAAGCGAGACGATGCCGGCGCGATCGACGGCGGCGACGTAAGGGGCAGCGCTGCCGTCCAGGATCGGCGCTTCCGGCCCATCAATTTCGACGATGCAATTGTCGACGCCGAGGCCGCACAGCGCAGCCATGACGTGCTCCACGGTGGAAACGAAGACGCCCGATTCGTCGCCCAGCACTGTTGCAAGTTCGGTCGCCGTGACCGAGCACGCATTCGCGCGCAACTCGCGTTCCGGTTCGCCATTGGCGCCGCAGCGGACGAAAACGACGCCGGTGTCGGCCTCGGCAGGATTCAATGCAAGCGTGACGGGTAAGCCCGAATGGATTCCAGCGCCGGCGATTGCCGTACGCTTGCGGACCGTCGTCTGCCTGCCCGATTTCATCGTCGTGTCCCGCCCTCTTTCGACACCGAATGCGTGCACGCTTCCGATGCCGACCCTACATCCGGGCCACCATTTCGCCATTACGATTGGAGAGCACAAGGCGAACTGATGACGGTCCGCCCTCCCCCCCGGCGAAGCACCCACATTGCAAAGCTTAACGGCATACGCGGAACTGGCCAATTCACGCTTTCTTACCGAGTGTTACTGCGGCGCAAACCTCTGTCGGCTGTGGACAATAGAGGACAAAAAGAGAACCCGGGCAGCGATGCTGCCCGGGTTTAGGGGAATTAGAATTGCGGCTGGATGCGGCCGTCAATTGGCTTGGCGGCGCAAAAAGGCCGGAATCTCCAGCTGGTCGTCATCGAACTGACCTGCAACCGCAGCGTTACGCCCGTGCAGGTCGAGGCCCTGCGGAGCGGGGCGTGGCGCCGGCGGCCGTTTGGCGTATTCCGACACCGGTTCCTGGCTGCGCGGGTCGGGACCGCGACCGTCTTGCCGGGGAACGGGATAGGGCGACAACCGTTCGCCGGTCGGCTGCGGCCGGCTCACCGGGCGCGGAGCCTGCGGCCGCGGCGCCGCTTCCTCGCGGCGGCCAAGTCCAACCGAAGCGAGACGCTGCAGCAGCGACATGCGCGGCTTATCGGCTTCGCCCGCCGCCGCTGCACGCTTTGCGCGAATCTCGTTCTGCGCCGGAATCGGCAAGTCCTCGATGCGCGGCATGCGCGGACGCGCGGTAGACCGTTCCGGCTGCGGCGGAATGAAAGCCTTCTCGTCTGGGGCCTCATGCGCCGCCACCGGCTCGGTGGTCGGCTCGATGAACAGGGTCGGCTTCGGCGGGATCGGGCGAATGGTCACGTCCTCGATCGCGGTCGGCGGCACCGGCCTGACGGCTTCCGTCACCGGCGCGATCGGCCCGACGTTGGTGGCGGTCGGCGCGACGGGGGTGCTCGTCACCGCGCCGGCCTCGGCCGCCGCTTCGCCGCGCTGCAGGCGGTCGGCGAGGCGGCTGCTGTTGGCGCGCAGCTGCTGCGTAAGCTCGTTCAGCCGCGATTCCACCGACTTCGAGGGCGCCGCTTGGATCGGCGTCGGCACGACCGTACCCTGCTCAATCGCAACCTTGTCGATGCCCGTCGCAACGACCGACACGCGGATGATGCCGTCGAGCGATTCGTCGAAGGTGGCGCCGACGATGATGTTGGCGTCCTGGTCGACCTCCTCGCGGATGCGGGTCGCGGCTTCGTCGACCTCGTAGAGTGTGAGATCCTTGCCGCCGGTGATCGAGATGAGCAGGCCGCGCGCACCCTTCATCGAGTTGTCGTCGATGAGCGGGTTGGAGATCGCCGCTTCAGCGGCGGTCAGCGCGCGCTTCTCGCCCGTTGCCTCGCCGGTGCCCATCATCGCCTTGCCCATCTCGCGCATCACTGCGCGCACGTCGGCGAAGTCGAGGTTGATCAGGCCCTCCTTCACCATCAGGTCGGTGATGCAGGCAACGCCGGAGTAGAGGACCTGGTCGGCCATGGCGAAGGCGTCCGCGAAGGTCGTCTTCTCATTGGCCACCCGGAAGAGATTCTGGTTGGGGATGATCAGCAGCGTGTCGACGGCCTTATGCAGCTCGCTGATGCCCGATTCGGCAAGGCGCATGCGGCGCACGCCCTCGAAGTGGAACGGCTTGGTGACGACGCCGACCGTGAGGATGCCGAGCTCCTTGGCGCAGCGCGCCACCACCGGTGCCGCGCCGGTGCCGGTGCCGCCGCCCATGCCGGCGGTGACGAACACCATGTGCGCGCCCGACAGGTGGTCGCGGATCTCGTCGATCACCTCTTCGGCCGCGGCGCGCCCGACTTCCGGCTGCGACCCGGCGCCGAGTCCCTCGGTCACCTGCACGCCCATCTGGATGATGCGCTCAGCCTTCGACAGCGTGAGCGCCTGGGCATCCGTGTTGGCGACAACGAAATCACAACCGATGAGTCCGGCCGTGATCATGTTGTTGACGGCATTGCCGCCCGCCCCGCCGACGCCGAATACGGTGATCCTCGGCTTGAGCTCCCGGATGTCCGGGGTCGTGAGATTGATGGTCATGGGTGCCTCTCTTTCAGCGCGGCGCGAAGCCAGCAGGTGCGACCGGTCCGCCGCCGGCCATTCGGGTGAAGTCGAGTCCTCGAATCATCAGAAGCTCTCCCGGAGCCATCGTCCGACTCGTGAGAAATAGCCGTCCGTCCCTGTCGCGACCTGCCGCGTTCGCCGCGGTTCGAAGTGTTCGAGGTGGGCCGCCTGGGGATACACCAGGAGTCCGGCCGACGCCGCGAATGCGGCGCCTTTGGCGGCCTCCGGCAGCCCGGCGATCCCCAGCGGGCGCCCGATCCGGACCTGGCGGCCGAGGATGCGGGTGGCGAGCTCGGCAACACCGGTGAGCTGGCTGGCGCCGCCGGTGAGAATGATGCGGCCACGCGGATCGGCGGTAAACGGCGACGCATTCAGCCGGTCGCGCGTCATCTCCAGAATTTCCTCGACCCGCGGCTTGATGATGCCGATGAGATTCGCGCGCGAGACCAGGTGCGGCGGCTCGCGGTCGTCGACGCCAACTCCCGGAACCGGAATCACGTCGCGGTCGTCGGACACGCCGGCAAGCACGTTGCCGTGAAGGGTCTTCAGCCGCTCGACGTCCGCGATATTGGCGTTGAGACCACGCGCGAGATCCATCGTGACGTGATGGCCACCCACCGCGAAGCCGTCGGTGTGAACCAGGTGTCCGCCGCAGAACACCGCGATGGTGGTGGTGCCGGCACCCATGTCGATCACGGCAGCGCCGAGATCGGCTTCGTCGTCGGCGAGTACCGCAAGCCCCGCCATGTAGGGCGTCGCGACCATCGCCTCGACGGTGAGATGGCAGTGCTCGACCGCCAGCATGAGATTGCGCAGGGCCGCGATGTCGGCGGTGACGACGTGGATGTCGACGCCGAGGCGCTTGCCCAGCATGCCGCGCGGATCGCGAATGCCGCGCGCGCCGTCGAGCGCGTAGCCGATCGGCAGCGAATGCAGCACGACGCGTCCGTCGCGCAGCGAGTGGCGGCTGCCGGCCGCGAGCACACGCTCGATGTCGCCGGGCGTGACGGTCGGGCCGGCGACGTGAACGGTGGCAGTGAACAGTTCGCTCGAAAGCCGTCCCGCCGAAACCGACGCGATGACGGAATCGAGCTCGACCCCGGCCATCCGTTCGGCTGCCGCCACCGCGTGGCGCACGGCCTCCTCGGCCTCGGCGAGGTCGATCACCGTGCCCGACTTGATGCCCCGCGCGCGCGTGTGCCCAATGCCGAGAATTTCAATGGCATGGGTACGCCGGCGCAGCGGCTCCTGCTGCACGCGCGGCTTCAGCCGCGCGATCAGGCAGGCGACCTTGCTGGTGCCGATGTCGAGCGCCGCGACGATGGCCGAGCGCTTGGTCGACAGCGGCTTCATCTTCGGGGCGAGGCCATGACCGAGCGAATTCATGCGCTGCCCCCCTTGCCCTTCGGCTTCTTGACCTTGAGCGCTTCGTCGCGCGCCTGCGCGGCGGAGTCGGACAACCGCACCGTCACCCGGTCGGGCAGGCGAAGATCGACGGCGGTGATGTCGCGGGCGAGGAGCTTCTTGTCGCGGTCAAGTCCGGCGAGCGTGTCGAGCGCCTGCGCGACATTGCGCTCCGGTAGACGCACGTCGATGCCGTTGGTGAGCTTCAGGTTCCAACGACGCTCGGCGACCAGGATCGATGCCCGCACCTGGTCACGCAGCGCATGGCGTGCGAGGACGGCGAGGAAGTCCCTGGCCTTCTTGGCGGCCCCAGGCCCGACGACGAGCGGGAGGCCGGCGAAGCGCCGGTCGGCCAGCGGTCCCAGCACGGTGCCGTCGACCGCGATCAAGGAGACCTTGCCGTCCTTCTGCCACAGCGCGAACGGCTCGCGTTCGGAGATTTCGATGTGCAGCCGGCCTGGATAGAGCTTGCGCACGGAGGCTTCGGCGATCCACGGACTGGCCTTGAGACCGGTGCGTGCGGCATCGACATCGAAGAACAGGAGCGAGCTGCGATCGGTCACGCCGGCAAGCGCCAGAACGTCGGCCTCGCTCAGTTGCGCGCGTCCGACGATGGACGCCTGCTCGATTCGAAAGCCGGCGGCGTTCGCCAGCGCATCGCGCACATCCTTGAGGCCGGCCGCGACGGCCGGCAGGTGATCGCCTTTGACCGCCCCATAGGCAATGCTGGCGAAGACGAACACCACGGCGGCGATGATGCCGGCACCGCGCGGGAGCACGGAGTCGCGGAACGGTCCGAGGCGGCGGCGTACCAGGCGCCTGATGCGCGCTGGAATTTCAACCGGGAAGGTGAACCGGGACGGCCCCGCCACGGTCTGGCCCCTGCGGGCGGCAGACCGCTTCAGCGGTTGAGTGCGGCGTCCTCCACCAAACATCGAATCAGCTCAGTGTTGTCGTCGAGGTAGACGAACTCCCCTGTCCCCCTCCACGCGGTCCAACGACGAAAGTCTGCGCGGTTCGTTCCTCGACAGCGAGGTGACGGTGGCCCGCAACATCAGTCTTCGTTTCTCTTGGTAAACATTTGGTAAAACTTCAGCTGCCGTGACGCGGGGGGCATCCGGTGTGTGCTCTGCCCGACCCAGGGCATGGACGCCGGGTCACGGGGTCGCCTTGCCGCATGCGGGCCGTAGATGTCCCGGGAGGAAGCGCAGGTGTCCTTGGGCGTCCCAGCGAACGGCTGAGGCGTCAGCACCTCAGCGGTTGACCGAGGCGTCCTCGACCATCCAGCTCACGAGCTCGCCGAACGACAGGCCCGCATGGGCCGCCATCTCCGGGACCAGCGAGGTCTCGGTCATGCCCGGCTGGGTGTTGACCTCGAGGCAGACGAGCTCGCCCGTCCCGCCTTCCCGGTCGTCATAGCGGAAGTCCGCCCGGCTGACGCCGCGGCAGCCGAGCGCCTGGTGCGCGGCCAGCGCCATTCTGCGGGTCGCTTCGTAGACGTCCGGCGCGATCGGTGCCGGCAGCAGGTGCTTCGACCCGCCGGGTGCGTATTTCGCCTCGTAATCGTAGAAGGTGACGGTCGGAACGATTTCGATGACCCCCAGCGCCTTGTCGCCTACCACCGCGCAGGTGAGCTCCTTGCCGTGAATATAGCGCTCGGCCAGCACCTGCTCGCCGAATGCCCAGTCGTGGCGCGACAGCTCCTGCGGCGGATGCTCGTGTGACTCGGTGACGATGAAGACCCCGACGCTCGAGCCTTCGTCGACCGGCTTCACCACGTAGGGTCGCGCCAAGGGATGCTGCTTCGCCGCCTCAAGCCTCGGGACAACGACACCGTCAGGTACTTTAATACCGGCTTCGCGAAGCACCGCCTTGGCCAGTTGCTTCTGCATGGCGAGGGCGGAGGCGAGCACGCCGGAATGGCTGTAGGGAATTCCGATGGTCTCGAGGATGCCCTGGATGGTGCCGTCCTCGCCGGGACGGCCGTGCAGCACGTTGAGAGCGGCGTCGGGCTTGAGCGAGTGCAGAACAGTCGCGATATCGCGTCCGACGTCGATGCGGGTCACGCGGTAGCCCTGCCCCTCCAGCGCGTCGGCGCAGGCCTTGCCGGACCGCAGCGAGACATCGCGCTCGGCCGACCAGCCCCCCATCAGAACCGCTACGTGCTTGGCCTTCACCATGAACTCGTCCTTCCGCAGGAATCAGCGACCGCCAGTCAGCGATCAGTAATGGGTAATCGGCGCCCGGCCAGCATTTTCTAGTGACCCGAACCCGAAGTTCGCATGAGAGGGTGCCGCAAATGCTTTGCGAACTTCGGAATCAAAGGGACACTCGCCGCAGCGGCTGGCTCGAAGCGCCCGATCGGGCTGGCGTTTCGTATCGCCCCCGGTCTATGTTTCGCGCACGGCTCGCGCGGATGGCCGTGAGGGCGACAAGAACAAACGAGGGAAACGCGATGATTTTCGGCAACAAATGGCTCGTGGGCTGCCTTGCCGTGGCGGCAACGGCTCTGGTTGGCGGCGCCGCCGCGCAACAGCGTTCGATCGCCATTGCGACGGGCGGCACGGGCGGCGTGTATTATCCGCTGGGCGGCGGCTTGGCGAATATCCTGTCGAAATCGCTGCCCGGCCTGCAGGCGGCCGCCGAGGTCACCGGCGGCTCCGTCGACAATCTCAAGCTGATCGGATCGGGGCAGGCGGAACTCGCCTTCACGATGGTCGACGCGACGCTCGACGCCTACAAGGGCGAGGATAAATTCAAGGGCAACAAGATCGATGTGCGGGCGCTGGCTGTGCTCTATCCCAACCGCATGCACGTGGTGACGGCGGAGGGCCGCGGCATCGAGAAGATGTCCGACCTGAAGGGCAAGCGGGTCTCCACCGGCTCTCCCGGCAGCGCCACGGAAGTCATGGCGTTCCGCGTCATCGAGGCGGCCGGCCTCGACAAGGACAAGGACATGCGGCGCGAGCGGCTCGGCGTCGCCGAGTCGGTGAACGCCATCAAGGACGGCAAGATCGACGCCTTCTTCTGGGTTGGCGGGCTGCCGACGGCGGCGGTGACTGATCTCGGCGCGACGCCGGGCCTGAAGATCAAGATGATCGATCACTCCGAAACCGTGCCGAAGATGAACCAGAAGTACGGCAACCTGTATGCGCCGGACACGATCGCGCACGGAACCTATCCGGGCCAGGACAAGGACAACCAGATCGCCACCGTGTGGAACATCATGGTGGTCAACGCCAAGATGCAGGACCAGCTCGCCTACGACATCGTGAAGACGATGTTCGAAAAGAAGGCCGACTGGGTCGCCGTGCATCGCGAAGCGAACGAGCTCAAGAAAGAGAACCAGAGCGTCAGCAAGTCGGCCATTCCGTTCCACCCCGGCGCGCTGAAATATTTCGCCGAGCTCGGCATCAATACCAACTGACGTTGCGCAGTCCGGTCATGCCGGACCGAGCATCGCTAGAGCATGATCCCGAAAAGTGGACGCCGGTTTTCGGAAAAGATCATGCTCCAACAAAAAAATAGAGCGAGATGACGATTCGAAGAAAAGTCATCTCGCTCTATTGCTGTTGATCTGAAGGCTGGGACGTTCGCCGCAAACCGCTTTGAGGACCTTCAAATCGATAAGAGAACGAAGCGGGGCACGATCCGAGGGGGACCGGCGTGACCGACCACACCAAGGCTGCCGACGCGCCGGAAATTTCCTCCGACGCACTGCGCCGCGCTGAAGAATTCATCGAGCAGGAGGAAGGCGCCGCCAACCGGCTCGCCGGCTGGGCCGGGAGCATCGTCACGGCTATCGCCCTCCCCTCCCCCCCGTT
>Ga0081540_1002470_pt1 | contig 15051 bp, 12 predicted proteins | sample TabmetS2T1R1_FD_71024 | JGI IMG/M metagenome (GOLD analysis project Ga0081540, IMG submission 71024) | Tabebuia heterophylla rhizosphere microbial communities from the University of Puerto Rico - S2T1R1 | ecosystem: Host-associated > Plants > Roots > Rhizosphere ... | reverse complement strand
CTGCTTGGGCAGCATCCCGCCCGGCAGCATCAGGAGGCTGCGGACGGCCTGCTCCGTGAGCCCGCCCGGCTGCTGATGGCCGGTGATCGAGACGTTGTTCAGCGCGGCGACGTCGAGGGCGCGGCCGTAGACGTGGGCCGAGACGACGCCCGGACGCGCGTACAGCCGGTGACCGCTGACAAGGCACGAGACGGTGACCTGGTGGAACGTGTCGGCCAGGTAGAGGATCGTCGCGAGCACGCGCACGTCCACGCGGCCGGCGGCGACATCACCACGCCCGCCGGAGTACATGACCACGCGCGAGTCGTGCAGCAGGCGGTCCTGCAGGTCGCGCTTCTGCGAGAGCAGGCCGTGCACGAGGCTCGCGAGCCCCACAGCGCGGTAGTAGTGGCGCAGCGCCACGACGCGGTCGGCAACCGTCGGGTTGCTCGAGTACGCGAGCGCAGCGGCCCACGTCGACTGGCCCTGGCGGAGCGACGCGAGGCGGTAGGACAGCGTGCGGAGGGCCTGCTTGCCGGCGGGAGCGCGGCCGTTGTTGCCCTCGACGCGGAGCGTCGCGAGCACGAGCGCCCAATCGACGTGCGCCTTGCGGGAGTACCGCACGAGGTCGCGTGCGAACTGGAGCTTCAGCCTGGCGGCCGGTGGGGTCGGGTCGGGCGCGGCGCGGTTGAGCCACACCGTCGAGGCGGAGAAGCTGTGCACTTCGGGATCGAGCGGCGGCGGCGGTGCCTGCGGTGCTTCGCGGTGGCGGGCCGGTGCCTTGCGGTGCGGCCTCGCGTGCGCGCGCGCGGGACGAGCAGTGTGCGTCCTTGCGACCGCGGTCCGCTCCTTGGTGGCCGTGGGAGCAACTACCGGTCGGAGCGTCGAGCGGGTCGGGGCCGAGCTGGCGACGGCGGTGCGCGCGGCGGAGGTCGAAGCGGTCGCGACGGGCCGGGACTGCGCCCCCTGCTCGCGGGCCACGGCGGTTCGCGCGGACTGCGTCGCGAAGGCCGTGCGGGGCTCCGCAACGGACGCGGCGCCCGTCGGGCCGCTCGCGCCCTGCGCGGCGGCCGGCGTGGCCGTGTCGTCCTCGAACAGCGTGCGGACGCCGTTCCCGGCACCCGCTGAGAGCGCGAGCCCGGCGAAGAAGACGGCGCCGAAGGTAAGGGTCTGCGCGAAGCGGCTCTTGTGGCTGCGCTCCAGCGCGGGCTCGACCAGCTTGCCCTCGTCCCAGTCGTCGTACCTACGGCCGGGGAGGTGCTGGAGGAACCGCCTGGTCAGGGACTTCCGTCGTGGCATTGCCTTTGCTCCCGTTCGTCTCGGGCGCCGGTGGGCCGCCACGTCGGCGCGGATCTTGGTTGTCACATCCGCGGGCCGTACGGACTTGTCAGCACTATCGAGCCACTGCGCAGACGGCCTCTCCCCCGAAATAGGGACTTGGAATGGAGATCACTAGTCCGAGGGATGCAACCGCGCCTCGATCGGATCGATGAAGGCGGCATCTGAGCCATAGGCGGCGCGGCCACGCCGAGAACTTCGGAGGAATTTCCGGACGTGACCATGCGCACCGCCAGCACCGACAACCGGCTCTCTTCTCGCAGCCTTTCCATTCGAAGTTTTCCCACAGGGAAATCGCGCGCGACCGCGTGCGCATCGATGACAAAGAGAAGGGAGGTGACATAGATGCTGAAGCTCTTCACCTTCGTACAGATCGCCGCCGACTCGCTGCGCAAGCGCGAGGAGGGTCAGACGATGGCGGAGTACGGCGTGGTCCTTGCCGTGATCACGCTGGCCGTGATCGGTGCCATCACGCTCCTGTCGGACAACGTCCGCGCTGCGATCGAGAACGTCGCCGGCATTTTGCCCGGCTAGCAAAACCGCAGTTCCTCCGGTAGGGGGCCCCTTCGCGAGAAGGGGCCCATACCACTTCCACGACCGAAAGAAGCACTCCCGTGACCAACGTAAGTCGCCGCAAAATCGAGCTTCGATCAGAGCAGGGACAGTCGCTCACCGAATTCGCGCTGGCTTTGCCGATCCTCGCGCTGCTTCTGTTTGCGGTGATCCAGTTCGGGATCGCCTTCAACCACTACGTCACCCTGACCGACGCGACCCGCGCCGGCGCCCGCAAGGGGGCTGTCGGACGGCAGCTCTCGAATCCGACGGTCGCGTGCCAGTCGGCGGTCCGGAACTCGGCGCAGGACCTCGACCAGTCGCAGCTCACCGCGAGCTGCTCGTCCACCTGGCAGCCGGGAGCCGACGTCACGGTGGAAGCCACCTTCCCGTACCAGATCAGCCTGCTCGGGCTCGTCGTCAAGTCGGGCCAACTCAAGAGCAAGACCTTGGAGCGTGTGGAATGAACACTCGTAGCGACCGCGGCCAGGCAACGGTAATCACCCTCGTCTTTCTCGTCGTGCTGCTCGGCATGGCGGCGCTGGTCCTCGACATCGGGTCGTGGTACCGCGCCGACCGCGCCACGCAGTCGGCGGCCGACGCTGCCGCGCTCGCGGGGGCGCAGAAGCTTCCCCAGGACCCCGGCACCGCGAACACGCTGGCCCTCCAGTACGTCGACAAGAACGGCGGCGGCACCCCCACCGTGACGCTGTCCAGCGACGCCGGCACCAACGACACGATCAAGGTCAACCTGACCCGGCCTGCGAAGGGCATCTTCACCAAGCTCTTCGGCGTCAGCACGGTCACCGTGGGCTCGCACGCCTCCGCACGCGCGAGCCTGATGGACGAGGCGACGTACGTGGCGCCGATCGGCGTCCACGTCCTGAACCCGAAGCTGAAGGGACTTCCCACGTGCCCCTGCTTCGGCTCAGGACAGCCGACGACCCTGCCCCTCGGCAAGACCGGCGCGCCGGGCGCGTTCGACCTGCTGAACATCGACGGAAGCCACGGCGGAACCGGCCAGGCGATCATCGCCGACTGGATCCTCCACGGCTACAACGGCTGGCTGTCGCTCGGCGACTACTTCTCCGACGCGGGCGCGAAGTGGAACGCCTCCGAGGTCCAGGATGCCCTCCAGCAGCGGCTGAACACCACGCTGCTCTTCCCCGTCTACGACAAGCTCGTCGGCACCGGCTCGGGCGCGCAGTACCACGTGATCGGGTGGGTCGGTTTCCACCTGACCGGTTTCAGCGCCAGCGGGTCGTCCGGGAGCATCACCGGCTGGTTCACCGAAGTGGTCTGGAACGGAATCGCCTCCACGAAGGGTGGCGGCGGCCAGCCCGACCTCGGCGCACGGACCGTCTACCTCGTCGACTGACCCCAACCCCAACTGACTGACCCCTCACCCAAGGACAGGAGAAATGGCATATCGAGCTAGGAACATCCTGATCGCGGTCGCCCTCGCCGCTGTGGCCGCCCTGCTCACGAGCTTCTACGTGACCAGCTACAAGCGGCATGTACAGCGCGGCGAGGACCACGTGACGGTGCTCGTTGCCAAGAAGGACATCGCCGAGGGCACTAGCGGTGCCGACGTCGCGGGCCTGTTGCAGTCGCTCGACGTCCCACGCAAGAGCGTCGTCCCCGGGGCGATCTCCAGCGCCGACCAGCTGTCCGGCCTCGTCGCGACCGATTCGACGATGCAGGGCGAGCAGGTCACGACCCGCCGCTTCAACCCCCGCACGCAGGTCGGCGTCCGGGCGCAGCTCTCGGGCACGCTCCGGGCGCTCTCGCTCGAGGGCGACCAGAACCAGCTGCTCGCCGGCACGCTCAAGGACGGCGACAGCGTCGACTTCGTCGCCGCGCTGAAGAAGCCCGGCGACCAGGACATCTACTTCAGCCGCGTCCTCGTGCGCGACGTGAAGGTGCTCCAGGCACCTGATGCGCCGCCCGCGGGGAGCAAGCTCACCGGCGGCGCCAACTCCACCTTCAGGGTCATGCTCGCGCTGAGCGACAGCCAGGCCCAGAAGCTCCAGTACCTGCTCGCGAACGCGGGCGGATCCGGCGAAGAGCGCTGGCACCTCGAGCTCAGGCCGGTCACGCACGACGCCGACAGTCCCGACCACCTCGACAGCTTCGAGAGCGTCCTCACTGGCGGCCTCAGCGCCGGCCAGCGCAGGGCGCTCGGCCGCTAGGAGGCCACGATGAGCAACGGCAACGAATTCGCAACCAAGAGCCCGAACCGGATCTACGTCACGGGCGACTGCGACGGGCTGCCGGACCTCCGGGACGCGCTCGCCGCGCACCCCGAGGTCGAGCTCGTCGGGACCGCGACCACCGTCGCGGAAGCCGCCGCCACCCTGACCGGTGGGCACCTGAACGTCGTCCTGCACGCCACGCGCGCGGGGTCGCTGCCGGTGAACGAGCTGGCCGCGATCCGCGAGTACACGCGTGCACCGCTGATCCTGCTCGCCTCGAACGGCTCCCCGGCCCTGCTGGAGGAGGCGCTCGAGCACGACGTCGCCGACGTCCTGCTGCTCCCGCAGCTGACCGACAACGTCGTCTTCGCGATCCGCAAGGCCGGCCACGTCGGCAAGCGCCTCACCGCCGACGGCCGCCGGCACGGCCGCCTGGTGACGGTGTTCTCGCCGAAGGGCGGCACGGGCAAGACCGTGACCGCGACGAACATGGGCGCCTCGCTCGCCAAGCACTGGGGCAAGCGCGCGCTCCTGCTCGACCTCGACCTGCAGTTCGGCGACGCCGCGATCATGCTCGGGATCGAGCCGGAGAAGACGATCTACGACCTCGTCACGGCTCCGGGCGAGCTCGACTCCGAGAAGCTGGCCGGCTACACCACCCGGCACGCGTCAGGCCTCGACATCCTCCCCGCGCCGCTGCGCCCGGAGGACGCCGAGCTCGTCACGGAGACCAAGCTGGCCCGGCTGCTGGAGGTCGCGCGCGAGTCGTACGACGTGATCGTCGTCGACACCTCGCCGTTCTTCCACGGCCCGATGCTGGCGACCCTCGACCGCACCGACGAGCTGCTGCTCCTCTGCGGGCTGGACGTTCCGACTCTGAAGAACGTCCGCCTCAGCCTGCAGACCCTCGAGCTGCTCTCGTTCCCGGAGGACCGCGTGAAGCTCGTCCTCAACCGGGCGAACTCGAAGGTCGGCATGAAGCCGAAGGAGGTCGAGGCGGCCCTCGAGCGCAAGATCAACTTCGAGGTGCCGAGCGACCGGATCGTCCCGCTGGCCGTCAACCGCGGGAACCCGGCCGTCGTCTCCGACCCGAAGGCGGAGTTCTCGAAGGCCATCCGCGCGATGGCGAAGGAGCTCGTCGCCGCCCAGGCCGTGGCGAAGCAGAAGAAGAAGTTCATGGCGACGTTGGCGAGGGCGTAGGGCCATGGGCCTCCACGACCGACTCAACCGCCAGGGCGGATCCAGCAACGGTCACGGCCCCGAGCTCGACGTGCTCGTCGGCGGGCAGGCCGAGTCTCCCGAGCGACGGCCTGCCGACCCGTACGCCGAGCTGAAGGGCCGGATCCACCACGCCTGCATCGCGAAGCTCGGCCCGCAGCTCTACGCCGCGGGCCAGTCCGAGCAATCCAACGAGGACCTCGCGGAGAAGGTGCTTCGCGTCGTCACCGAGCAGCTCGCGCTCGACCGCACGCCTCTCACACGCGAGGAGCGGCGCCAGGTCACGCGCGAGATCACCGACGACATCCTCGGCTACGGGCCGCTCGAGCCGCTGCTGCGCGACGACTCCGTGACCGAGGTCATGGTCAACAACTACGACCGCGTCTTCGTCGAGCGGAACGGCAAGATCGAAGTGGCCGACGCGACCTTCGTCGACAACGCGCACCTGCTGCGCATCATCGACAAGATCGTCTCGCAGGTCGGCCGCCGCGTCGACGAGGCCTCCCCGATGGTCGACGCGCGCCTCCCCGACGGGAGCCGCGTCAACGCGATCATCCCGCCGCTCTCGCTGCGCGGGCCGACGATGACCATCCGGAAGTTCTCGCGCGATCCGTACACGATGGACGACCTGATCAACTTCGGCACGGTCTCGCCGGAGGCCGCGCAGTTCCTCTCCGCGTGCGTGCGCGGGAAGCTCAACTGCCTCATCTCCGGCGGTACCGGCACCGGTAAGACGACGACGCTGAACGCGCTCTCGGCCTTCGTGCCGAACGACGAGCGCATCGTCACGATCGAGGACGCGGCCGAGCTCCAGCTCCAGCAGGAGCACGTGATCACGCTCGAGTCGCGCCCGCCGAACATCGAGGGCGAGGGAGAGATCCGCATCCGCGAGCTCGTCCGCAACTCCCTGCGCATGCGCCCCGACCGGATCATCGTCGGCGAGGTCCGCGGCGCCGAGACCCTGGACATGCTCCAGGCGATGAACACGGGCCACGAGGGCTCGCTCACGACGATCCACGCGAACTCCCCGCGCGACGCGCTCTCGCGGCTCGAGACACTGGTCATGACGGCCGGCGTGGAGTTGCCGCACCGCGCGATCCGCGAGCAGATCTCGAGCGCATTCGACCTGCTGGTGCAGATCTCGCGTCTCGTCGACGGCTCGCGCCGCATCACGCACATCACCGAGGTGCTACGGATGGAGTCGGACGTGATCACCCTGCAGGACGTCTTCGTCGCGAAGCCGCCCGAGGAGGGCGACGACGGAGAAGGCAAGCCGGTCAACCTGCTCAACCCGCTCGAGTGCACCGGCCTCAAGCCGCAGTTCCTCGAGAAGATGGCTGCCAACGGCGTCAACCTGCCGCCGTCGTTCTTCGGCAACACCTCGACCTTCCGGCCGAACTACGCAGCCGCGTCCTACGGCGGGTTCGAATGAGCCTCCGTCAGGCGCGCCGTCTGCTCACTGCCGCCGTCGTCGCCGCCCTGACGGTTCCCGTCGGGGCGGATGCCTCGCTGGCGTTGCGCGGCGTCGACGCAAGTGGTTTCCCCACGGTGCGCGTCACGGTGGTCTCGCCGACGGCCGCCTCGACTCCGCCGACGGTGACCGAGAACGGCCGGCAGGTCGTCGGCCTGCACGCCGTGAACCTCGCCTCCGCGAAGAGCGTCGTGGTCGCGATCGACCGCTCGCGCTCGATGACGGGCGCGAAGCTCGACGACGCACTGGCCGCGGCGCGGCAGTTTCTGCACGCGAAGTCGCCCTCCGACCGCGTCGCCGTGGTCGCGTTCGGCTCGCGGGCGGTGCAGCTGAGCCCGTTCTCGGCCTCGACGGCCGAGGCAGACGACGCGCTGCGCACGCTCACGGTCGACAGGAACAACGGCACAGCGCTGTACGACGCGCTGCAGCTGTCGGCGAACGCGCTCGGCAACCAGGACGGACGCTCACGCGTGGTCGTCCTGCTCACCGACGGCAAGGACGTCTCGAGCAAGGTCTCGCTGGCCACCGCACTCTCGACGGCGCACTCGGCGGCCGCGCTCGTCTACCCGATCGCGATCGGCGGCGACTCGGCCACGACCGCGCCGCTGCGCCAGATGGCGACCGAGACGGGCGGCAGCTTCAAGTCCGCCGCGTCCAGCTCGTCGCTCTCGGCGGTCTACTCGTCGATCGCCGGTGAGCTCAAGCGAACCTGGCGCGTCGAGTACGTCACGGCCGCCCGGCCCGGGGAGCAGCTTCACCTGCGGGTGTCGCTGAACCCGGAAGGCGCCGCCTCGACGAACTTCACCGTCCCCGGTGACGTCCAGGTTCCGGACGTGTCCGGCAGCCCGCTGCCCTCGCCGCTCTACTCGCCGTTCGGCGGGCTCGTGCTGACGATGCTCGTCGCCTTCCTGGTGCTGACGGCGTGCGGGTTCCTCTTCGCCTCGGCGAAGGGGTCGTGGGTGAAGACCCGCCTGGCCCCGCATGTCGAGGGCACCCGGAAACAGCGGAAGCGGCAGAAGGGCGAGCGCCTGGCCGCGCTGGCCGGGCTCTTCTCGGCGACCGAGCAGGCGTTCGCGCACCGCCGCGTGTGGCTGAAGCTGCAGCGGAAGCTCGAGCGGGCCGACCTGCCGCTGCGCACGGTCGAGTTCGCGTACCTGATCGTCGGGTGCGGCTTCCTGGTGGGCGTCTTCGCGGCGCTGAGCGGCCGCCCGACCCTCCAGATCCTGATCGCCTTCGTCGTGGGCGGCGCGATTCCGTACGGGTTCGTCGCCTTCAAGGCCAAGCGCCGGATGGCGGCGTTCGAGGACCAGCTGCCGGACCTGCTCGTGACGCTGGCCGCCTCGCTGAAGGCGGGCCACAGCTTCAAGCAGGGCATCCAGACCGTCGTCGACGAGGGTCAGGAGCCGGCCAGCAAGGAGCTCGGCCGCGTCATCACCGACACGCGCCTGGGCCGCCCGATGGACGAGGCCCTGGCCGAGACCGCCGAGCGGATCGGCTCCAAGAACTTCGGCTTCGTCATCACGGCGGTGACGATCCAGCGCCAGGTCGGCGGCAGCCTCGCCGGGCTGTTCGACATGGTCGCCGACACCGTCCGCCAGCGTCAGCAGTTCGCGCGCAAGATCAAGGGCCTGACCGCGATGGGCCGCGCCTCGGCGTACGTCCTGATCGGCCTGCCCTTCTTCGTCGCGCTCGCGCTGACCCTGCTCAACCCGCAGTACATGCACCCGCTGTACGCCACGTCCACGGGCCACACGCTGATCATGGTCGGCCTGATGATGATGGCGTTCGGGTCGCTGATCCTTCGAAAACTCGTCTCGTTCAAGGGGTAATTGCCAATGTTCATGCTCATCGTGCTAGGAGCCTTCTGCCTCGCGGGCGCGGCGTACCTCGTCGGCGAGGCGGTCACCGTGCCCGCGCGGGAACGCCGGTCCTCGATCAGCCGCGCGGCGAACTACGGCAAGGTCAAGGCGCTGCTCGGCCAGCGGCAGCTGCCGTTCAGCCAGCGCGTGCTGGTGCCGATCGGCGACCGGCTCGCGGGCTTCACGCTCAAGCTCCACCCGAAGACCACGACCGAGGGTGTCAGCGCCAAGCTGCTTGCCGCGGGCCTCGGCCGGAAGATCGGGCCGACGACGTTCCTCGCCCTCAAGTCTGGCTTCGCAGTGGGCGGCGCGCTCTTCGGCGCGATCTTCGGCGGCGCCGTGACCGGCCCGGGCGGCGTGCTCTTCTGCGCCCTCGCACTGGGAGGGATCGGCTTCATCGCACCCGACTTCGTGGTCTCGGCGAAGGCGCGCTCGCGCAAGGACAACATCCGCGCCGAGCTTCCGGACGCGCTCGACCTGATGGCGGTCAGCGTCGAGGCCGGCCTCGGCTTCGACGGCGCCATCGCGAAGCTCACCGAGCACATGCACGGCCCGCTCGCGGACGAGTTCGCGCTCACCCTGAGCGAGATCAAGATCGGCGAGACCCGGCAGACCGCGCTCAAGAAGCTGGCGGACCGCACCGGCACGCCCGAGCTCTCGAGCTTCGTGCGGTCGATCATCCAGGCCGACCAGCTCGGCATCTCCCTCGGCCGCATCCTGCGGGTGCAGGCCACCGACAGCCGCCTCAAGCGACAGGCCGCAGCCGAGGAGAAGGCGATGAAGGCGCCGATCAAGATGCTCTTCCCGACGGTGCTCTTCATCTTCCCGGCCATGTTCCTCGTGATCCTCGGGCCGGCGTTCCTCAACCTCTCCAAGATCTTCTAACCGGAAAACCGGAGGCGACGATGTCCGATAAACCCGAGAACCAGGGGGCCGAGACCGAAAAGGGGTTCGGCACCGGCCTGCGCGCCCAGCTGCAGCGCCGGCGGGAGGGGGATGACGGACAGGGCGAGCCGCAGGGCCCGACGAACGTGGAGCTGCGCTTCGAGCTGACCGCGCGGCCGGCGAGCGGCGAGACCATCGAAGGCGTCGTCAATCCCGACTTCGAGGAGCTGCGGGCGGAGCTCCAGGCAGCCCACGCGCGTGAAGCCTCGCTGCGCGAGCAGCTGGAGAAGCGCACGGAGGCCTACGACCAGAACATCGGCTCGGAGAAGGAGCTCGCCCACCGGGCGACGACCCTCGACGAGCGCGAGGCGAAGCTGGCCGAGTTCCAGGTCGAGCTCGAGGAGCGCGAGCGGCGCGCCCGCGACCAGCGCGAGGCGATCGAGGCCGAGCACGCGCGCGTCGCCGACCTTCAGGCCGAACTCGCAGCCGAGCAGTCCCTCACGGCCGAGCAGCAGGAGGCCGCGGAGAGGCGGCTGCGGGAGCTGCAGTCGAGCGACCGCGAGCGCGAGAAGGCGGCCGGCGAGCTCCAGAGGGCGCGGGCAGCGCTCGACGACCGTGAGCGCAAGCTGACGAAGAAGGAGAGCGAGGTCGCGACGCAGGAGCAGGCCGGCACGGCCAGGCTCGACGGCCGCGAGCGGGCGCTCGCGAAGCGCGAGAACGAGTGGCGCACGCGCGACAAGGAGCTCTCGGAGCGGGAGCGCAAGCTGTCGGCGCGCGAGAACGACCTCAAGAAGGAGACGGCGCGCGTCGCCGCCCGCGACGAGGCGATCGGCGAGCGCGAGGCCGACGTCCTGCTCAAGCAGGAGAGGCTGCGCGGAGACGCCGACCGGTTCGAGCGCGAGCTGGCCGACAAGGGCAGGGTCGCGCAGGAGGCCGTCGAGCGCACAGCCGAGCTCGACCGCCGGGAGCTCGACCTGGCCGCCAAGGAGGCCGAGCTGAACCGGCTGCAGGCGTCCATCGCCCACGCCGAGCGCGACGCGAACCGCGGCCGCGATCTCGACGAGTGGACGGAGCGGCTGGAAGCGCGCGAGAAGGAGCTGGCCGGCCGCGAGGCCGAGGTCCAGAACTTCGAGTCGATCTCGGAGTCGCACAAGAAGCGCGCCGACCGCAAGGAAGCGCGCCTGAGCGATCTCGAGGAGAACCTGCACGACCGGCACAAGGACCTCGACGACCGCGAGCACGAGCTCGACCTGCGCGAGGCCCAGCTGACGGCCGACGTGGAGATCCGCACCGACAAGCTCGAGGAGCGCGAACAGGCGCTGGCCCAGCTCGAGGAGCGGCTCGCGAACCAGGAGCGAGAGCTGGCCGCGTACGTCGCGAAGGCGCAGACCGAGATCCAGCGCCGCGAGTCCGAGTGGTGGCAGAAGCAACTCGGCTCCGAGGAAGTCTCAGCGGCGTAGCCACATAAGCTCGCGCCCGTGTGTGGGCGCGACGGTCCGAGGATTGCCCTCGTTTGGCTCGTCTGGCTAGGGGCTGTCCTTGTCGCGCTCGCGATCGGCCTGGCCGCGGGCGCGTACGTCCACCAGCCGGGCTGGATCCTGCACGACGGTCTCTGGCCGCTCTACGCCTGGGACTACAACTGGTACGTCAACATCGCACGGGACGGCTACCCGGACGGCCTGGGCGGCCGGCAGTACGCGTTCTTCCCGCTCTGGCCGCTCGTCCTCTCCTGGGTCGGGGTCCACTGGGAGCCGGTGCTCGCCGCCGCGCTCGCGTGGGGAGCGAGCCTCGTCGCCTTCCTGGGCGTCGCGGCGGGGCGAACAGGCTCACCGCTGACGAGCGCGCTCGCGCTCGCCTGCTGGCCGGGGTCGTTCGCGCTCGCGATCGCGTACCCCGACGGCCTCGCGCTGGCCGCGGCCGCATGGGCCGCGGCTCTCGCCCTGCGCGACCGGCCGCTCCTCGCCGGCGCCGTCGGCGCCGTGGCCGCGTTCGCGCGTCCGAACGGCGTCCTGATCGCGCTCCCGCTCGCCTGGCTGGCGCGCGGCCGCGGCCCCTGGGCCTGGGTCGGCGCTGCCCTGCCGGTCGCGGCGGCCGCGGGCGTCGAGGCCTATTCGTGGGACCGCAGCGACGACGCGACCGCCTTCTTCGACGCGCAGAAGCTCTGGGGCCGCAAGGGCCCGAGCGGCCTCGGCACGTGGGCCGACCACCTCGGCGGGGTGCTGGAGCGGCACGGCGCCGTGATCGGGCCGCTCGCGCTCGCAGCCGCGGCCGCGCTGGTCATCGCATGGCGGCGCTACGGACTGTGGCCGACGGTGGTCGGCGCGTACGTCTGCGCGGTGCCGCTCCTCCTGGCGGCCACCAGCAGCCTCCAGGGCTTCGTCGACAGCGCGCGCGCAGCGCTCGTCCTGCCGCTGCTCGTCGTGCTCTGGCGGCTAGGCCCTCGCTACCACCCGTGGGCCGCCTACTCGACCCTTGTCGTCGCGCTCCTCATCCTGTCCGGGACGATCCAGAGCTTCGGCCGGCAGAGCCTGTTCGCCTTCCCGATCTTCTGGGCGGTCGCCGACGGGCCGCGGGTGCTGCGCTCGCCGGTGCTCGCCGGGCTCGGCTTTGCCGCCAACCTCGCGCTCGTTCTGCTTCTGACACGCTTCGCGCCGTGACAGAACGGGTCCTGATCACCGGCGGAGCCGGCTTCATCGGCTCTCACCTCGGCGACGAGCTGCTGCGATTTGGCTACCGCGTCCGCTCCCTCGACAGCCTCGTCGAGCAGGTGCACGGCGACGCGCGCAGGCCCGCCTACCTCGCGGACGAGATCGAGCTCGTCTCCGGGGACCTGCGCGATCCCGAGGTGCTCGGGCGTGCCCTCGACGGCGTCGACTCGGTCGTCCACCTGGCGGCCCGCGTGGGCGTCGGCCAGAGCATGTACCAGCTCGCGGAGTACGCGGCTGCGAACACGGCCGGTACCGCGGTGCTGCTCGAAGCGCTGCTCGAGCACCCGGTGCGCAAGCTGCTCGTCGCTTCCAGCATGAGCATCTACGGCGAGGGCGCCTACGAGCCTGCACCGGCCGTCGAGCGGAGGCGCGAGCAGCTCGAGCGGGGCGAGTGGGACCCGAGAGGGCCGAACGGCGAGGAGCTGACCGCCGTCCCGACTCCCGAGACGAAGGAGCCGGCTCTCGCTTCCGTCTACGCGCTGACGAAGTACGACCAGGAGCGGCTGTGCCTGCTCTTCGGCGCCGCGTACGACGTCCCGGCCGTGGCCCTGCGCTTCTTCAACGTCTACGGGCCGCGGCAAGCCCTGTCGAACCCGTACACCGGGGCGCTGGCGATCTTCGCCTCGCGCCTGCTGAACGAGCGCGCGCCGGTGATCTACGAGGACGGCGCCCAGCGGCGCGACTTCGTCCACGTGCGGGACGTGGCGCGCGCGTGCCGGCTCGCGCTCGAGCGCGACGGGGCCGACGGACGCGCGGTGAACATCGGGAGCGGCCGAAGCGCCTCCATCCTCGAAGTCGCCCGGGCGCTCACGCAGGTGGTCGGGAAGGAGATCGAGCCCGAGCTGACCGGCAAGTTCCGCGCGGGGGACATCAGGCACTGCTTCGCCGACGCCTCGCTGGCGCGCGACACGCTCGGCTTCGAGGCCGAGGTCGAACTCGAGGACGGCATGGCCGAACTCGCCCGGTGGCTCCAGGGGCAGGTCGCGACCGATCGCTTCGACGAGGCCGCGGCGGAGCTGACGGAGCGAGGGCTCACGACATGACCGAGCCCGGCAAGCCGCCGAAAGAGGGCTACTTCGCGATCCTCAAGCGCGCCGGGAAGCAGGCCAGCGCCGACCACGTCACGAGCCTCGCCGCCGCGCTCGCCTACTACGCGTTCCTGTCGATTCCCTCGGCCCTCCTACTGGCAGCGGGGATCTTCGGCCTCTCCGCCGGGCCCGATGCGGTCTCGACCGTGATCGACAAGCTCAACACGGTGGTGCCCGAGCAGGTCACGGATCTGATCGACCAGAGCCTCACGAGGCTGACGCAGAGGCAGGGCACGAGCATCACGCTGATCGCCGTGGGCAGCGCGCTCGCCCTCTGGTCGGTGAGCGGCGCGATGCAGAACGTGATGTGGGCCCTGAACGCGGCCTACGGGCGGGTCGAGACGCGAGGGTTCGTCCGCCGCCGAATCGTCGCCGGGGCCATGGCCGTCTTCGTGCTGATCGGCTCGACGCTCGTACTCGGGCTGCTCGTGCTCGGCCCGCACCTCTCCCGCTGGATCGGGAAGGCGGTCGGCGACACGGCCGCGGTCGAGGTCGTGTGGTGGGCGTCGCAGTGGCCGATCCTGATCGGCGGCCTGCTGCTCGCGAACGCCGTCGTCTACTACCTCGGCCCCAACGTGGAGCACCGGAAGTGGCGGTTCGTGACCTTCGGCTCCCTGTTCGCGGTCGCCGTCTGGCTGCTCGCCTCCGGCGGGTTCGCGTTCTTCGTGAGCCGCTTCAGCTCGTACAACAAGGCGTGGGGCTCGCTCTCGGCGGTGGTCGTGATGCTGACGTGGCTCTGGATCAGCTCGGTCGCGCTGCTGTTCGGGGCCGAGATCAATGCCGAGACGGAGCGCACACGCGAGCTTCGTGGCGAAGAGCCCGGGGCAAGTGAGCCGGCCGCGGCGAAGGCCTAGCGCTCAGGGGCTCGGCTAGAGTCGAAACATGGCCTCCGGAGCTACAGCCACTCTTCGCGCCGGGGAACATGATCTTTCCTACGCGCCGCTCACGTCGGTGGACGGCGTCGAGCGACTTCCTTACTCGCTGCGGATCCTGCTCGAGAACGCGCTGCGCAGCGGCTCCGACAGCGGCGTCGAGGCAGTGGCCCGGTGGGAGCCGCAGGCCGTGCCGAGCCGCGAGCTCGGCTTCCGGCCCGCACGCGTGCTGCTGCAGGACTTCACCGGCGTGCCGTCGATCGTCGACCTCGCCGCGATGCGCTCGGCGATGGCCGATTTCGGCGGTGACCCGGCGAAGATCAACCCCAAGATCCCGGCCGAGCTCGTGATCGACCACTCGGTGCAGGTGGACGCCTTCGCGACGCGGATGGCGATCGCGACCAACGTCGACCGCGACTACGAGCGCAACGGCGAGCGCTACGCCTTCCTCCGCTGGGGCCAGCAGGGCTTCGAGAACCTGAAGGTCGTCCCGCCGAACACGGGCATCGTCCACCAGGTCAACCTCGAGTACCTCGCGCGCGTGGTCGAGGAGCGGGACGGCGTGGCCTTCCCGGACACGCTGGTCGGGACCGACTCGCACACCACGATGGTCAACGGCCTCGGCGTGCTCGGCTGGGGCGTCGGCGGAATCGAGGCCGAGGCGGCGCTCCTCGGCGAGGAGCTCTCGATGCTCGTGCCACAGGTCGTTGGAGTGCGGCTCGACGGCCGCCTCCGCGAAGGGGCGACCGCGACCGACCTCGTGCTGACGGTCACCGAGCTGCTGCGCAAGACCGGGGTCGTCGGCAAGTTCGTCGAGTACTTCGGCCCCGGGATCGGCGGCCTCGCGCTAGCAGACCGCGCGACCATCGGGAACATGTCGCCCGAG
>Ga0081540_1002469_pt1 | contig 15059 bp, 14 predicted proteins | sample TabmetS2T1R1_FD_71024 | JGI IMG/M metagenome (GOLD analysis project Ga0081540, IMG submission 71024) | Tabebuia heterophylla rhizosphere microbial communities from the University of Puerto Rico - S2T1R1 | ecosystem: Host-associated > Plants > Roots > Rhizosphere ... | reverse complement strand
ACGCGGTACCCGGCCTGGGCCAGCATGGGCGCCAGGAACCGGTAGGCCTGCCGCCGGTCGCCGATGCCGTGCGAGAGCACCACCAGCGGCCCGCTGCCGGTCACGTCGTACGCGATCCTGCCGTCGGCCACGTCGAGGAACTCGGTCATGTCAGCCTCCATAGCTAAGTAAGTTAGCTCTAAAGCTAATCCAGTTAGCCAACGCTGTCAAGCAGGGTGGGGCCGCCCCAGTCGCTATCACCCGTCCTGGAGCTGCGGTTTCCCCCCAAGGTAGCGGAGCACGGCCAGCACGCGGCGGTTGTCGCTCTCGTCCGGCGGCAGGCCGAGCTTGGTGAAGATGCTGGCCACGTGCTTCTCCACCGCCCCGCCCGAGACCACGAGCTCGGCCGCGATCCCGGCGTTCGACCTGCCCTCGGCCATCAGCGCCAGCACCTGGCGCTCCCGCGGGGTCAGCGTGGCCAGGCCGCCGCGCTGCCTGCTGGCGCGGAACAGCTGGCTGACCACCTCCGGGTCCAGGGCGGTCCCGCCGTCGGCCACCCGCTGCAGCGCCGCGGTGAACTCGGCCACGTTCGCGACCCGGTCCTTGAGCAGGTAGCCGACCCCGGCCGCGCCGCCCTCGAGCAGCTGCGCGCTGTAGGACGTCTCGATGTACTGGGAGAACACCAGGACGCCGGTGCGGGGGAAGTCGTGCCGCAGCTTCAGCGCGGCCCGCAGTCCCTCGTCGCTGTGCGTCGGCGGCATCCGGATGTCGACCACGGCCACGTCCGGGCGATGCTCGGCCACCGCGGCCAGCAGCGCGTCCCCGTCGGGCACCGCGGCGCAGATCGTGTGGCCGCGGTCTTCCAGCAGCCGGATCAGCCCCTCCCGCAGCAGCGCGGCATCCTCGGCGATCACCACCCGCATCACACAGGCCCCCTTAAGCCTTCATCGGCAGCACGACGGTCACCACGGTAGGGCCGCCGGACGGGCTGGACACGTCGATCCGCCCGTCCACGGTGGAGACGCGCTGGACCAGTCCGGAGAGCCCGCTGCCCCGGGTCACGTCCGCGCCGCCGATGCCGTCGTCGCTGACGTCGAGGCAGAGCAGCCCGGTCCGTTCGGTACTGATGTTGATCGTGATCTGGTTCGCAAAGCTGTGCTTGGTCGCATTGGCGATCAGCTCGGCCGCGCAGAAGTAGGCGATGGTCTCGATGGCAGGCGCGGGCCGCGGTCCGATGCTGGCGGTGACCGAGGCCGGGATGGCGCTGCTGGCGGCCAGGCTCTCCAGCGCGCTGGCCAGGCCGTTATCCAGCACCGGCGGGTGGATGCCGCGGGCCAGGTCGCGCAGGTCGGCCAGGGTGTCCACCGCGTTGCGGTGCGCCGCGTCGATCAGCTCGCGGACCGTCGCGCCGTCGTCATCATCGAGCTTCTCCCGGGCCATGCCCAGGTTCATGGCCAGCGCGGCCAGCCGCATCTGGGCGCCGTCGTGCAGGTCCCGCTCGACCCGGCGCAGCGCCGCGGCCGAATCCTCCACCGCCAGCGTCCTGGTCCGCTCCAGCTCGCTGACCCGCTCGGCCATGGTGCTCGGCCCGAGCAGGCTGCGGGCCAGGGCGTGATCCGCCACGGTGATCCCGCGGGCCAGCCACGCCGCGATGACCACGCAGAGCGCGCCGGCCAGGGCCGCGAGGTAGGTAGCGGGCCAGCTGGAGACGGAGATGTCACCGACGAACGGGAGGGGGACCACCGCCACCAGCGGCGACAGGCTCGTCCCGGCGGGGTGGTTGCGGAACAGCAGCCAGTCGACCGGGTAGGTGATGTCGACCAGGCCGAAGACGGTGAGCGTGATCGCGTACAGCTGCACCGCGGCGACCGGCAGCTTGATCAGGCTGTACCAGACGCCCCGCCAGGCGGCGCGGTCCCGCAGCCGCCGGTCCAGCCGGCCGAGCACGCCGGTGCCCGGCTGGAACTTCGGCGGCGCCTCGACCTGCTCGCCGAGGAACCGCCGGAGCATGCGGCGGTGCAGCGATCCGAGCCGGCGCGACACCCGCAGCCCCACGGTGATCAGCAGCAGGCCGATGACGGTGCCGATGATGGACGCGGACACGGTGAAGCCTGACGTCAGCAGCACCACGGTGACCACGAAGCCGGCCACCCCGGCCAGCCCGCCGAAGAAGCAGTAGAGCAGCTCATGACGAGCCCGGCGGGTCAGCGGGGCACCGAGGACGATGCCCGCTACCCGCCGGAGCTCTTCTTCCATAGACCTATTGTCACGCGTCGCGGCGGGCCAGCGCCCAGCCGCCCGCGACCAGCGCGACCGCCGCGTACACGCACAGCATGCCGAACCCGACGCCGGGAGACAGGCTGTGCGCTACCGGCCTGACTGCGGTCATCGAGTTCTCCGCGATCAGCATCGGCAGGAACTGCCCGACCGAGTGCTGGATCGAGGTGCCCAGCGGCAGCAGGATGAGCGGCACGACGAACAGCAACCCGACCACGGCCGAGATCGCCGCGGCGGTGTTCCTGACGATGGCGCCCAGGCCCAGCGCGATGAGCGCGATCAGGCAGGGGTACGCCCCGCCCAGCAGGACCGCGCGCAGCACGCCGGGCTGGCCGAGGGTAGCGTGCGGCGCCGGGGACCGCAGCGCCAGCTCGCCCGCTGCGAAGGCGCCGAAGGCCAGCACCTCGCCGGCCACCAGCGTGATGGCGCCGACCACGGCCGCCTTGGCGGCTAGCACCATCGGGCGGCGCGGCACCGCGGCGAAGGTGGCCCTGATCATGCCCGAGGAGAACTCGGTGGTGATCGCGAGCACGCCGAGGACGCCGAGCACCAGCTGGCCGAGCGCCAGCCCGGTGAAGCCCTCGTTGACCGGGTCGAAGGCGGCGCGGTCGGCGGCGGGCATCGTGGCCCAGTGCTCGTGGCTCAGCACCAGGACGGACAGCCCGATCATGCCGGCCGCGAAGACGAGCAGGATCCACGAGGTGGACCGGACGCTGCGCAGCTTCAGCCACTCCATCCTGGCGGCCGAGCGGAAGCTGTAGCCCGGCATGGCCCGGGTCGTGTCTCCGGTCAGTACGGCGGTGGTCATCACAGGCTCCCCTGGTAGGCGAGGTTGCTGGCGGAGTAGTCGGTGCTGCCCTCGGTGAGCGCGAAGAACGCCTCCTCGAGGGAGTTACTGCGGGCGGAGAGCCCGGCCACCGTGGTCTGCGCGAGCAGGCGGCCCTGGCCGATGACGACGAGGCGGTCGGCGGTCTGCGCGACCTCGCTGATCAGGTGGCTGGAGATGAGCACGGTCCGGCCCTGCGCGGCCAGGTTCTTCAGCAGGTTGCGGATCCACCGGATACCCTCCGGGTCCAGGCCGTTGACCGGTTCGTCCAGCAGCAGCACCGCCGGGTCACCGAGCAGCGCGGCGGCGATGCCGAGCCGCTGGGACATGCCGAGGGAGAACTTGCCCGCGCGCCGGTCGGCTGCCTTCTCCAGCCCGGTGATCGCGAGCACCTCGTTGACCCGCCCCTTCGGGATCGAGTTGCTCACCGCGAGCGCGTTCAGGTGCGATCGCGCGGTGCGTCCCGGGTGAAAGGCCTTGGCCTCCAGCAGCGCGCCGACCTCGCGCAGCGGGCTGCGCAGGTCGTGGTAGCTCTTCCCGCCGATCCGCACCGAGCCGGCGTCCGGCCGGTCCAGGCCGAGCATCATCCGCATCGTGGTGGACTTGCCCGCGCCGTTCGGCCCGAGGAACCCCGTCACCGTGCCCGGCATGACGTCAAAGCTGAGGTTGTCCACGGCGATGGTGGAGCCGTAGCGCTTGACCAGGCCGCGTGCCTCGATCATGAGAAATCCTCCGTTACTGTCGGAGCGTGCCCGGCCCCCGCGTACTGGCGGGCACGCTCGCTGCTGCGTAAGCAATGCGTCTCGTGCTCACGCTATGAATCAGGCACCCCGCCGGAGAACACGGCCAACACCCCTCTTGAGGGTGGGGTTTCCCCCCGTACGGGGATCATCGAGGGGTGAAGGTGATCGTCGCGGGGCCGGGCGCTGCCCGACGTGGCCGCGCTCAACTCCCGCCCGTCGCTGACGGTTATCAGCCGCTGAGTGTTACCAGCGGTGGGTCGTCGCGTAGGAGTGGCGGCGGATGGCCTCGGTGTCCTCGGGCGGCTCGTAGACCGACTGCACCGCGACGCGGCCGGGACCCCACAGCCTGACCCAGATGCTGCGGTAGCTCCACGAGCTGCGCCAGAAGGAGAGGCCCTGGTTCCGCGGGTACTCCAGGTGCAGAGCCATCCGCACGGTCACGTCCCGGTAGAGCAGGGAGCTGGGCTGGATCAGCAGGGTCTCGCCCTGCCGGAGATCGCGGATGAACACGTTGCCCGGCGCGTGCAGCAGCAGCAGGCCGGGGGCCGCCTGCGCGCCGAACACGTCGCCGTACCGCCCCATCGGGTAGTGCATCTCCCGGTCGTCGGAGTCCTGGCCGGTCTCGTACCAGACGTCCGACGGGTACCAGTCGTACGTGATGTTGCCGGTGGCGGCCAGGAACCGGTGCTCGCGGACCCAGATCTGCTGGCCGTGCTGCATCGGCAGCGCCACGATCTCGCCGGCGTGATTGTCCGACAGCGCGAGGTGCCCGGGGCCGCGCGCCTCCACCATGATCAGCGGCAGCCCGGCCATCTTCCGGTTCCACGCGCCCTTCATCGGCATGTTGGTCAGCCGGGTCTGCGGCTCGGTCCACAGCAGCACGTGGTGGGAGAAGTAGATCCAGTCCTCGGGCGCGAGGGTGAATTCCGCGGCCGGCACGGTGGTACCGGCGACCTGGCAGTGCGACTGGCCGAGCTGCAGCCGCGCCATGTCCCTGATCGGCGGCTGCTCGACCCAGCCGGAGCCGCTGACCACGGACCTGATGTCGACCGGCGCCCCGCACAGCGGGCAGGTCGGCGAGCCCGGGTCGCTCGGCTGCCTGCAGTACCGGCAGATATAGGTGTTCATGGGGTCTCAGTCCGCGTGATGGTGGACGTACATAGACTGGATCCCGACCCGGCCGGGCCCGGTCATCTCGGCCAGGTACATGCCGTGCCGCAGCAGCCCGGTCTTCAACGGCATCTGCATCGCCTGCATCTGCACCGTGGAGTCCTTGTACAGGAAGCCGCCCGGCTCGACCAGGATCTTCTCGCCCGGCCGCAGCATCCGCTCCAGCACGTCCCCGTTCCCGTGCAGGATCAGCATGCCCGGGTAGCCCGCCGTGACGAACCGGTCCATGTACATGCCGTTCCCGCCGTGCAGCAGGTTGACCAGGCCCTTGATCCGGATGAACGAGTACTGGATGGTGTGCGAGGCCAGCAGGAAGGCGTGCTCGCGGACGTCCACTTCCATGCCGGGATGCAGCGGCAGCACGACCATCTCGCCCGGAGCGTTCCGGGAGAACGCGATACGGCCCGGGCCGTTCGCCACCGTCACGATGTGCGGCATGCCGCCGATCGAGCGCTTCAGCCCGCCGCCGGTGTTCATGGACGAGAGCGGGACCGTCTCGTCCTTCCACAGCAGCACGTGATGCTCGAAGTAGAGGGCGTCCTGCGGATGGAGGCTGATCTCAGCGACCGGGACGAGCTCGCCCTCGACCTGGCAGGTGCTGCCGGAGAACCGGAACTCGGTCATGTCGCGCAGCCGCGGCGCCTCGCGCCAGCCGGAGTCGCTGACCTTGTTCCGCTCATCGAGCGGCGCGCCGCACGTCTGGCAGCTCGCGGTGCCCGGCTGGTTCTGCGCCTGGCACCACTGGCACTGGATCATTTCCACGCAGGGAAGATAGCAGGTAGGGACCTCCGACAACGCCTCATGTCCCGATCGAGAGAACCGGTATGGTTCTGCCATGGCACTGCTCGGGCGGGAATTCATCGCCGTACCTGACGACCGCAAAGGTCAGATCGTCTTCAAGTGGCCGGACATCACCATCCGCCGCTTCACGCGCGCGATCGTCAACGCCGACGAGATGGCGCTGTTCGTCAACACCGGCCAGGTCGTGCAGACCCTCGGCCCGGGACGGCACCAGATCGACGCGAACGAGCTCCCCGGCCTCGGCGTGGTCATCGACTCCATCACCGGCGGCAACGCGTACCGCGCCGAGCTGTACTTCGTCGGCACGCGCGAGTACACCGGCTTCAAGTTCGGCGGCCGGGTCGACGACGTGCAGGACGCACGGACCGGGCTGGTCGTGACGCTGCGGGTATTCGGCGACTACGCGCTGCGCGTGACCGATCCGGTGCGGCTGATCACCAACATGACCGCCACGGTCGACGTCACCGACAACGAGCGGATCGCCGGCTGGGTGAGCGACCAGCTGCTCAAGGTGCTGCGGACCCACGTCACCACCCAGATCATCCGCAACAGCTGGCCCATCCTCGGCCTGATGGCGTACTCGGCCGAACTCGAGCAGGCCACCATCGAGGCCGCCAACGGACAGCTCGTCGCCTACGGCGTGCAGCTGACCCGGATGGGCAACTTCGACGTCAACCTCTCCCCCGAGGACGAGCAGCAGCTCAAGCAGCTGGCCAAGGACACCAGCTACGCGCAGCTGGCCGGCGGCTTCCAGAACTACGCGGCCGGCGAGATGGCGCTCGGCGCGGGCCAGGGCATGGCCAAGGGCGGCGGCGCGGCCGACGGGGCGTTCCTCGGGGCCGGATTCGGGCTGGCCAGCGCGTTCGGCGCGCAGCAGGCGCAGGCCCAGCAGGCGGCCCAGGCCCAGGCCGCCCAGCAGGCCGCGGCCCGGCACGGTGTCCCCTACGGTCAGGGCGCGCCCTATGCGCCCGCGCAGCCGCCGTCCCGGCCGCAGGCCTCGTCCGGCCCGGTGTGCGCGTCCTGCCAGGCGCAGAACCCGGCGGGGGCGAAGTTCTGCACGGGCTGCGGTCACGCACTCGCGCCCGCCGTCCAGCACTGCACGGAGTGCGGCACCGAGCTCCCGGCCAGCGCGCACTTCTGCTCCGGCTGCGGCACCCGCGTCGGCCCCTGACACAACCGCAGCTGGCTCAGTCCCAGGCGGGTTCGGTGGCCTCGCGGACGTTGCCGTCCGGGGTGAAGATGAGGAACCGCTCGAACGACCGGGCGAACCAGCGGTCGTGCGTGACCGCGAGCACCGTGCCCTGGTAGGACTCCAGGCCCTGCTGCAGCGCCTCGGCGCTGGGCAGGTCGAGGTTGTCGGTCGGCTCGTCGAGCAGCAGCAGCGTCGAGCCGGCCAGCTCGAGCAGCAGGATCTGCAGCCTGGCCTGCTGACCGCCGGACAGGGTGCCGAACGGCTGCCGGGCACAGCTCTGCAGCTCATACCGGGACAGCGCGGACATCGCCTCGTTGATCAGCAGCGCGTGCTCGGTCATCACGAGCTCGACCGGAGTCCGCCCGGCCAGGTCCGGCCGGGCGTGTGTCTGCGCGAAGAAGCCGGGCACCACCCGGGCGCCCAGCCGGGCCTGACCTTCGTGCGGCACCGGCTCCCCGGCCAGCAGCCGCAGGAAGGTCGACTTCCCCGACCCGTTGCCTCCCAGGATCGCCACCCGGTCGTCGAACCAGATCTCGGTACCGAACGAGTTGGTGTTACCGGTCAGCACCAGGTTCTCGCAGATGACGGCGCGCTTGCCGGTCCGCCCGCCGCGCAGCCGCATCCTGACGTTCTGCTCCCGCGGGGCTTCCTGCGGCGGCCCTTCGTCCTCGAACCGGCGCAGCCTGGTCACCGCGGCCTGGTACCGGGAGGCCATGGCGTCGTTGTAGGAGGCCTTCTGCCGAAGGGTGCGGACCAGTTCCTTCAGCTTCTCGTGCTCCTCGTCCCAGCGGCGGCGCAGTTCCTCGAGCCGGCTGATCCGGTCGGCGCGGGCCTGGGCGTAGTTACCGAAGCCGCCGCCGTGCACCCAGACGTGCCGGTCCTCGACGGTTACGATGCGCTGCGCGCAGGCGGCCAGCAGCTCCCGGTCGTGGCTGACCAGCAGCACGGTCTTCGGCGTGCTAGCCAGCTGCTGCTCGAGCCAGCGCTTGCCCGGCACGTCCAGGTAGTTGTCCGGCTCGTCGAGCAGCAGCACCCCGTCGCTGCCGCGCAGCAGCGACTCGAGCACCAGCCGCTTCTGCTCGCCGCCGGACAGCGTGCCCACGTCGCGCCAGCGGCACTGGTCGTACGGGAGGCCGAACGCGGCCACCGTGCACGCGTCCCAGTGCACCTCGGCGTCGTAGCCCCCCGCCTCACCCCATTCGGCCAGGGCCGCCGCGTAGCGCAGCTGGGCGCGCTCGTCGTCGCGTTCCATCATGGCCAGCTCGGCCGCGTCCAGCCGGGCCGCGGCTTCCCGCACCCGCGGCGGTGCGACGGAAAGCAGCAGGTCGCGCACCATCGGCGTGATGCCCTGGCTCTGGTCCGTGCCGATGAACTGGCGCATGACACCGAGGCCGCCGGTCGAGGTCACGCTGCCTTCCTGGGGCTGGAGGTCACCGGCGACCAGCCGGAGCAGCGTGGTCTTGCCCGCTCCGTTCGGCCCGACCAGGGCGGCCGTGGTCCCCTCGCCGATGCGGAAGCTCACGTCGTCAAGCAGCGTCCGCCCGTCCGGAAGGACGTGGCTGACGTGCGCCACCTCGACATGCCCCCATGAGCTCACCCCCGGACAATAGCCGCGGGCCGCCTGGCCGACCAAGCTATTTATCCCGGGAGCGAGACCGGCCCGCGCCTCCTGTTCACGATCACAAGGGCCGATGAGATCAGCCCGATGGCGGAATGAATGAGCGGCTGGCCGGGCTGTTCGGTGGCATGAGCATCGAACTGGGCAAGGTCGGTATCTGGCGGCACCCCTCGGGGCTCACCCCGGAGGTCGTGGCCGAGGCGGAAGCCCTCGGGTACGGAACCATCTGGGTGGGTGGCTCCCCGCCGGGTGACCTGGCCGTCGTGGAGCATCTGCTGGATACCACGCAGCACATCGCCGTGGCCACCGGGATCGTCAACGTGTGGAAGGACGATGCCGCGACCGTGGGCGCCTCCTACCATCGGATCACCGCCAGGCACCCGGGCCGCTTCCTGCTCGGCCTCGGGATCGGGCACCCCGAGGCCACCCAGGAGTACCAGCGCCCCTACGCCGCGCTCGTCGGTTACCTGGACCAGCTCGATGACCTCAAGGTCCCGGTCGGGGGCCGGGTCCTGGCGGCTCTCGGCCCCCGGGTTTTGCGGCTGTCGGCGGAGCGGGCCGCGGGCGCGCACCCCTACCTGGTGACGCCGGAGCACACGCGTCAGGCCCGGCAGATCCTCGGCGACGGGCCGCTGCTCGCCCCGGAGCAGAAGCTGGTCCTTGAGACCGACCCGGAGCGGGCCCGCGCCATCGGCCGCCCGCGAGTGCAGAAGCCGTATCTCGGCCTGACCAATTACGTCAGCAACCTGCGCAGGCTGGGCTGGACGGACGCCGACCTCGCCGACGGCGGCAGCGACGCGCTGATCGACGCGCTTGCCGTGCACGGCGACGCGGCGGCGATCGCCCGCGGTGTGACCGCGCACCTGGACGCGGGCGCGGACCACGTGGCCACCCAGGTCCTCAACCCCGACCCCCTGCCCGCGCTGCGCGCGCTGGCCAGCCAGCTCCAGCTGACCCCCCGCTGACGACGGTATCGGCACCACGTTGGCGTCCCCGGCCGGGCCGAGGACGGCGGTCAGCCGGCAGCGGCGGGCGCGATTGCCCCCAGCCCGCAACGGTGCCAGTATTGGCACCATCATGACAGAGCCAATCTGGACCTCGATGGCTGCTTCTCGCCGCGCAGGAGGCGTCAGCGGCATCGGCGCGGTCGCCCTAGCCGACCTGCTCGGCCACTGGCCGACAGCGGACGGCCCCCTCTACCGGCTGCTCGCCACGCGGATCGCCCGGCTGGCCGACACGGGCGAACTGTCCGCGGGCCTGCGGCTGCCACCCGAACGCGACCTGGCCGCCGCCTTGTCCGTGAGCCGGAACACCGTGGCCGCCGCCTATCAGGTGCTGCGCGACGAGGGCATGGCGGAGAGCCGCCAGGGGGCCGGCACCCGGATCGTCCCGCACCGCACCACCCCGGCCGCGGTGCACCGGGCCAACGGCTTCTTCGCCGGCCTGCTCGAGAACTCGCTGCTCGACGCCGACCTCAGCCTGGCCGCGGTGGACTGCGCACCGCAGGTGGCGGCGGCGCTGGCCGAACCGGCCTCCGTCCTGAGCCGGACCGATCCGGTGACCGCTACGAGCGGCTATTTCCCGCTCGGACTGCCGGCCCTGCGGGTGGCTATCGCCAGCCACCTGACGCACCGCCTCGGGCTGCCCGCCGACCCGGCCGAGGTCATCGTCACGACCGGCGCCCAGCAGGCCCTGGACCTGCTCATCCGGTGTGAGGTGCTGCCCGGCCAGCCGGTCGTCGTCGAGGATCCGACGTTCCCCGGCGCGCTCGACGCGCTGTACCGGGCCGGCGCCCGGGTCCTCGGGATTCCGGCCGGCGCGGGCCTGGACCCGGACCGGCTCGAGCATGTGGTCCGCACGCACCGGCCGGCCCTGGTCTACCTGGTCCCGGCCCATCACAACCCGACGGGGCTGGTCATGCCGGCCGGGCATCGCCGCCGCGTGGCCCGGCTCGCCGCGGCGCACCCGGACACGCTGTTCGTCGACGACATGACACTGGCCGAGCTGCCGCTCGGCGACCACCCGGTCCCGCCCCCGCTGGCCGCCCTCGATCCCGGGCAGCCGAACCTGGTCAGCGTCGGCTCGCTGTCCAAGCTGTACTGGGGCGGCCTGCGGACCGGCTGGATCAGGGCCAGCACGGGCCTGATCGCCCGGGTCGCCGCGGCCAAGGCAGCGGCCGACCTGGGCAGCGCCGCCTTCCCGCAGGCGATCGCGGCCGCGCTGCTGAACGACGAGCACGACGACATCGTCAAGTGGCGCCGGGAGTGGCTGCGGGCCCGCCACGACGCGCTGGCCGGGGCCTTGCGCCGCGCCTTGCCCGAGTGGACCTGGCCCGAACCCGACGGCGGCCTCACCCTCTGGGTCCGGCTCCCGCGAACCGCAGCCCCGGCCGACAGCGGCGCGTTTGCCCAGGCCGCGCTCAGGCACGGGGTCGCTGTGGTTCCCGGCCGCCTGCTGAGCGCTCGCGCAGGGGAGGGTTCCGGCCGGGCGGGCGAATACCTGCGGCTGGCGTTCACCCAGCCGCCGGATGTCCTGACCAGGTCGGCCGTTGCCCTCGCCCGCGCCCGCGCCAGCGCGGGGAACTTACACCAGCGCGGTGCCGATCAGCCCGTTCCTGGTCACCAGCGCGGCGAGTTCACCGGCGCCCGATGCCTCGGTTCCGGCCGGCCGGACCGGGAGCACCATGTAGCGGGCCTCCGAGGTCGAGTCCCAGACCGTGATCTCCACCTCGCCGGGCAACTCCAGGCCGAACTCGGCGAGCACCGCGCGCGGCTCCCGGACCGTCCGCGACCGGTAGGCGAAGCTCTTGTACCAGCCGGGCGAGGGCCCGAGCAGCGACACCGGGTAGCAGGAGCAGAGCGTGCAGACGATCACGTTGTGCGTGGTCTCGGTGTTCGGCACGATCCGCAGCGCGTAGCTCAGGTCGCCGAAGCCCATGTCCTTCGCGGCGGCGTCGCCGTCGGACAGCAGCAGGTCACGGTACTGCGGATCGGTCCAGGCGCGGGCCACCATCCGGGCACCGTTCACCGGTGAGGCATTGGTGTACAGCCTGGTCAGGAACTCGTCCATCTCGTCGTCGCTGGTCAGCCCGGCCGCGATCAGCCGTTCTTCGAGGCGCCGCGCCCGCGCGGCGACCGGAAGGTCGTCATGCCCGGTCAAGGTAGGACTCCCAGAGGTCGACGGTCACGGCGTGGTCGCCGCTGCCCCACAGGTCGGCGGCTGAGAAGCGCACCGCGTAGCAGGTCTGGACCCGCGGCGGGTCGATGCCGCGGGCGCTGTCGTCGGGCACCGGCCACTGGTCGATGGCGGCGACGATCACCCCGGTATGACCGCGCACGTACCGCGGCACCCTGGTGTGGTGGTCCGGGTCGCCGGCCTTCACCCGGACCCGGGCACCCGCCTCGTAGCTCACGGCAGCACGCCCTTCTCCGCGACGAGCATCTCCAGCGCGCCGAGCCAGCGCTCGTAGTACGACGCCGCCAGGTACTGCTCGGGCGGCAGCCGCTCGATCGCGTTCCTCAGCTCGTCGCTGTTGAACAGGCCGCGCCGCCGCAGCATCGTGGCCAGCGCGTACACCCGCGCCTCCCAGTCCGCTCCGAACGCGGGCTCGCCGTCCTCACCCACCGGCACCGGCCCGAACCCGGTCTGACCGCCCATGTCATGCACACGGCTCACGTAGGCGACCCTAACAGCATTGATCCCGAACGGGCCTGGCGCGTGCTCCCCCAGAGCGCGGATGTTACCAATGGTTGTATGACAAACAGCATGACCTCGACCGGGGGACTCCGCAGCACGCAGTGGTTCGGCGCGACCGGGCGGGCCGGCATGGGCCACCGGTCCTGGATGCGCGGCCAGGGGTTCACCCCGGAGGTCTTCGACGGCCGGCCGGTCATCGGCATCGCGACCACCTGGTCCGAACTGGCGCCGTGCAACGTCCACCTGCACCGGGTCGCCGAGTCGGTCAAGCGCGGGGTCTGGCAGGCGGGCGGGTTCCCGCTGGAGTTCCCGGCCATGGCGCTGGGCGAGACGCTGCTGCGACCCACCGCCATGCTGTACCGGAACCTGCTGGCCATGGAGGCCGAGGAGCTGATGCGGGCCAACCCGCTGGACGGCGTGGTGCTCCTGTCCGGGTGCGACAAGACCACTCCGGGGCTGCTGATGGCGGCGGCCAGCGTGGACCTCCCCGCGGTGATGGTCACCGGCGGCCCGATGCTCAACGGCAAGTACCAGGGCACCGACGTCGGCTCGGGCACGGCCGTGTGGCGGTTCGAGGAAGACCTGGTGGCCGGGCGGATGACCCAGGAGGAGTGCGCCTTCGCTGAGGGCTGCATGGCCCGCTCCAACGGGCACTGCATGACGATGGGCACCGCGTCCACCATGGCGTCGATGGCCGAGGCGCTCGGCATGCAGCTGCCGTACTCGGCGACCTGGCCCGCGGTGGACGCCCGGCGCTACGAGACCGCGCAGCGGGCCGGCCAGGTGATCGTCGGCCTGGTCCGGGACGACCTGCGGCCCTCGGCCGTCATGACCAGGGCGGCGTTCGAGAACGCGATCCGGGTCAACGCGGCGATCGGCGGATCGACGAACGCGGTGATCCACCTGCTGGCCATCGCCGGCCGCCTCGGCGTACCGCTCGCGCTCGACGACTTCGACGTGCTGGCCCGGGACGTCCCGACCCTGGTGAACCTGCAGCCGAGCGGCCAGTACCTGATGGAGGACTTCTGCTACGCCGGCGGGCTGCCGGCGGTCATGCGCGAGCTGGCCGAGAGCGGCCTGCTGCACGCCGACGCGATCACCGTGACCGGGTCCGCGGTCGGCGCCAACGTGGCCGACGCGCCGTGCTGGAACCGCGAGGTCATCAAGACCATGGCCGAACCGTTCCAGCCCGCCGGGACCGGGACCGCGGTGCTGCGCGGCAACCTGGCCCCCGGCGGGGCGGTGATCAAGCAGTCCGCCTCCTCGCCGCACCTGCTCAAGCACCGGGGCCGGGCGCTGGTGTTCGACTCCCCCGCGGACTACTACGCCGTGTCGAACGATCCCGGCCTGGATGTGGACGAAGACACCGTGCTGGTCATCCGGTACTGCGGTCCGCGCGGCTATCCGGGCATGCCGGAGGTGTCCAACGTGGCGCTGCCGAGGAAGCTGCTGCTCCGCGGTATCCGGGACATGGTGCGGATCTGCGACGGGCGGATGTCCGGCACCGCCTACGGCACGGTGGTCCTGCACGTGTCGCCTGAGGCCGCGTCCGGTGGCCCGCTGGCGCTGGTGCGAACCGGTGACTGGATCACCCTGGACGTGCCGGCCAGGTCGCTGACGCTGGAGGTCAGCGACGACGAGCTGGCCGTCCGCCGCGCGCAGTGGCGGCCTCCCGCGGCGCACGCCAGCCGGGGCTGGACCTATCTGTACACCGAGCACGTGCTGCAGGCTGACGCAGGGGCTGACCTGGACTTCCTGGTCGGCGCCAGCGGGCACCCGGTGCCGAAGGACTCGCACTAGAGGAGGCCCGGGCACCGGCTCTCACCGGGTAATGTTCACCCCTGCCCGTCCCTTACGAACCAGGCAGGAATCCGTGGAGAGCGTCGTCCTTCTGGATGAAGCAGGCCGGGCCTTCGGCACGGCCGACAAGGTAGCGGTGCATCACGACCGCACCCCGTTGCACCTGGCGTTTTCCTGCTACCTGTTCAATCAGTCCGGCCAGTTCCTGCTGACCAGGCGGGCCGAGTCGAAGCGGACCTTCCCCGGCGTGTGGACCAACACCTGCTGCGGGCACCCGCGGCCGGGCGAGCCCATGTCCGATAGCGTGCTCCGCCGCCTGCGGCACGAACTCGGGATCGACGCGGCCAAGCTCACGCTGCTCCTGCCGCGGTTCCGTTACCAGGCGCGGATGGACAACGGGGTGCTGGAGAACGAGGTCTGCCCGGTTTACTCGGCGTACGCCGACGAGGTGCCCGACCCCGATCCGGCCGAGGTGGCCGAGGCCAGGTGGGTGGACTGGGACGAGTTCTGCGCCGCGGTGCGGGCTGGCCGCCAGCCCATCTCTCCGTGGTGCTCCATGCAGCTCACCGAGCTCAACGCCCTGGGCCCGCGGCCGCTGGACTGGACGCCGGCCGACGTAGCAGATCTGCCGCCCGCCGCCCTGCGCTAGCCGTCCCCGCCGGGCCGCGGGAGAGTTTCCCAGGCAGACACAGCACCGTCAACACGCCCTCCACAGGGTTGTCCACACCAGTGGGGTACGTCCGTAATCCGGAATCTCTCGGTGCCAGCCCCGGCCCAGGAGTTCGAGGACGGGCGTGCCCGGCGCGCGGCGATGTCCGTGGGGCCAGAGGCCATCCGGTGTGCTGCCGGGGTTCCTGGTACCGGGCTGGCGGCTGGCTCATACTGCATGGATGCCTCGTTCATGCTGTTCTGCGGGCTGTTGCAGAATCGCGCGGCGTGTCGGGGTGCGGGGTGTGC
>Ga0081540_1002468_pt1 | contig 15067 bp, 13 predicted proteins | sample TabmetS2T1R1_FD_71024 | JGI IMG/M metagenome (GOLD analysis project Ga0081540, IMG submission 71024) | Tabebuia heterophylla rhizosphere microbial communities from the University of Puerto Rico - S2T1R1 | ecosystem: Host-associated > Plants > Roots > Rhizosphere ... | reverse complement strand
TCGACGACTGGATGCGGAATTTCAGGCCGCGATAATCCGCCGGTGTGAACAGCTTCTTGTTGGCGCTCATCTCCTTGAAGCCGTTGTCCCAATAGGCAAGGCCGATCATGCCTTTCGGCTCGAGCAGCTTCAGGAGCTTGGCGCCGAGCGGACCATCGGTCACTTTGCGCAGCGTCTTCAGATCCGGGAGGATGTAGGGCAGATCGAACACCTCGAATTCCTTGACGCCGATCGGTCCGAACTTGGAATTCGACGGCGCCAGCATCTGCACCGCGCCGAGCTGCAGCGCCTCCAGCTCTTCCTTGTCCTTGTAGAGCTGCGAGTTGGGATAGACCTCAACCTTCACCTTGCCGTCGGTGTATTTCTCGGCAAGTTCCTTGAACTTTTCAGCCGCCAGACCCTTCGGCGTATTGGTTGCAACAACGTGGCTGAACTTGATGACGATAGGCGATTGCGCCGTGGCCGGTCCGACAAAGGCCAGCGCCGCGATCGAGGCCGCAGCCAGCAGGATTTTACGCATTCAGTCCTCCCAATTTCTTATTGCGGCGCGCCTTGCGCCTCCGCGACCATCCTGCCGCATCATTACAGACGATTGGCATGCAAGGCTATTGCCCCTTAGCAGGGCCCTGTTTATGCCTGATGCTGCGACGCAATATGCGACATTCTGTCATTTCGTTGTCTGCACTGTTGGGCGGCGGTGCAATCCAGTCCATCAGAACTTGGCCAACGCATCATTCGCGCGGCGCGAACGCGCGTCAGCTGCCGCCGGCTTCCGCCTGCGCAGCGTCGCTGGTCCGCTCGGCGGCCTTCAGATGCGCGAGCACCATGCGCCCGGTGTCGGATAGCTCGTCCATGTCGCGGACGACCACCTTCAGCTCGCGCCGGGCCCAGCCGTCGCGCAAGCTCACGGCGCGCAATCCCATGCCCGCGCCGATCACCTGAAAGGCGCGGTCGGGCATCAAACCGATGCCCATGTTCGCCTGCACCATCCGGCACGCCGCATCGAAGCCCGGCACATTGATGCGCAAGCGCAGCGACTTGCCCGCCTGGGTCGCCGCATATTGCATGCGCAGATAGATCGAACTCGCCGCATGCAGGCCGATCTGGTCGAAATCGAGTGTATCGGCAAACTGCAAATGGCGGCGTTGCGCGAGCGGATGGTCGGGACGAACGACGACGACAAGGTTGTCGTAGCGATAGTGGAACGCCGCAAGCGAGCGCACATCGGTCTCGGCCGAACAGATGCCGATCTCGGCCTCGCCCTGCTCGATGCCCCGAACCACCTTTCCGCTCGGCCGCTCCTGCAGGTCGATGCGCAGCAGCGGATGGGCCGAGAAGAACGCCGACAGATCCTCGGGCAGGAACTGCACAATCGCCGACAAATTGGCGAGCATGCGGACATGGCCGCGCACGCCTTCGGCATATTCGCGCAGCTCCGCCGTGATCCTCTCGACATTGAGGAGCGTGACCCTGGCGTGGTGCAGCAGCGCCTCGCCTGCCGGCGTCAGCGCCATGCCCCTGGCCAGCCGCTGGAACAGCGTGACGCCGAAGGCGAACTCGAAATCGTTCATGCGCTTGCTGACGGCGGACGGCGCAATCCCCTCGCGGCCCGCGGCGCGCGTCAGGTTCCGCTCCTCGCAGATCGCGACGAACAGGCGCAAGGTGGTGAGGTCGATGCGGCGCGAGAGCGCTGCCTCCGCCGCACTGACGTTCGTACCCGGCGCAACAACGGTATCGGCCGATTGCAGCGGCATGGCAGGCCCTTGGCATTGGGTTAGACGTTGGGAAGTTACATGCGCAGGCGGCGGGAGAAATCCCAAATGATGGGCCGGTACGCCCGGAGATTGGGAAAGGATTCCAATTTTTGGGTCTTCTCAAGTAGTTCATTCCAATCGCATTAAAGAACAAAGACCCCTGCTCTCAAATGCAAAACGCGGCGCCGAAGCGCCGCGCAATTTCTTGCACCGTCATTGCGGGATGGTGCGCAAGCACCAGACCTCAGGTGCGCAATTGCGCATCTGAGGTTCACGCTTCGCGTGCCCCGGAATGACTGCTGCGCAGTCAGCTTGCCGCCGCCGCCGACGGCATGTCGCGCTGGCGCTTCATGACGATCTTGTTCAGCGCGCCGAGATAGGCTTTGGCCGAGGCGACCAGTGTATCCGGATCCGCCGCACGCGCCGTCATCGAGCGGCCCTCATGGGCGAGCCGCACCGAAACTTCCGCCTGCGCGTCGGTGCCTTCGGTCACCGCATGCACCTGGAAGAGCTCGAGCTTGGCCTCATGCGGCACCAGGCGCTTGATGCAGTTGAACACCGCATCGACCGGCCCGTTGCCTTCGGCTTCCTCGATCTTGATCTGGCCGTCGACGTCGAGTTTCATGGTGGCGCGCTGCGGGCCATGAGTGCCGGCAATCACCGTCAGCGAGGCCAGCTTGATGCGATCATGCGCAGCCGCCATCTCGCCGTCGACCAGCGCCTCGATGTCCTCGTCGTAGATGTCCTTCTTGCGGTCGGCCAGCGCCTTCATGCGATTGAACGCATCTTCCAGCTGGTTGTCGCCGAGCTTGTAGCCCATCTCCTCCAGCTTGTGCACGAAGGCGTGGCGCCCCGAATGCTTGCCGAGCACCAGCGAGGACTGTTTCAGGCCGACCATTTCAGGCCGCATGATCTCGTAGGTCGAGGCATCCTTCAGCACGCCGTCCTGGTGGATGCCGCTCTCATGCGCAAAGGCGTTACGCCCGACAATCGCCTTGTTGTACTGCACCGGGAACGAGGTCGCCGCCGACACCAGTTTTGAGGCGCGGGTGAGCTGCGTGGTGTCGATCTTGTTCCAGTACGGGAATTTGTCGTTCCGTACATTGATCGCCATCACGATCTCTTCCAGCGCGGCGTTGCCTGCACGCTCGCCGATGCCGTTGATGGTGCATTCCACCTGCCGGGCGCCGCCGACGATGCCGGCCAGCGAATTGGCCACGGCCATGCCGAGGTCGTTGTGGCAGTGCACGGAGAATACCGCCTTGTCGGAGTTCGGCACGCGCTCGATCAGCGTCTTCATGAAGTGGGTGTATTCCTCCGGCACCGTATAGCCGACGGTGTCGGGGATGTTCACCGTGGTGGCGCCCGCCTTGATGACGGCTTCCACGATGCGGCAGAGGAAATCCATCTCGCTGCGGGTGCCGTCTTCCGCCGACCATTCGACGTCGTCGATCTGGTTGCGGGCGCGGGTGACGTTGGCGATGGAGAGGTCGATCACCTGCTCCGGCGTCATGTTCAATTTGACGCGCATGTGCAATGGCGAGGTCGCAATCACCGTGTGGACGCGGCCGCGCTTGCCGAATTTCACCGCTTCGGCGCAGCGGTCGATGTCCTTCGGATGCGCCCGCGACAGGCCCGCGATGACCGCGTTCTTGGAGCGGCGGGCGATCTCGCTGACCGCCTGGAAATCGCCTTCCGAGGTGATGGGGAAGCCGGCCTCGATGACGTCGACGCCCATGTCGTCGAGCAATTCGGCGACCTCGAGCTTCTCCTCGAAGGTCATGGTCGCGCCGGGGCACTGCTCGCCATCGCGCAACGTGGTGTCGAAAATGATGACGCGGTCCTTTTCGGACTTGTTGACGGGGTTCATGCTTGCAAATTCCTTTTGGGTCGTGCGCCGCTCAGTGGGCGCTGAAGGGTTTTCTCGATCTCACGCGAACCCCTGAGTGCCCAGGCGCAAATCGCCCAGACGGCCCTCAGGGGCCGATAAGAAGCAGAAGCCCGCCAATAAGGAGGGTGGGCAGGGACGCAGCCGAGATCGCGGGCACGCGGACGGCATCGGCCATCCCACCCAAAACCCCGCAATTTTCGCTGCGAATCAGCATTGCCAAACCCTTCGAGGGCGGAATCCTCGGCCAAAACCGTTGACGGTTCGTTGCCGAAGCTCCCTCGCCGGGCCGTTCTAGACGAGAAAGGCCAAAGGCCGCAATGCCAAAGAAGGGTCAGGAGGCGTGACCTTTCACTCCGTCGCCCCGGCGCAGGCCGGGGCCCATAACCACCGGCCAGAGTTGTTGAGGGAAAGCGACCCGCCATCGCGCTAAACAATTTCCGACGCGGCGTATGGGTCCCGGCCTGCGCCGGGACGACAGTGGTGCTTGGGGGTCGCAGCACGGCACATGCGCTCTCGTTCTCGCGACACGATTTGTCCGAGCTTTGCTGTTTCGTTGTCCCTCTCCTTTCGAAGAGGGCGCAGGGAAAGCCGGGCGCCGACTGCGCCCGCAGTCCCGTGTGCGAAGAGTGCTACAGAAATGCACACGGGTTTAACCACAGGTACAGCCGAGACATCCCGGCCTTCCCCGCGCAATGGTTTTACGGCTTATACGAGCTCTCCCCGGTGAGCGGCGTTTCTTGCCACCGTCGCCGGCGGAACATCTTCCGCCGGCTTGACGCCACGGTCGCGGCGTCAGGACCACACGACTTCGCCGTACGCTGCAGCGTTTTCGTCCGGTGAAAGATCACCTGACGCCACAGCGTCCATCGCATCCTGCGCCCTGCGTATCGTGACGATCGCGAAACGTCCCTCCGTGGGCGCGGGACGAGGCGGGTTATGCACCCGATTGCGCCTTCTGTAAAGCAGAATATTTTTGATTAAGGGGCTTGACACGATTCCGCTAAACAGAAGTGACTTGGCCCGTCGTGCCGAATTTGCAACAACCGCCGCTCGCCGGGCCACGCCGGGACGGCGAGGCTTTGCCAATCCCCAGGACTTTCGCTGCCCGGAATCGTCGCGCTGGGCCAGGGCCGATCAAAAAATAAGTCGCGCACCCCCCGTCCAGCTTCGCGATTCAAACGACTAACATCAAAGCAAGCCGTTTCCGACCCAACCGATTTTCAGAATGTGAACTGGTTCACAGCTTCGAACCTTTGACCCGGGTTATTCGACATAACCAAATATTGCGGGCAACGACGATGTCTGCCGAAGCAGAATGCTACCAGAAAGGCGACCGGGTGCGATTGAGCGAACTGGGCCGCAAGCGGATGAGCCGCAATCGGGCCACGACGGCGACCGTCGTCGGGTTCGGGCGATCCGAGACAACGATCCGCATTATCTTCGACGGGTCGAGTTATCCCGTCAGCATTCACGCCAGCTATCTGGAGCGGGATCCCTCGCGAGATGCTTCGCCGCGCGATCACGGCGGACCGGACTCACTTATGTGAATCCCGACCTTTCCGATCCGCGCACCCCTGCAGTTACTTCCGGGACTTGGCCGCCACAGCCAACGGCAGGGGCCGCCTTCTTGTCCGCAAGCTGAGGCTTGGCAGAGCGTGCAGCATTTGATCCAGTTCAATGCCGGGGCCGGCAAGATGGCCTTTGCTGATCAAAAAGTTCCGGAGGCACGCCCATCAGCGAGATCACGCAGTTCATTGCCATGCCATTCGACTTCGCAGGCCACGACCTTGCGCCGGGCGAGCCGATCAAATGCGCCAGCCCCACAGCCGCGATCGAGCGCGCGCAGGGTTTTTGGCGGACGCTCGGCCACGCCGGCGCCGTTGCCTTTGTGCGCGTCGGCTATCCGGAGGGCCGTATCACGGTGCTGCGAACCTTCGGCAGCGTTCCGGAGGATTTCGAGGCCTGAGGCGGCCGGCATGGGGCGCATACTCATTGTCCGCTTCCAGGCGGATGGCAGACATAGCCTGACCAGCCGGGAACGTCTGCAAGTGGCCGAAGCAGACATTGCGGATGGTCTCTAGCCGGAGCCGCTAGTGGCGCGGCTTCCGGCGTGCTCCATGGACAACGCTAGTGTGAGACATAGCTCTGGTTTACACGGCGAAATGACGGGTGTGACGACACGTCATGCCCCTCTCACCGAGGCAGAACTGTTATAGGTTGGGAACCCTGCGCGCATAGGATCGCCGGCGTAGTATGAATCCGCTTCGAACCACTGTGCTCATGAAGACGGACATCAGCGGCTCGACATCCCGCTTTCGCGAGCTGCTGTCCGCGGACCTGCAGGGACTTCTCTGCGACCATCGCGACTTCTTGGCGCGGCACGCCGCCGACCACGACGGCCAAATCATCAAAGCCGCGGGCGACGGCTACTGGCTGGAATTTGCCAGCGTTACCGGCGCGGCCAAAGCGGCAATCGAGATGCAAGAGGCGCTGCGGCTGGCGCAGCTAAACCGGGGTGACGACCGCCTGGCGATACGTGTCGTCATCACGCTCGGTGATATTGCCGTTCAGGACGGTGACTTCATTGGCGATGCCTTTGCTCTGGCCACTCGCGTCGAGGCGGTTACGCCACCCGACGAGATCTATCTCACAGCTGCTGCTCGGCTCGCGCTCGTACCGGCGGAAATCCAGACTGGGCTCGTCGACAGTTTTGCGTTCAAGGGATTTTCCGAACAGATACCCGTCTATCGTATCGAGCGACGCCATCGCACGCGCATCATTACCGACACCTATATACTGTTCTCAGACCTTAGCGGCTTTGGGAGGATGATGGATGCTGGGCCCACCAGCGCAACGGTGGAACGTATCCTCGATGCACTCGATGCGCTAGCTCGTGGCACCGCGCAGGAATTCGGCGGTGTGGTCCGCTTCAACCTCGGGGATTCCTATTGCGTGACCTTCGCCGAGGCCACGCAGGCCATCGCGTGGGCAGAGCGCTTGACTCGGAACTGGGAGGCCATTCGGCAACGCGAGGAATTCGACTGCACGATCAGCATCGGGCTGCACCGCGGCACACTCTACATCTTCCGCTCCTTTCTTTACGGCCGCGACGTCTGGATCGCCTCTCAACTGCAGAGTGCATCAGGTAAGCTCTTGGGGAACGGGGAGTACGGCATCTTCGTCACGGACGCAGTCCGCAGCGCGCTATTCGGCACTCCATCGCATAACCGGCTCCAGCCAGTTGCGCTAGTCCCGTTGCCACGGTCCCTTGCCGGAATAGAGGTTTATTGCTTACGCAATGAAGCGTCCGACTAGTACGGGACAGCCACCATCATCACCCATCACTCGGAGTAGGGCCCATTACGGCATCTAGCCCAGCTCGAACGTGGTGACGCCGAACACGCGCTCCAGCGCGAGTTTTGGGATCGCGCCGGTGTACATGCGCGCGGTTTCGAACGCCGGCGCAAGCCCGAGCGATTGCGCCAGCGCGACCGCCTCGCGGTTGACGGCGGGGACATCGAGAAGGATCTCGCCGCCGCCGGCTTGGGCGAGCAGGGCCGACAGCACCGCCTCTGCGGTGGCGCTGTTATCGGCGACCAGCGGGCCGACCTTGCATCCTCGCCGGCACGGGCGGATCACGCCCCAGCCGGCGAGCCGGCCCTCATGCATCAGCGCGCAACCGATATGGCCCGGCGCGCCGGTCCAGGCGCGCAAAAATGCCGGGCGCGGCGCGGGAAAGACGGTCGCATCGGATGCTTCCACCATGGCGAAGGGAACGTCGCCGAGCGCGATGATGCCCGGCGGCGCGGCGGGAGGCGGAACGGTGCCGCCGTAGCGGATATTGGCATAAGCAAGCTGGAAGCCGGATTTCCTGTAGTTCTCCTGCTGCGCCACCACGCCGTCGAGCCCGATGACGCGGCCGCCTGCATGCGCGATCGCCGCATTCCAGATGCGCAGGCCATAACCGCTGCCGCGCAAATCCGCGCGCACGATGTAGAAGCCGAGGAAGGCGAAGCAGGCGTCGTAGTTGACGCAGGAGATGGTCGCGGCCGGCGCGCCGTTAACCTCGCCGATCAGGAAGCCGCCCGGATCGACCGTGGCAAAACAGGCGGCGTCGGCGAGACCCGGATTCCATCCCTCCGCCGCGGCCCAGTCGGCCGCGAGCGCGATTTCGTCAGGCCGCATGGTGCGGATGCGGAAGTCATCCATCGTCACGTGAGCCTCGCCCTCACCGCCCCGCCCGCGCCGTCACGACGTCGCCGGCGCGGAGAACCAGAGTTTGAATACCAGACCGGGCGAGTTATCAAGCAATTCGATACGCGCGCCGTGAAGACGGGCGACGGCTGCGACAAGACTGAGCCCCAGGCCGTTCCCCGGCGTGTAGCGGCTCTGTTCGAGGCGATAGAAGCGCTTGAACACCTGCTCGTGCTGGTCGGCAGGAATTCCCGGCCCGTTGTCGGCAACCGAGATCACGGGGGTCCCGTTGACGGTCTCGCTGGCAACCACGACGCGCCCCGCGGGACGGCCGTGCTTGAGCGCATTGTCGACGACATTGGCCACCGCATCGAAGATCAGATCGCGATCGGCGGTGACCAGCACCTCGCTGTCGCCGACCATAATGAGCCGGGTGCCGTCCTCTTCCGCCGCCGCATCGTACAATTCGACGACTTCGCCTGCGATTTCGGCCAGGTTCACGCTGCGAAAACCGCCCTTTCGCACCTGGGTCTCGATTTGCGCGATCCGCGTGATCGACAGGAATATCCGCAGCACCGCATCGAGCTCGGAGATGGTGTCGCCGATCAGCGCCTGATCGGCTTCAGCGTTGCGCGGGCCGTGACAGGCTTTCTCCAGGCGCCCGCGCATCCGCGTCAGCGGCGTGCGCAGGTCATGGGCGACGTTGTCGCTCATCTGCTTGATCTCGCCCATCAAGGTTTCGATGCGGTCCAGCATCTGGTTGAGATTTTCCGCGACGCGGTCCCATTCGTCATGGGTGCCGCGGAGCGGGATGCGCTTGTCCAGCCCGCTCGCCATGATGGCCCGGCTGGTGGCGTTGATCTGCTCGATCCGCCCGACGGTACGGCGCGTCACCAGGATGCTTGCCACGCCCGCCATCACAAAGGTCAGCGCAACGATCGAAATGACGGCCGTCCTGATCTGCGCGGCGAAGCGGTCGAGGTCGCTGATATCAAGCCCGACCAGCAGCCGCTCGCCGCCTGTAAGCTGCTCCAGCCGCGCCCGCACCAGCGGCCGGTCGGTGGCGTCAGACGCAGCCGGCGGCGCGCGAAATTCCTCCCATCCCGAATTGACGTCGGCCTGCGGCCATTTCTCGAGATTGCCGGCGAGGATTTTCCGTGAGGCATCGGCGAGCACGTAGAAATGCCCGGCAAAGCTGCGGTCGGCGGTGCGCTGCCGGATCTGGCCGATCAACCGGTCGCGGCCGGATTGCTCGTAGGCATCGCGCAGGCTTGCGGCTTCCGCGATGATCGCGCTGTCCGACCGGCTGCGCACATAGGCAGACGTCGACCAATAGACATAGCTGAAGATGGCCGACACGATCACGCCGAACGCCCCGATCGCGATCAACGCCAGCTTGAACGTCGACGACGTCAGGGTCTTGGCAAGCAGGGCGTCAGCGGGGAGCACGGAGGCAATATCCGACGCCGCGAACCGTGTGGATCAGCGGATAGGCCTGCTGGTCGTCCAGCTTGCGGCGCACGCGTCCGACATAGACGTCGATGATGTTGGTCGACGGATCGAAATGAAGGTCCCAGACGTGCTGAAGCAGCATGGCGCGCGATATGACGCGGCCTTCATTGCGCACCAGATACTCCAGGAGCTGGAATTCGCGGGGCAGCAGCTCGATCTCCTTGCCGCGCCGGCTTGCGGTACGGTCGATCAGGTCGATCGTGAGATCGCCGACCCGCAGAATGGTTTCCTTGGCGATGACATCGCTGCGCCGGCCAAGCGCCTCGATGCGCGCCAGGAGCTCGACGAAGGAATACGGCTTGACCAGATAGTCGTCGCCGCCGGCACGCAGGCCGCGCACCCGTTCGTCGACCTCGCCGAGCGCGCTGATGATCAGGAAGGGCGCCGTATTGCCCTTCACGCGCAACTGGCGCATGACGGCGATGCCGTCGATATCGGGAAGCATGCGGTCGATCGTGATGACCGCATAGTCGCTCGCCGAGCCCAGCCGCAGCGCTTCGTTGCCGTTGGCCGCCAGGTCCACCTGGTAGCCGCTGGTCGTCAGCTCCTCCATGAGCTGGCCGGCGGCTTCCGCGTCGTCTTCGACCACCAGGATGCGGCGGTGACCTTCCGTCATGTCTGTGCTTCCGAAACGACCGTGAGCAGCCCCGGTATGTCAGCGATACCTTATCCTACTTAAAGGCACCCTGAGGAGGCGCGCACATGCGCGTGATGCCGCCGCCGGATTGCCCGGCGGCGGTCTCTCGCAGCGGTCAATAGTATCCGTAACCGTAATCGCAGACGTTCACCCAGCGCGGCCCATAGGCCGTCCACACCCTGCGCAGGCAGCCGTAATTGTAGCCGGCGTAGAGATACGGCGCGCCAATGAATGCGAAGCGGCGGTGATGGAAGCGGTGGTGGAAGAACGGGCGATGAAACCCCGCATGCGCGAAGCGAGGACCCGCGAAACCGGCGCGCGCGAAACGAGGACCCGCAAAACCGCCGCCGGAAAAGCGCATGCCGCCACCGCCGTGCCAGCCGCCGCCACCGCCGTGCCAGCCGCCGCCGCCACGACCTCCAAAGCCACCGCCGTGCCCGCCGCCGCGCGCAAACGCGGGCGACGCCAGGGCGACCGCCGTGCCGAGCACGGCGACCATCAAGCCAGTCAAGATCCTCTTCTTCATCCGTCCCTCCATCTCAAACTGCGGCGGAGCATTCCGCTGCAGGAACACGAGGGTCAGAAGAGCGAAATCGCGAGGCGATTTCAAATGACTAAGGTGACAGATTTTGTCCACGTATATGAACGTGGAGTCAGCTAGATGAACGGGGGCCGTGAGCAGCGGATCCGCATGCGCGGCCAACGTGGATTTGACTCCCGGCCTACTTCGCCCGGCCCTTCACCGCCGACTTCTTGTCTTCATCGAGCAGCGCCTGACGCACCTGTTTGAACTCGCTGCGGTCGGCCTTGTCGACCTTCGGGAAATGCAGGTCGAGCTTGTCGAGCGCGGTAACGATGGTCGAGCCGATCACGACGCGCGCAAACCATTTGTGGTCGGCGGGCACGACATGCCAGGGTGCATGGCGCGAGCCGGTGTGGCGGATCATGTCCTGATAGGCGGCCTGGTATTTGGCCCACAGTTCGCGCTCGGCGATGTCGCCCATGTTGAACTTCCAGTTCTTCGCCGGCTGCTCCAGGCGATCGAGGAAACGCTCGCGCTGCTCCTGCTTCGACACGTAGAGGAAAAATTTCAGGATCACGGTGCCGTTGCGAGCGAGATGACGCTCGAAGCAGGAAATATCCTCGAAACGTTCGCGCCAGATGTCCTTGGTGACGAGTTTCGGCGGCAGTTTTTGCTTGGCGAGAATTTCCGGATGCACGCGCACCACGAGGCATTCCTCGTAATGCGAGCGGTTGAAGATGCCGATGCGGCCGCGCTCGGGCAGCGCGATCGCCGCGCGCCACAGAAAATCGTGGTCGAGCTCCCTGGCGGACGGCACCTTGAAGGCGGTGACCTCGCAGCCCTGCGGATTGACGCCGTCGAACACGCTCTTGATGGCACTGTCCTTGCCGGCGGCGTCCATGCCCTGGAAGATCAGCAGCAGCGACCAGCGGTCCTGGGCGTAGAGCTTTTCCTGGAAATCGGACAGCCGCTTGCGGTTGGACTCGATGATCTTCTCGCCCTTCTCCTTGTCGAGGCCGCCTTTCTCATTGGTCTTGTGCGACTTGAGATGAAACTCGCCTGCGCCGTCGTAGCGGAACGGGGCGACGTAAGATTTCAGCTGGTCCGCCAGCGATTGCGAAGATTGCTTGCCCATGCGACGAAATGCTCCGGTTGGGGCGGCCCCGATGGGGTCGTGGGGATTTCCGCCGCGTCACGGCGACGATAGACCATCAGCATCAGCGGTGCGAGACGGCGCAGCAGGCCGTGCGCGACATAGGGCAAAGGCGTTGTGAAGGGCAAGGCAAGGTCCTGCGCGGGCACGCCTTGCGCTGCTTTGGCCAGCTCCTGCCCGATCGCGATCGACAGCGCCACCGCGCGGCCGTTGCAGCCGGCCCAGGCGTAAGCATCCGGACCGAGCTGGTGGATGCGCGGCAAAAAGTCGGTGGTCATGCCGACATAGCCGTTCCAGACATAGTCGAATTTGACCTCGCCGATCTCTGGCCACAGTTTTTGCAGGCGCGCGCCGACAGCGGCCTTCAGCTTGTCGGCATCGTTGCCAACAAGCGCACCGCCAGTGACGAGACGATTGCGCGCATCGTAGCGCGCGAAATAGAGCTCGCCATGGGTGTCCGACATCGCCTGCCGGCCGGGGATGATGGTTTTGCGCGCAGCGTCCGATAATGGTGCGGTCGCCATCTGCCAGGAGCGCACCGGCATCACCTCGCGCGCGATGTCGGGCGCGAGCGCTTTCTCGAACTCGCCGGTATAGGCGTTGGTGGCGAGGATCAGCGCGCGGCCAAAGATCTCGCCGTGCGGCGTGGTGACGACCCAGCGGTCGTTCTTGCGCTCGAAGTGCGACGCCGGCGAACCCGCAAAGATGCGCCCGCCGCGGTCGAGCACGGCGCGCGCGAGCCCCCGCGACAGCGCCAGCGGATTGATGTGGCCGCCGGTCCTGTTCCAGAAGCCGCCGTACCAGGCATCCGAGCCGAGCATCTTTGCGACTTGGTCGCGCGACAGGAGCTCGACATGCGCGCCGACCCTGGACCATTGCCGCACGCGGCGCTCGGCAATCGCGATGCGGCCGGGCGAATGCACCGGCTGGATCCAGCCGGCCTGCTCCTGCTCGGCCTGGATCTGGTAACGCCGCGCCACATCGAACAGCGTCGACGCGCAATCGCGCAGCAGTGCGACGAAACGCTCGCCAGACGCGCGATGTTTGGCGATGATCTCCTCCGGATCGGGCCGCGTCAGCGTCGGGATCACCTGGCCATTGTTGCGGCCCGACGCCCCCCAGCCGGGCTCGGCGGCTTCCACGATCGCGACATCGACGCCGGCCTCGCGCAGATGCAGCGCGGTGGAAAGCCCGGTGAAGCCGGCGCCGATGATGACGACGTCGGCATCAACGGCGCCCTCGAGCCGCGGCAGCTCGGGTCCCGGCGGCGTAACCGCGGCCCATAGCGAGTCCGGCATGCGGATGGTTTCGGACGGCATTAGACTTCCTCGGGAGGCAATCGTAGGATGGGTAGAGCGAAAGCGAAACCCATCGAATTTTGCGGCAGGCATGATGGGTTTCGCAAGGGCTCTACCCATCCTACGCAAGGACATCGTGCAAGCGTGACCATCAAGAGCATCGCCGGAATCGATCATGCCGTCGTCGTGGTGAAAGACCTCGATGCGGCCGCTGCCAACTGGAAGCAGCTCGGCTTCACCATCTCGCCACGCGGCACCCACAGCGCGCATCTGGGCACCGGCAACTACACCGTCATGCTGGACGAGGACTACATGGAGTTGCTCGGCGTGCTCAACGCGACCGAGCACAATGCGCCGAGCCGCGCCTATCTGGAGCAGACCGGCGGCGGCATCGAGCGCATTGCGTTCACGACGCTGAGCGCGGCGGCGGGCGCAGCGGAACTGCGCACCATGGGCTATGCCGCGATCGGCCCGACCGATTTCGAGCGGCCGGTGTCCATGCCGGACGGACGCAAGGCGGCAGCGAAGTTCGCCACCTTCCAGTGGCCGGTCAAGGAAGCGCCGGGCGGCGTGCGGCTGTTCGCCTGCCAGCACAAGACGCGCGAGACGGTGTGGATCCCCGAACTGCAGAAGCATGCCAACACGGCAAAGCGTATCGCGCGGGTATTCATCGTGACGCCGAAGGTGGAGGAGGATGCAAAGCATCTCATGAAGATGATCGCGAGCGAAGCGCGCGCGGATGCGGATGGATCGGCCGTGGTGCCGACAGGATTTGGGCGCGCCGATTTTGTGTTCCTCACCCGCGATGCGCTGGGGAAGAGATATCCGGGCGTGGACGTGAGCACCCTGCCCGACCGCGCCGGCGCGGGGCTGGAGCTTGTTGTCAACGATCTCGCCGCCGCGCAGCGCGCCATCAGCGCAAAGGCTGTTGCGAGCGGCGGTGCGGTAGTCGTGCCGCCGGCTGCGGCCAATGGTGTGCTGCTGGCGTTTGTGAAAGGATAAGACTCGTTCGTCGTCGTCATGCCCGGGCTTGTTCCGGGCATCCACGTCCTTGGCGCCAGAACGAAAGACGTGGATGGCCGGGACAAGCTCCGGCCATGACGAAAATCAGAGAATTAGGCCTTCCGAAACTTCAGCCGCTCGGCGATGCTGCCCAGAATGCCCTTGGGCAGGAAGATGATGAACAGCACCAACAGCACGCCGTAGACGAGATTGTCCCAGCCGACCGCCTTGGTGCCGAAGCCGATGCGCAGCGTCTCCGCCAGAAGGATGGTGATAATCGCGCCAACCGTAGGCCCGAGCAAGACATAGAGCCCGCCAACGATGACGGCGAACACCATCTGCAGCGACACCCCAATGCCGCTGACTGTGTCGGGCGAAATGAACATCTGGTATTGGCAGTAGATGGCGCCGGCGAGCGCGGTCATCAGCGCCGAGATCAGCGTGATCTTCAGCTTTTCCGCGGTGACGTTGACACCGGCGGCAGCCGCCGCATCCTCGTCCTCCGAAATCGCCTCCATGGCGTAGCGCGCCATGCTGCGATCGACCGCGCGCCAGATGATCAGGCCGACGACCCAGATGCCGAGTGCGATCAGGTACCATGTGATCTTGTCGTCGAACTGCAGCGCCCAAAAACCCTGGCCGCTGCGGGCGCGGTTCGGCGTGTAGCCGAGCGAGCCGCCGGTCCAGTCGCGCGTGGCGGTGATGACCTGCAGCACGATGCCGGACAGGGCCAGCGTCACCAGCACGAAATAGTGCCCGGTGATGCGGAAGCGGAAACAGGGATAGGCAACGACCAGCGCCAACAGGCCGGCCACGGCCATGCTGATGGGGATGCCGATCCAGGGCGAGATGCCGAGGTGATTCCAGAGCAGCGCCGTCACGTAGGCGCCGACGCCCATGAAGCCGCCATGGCCAAGCGAGACGAGATTGAAGCGGCCCATGATCGACCACGAGGTGTAGGCGAACGACCAGATCAGGATCAGCACCAGCAAATGCAGGTGATAGGGATCGCGGTAAACGAACGGCAGCGCGATCAGCGCGGCGAGGCCGACGGCCCAGGCGGCATAACGGGAATTCACGAGCGCCTCGCCATGAGGCCCGCG
>Ga0081540_1002467_pt1 | contig 15070 bp, 18 predicted proteins | sample TabmetS2T1R1_FD_71024 | JGI IMG/M metagenome (GOLD analysis project Ga0081540, IMG submission 71024) | Tabebuia heterophylla rhizosphere microbial communities from the University of Puerto Rico - S2T1R1 | ecosystem: Host-associated > Plants > Roots > Rhizosphere ... | reverse complement strand
AGGAGGAGGAGGAGGAGGAGGCGGCGGCGGCGGTCCGCCGATGGTGAATGTTCCGTGCATGGTCTCGTGGTGCGGATCGCACTGGTAGGTCACGGTGCCTCCGCCGGTCGTGAAGTTGACCGTCCACGTCTCATGACCCATTCCCCCGACGTCGGACGCGCAGTCCTGCCGCGGCACGCATGAGACTGCGGCGCCGACGAGGTGGAAGTTGTGGAATGTCGAGTTGTCATCGAGCTCGAGCCTGTACGCGCCCTGCGGCAGCGTCTGGCCGCCGAGCTCCTGGCTGTTGTACCTCAGATGGATTGTGAAATCGTCATTGACCTCTCCCGTCAGAACGGGCAGGTCGAACTGCGAGATGCAGTGCACACCGGGCGGGTTCTGCTGGACGATCCGATCCACGGCACCGCTCTGACCCATGACGTACATGTGGCCGCAGGAATCCTCCCCGAACGAAGTCGGGAACTGGACCTGCTGGGAGATGTCCGTCTCCTCGCGGTTATCCGTGGCGTCCGGGATCGCGAGCACGTTCGACCAGATCTGAGCGCTGCAGAGGTCCGCGAACACGTAGCGACCGAGCAGGCTCTGTACCTCCTCGTCACGCCCGACGTAGCCGCCGATGATCGAGCAGCCGCCGATGTTGTGGTTGTACTCGTAGACGGGCGGTGTGTGGTTCGGCGGCTCAGGGCAATTGGACCCGCCGTTGTAGGGAAATCGGCCCTCCACGCAGCTCCAGCCAAAGTTGACGCCGCGCCCCCACCCCACGCTGATCGGCCGGTAGTCGATCTCCTCCCACACGTTCTGCCCGACGTCTGCAAGAACGAGGTCGCCCGAGCCTGGGCGCGGGCTCGGCTGGGTGGGGTCGCCGCGGTCGAACGAGAAGCGCCACGGGTTCCGCACGCCGTAGGCCCAGATCTCCGGCTTCCAGGGCGCCTGGCCGACGAACGGGTTGTTCGACGGCACCGTGTACGGGTTTGCCCCATCCTGGCGTGGGTCGATGCGCAGGATCTTGCCGCGCGGGTCCTGGAGATTCTGGCCCGTCCGGTAGGGATCGCCGTCGCCGCCGCCGTCCCCGGTCCCCATGTAGAGCATGCCGTCGGGGCCGAACTCGAGCTGGCCGCCGTTGTGGTTCGACTGGTTGGGATGATCGACTGTGATCACGTGGCGTTGCGTGCTCGGATTGCCGATGTCGGAGTTCGACGCGTCCCGATGGAACTCGTCTACCTGGATCGCGCCGTCGCCGGTCCGCGTGTAGTAGACGTAGAAGAGCCCACTCGTCTCGTAGTCCGGCGAGAAGGCGATCGAGAACAGCCCGCGCTCGCTTCCGTCGTACTGAACGCCCGGAACGGTCATGAACGTCGTCGTCACATTCGACTTGACGAGCATGATCTGACCAGGCTGCTGCACGACGAAGATCCTCGTGTCGTCGCCCGGCGGCGAGGTCAGGAACACTGGGTTGTTGAACGTACCACCCCCGATCGGCGCGAGCAGCAGCAGGTCCGGAGCGGCAGCCTTGGCACCGCCATTCCCGAAGATCGCGAGCAACCCCAGCCCGGCGGCGAGCGCCGCAAGCCCTCCCCGAGTACCCCTCATCGGCGAGAGAATACGACTTTCGAGCCGCAGGACGAAGCGCTAGCCAATCGCGCCTGCGACGAGCTCCTGGAACCGCGCCACGAGCTGCTCGCTCTCCCCAAGGAGACGCCCCTCAGCGACGATCCCCGACCGCACGCCCTGCTGGACGCGCTCGACGAGCACACGGTCCTCCGCGCCCACCTGGCGGTCGAACTCGAGCAGGCCGTCCACCCACGCGGGCTCGGCGTCGGGCGAGAAGAAGTAGTCGAGGAAGCCGGTCGACCGCTCAGGGCCGACGGGCAGCATCGGCCCGATCGAGAGGTTCGGCGTGCCGGCGTAGACGTTGACCCTGATGTTCGGCCAGACGAAGTGGAACTGCGCCTCGCCCTCGCGGCGCGACTGCGCGAACTGGGACAGGACATGCTCCGCGATCGGCTCCAGGCGGTACTCGTCCGGGTCGACGTCGTACGCGGCGGTGAAGCCCTTGTGCGCGACCGGGCAGTGGTAGCACTCGAGGTAGTTCTCGCAGGCGATCTTCCAGTTCGCGGCGAGCTCGGAGTCGTCGCGCACGTGGAAGGCGAGGTCCTCGACGGGGACGAGCTCCGTCACCGGCCCGAGCGTCTCGGCTAGCGGCGGCGCGTCGTCGTCCGGGTTCACGAACAGGAACGGCCCCCAGGTCTCCGTGCGCATCGTCACGAGGGACAGTCCCTCGTGATCGAAGTCACGTTCGCGGTCGGAGCGCGGCGCGGCGCGCAGCGTCCCGTCGAGGTCGTACGTCCACGCGTGGTACGGGCACTGCAGCGACTTCCCGGTGCCTTCGCCGTCGACGAGGAGCGACCCGCGGTGGCGACAGACGTTGAGGAACGCCCGCACGCCGTCCTCGGCCCGTACGACGAGCACCGGGATCTCGCCCGCCCACGCGGCGAAACGGTCGCCGACGTTCGGGACGCGTCCCGTATGGCCGACGTACTGCCACGCGCGGCGGAAGATCCGCTCCTGCTCGCGCCGCAGCACGTCCGGGTCCGAGTACCAGCTCCAGGGCAGGCTCGACGGCATCGCGCCTGAATCTACTCCGTGAGCTCCTTCACCTGCGGTGGAGCGCCGCGAGGGCGACGCGGGTGGCGAGCAGGTCGCTGAGTGAGCCGACGCCTCGGCCGTTCCAGGTGAGCGCGACGACGACGAAGGCGCCGTCGTCCGAGTAGAGCAGACCGCTGTCGTGGCGCGCCTTCGTGATCCAGCCGGCCTTGTGAAGCACGGTCGCGCCGCCGCGGGCTCCGTTCAGGCCGCCGCGGGTGCGCGAGTGCGCGAGCAGATACATGAGGTAGCGGGCATCTGCGGGCGTGAACGCTCCGCGGAAGCGCCAGATCAGGGCGCCTCTCGCTCCGGCGGCGAGGTGGAGGGCGCGCTCGAGGCGTGCGAGGTCCCAGGCGGTCGTGGCCTTGCCGATGAACGTCGGCCGCCCGCTGATCTCGAGCGGGATCGCGGAGCGGAAGATCGAGTCCTCGATCAGGTAGCCGCCGTACATGTCGCTGTCGGCCAGGCCCAGCGCTCGCATCATCGAGTTCACGCGCGCGGAGCCGCCGATCGTGGAGCCGCCGAGCACCTCGAGCAGCTCGTTCGCCGAGCGGTCGTCGGAGTAGACGAGCATCCGCCACAGGAGCGCTGCGAGCCGAGACCCGGGCGCGGGCACGCCGCGGAGCTCTCGCATCAGCTCGACCGCGATCGCGAGCTTCAGCGTCGAGGCCGCCGGGAATCGGGCGCGCGCGTTCCACGCCGCTCCGGCTCCCGTGCGGAGGTCCTGTACGAAGAGGCCGCAGAGCCCGGGGAAGCGGCGGCCGAGCGAGCGGACGATTCGAGCGAGCGCCGCGTCCTCGTAGCCGCGGAGCGGCGGGATCGGGCCCGAGTATGGCGCCGTGCCGCGCGGGAGGCCGAACACCGGGCCGACGATCGTCGACGCGTGGCGCCCGCGGCCGTCGATCGCGCTGACCCGGATCGTGACGTCGCGCTGCGGCAGCGGGACGACGAGCGCGAAGCGCGGGCGCATCACCGCCTTCGTCGCCACGAGCCTCCCGTCGATGCGGATGCGCACCTCGGTCGTCCCCGGCGAAACCCGTCCCTCGATGCGGCCGAACGAGACCGCACGCGGGGCGGGCTCGTAGATCGCCGGCGGACGAGGCGGTACGGCGTCCACTTCAGTGGCCCTTCCAGCGATACATACCGGCCTCCGGCCCGCGATCACACGGCGCCAGAGTCCACCCTCGCCCTTGCCAAGGCTGCAAGCCTTGGACGCGGTCGAGTGCGACCTCTGGCTTGGTGCTCGCGACCCGGAGACTCGGCGGCATGACGGGAAGGGCCACTAGCGCTGCTCCGTGGCGAGCCGTAGGCCAAGCGCGACGAGCACTGCGCCCGTGACCGCCTCGATCGCCCGCTTGACCCACGAGCTGCTCAGGAAGTCGCCTGCGCGCGCGACCGCCACCGCGTACGCCGCCAGCCAGACGAGCGTCAGCACGCAGAACACGAAGCCGAGCGCGAGGAGCGCGGGGAACGAGTGCGCGAACTGCGGGAGGAGGCTCGGGAAGAACGCGGCCATCTTCGGGTTCCCGAGGTTGCTCAGGAGACCCTGGCGGAAGGCTCTGCGCGGCTCGAGCGGGCGCGCGCGGGTCGTCGCGGCCCCCCGGCGGCGGCCACGTACCGCAGCGACGAGCGCCTGGAGCCCGAGCCAGATCAGATACGCGGCGCCGACGATCCGGACGGCGAGGAACGCAGGCTCCGAAGCGGCGAGCAGCGCCGCGATCCCGACCGCCGAGGCGAGCGTCCACACGGCCTGTCCGCAGGAGACGCCGAGCGCCGTGAAGATCCCCGCACGGCGGCCGCCCAGCAGCGAGCTCCGAATCGTGAGCGCCGTGTCGGGGCCCGGCGTCACGATCACGATCGCCGACACGCCGAGGAACGCAGCCAGCTCGGTCACGCCAGCAGTGTCGCAGTTCCGTATCGTCGCCCCAAGATGCGGGCCGGACGGACGTTGACCGTGGTCGGCTGCCATGCGGGCGGCGAGATCGGGAACGTGGTCGTCGGCGGCGTGCTCCCTCCTCCGGGCGCGACGGTCTTCGAGCAGATGGAGTCGCTCCGGCGCGACGACGACTGGCTGCGCAAGGTGCTCCTCCGGGAGCCGCGCGGGAGCGTCGCGTGCCACGCGAACCTCGTCGTGCCGCCGACGCAGGACGACTGCGACGCCGGCTTCATCATCATGGAGCCGACCGAGTACCCGGCCATGTCCGGCTCGAACACGATTTGCGTGACCACGGTGCTGCTCGAGACCGGGATGGTCGCGATGCGCGAGCCGGAGACGGTCGTGCGGCTCGAGGCGCCCGCTGGGATCGTCGAGGCGCGCGCCGCCTGTCGCGACGGCAAGTGCGAGAGCGTCGAGCTGACCAACGTGCCTAGCTTCGCCGGGCAGCTCGACGCGGGGCTCGATGTCGACGGCATCGGGCGGATCACCGTCGACGTCGCGTACGGCGGCATGTGGTACGCGATCGCCGACGCGGGTGCGCTCGGCTTCGAGCTCGTGCGAGAAGAGGCGCGCGAGCTCTCGCTCGCGGGCGAGGCGATCCGGGCCGCTGCGCGCGACCAGCTCGAGTGCGTCCATCCGGAGAACCCCGCGATCGCCGGCGTGAGCATCGTCCAGATCGCGGAGCCCTGGCAGGGCGTCGGCGAGGTGACCCGGAACGCGGTCGTGGTCGCGCCCGGGAGGCTCGACCGCTCCGCCACCGGCACCGGCCTCTCAGCACGCCTCGCCGTCCTCCACGCGCGCGGGCTGATGCGGCCCGGCGACTCGATGACACACGCGTCCGTGCTCGGCTCGACGTTCGAGGGCCGGATCGTCGAGGAGACGCACGTCGGCGACCTCCCCGCGATCAGGCCGGCGATTCGCGGCAGTGCGTGGATCACCGGCGTCACGCAGGTGCTCATCGACCCGAGCGACCCGTTCCCGGAGGGCTACCTGCTCCCGGACACCTGGGGCGTCAGCGGGCTCGACGCGCAATAGCGTCCGCTGCGCCCGGAAGACTTCGCCGCGGTGCTGCGCGAAGAGTTCCGGAATCTCCGAGGCTGGCAGGATCACCACCACCGGCTGATCGCACGGCTGCTGCTGATCCTTATCGGGACGTTGTTCATCGACGCCGCGTCCACGTTCCTCGTCTTCTTCTCCGAGCGGCATGCAGGCGGAACGGACATCCACACGTTGTGGGACGCGCTCTTTTTCTCGACGGTGCAGCTGCTGACGGTGTCCTCTCAGATCAGGAACCCGTTCACCTTCATCGGCCGCGTCGTGGACATCGTGCTCGAGATCTGGGCGGTTCTGGTCGTGGCCGGCTCGGCGGGTGTGTTCGCCGCCTTCTTGCAAGACGCCGACAGCCGCTAGACTGCCGGGCGCAATAGAACGTGTACCGGTGGCGCTCTGCCTCCTTGTGCGTGTTCGTGAGTGGTAAGGGAGGTGGAATTAGATGGCAACCGGAACCGTGAAGTGGTTCAACGATGCGAAGGGGTACGGATTCATCACGCCGGAAGACGGCGGCAAGGATCTCTTCGTGCATTTCTCGAACATCGCGGGTGACGGGTTCAAGACCCTGACCGAGAACGCGAAGGTCGAGTATGAGGCCCGTGAGGGCGAGAAGGGCCCGGAGGCGACGAACGTCGTCCTCGTCGGGTAACGACTGACTGAAATTCCCGCGCCGCGACCACGCGTCGCGGCGCGGGATGGATTAGGAGCTACACGAGATCGCAGGCAAGGAAGACAAGATCGAGTTCGAGGGGGAGGTCATCGAGGCCTTCCGCAACGGCATGTACAAGATCCTCCTCGACAACGGCCACGAGACCCTCGGGTACACGGCCGGCAAGATGCGGCGCTACCGGATCAAGATCCTCCCCGGCGACCGGGTGAACGTCGAGCTTTCTCCGTACGACCTGTCGCGCGGTCGGATCGTTTACCGCCACCGGTAAGCGGCACCTGCTTTACTAGCGCCGATGGCGTTGTTCTTCATCCTCGCGTGGGCCGCGAACATCGCCGCCCTCGCGGTTGCGAACTGGATCTTCAGCGGCGTCTCGATCCACGGTTGGGCGGCTTTTCTGATCGGCGGGGCCGTGCTCGCGATCGCGAACACGATCATCAAGCCGATCCTGACGCTGCTCACGCTGCCGCTCGTGATCATCACGCTCGGGCTCTTCCTGTTCGTGATCAACGTCGCGATGCTCGCGCTGGCCGAGTGGATCGCGCCGAACTTCTCGATCGACGGGTTCTGGACATACATCGGGGCGACGATCGTCGTGTGGCTCGTCAACTACGTGCTGTACGGGCTGTTCGGGCTGCGCGAGGGCTCGAAGTCGCCGATCTACAGCTCGTAAGAGACTGAACCAAGACTTTGCCTTCGCATAGCCCGCGCCTGGGGCGGGCCTCACTAGCTTCGTGCTGTAGCCAATCTCAAGGAGGCAGTCATGAAGCGCACGGTCATTCTCACGGTCTCGCTCCTCGCTCTCGCCGCGCTGGCAGTTGCGGCTCCGGCGGTGCAGGCGAAGGGCAACCCTGGCACGCGGATCGCGCTCAAGGCGTCGGCTTCGTTCCCTGGCGCGAGCGGCAAGGCGAAGCTGCAGAACAAGGGCCAGCGCGAGCTCGAGATCGAGGTCGAGCACGTGCGGCGGCTCGCCGGCAGGCGCGTCAGCTTCTTCGTGAACGCGACGAAGGTCGGCTCGGCGCGGGTGAATGGGCTCGGCGCGGCGCAGATCAACCGGCGCGGCGCCGTCTTCCCGTCGATCGGTGCGGGCACGCGCATCAAGGTCAAGACCGCGGCCGGCAAGCTGATCGTCTCGGGCCGGTTCTAGAACGACCCGTTCGAGGGCCTGTCCCTTGTAAGGGCCTGTCCCTAACAAGGGACAGGCCCTGGCGTTTTCGGCAGGAGTAGGCTCCTCTCATGAGCGAACGGGAGCGCCGGCTCGCCCTCAACGAGGCGATGTTCCGCGAGGTCAACGAGCGCGTCGAGGACATGACGAACACGTTCGAGTCGGACACCGGGACCTTCGAGATCGTCTGCGAGTGCGCCGACCCGGCCTGCACCGAGCGGCTCTCCGTCCCGACGGGCGTCTACGAGCGCGTGCGATCCGATGCGACGCACTTCCTGCTCAGCCCCGGCCACGAGGACGCCACGGTCGAGCGCGTGATCGAGACCTTCGACTCCTACGTCGTGGTCGAGAAGGAAGGCCGCGACGTGGAGCAGGTCGTCGAGAAGACGGACCCCCGCGCGAACGAGTAGACGGACGGGAGGCCGACGGCGCGCGCCGGCCTCCCGTCCTCGAAGCCCTCTACGACGCCGAAGCGGGCTCGTGCTCGCCGACGTGGTTCGCCGGCGTCGCCTCGACCTGTCCGAGCGACGAATTGCCGCGGGCGCGGATCCGGACACTGATCCGGTCGCCGACGGTGAGCTGGCTCGGAGAGATCAGCTCCGGCACACGACCCGTCCACTTGATGAACACCGTGCGCCGGCCGTACGAGAACGACTGGTCCTGAGCCTGGCCGAGCATCGCCTTCAGCGCGCGATGGTTCCCGTCCAGGACGTGGACGCCGAGATGGCCGTTTGCCGCGGGCGCGTTGAGCGTCCCCTGGAAGAGCCAGAGCGGCTTCCTGGCGCGGCCGGGATTCGGCCCGCGATCGGCGACGACCTTGGCCGCCGAAGCCTCCACCTGCGCGAGCGTCGAGCCGCGCGGGGCGCGGATGCGAACCGTGAGCTGATCGCCCTCGACGAGATTGCTCTGCTGGACGACTGTCGGGACGCCGTGCACCCAACGCAGGTACTGGGTGTTCGCGTTGACCGCGAAGGCCTGCCCGGACGGCTGGCCGACCAGCAGGCGCAGCGCGCGCGCGTTGCCACTGGCCACGTCCACGAGCAGCGAGGAGGAGTTCGGTGGTGGCGTCGCCGCCAGCTCACCTCGGAACTGGTACTCGACGAGGCCCTGCTTACTGGCCGCGATCGAGCCGGTCGCCCCGAGGCCGACGGCAGCGACCGCGGTCAGGGCGAGGAAGAGCATGCGGAACCTCATGTGCACCCTCCTTGGGCGTGAGAACTGCATGTCTCGCCAATGGTCGGACGCAAACGTCAGGGCTCCGTGGGGCGCAAGTAAGAGAGTCGTAAAACCGTCGGCGGCACTCGACTGCTGACGGGACGCATGGGCCGGGCGGCACGCGGGTAGATCGTGCCTGTGCGGTGGGTCGTCATTCTCTTGCTCGCCCTGCTCCTCGTCGCCGTGCCCGCGGCTGCCGCGCCGGGCGGCCTCGACCCGACGTTCTCCGGCAACGGGTGGGTGCGCAGCTACGACGTCTTCGGCTCGAGGCCGTACTTCCCGAAGGGCGCGGAGGATGTCGCACTTCAGCCCGACGGGAAGATTCTCGCCGTCGGCGAGCTGCAGGACGCCAACAGCCACTGGTGGTTCGGCGTCTTCCGCTGGTTGCCGAACGGTGATCTCGATCGCTCGTTCGGGTCCGGTGGATGGGTCGCGAACGACCTCGGCATCTTTCCGATGCCGCACGCAGTCGCGCTGCAAGCCGACGGCAAGATCCTCGTCGGCGGCCAGCTCGAGTGCCCGGGTCTCCAGCTCTGCTTCGGAATCGTCCGCTACAAGCCCGGCGGCTCGATCGACTCGAGCTTCGGGGCGGCCGGCGTGGCGCGGACCGCGTTCCCGGGCTCGCGCTGCGGCTGTGAGCTCCGTGACCTCGCGGTGCAGCGGAACGGGCGCATCGTCGCCGTCGGGCAGCGCTTCCGCGGCAGCGACGCACAGGATGACGATCTGCTCGCCGTTGCGCGCTTCCTTCCGAACGGACAACTCGACCGGTCGTTCTCCGGCGACGGGCGATTCTCACGCGACTTCGGCTACGGCGACGATTTCGGCTCGGCGGTTGCGATCCAGCCCGACGGCAGAATTGTCGTCGGCGGCGTGGCGTCGTTCCGCTACCGGACGGAGGCGGACTTCGCGCTCGTACGGCTGCGGCCGAACGGCAGGCTCGATCGCACCTTTTCAGGCGACGGCGTCAAGACCGTCAACTTCCGGGGGCATCGGTACGACGGCCTGAACGGGCTCGATCTCCAGCGTGACGGGCACATCGTCGCGGCCGGCGCGTCGGTGGCGGACTTCAAAGGCGGAGATCCGCGGATCGCCGTTCTCCGCCTCAACCGCAACGGCACGCTCGACCGGCGTTTCGGCAAACGCCTGCTGCGACCGGGCCCACACGGAGGGTCCGCGGATGCGATTCTGGGCGACTCCCACGGCGAGATCCTCGTCGGCGGCCGCGCCTACGACGACTCCACTCACGACGCATCAGCCTGGGTGCTCGTCCGTTACCGATCGAGCGGCGCGCTCGACCGGTCGTTCGGGAAAGGCGGGGTCGTCTTCAGCGACTTCGGCACCGGTGCGGACTGGATCGGCGCACTCGCCGAGCAGCGAGACGGGAAAGTGATCGCCGCAGGCGAGGTGTACCGCGACCAGGCGCTCGCTCGCTACCTCGCCCGCTGAGACCTAGGCGACGGCGTACAGGCGCCACTCTTCCGGTACGCCCTTGAGTTGCACGACGCCACGGTCGCGGAAGCTGAGACCGGAGCCGGCGACGAGGTCCTTGACCGTGCTCGACACGAGCACCTCGCTCGGCTCGGCCTCCTTCGCGACCCTGGCGCCGATGTGCACCGCGATGCCGCCGACCTTGCCGTCCACGAGCTCGCACTCGCCGGTGTGCAGCCCCGCGCGTACCTCGATCCCGAGCTCGCGCACATCACCCGTGATCGCAGTCGCGCACTGGATTGCGCGCGCCGGCCCGTCGAAGCGAGCGAAGAACCCGTCGCCGGCGACGTCGAGCTCGGTCCCGCGGTACCGAAGAAGCTGGCGGCGGATCAGCGTGTGGTGCCGCTCCAGGAGCTCCCGCCACGCGCGGTCGCCGAGCTCGGCAGCTTTCGCCGTCGAGCCGACGATGTCGGTGAAGAGGACCGTCGCCAGCACCCGCTCGGGCTCGACCTCGTCCCAACCGCCCGATTCCCAGACGTCTCGGGTGAAGCGTTCGATCTCGTCCGCGATCGGAGGGGCGCTCGTACCGCCGAACGCAAGGTGGCCCGCGCCGGGGATCTCCACCACGCGTGCGGTCGGGATATGCGATGCCATGTACTGCGGAACCTCGGGCGCAACCATCGTGTCCTCGGTCCCGTGCAGGATCAGCGTCGGGACGTGAACAGCCGGGAGCACCGCGCGCACGTCGATGTCTCGGTTCATTCGGTGGAGCGCCTCGACCGCACCCGGGCTGGCGCCGTAGCGGAGGTAGTCGAGGAAGCTCGTCAGCTCTTCGCCTTCGAATCGACCGAGCTCCGCCACGGCGCGCTCGGCCTGCTCACGCGGGCCGAACATGAGCAGGTCGCGCTCGACCTGACGCCGGTACTCCTCCTCAGTGCTGCCCCATGGATAGTCGGGGGCCCACATCCGGCGCGGAAAGGCGCTGCGGACGACGAGTGCGGCAACTCGCTCGGGGTAGGTGGCGGCGAAGAGGATGCTCATCGCGGCGCCCTCGGACAACCCGTAGAAGGCGGCCCGCTTCGAGCCGACCGCGTCCATTACCGCCCGCACGTCGTCCATACGGGTCTCGAGCGACGGCGCTCCGCTGACCCGGTCGGACATGCCGGTGCCGCGCTTGTCGAAGCGAATCAGGCGGCAAAAGGAGGCCAGCTGTTCGAGAAACGGTGCGAAGGTCGACATCCTCGTCGCGAGCTCGAGATGGCTGACGAAGCCGGGGACGAAGACGAGGTCGAACGGCCCGTCGCCCGTGACCTGGTAGGCGATGTTGACGTCGCCGCTCTTCGTGTACTGGATCTCCGCCATCAGGCGTCGAGCCGGCCTGCGGCCTCGAGGATCCGCAGCGCGTTGAGCGTCGTCATCTCGCTCGGCCCGCGCCCGCCCCAGTCGACCGCCTCGACGTTGCTCCCCGGCGAGCCAGGCTTCCTCCACCAGGACGGGCCCTTGTGCCAGGTGCCGTCGGGCCGCTGGAGGCCTTCGAGCAGGTCGAGCCCGTCGGCGGCGCGCGAGTCGCCGAGCTTGTCCATCCGGGGCAGGATGAGCAGCGCCTGCGGAACCTCGTAGCCGGTCTGCAGCGCCTTGAAGAGATCGTGCTCGAGGAAGAGCTCCGCCGCGCGGTCCGCGCTCTCCTTCGCCGCCTCGTCGCCTGTCGCGAGCCAGTACTCGTGCAGCCCCCACATCGGCGGGAGCGACTCGTTGAACGACGATCGGCGGCCGGTCGCCTTCCTGTCGCAGTTCCAGCCGCCGTCGGGCCACTGCCACTCGGCGAGCGAGCTCGCGAGGAGCTGCACCCTCGGATCTTCCGCCATCCCGAGCCGGCAGGAGACCGCGAGGGCATTGCCCTCCTGCGAGCCACAACGCCGCGTGAGGCCGTCGATGACCGGAATCCGCCTGCGGTGGCCTTCACTCGTCAGCCAGTCGAGGACGGTCCCGGCGGCGGCGCGAAGACGGGCGTCGGCCGGAACGCCCAGCTCGACGAGCGACACGAGCCGCCAGTGCGCCCCGGTCCACTTGCGGTACACGAAGACGCCGAACCCTCCGTCGATCTGCTGGCCGCTCAGCAGCCCGCGGACGAGCGGGCCGGAGAAGACCTCCTCCGGGTCGGGCGACACGTCCTCGCCGAGCACGTCGCGCTGCGCCATGAACCGGATCGCCGGCTCGTTCGAGGAGAGCAGGAGCTCGACCGCCGCGTCTCGCGCCATGACCGCCATCAGGATATGACGATCATGCCTCGTTAAACTCAACCCCGTGCCAGAGGCGCGGCTCGAGGATTCCGGCTCAGGCCTCGTCCCGGCCGAGGAGGGCTGGTTCGTCGTCAACACCCATGACGCCGAGTGGTGGACGTCACCGTCCTTCGGATCGGGCACCGTGTTCGAGAGCGACGCCGCCAAGTTCCAACAGCTCGGGATCAACATCAGCGTCCTCGAGCCCGGCAAGCCGAACTGCCTCTACCACTCGGAGGGCGTGCAGGAGGACTTCCTCGTCCTTTCGGGCCGGTGCAAGGTCCTGATCGACGGCGAGGAGCGCGACCTCGAGCCGTGGGACTTCGTGCACGTGCCGGCAGGGACGGAGCACGTCTTCGTCGGCGCGGGCGACGAGCCGTCGGCCGTCCTGATGGTCGGCGTGCGGGAGCGCCCGGAGCACCTCGTGTATCCGAAGTCGGAGCTCGCAGCGCGCTACGGCGCGAGCGCGGAGGAGACGACGCCCGACCCGAAGCAGGCGTACGCGAAGTACGGCGACTCGGAGCGCAGGCGGCCCGAGTACTGGGACCGCCTACCGTGGGCCCGGCCCGCGTAGGCTCAGTCGATCGCCAGCGTCGCGAACACGACGAACGAGATGAACGCGAAGGGCGCTGAGACGGCGAACAGGAACAGCCCGGGTCGCCGACGGCGGATGGCGACAAAGCCCCCGATCAGAACGACCAGGAAAGGAATCGCTGCCAGGGACGCCCACGGCACGATCGGCTCGACGAGCCTCGTGCAGAGCGCGTCGCCGGCCGACCCCGGCGGCGTGTCGTAGGTCTCCTCTCCGCACCAGGACCCGGCCCCGACGAACCAGAGCACGGCCGAAGCAGGCACGGCAGCAAGGACCGCGAACAACCAGAGCGCCCAGGCTTTCCACCAACCGGTCACAAGCTTCCTATCGATGCCTGTGGCCTCTCTCAAGAACCTTTCTCGTCGCCTCCATGGGGCCTCGCTGCGATGCTGGGCACCTCATGTCAACATCGGGTCAGCTCCCTTCCATGCTCGGCTCAGCAGTCGACACCTGGGCGACCGTCGGGGTTGCGATCGGCACGATCGGAGCCGTCGCCTACGCGCTGTTCCGCGATGTCGTCGTCACTCCGCGGCGCCGCCCCAGGCTCGAGCTCCGCTTCGATCGCACGGGCAACGACCAGGTCGTCGTCGGAACGGCCGCAGGATTTGACGCCGCGTACGTCCGGTTGCGGGTGGCGAACGAGCCGGGAAAGGACACGGCCGACGAAGTGGTCGTGATGCTCACCGAGGTGGACGCTGCCGATGAGGACGGCACCAGGCCGGTCCACCTTCCCTTGGCGTGGTCTGGGACGAGCCCTCCGCTCACCGTGTCCGCGATCCACCCGGGATCAGCCCGGCACGTCGACCTCCTGCACGTCGACCTGGCGGGCGACGACGCCGGGCAGCTCCAGCTGGACCTCAATCCGAAGCCGACCGGCGGCCAGGACCGGCTCGAGCCCGGCGCGTACGAGATCGCGATCGAGATCCGCGGCCGCAATGCCGATGCGCTGCGCTACGTCGTGCCGGTCTCGTGGGACGGCACGTGGTCGGATCGCGCCGGGCTGTGGGATCACCTTCACGCCGGGGCGCCGCTCCGATCGTGACGCCTCCCGAAGCACGGTTCGAGGGCAGATACCTCTGTGTAGGGTCTGCGGCGCTTTGACCCGGTTCGTCGTCGACTGCGAGACGCTGCTCCGGATCGCCGCCGGCGACATCGACGTGGCGGCCGGCCACCAGCTCGTCGCTCCGACGCTGGTCCGCTCGCAGGCACTTGCAGCGCTCTACGAGTCCGCCCGGCGCGGTGAGATCTCCACCGCCGAGGGGCTCGACCGGGTGACGCGGATCAACTCGCTCAAGGTTCGCTTCCTCGGCGACAAGGTGCTCCAGCAGACCGCGTGGAGAGTCGCGGATCGGCTCGGCTGGGAGACGACATTCGACGCCGAGTTCGTGGCGCTCACCCAGCTACAGGCTGACGCCTTCGTCACGTCCGACCACAAGCTCGCGCGGGCCGTCTCCGGGCTCGTCGAGACGGCGTCGACCGACGCACTGCGCAAGCCGTGACGGCCGCAAAGGCGACGCGGAGAGCCCGAACGATCCGGGCTCTCCGTCATCTACCTGAGGCGTTAGCCGTCCGCGATGTCGCGGTGGAAGACCTCGTGCAGCATCGTGCCTGCGCCCTTGCCCTTGTCCTGCCAGTGGCGGAACAGGAGCGCCTGATGATGGGCGGCCGTGTAGTTGAAGTTGAACTTGCAGTCCGAGCTGTTCTCGAAGCATGAGAACGTGGCGCTCGGGCCGAAGAACGTCGACAGGAAGACGTCGGTGAAGCCGCACGTGGGGCCGGTGCAGGTGGCGTTGGGATCGAACGTCCCGCCGGTGACCTTGCCCCGGAGGAAGCCGACGAGCTTTCCCTGCACGCCGGCGCGGACGGTCTGACCGTGGCGGCCGGTCGTGTCGCAGGCGCCCGGGCTCACGCCTTCGAGCGTGACGAACCTTCCTCGATCGCGCCGCGTGAGGGTGTACGAGCCGTCGTGGTTGGCCTTGACGACGAACGTGCGCGTCACGTGGTCATTCGCCCAGGCCGCGCCACAGGAACCGTTGTCGGTCGTGTCAACGACGAAGGTCAGCTTTTCGTGTTTCGCGTTCGGTGGCTTCGCATT
>Ga0081540_1002466_pt1 | contig 15072 bp, 14 predicted proteins | sample TabmetS2T1R1_FD_71024 | JGI IMG/M metagenome (GOLD analysis project Ga0081540, IMG submission 71024) | Tabebuia heterophylla rhizosphere microbial communities from the University of Puerto Rico - S2T1R1 | ecosystem: Host-associated > Plants > Roots > Rhizosphere ... | reverse complement strand
GCCAACGTGACGAACAAACGCTGGCAAGATCTCGTCGTTCGCCATGTTGTGTCCCAAGAAGAGGCGGACCAAACCCAGTCGACCTACATGGCGCGGCAAGCGGATCTTGCTGCATCTCAGGCGAAGCAAGGTGCTGCCCAGGATGCAGTTCGCATGAACGAAGCACGAGTGCAACGACTGAGGGAACTTGTCTCCTACGAGCGTGTCGTTGCGCCCTTTCCGGGAATCATTACCGCGCGCAACATCGATATAGGTTCTCTCGTAAGTGCTGGCAGCAGTGCAAATATTCCGGTGCTCTATAAGCTGGGAAAAGTCGACCGCATGAGAATATTCGTTGATGTCCCGCAGGCCGATTCGGAGTACATCCACGTCGGGCAAATGTGCTCAATCCAGATACGTGAGTTGCCAAATCGAGTTTTCACAGCAAGTGTCACGCGCTTTGCTGATGCAATCGATGTTGCTTCTCGTACGATGCGCACAGAAATACAAATCGACAACCCGAAAGGCGAGTTGTTACCTGGCATGTATGCCCAAGTACGTTTTAATCTTCAACGTACATATCCGCCCATCCTTATTCCTGCAAATACCGTAGTTCCTTCGCCTCATGGAGATCAGGTTGTTGTTGTCGAGAGTGGCGTCGCTCACTTCAAAACAGTCGACGTTGCTCAGGATTACGGGCCGGAGGTTGAGATTGGCAGTGGGATAGTAGTCGGCGATTCTCTTGTCGCCAACGTCAACGACACCATTCGCGAGGGAGGCAAGGTGCAGGTCGTGTCTCACATACAACTTCCTTCACAGTCGCCACAGCATGAATAAAGGAAGTCCTGCATTTTCCAGCGCCACTATTGCCCATTCACAGCGATTATCAGCTTTCGTTCCATGTCAGAAATTGCTGTAGTCCTGTCATGGAACACGCTCTCGCAAGCTCCTAGAATCGGTCTAGAAAGGATACAACGATGTTAAATCTATCCTCTGCCATCATCATTCCTGATTCCTTGCTTGCGAAAGAAGCCACTGATCTGCTGCGTGAACATTCCACCGATCTGCTCTTTAATCACTCAATGCGCGTCTACTTGTTTGCGGCTGAGCAGGGCCGTCAACGAAAGCTTCGCTTCGACTCTGAACTTCTCTACGTCGCGGCGGCATTTCATGATTTCGGTCTCATTAAGAAATTCTCGAGCCCAGACGAACGCTTCGAGGTCGATGGCGCAAACGCGGCCCGTCAGTTCCTCACTGCGCATAAGGTTCCTGAAGAACAGGTACAAATTGCATGGGAAGCCATTGCTCTGCACACCACTCCCGGTGTCACTCATCACATGCGCCCCGAGATAGCTCTACTCTATTCGGGAGTCAGTCTCGATGTGCTTGGAAGAGGCTTCGATCAATTTCCTTCGAAGTTGCGCGAGGAGATCGTGACCAGATACCCTCGCAAACACTTCAAGGAAGGCTTCATCCAGGAGTACTTCGCCGGCTTCGCGCACAAGCCCGGCACGACCTACGGCACTGTGAACTCCAGCATCTGTGAGCGTCTCATCCCGGGTTATAAAGCTACTAGTGCCTATGATGTGATAGCTGCATCTCCTTTCCCCGATTCGGAATAGCAACCTGGAACGTAAAGGGAAAGCGCCGTTTTGAAGAGGCAGGCATATCTTCGATACCGTGGGTGGGGACACCTTGGACAGATTCTGGGATCTTCTCAAGCCTAGTGGCAGGTTGGTCACGGCTGCTGCGGACGCAGAATCGAGTACCGATCCACGAGCAAAGAGTGCTCTTTTCATCGTCGAACAGGATGGAGAACAACTAGCTTTACTGGGCAAGCTTTTCGAACGTAGCGTGAGGAGCCGAATGGATCCATTTGAGCCAGCATCTTGTGAACAGTTTCATGTCGACATGCACGCTACTTAAACAACCCGGGGACGTGGGAGACTGCCCTTTTCGGCATCATCTCCATTGCTTCTGCAAGCAAAAATTTACGAAACATTCCAATAGTACCGTTTGGTTCGGGACCGGCCGGATACGCCATGGAAAATTGGCGAGAGAGCCTCAATCCTTTTAATCGTGCAACTTTCAAAGTTCCCAACGATAGTTGATTTCGGGCAGCCCAGCGCGACACGAATGTAACTCCGAGCCCTGCTTCCACAGCACTCAGCAGGCCTTCGGTTGAATCCAGTTCCATACTGATGATCAGGTCCTTCGCCTTCACGCACACTTTTGAAAGCGCCTGCTCTACAACTCTCCGCGAGCCCGAGCCAAATTCGCGCACAAGCAAAGGCTCGGTTTTCAGATCATCGAAAGTGATCTCATGGTCAGCCCATCCGTGGTTTGCTGGAACTACGAGGATCATATGGTCTTCCATGAACGGCTCTATATGCACGTCTCTGCGCTGTTCCGGCCCCTCAATAAGCGCAAGATGAATCTCTCGAGCAAGCAATGCTTCCAGCACTTGGTCTGTATTGCCGCTGCGAGCTGTGATTCGAATCTTCGGATTCGTGCGTCGAAATGCGGCAATGAAATTCGGCAAGAGATATTGTCCAATCGTCTGGGAGGCTCCCAGCGCAAGCTCTCCAGCCTGCTGCCCGAAGGCTCCTGCAACCGCAGCAATAGCCTCATCAGAGATCACCTTCATTTTCTCAGCATATGGCAGCAAAGCCTTTCCCCCAGCGCTCAAAGTGATATGGCCTCTTCCACGATCGAACAGCGGAACACCGAATTCCTCTTCCAACGCTTTGATCTGCTGTGTCACAGCTGGCTGCGTCAATAGCAACTCTTCGGCGGCACGGCTGAAGTTCAGATGGTGCGCAACTGCCCTAAATACCCGTAATCGAAAGTTCTCTATCATTTCTTGAATAAACCTTTATTGACACAGCTGATCGGAATCCCACCTGGTCGCGCGAGCAATCATTCTGCGGGCTGCGGACTTGCGAGTCCGTACAAGGAAGTGCGGGAGATCGCACGTGCGATATACGAAGCAATCAGAGTGCATGGCACGATGACTGGCAAAAGCTGCCACTGTCCGGTGAGTTCCACCGATATGAGTGCTGCCATAAAAGGTGCGTGTGTGACAGCAGCCATGAGCAAGCCCATGCCACAGACGCCGAATATCAGCGGCTCTTGGCAATGAAGTAGATGGGCTGAGGCCACACCAAGGGACGCACCAAGAAAGAGCGTTGGAGTAAAGACACCTCCCGCAGTTCCAGTACCAACACAAGCGGTGGTGGCAACAAATCGAAACGCGAGGAGGCTTACAACACCAATCAGTGTTGCATTGCTCTGAAGTACGCTCGCGAGCGCAGCATCACCATTGCCCCAGACCCTCGGCTCAACGATGCTCAGCAGACCCACCAACAGAGCACTCCACATCAATGCATACGGAAGGCGTCTCGCCACTCTGGAATAATGGAGGATCTTCTGATACACGGGACCGGACATGCCGAAGAGAAACGCAAACGGAAGGATCCAAAGTAAACCAAGCGTCAAATGCAGCGATCCTGCAACTGGAAAGAGCGGGCCGGGGCCTAAAAATAAACGGCTGACAGCCCAGCCAAAGAGAGACGCCATCAACAATGGCAATACGTCTTTCCAGGCCCACTCACCAAGTACGATCTCAATAGCGAAGAACACTCCAGCGATCGGTGCTTGATAAACTGCTGCGATTGCTGCGGCTGCTCCAGACGCGACTTGCTGCGAGAGTGCGAGATCCCGTGTCGGGCTCTTGGCACCAACCCAGGAAGTAACGGCGGTTGCAAACTGAATCATCGATCCTTCTCTTCCGATCGATGCCCCCGCTTCCCACAGAGAAGGCAGCAGCAAGTGTGAGCCAGGCTGTCGAAACTAATGGAATCCGGCCACCTCTCAAACGAACAGCTTCTACGTATTCTCCAAAGCGAGGTTCGGAATAAGGCGCTGTGCCAGCCAAGGGACAAAAATCGCTACAGCCGCCCCTAATATTGGAGTCAAAACACGACGCCCAGGATTCAGCATCGCAGCCGCCGAAGGCAATGTGCCCACTCGCTGCACAAAGATCCACTGCAGTAGACGAAACGATTGTCGAACAGCTACACAGGCCAACGCGCTTGCAGTCCCAAGGAAAACGGTCCACGCAGCGGTCACAAGCCAGTCCGTCACCTTGTTCCTCATCGTTTTGATCCTGGTAGCTGTTGCGGTCGTCATGCCGCTACCCTTTTCTTGCTAGCTTCGGCCTCGGTAAGGGTGTTTCCAGCCTTCGATGCAGGAGCTTTTAGCAAAGACAACTGGCGATTGAGCTTTGCGGCAAGATCTACGGCCTGCTGACGAATCTCAAAAACGGCGATGGATTCGATCAGATCACCAAGACGCCCCGGACCAAGACTGAATATGGTCTCTGAAATACGGCCCCGAGCATTAATAAGAGCACCTTTCTCGTCGCAATGATATCCGGTCCCCAAAGGACCGGCAGTCACCGTGCCCTTTCCAAACAGATTCTGCAAAAGAGCTGACGAGACACGACGATAGTCCATGTTCGGCCCGGTGCTGTTGATCACTCTATTCGCGTAGAAATCCTCAGTGCCGTTGTGTGTACGAACTATGACGTGAGCATCATCGGAAGATGCATCGACGGCCGTCAAATAGCCTTCATGAACTTCCAACAAGCCACTTTCAATCTGAGCATCGATCAGGTCCGCAATTGGCGGCGCCATGCGATGACGGACCACGTCCCACCTTCTCTGCAGATGGCGACGAAAGCGTCTCTTCTCGGCGATTGGAAGACGAAGCCAGAGTTCGTTGGTTGTCGCTCGAAGACTGTCGACGGCTGCTCTCCATTCGGCTCCTGTACGAATTGCAGCCCGCAACGCCCTTAGATATGCGACAGCAGTTGCCGGCGTATCAAGGGGAATAGCGCTATGTAGCATCGGAACATAGTCTTGGTGGCGATAGGGGAAGATACCGTGACGGGATACAGCGATGATCTTTCCTTTATGCCCAAGCTCACGAAGTCTCAGCACAACATCTACTGCGGTGAGACCAGTTCCGATGATAGCTACAGGCGCATGAACGGGTAGTTTTTTGTATGTTTCCTCGGACCAGGCATTGTTGAAATAGAGCTTTTTTGTAACTGCATCTGAGGCAATTCCGGGCAGTGGCGCAGGATCGAAGTTCCCAGTTGCGAACACAACCAGATCAGCCTTGATTTCGCCCCCGCTGTCCAGCGTCACCACAGCTCCGAACTTCTCCGTCCGAAAATCGGTAACAACCGCGATTTCTTGTTTGAAGCCGCTTACTGTAGCAAGTAGTGACTGAATGTAGCGTCCGAAGATAGCTCGCGGCGCGAACGTTTTTTCCGTTGCCGAAGCATCATAATTTCTTCGCAACCAGCTGAGGAAGTGATCGGGCTGATCGGGCAGTGCGCTGATTTTTCCGGCAGGAACATTCAGCAGATGACGGAGACTTGGTGTCGAATAGGCCAACCCAAGCCCAAGAGCGGGCCGCGGATCGATCAGGATCATTTGAGCTGGTGTCTTCTGTCGAATCAGATGGAGTACCGTAAGGGCTCCACTTACTCCTCCGCCAATAACTACGATTGTCCTGGATAGTTCATTCGTTGTTGCCATGTCTCGACAATAAGTCGAAGTCTGCAGCGACGGAATTCACAAATTCTAATGCCGTATAAGTGGCGAGCAACGCACTTATACCCTATAAGGATTACTGCTTGGACGCAGTGGGGTTTGCAGCGCAACACTGTTACTGAAGGCTTGATTACGCTCAATGAATCCGCAGATTGGACGTACAATTTGCAGCCTGATTCAATCACGGAAGTTTCGCTCCGTGGATTTTCAACACTGTCCTTAATTACAAATGGAGAAGATCAATGCCACGCATTTCACCTATTTCCGGCTCGACCGACGGAACCGTCACAGCAATTCTTGATGATATGAAGGCCCGGATGGGGAAAGCACCAAATGCCATGGCTACTCTCGCGCAGTCTTCGGCTGCTTTCAACGGTTATCATGCTCTCAAAAAAGCTCTCACGAGGGGTCGCTTGACAAGCCGCCAACGAGAGATCGTAGCTCTGGTAACTGCGCAGGAAAACGCCTGCCAATATTGCCTCTCCGGGCATACTCAGGCCGCGGCGGCTGTCGGCCTCGATGCTACTGACATCCTCAATGCCCGGGCTGGCAAAAGCAGCAATAAGCTGGATAATGCCATCGCAACCTTTGCCATGAAGGTGACTCAGCAAAGAGGCTTGTTGGGCGACGCCGATCTTGTCGTCGCACGAGAGGATGGAGTTGACGACAGCTTAATGGTCGAGATTGTTGCCAATGTCGCCTTGAACACCCTCACAAATTACAACAATCGTCTTGCTGACACAGAGATCGATTACCCTGTCGTGCACCTTGATCTAGAGGCGTTTTCGAATCAATAACCTGGTTAAACCTGATAGCACTCCATGAGTGACTATTTTTTAGCGGGCTTGATTGAGTGTCATAAATCAACCACGTCCGCTAGTCCTAATTGAGGTGACACAACGGTCGAATCCAGTCTCGCAATATTCGACACGAACGACAGTAACAGACACACTGATATCAAAGAGGTGAGATAAGTTGAACTTTGGGCTCGCATAGAGTTTCCCGTAAGTCATCAGATTCAATTGGCGTCCCCGGCAGGATTTGAACCCACTAGTGAGATCAGGGCACAATGAACCGACTCCGCATCAACTGCACGTGGTAAGGGGAACTGAGCGACATGAGGTAGAAGATCGTCAGTTCGCGTGCGTCCGGATTCCATTGCGTGTAATGGGTAAGGAGAAATGCTCCGTAGGCCCAGCCATCGTGCTCGGGAAGGAAAGGGTTTTGCGTCGGTGGGATGTCTGGGTGAATTCGGTCAACTCCCACTTCGTGCATGTATCGTCCGTACGCGCCCTGCGTATTGGGATTGAAGATCTCAATCTCATCGGACCAAGTCCAGAGGGAGGTTCCAATGCGCGCCACGACAGGTAGGTGCTCGCCCGCTACCCCACTTTCATCATTCGCGAGGGAGTACAGCAGGACCCATCGCTCGGCGTCAGCTACCCACATTGCCGAGAGATGCGTGTAAGTATTGGACCCACGGCTACTTCGATTTCTCGACAGCTCACTGATGCCCTGGGTGGAGGTCGCTCTATCGCCCCGGCGACTGATCGTAAGCACCCAGGTGAATACCGCCATTGCGTCGTTACGCGCCGGCAACCCTGGCTTCGATCCGAACGCGCGCTTCGAAGGCATGTTGTTGTTAACGCTGCCGGGAGGGCATACGGTAAGCGGCAGTTTCGTCATGTTTGCCGACGCTACGGAGTTCCTCGTTGACCGCGTTAGTTGAAACGCGGCTAACAGCACCATCGTGACATGACACCGTATATACCCATGGAATATGAACTGCAGATAGAATCCATCGGCAGATTTATTCCGACGAAGAGAAGAATTGAAGGAGAATTGAAATTGTGAGAAACGCCACAATAGCTCGGTTGCACGGCCCAAAGATGTATGCTGCACTGGCCGCGATGACGCTCCTCGCAGTGCTCGGCAACGCAAGGGGTCTCGAAAGCCAGATCTCTGGGAAAGATCAGGTTCATTCAAAGACTGATTGTGCCGAGTTGCGGGTAATACAGGGCCGCATCACAACAACGCAAGGCGATCTAGTCACGGTGAAGACACCTGACAGGTACCCTGGCGGAACAGGGACTCATGCGCTATTCGTGATTGCGGGGGGTTCTTTCAAGGTCAACATCTCTCATGCCCGTGTCTTATTTCCCGATGGGGAACAGGCTGATAAACAGCCGCTGTTGATCGGCGATAGCGTGCTGATGGTTTTAAGCGGGTCTGATTCGGCGTCCTCTGTAGGTCCCCGAAGCGTCAACCAGACATACTTTGCGTCAACAATCGAACGTATCGTGCAGAGGGATGGGGCCGCCGTCCACTAAAAGCGAAGCTTGGACGCTTGCCTGCGAAAGCCTGAGAGTCAAAAAATAGGAGCCCCCAAAAGTGGAGGCTCCCAAAGTACCACCATGTCTTATTTCAAACGACTATTTTCCACCAAAGCCGCGTGGGCTCCCGATGCCGGTGCACTGATCATAGCCCTTAGCAGCTGCATGTCCGTTCGACCCGGTCGTGACATCGTACCAATTATTCTTGTATAGGGTAAACGTAGGCAGTTGAGAGTAGATGAGGTTAAGTTCGGACGTCTGGTAGTAGCCGCCAGCTTGCGACGAAGCCATGCCTAGTCTGTTGTTGGAGGCGTTGATGATACCCGCCAGTGCAGGCGCGGACACGCTGGTACCCCCTACGATATACCAATGCCCGCCCTCATCGGTATCGTAGACCCATACGCCGCTAGCAGGATCGGCGTTGAATGAAATATCAGGAGTTGACCGGAAGGGAAATGCATAGGGAGACCCTCCGAACAGTTGGTACTGGTAGTTAGTCCACGGCCCCATTCCGTTTGTGATAGACGGCGGATTCGCCCACTTTTCGACCGTGCTGGAGCCGCCACCTGAATCGGACCAGCAGCTCTCACTAACAAAATTCTCGCTTGCGTTGCGGTTGATAGTAGTCCCACCCGCGGAGATTACCCACGGTGAAGCGCTAGGATAAATAACTTCTGCTCCAGTATCACCGGCGGATGCAAAATAGCTGATATCGGACCAGTAGTAGCGGAAGAAAAAGTTGTCATCCTGCTGTTCAGTCAAGGTGCCGCCCCCGAGGGCGGGCTTCCCAACATAGCTCTCTGGGTATCCCCAGCTGTTAGAGATATCGCCACCGCCAGCCTTGCTTACCTGGATGCCAGCTACTGCCTCGGCATAGAGCAGGTCAGGAAGGCTTTGAGTGCAAGCCTCTACCAGAATGATCTTAGCGGCCGGAGCCATCGCGTGCGCCCACTCGATGTCGAGAGATTCCTCCACATCCCAGCCAAAGTTAGTGTTTGCCGGCGCTGGTGTGCCGCTGCAACTTGCAGTCAGACCGCCCAGATTACCGAAGCTGGAGTTGGCATAGACAACCGTGAAGTTTGCTACCGGCAAGCCCCAATATGTATCGAAATACGCGAGATCTGCCGCGGCGTGGGGATCGTCATAGGCATCCACCAAAGCGATTGCGCCCCAACCGCCGGTGGCATGTCTTGTACCACCTGTGGCTGGACTGCATCCAGTGTAAGCAGGCCCGACTTTGTAGATGCAGGCCATCGATGCCGGTGTCTCGGCAAATGTAAAGTCCGGAATCGCCGAGGATATCTGGTGGCCGGCGGGAACAAAAATCTTGAAGTTAGTGTGAGCGCCTTTGCCGGGCATTGAGACGCTGCTGAGTGGAGTGATTACCTTGCCCTGAGCCCTGACGATTTCGTTCGGGGATAGCGCTGATTCCTGCAAAGCCTCTGTGCGCGCGGAATTGGCGTCGCTGTCCTCAGCGAGCGGTGGAGTTTTGCTGATGTCCTGTGCGACTGTCTGGTCAATGTTCTGAGCGGATGCCAGCACAGAGAACCCGGCAGTGAATGAGAGTAGAGCCGCAAAGGCGGACAATTTTGTTCTGATCATGACCCTGTATCTCCTTTTGAAATTCAGTTATGGAACAAGGGAGACTCGGTAGAACCAGCGTTCCAGACCGGATTCAACGTCGGTCGAGATTTGCTATCTCCAGCCAAACGCCCTCTACTTACCGAAGCGTTAAACGTCGCGCAGAAGGGCAATCTTTTCGCAGATTTTTTTGGACTTCGCCTAAATGACCAAAAACAACAAACTCCAATCACGGAACTTGCCGAGTTGGAATTGTTCTGGTTCAATGGGGCCACCTACCTGGCAGTTCTCTATATGCGATAAATCGCCTATTCACCCATTGACCATGATCGCTTCGGAGAAGTCAGCCTTCTCAGAAGGTGGCACATCGTTAGCGAAAGGATGCTGCCCTTGCTCGGCAGAGGTCGCGGAGCGCTTCCAATTGTAGGATCTCGGGAGCGACAAAATTATTGTCGGTCGAATCAGTTCTAGAGAGCCCGATTTGGTGCTAGCACATCCGGCAAAATATCGGGGTACTAAACGGGGTATCCTGACTAACTTGGTTAATAAATCATGTAGATTCAACAAATATGGCTGCTTGGGGCAGCCAAAAAAGTCCTTTATTATCAATAGTTTAATCTCGGTCGTTCTCGAGTCATTTGATTTCTCAAAACGTCGTGTCACTCCTAGGAGGCTTGGAAACGTCCGAAGTGGTGCAGAGAAAGCCGAGCGATTTCGAGGATATTTCCGGCTCAGGCGATGATCCGCATGCCTTACTGTTTCTGGTGAGTGCGACTGAAGCCTTGTCAATAAACCATTCGCCCTTTTTGCCAGTGAAGTTGACGATTTCTGCGCCCGTGGTCCAATTCACTCTAAGGGAGTAGGCGACATCCATGTCACTTCTCGGCATTCATTTGGTCGGAAACTGTTCAGGCCGTGAACTCAACTCGTGAGCCATTTGAATGGCTTTTGTGCAATCATTCCAATTGTCGAGTGGGCACCCCTCGACGATGGGATTGAACGATGAGTAGAGGGTGACCTACTAAGTCATATTTGCCGTCCACCGGTTCGGGGGAAAGGTGGATCTTGGATGCAAGTCCAGATTGTGCGCAAGTTGAGTCGCCGATCACTTATTAGCCTTTGGCATCCCGGCCCGGGGTATCGGCCATGAATGAGACCGCACGCTCGACGCTGCTCTCAAGCGCCGCGAATGTAGAGCTCATGTTTCCGGTATTGAGTTCCGCGCAGATTGCACGGATTGCTTCGCTCGGAGTGATTCGTCCAATCACCCGTGGCGAAGTGTTGATCGAGAGCGGCCAAACCAACGTGCCGTTCTTTGTAGTGAAGGCTGGTGAGATCGAGGTCATTCGCCCATCGACATTGGAGGAAATTCTAGTCGCGGTTGTCCGGCCGGCTCAGTTCACCGGTGACATCAGCATGATCCTCGGTCGCCCTGCGCAGATGCGCCTCCGTGTGAGTGACTCGGGCGAAGTCGTCCAACTGACACGCGATCAGATGCACGCCCTCATTCAAACCGACGCCGAAATCAGCGAAGTGCTGATGAGAGCGTTGATCCATCGACGGGTCGCGTTGGTTGCGCAGGGTATTGGCGACGTGCTGCTCATCGGCTCCGCCGGCTCCGGGGCAACGTTACGAATCAAACAATTCCTAACGCGCAATGGCCACCCCTTCAAGTATCTCGATCTTAACCGGGACGCCGATGTACGGCAATTGCTCGATCGCTTTCACGTGGAGCCGGCGGAGATACCTGTCGTGATCTGCCGCGGCGAGGCGGTGCTGAAGAATCCCGGCAATCAGGAGATCGCCGACTGTCTCGGCTTCAATATGGGGATCGATCACACTCGCCGGCGCGATCTCGTCATCGTCGGCGCCGGACCAGCGGGTCTTGCGGCCGCCGTTTACGCGGCCTCCGAGGGACTCGATGTGCTGGTTATCGAGGCGAGCTCGCCTGGAGGACAAGCGGGCACGAGCTCGAGAATCGAGAACTACCTTGGATTTCCAACGGGGATTTCAGGGCGAGAGCTGGCCGAACGCGCCTACGCCCAGGCACAGAAGTTTGGCGCCGAGGTCATGATCGCGAAAGGCGCCGCCGAGTTGGTCTGCGAACACAACGCCTACGGCGTGAGATTCGACGACAGCGTGACCATCCCGGCTCGCACAGTGGTCATTGCCACTGGGGCTCGATACCGTAGGCCGTCGTTCGCGAATCTCGGTCAGTTCGAAGGTGCGGGTGTCTACTACAACGCGACTTTCATGGAAGCGCAGCTCTGCGACGGCGATGAAGTCATAGTCGTAGGCGGAGCGAACTCGGCCGGCCAGGCCGCGGTGTTTCTGGCGCAGACGGCGAGACACGTTCATTTGCTCGTCCGCTCCAGCAGTCTTTCGGCGAGCATGTCGCGATACCTGATTCGACGCATCGAAGAGACCCCAACGATCCAGATCAAGACGAGAGCCGAGATCGTGGCTCTTGAGGGAACCGAACATCTTGAGCGAGTGCAGTGGCGCGACGGCACGGGCGAGGTAACGAGTCAGTATATTAGGCACGTATTTCTGATGACGGGGGCCGAAGCCAACACCGGTTGGCTGAATGGCCTTGTAGCGCTCGATGCGAAAGGTTTCATCAAGACCGGATGGGACCTGACGAAGGAAGATCTCGCCGCTGCCCGATGGCCGCTCGACCGCTCACCGTATCTGCTCGAAACCTCGCTTCCGGGCGTGTTCGCCGTGGGTGACGTTCGGTGCGGCAGCGTCAAACGCGTGGCATCGGCAGTCGGTGAAGGGTCGATCGCGGTTTCGTTTGTCCATCGCGCGCTGGCCGAGTAGTTCGCAGACCATCACAGCCGACGTCAAAAGGTTCGATTCACCACGCTGGTCATGCCCGGTGAAGACGACCAGATCGTGCCTGTCAGAGATTCCGCACCTTGAATACTTAGCTTGGTGACCCCGCAGATTGCCGCCCGTCAGACTGCCGCGCGCGGTAGTCGGTCACGAAGAACCCGTTGATGTCAGCGTACGACACCAAGCTCGCGAATCCTGCGAAACTCCCCTCCGACTTCAACTTCTGCGCTGCGCGCGTGAAACCGGTCCAGGCAGCAAGAGCCAACGCGGCGCCGATACTGATGCGTCGCACGCCGAGCGCCGCGATGTCGGCGACGCTCAAGCCACTGTCCCGAACCACCAGGACGTTGATCGGCTTCGGCCGAACCGCGTCAACGAGCGCTTTGATCGCTGTGGGGTCGTGGGGGCCCGGTGCGAATAGCACGTCCGCCCCCGCCTCAGCGAATGCCTGCAGACGCCGGACCGACTCGCGAAGCGCATCATGATGGCCGACAAGGAAACATTCTGCCCTAGCCGTCAGCAGGACGTCGGCACGGGACTGATCGATCGCCTCGCGCGCAGCGCGCACACGCTCGATGGCGAGCGGCAGCTCGTAAAGCGGCGATGATGGATCACCGGTTGCATCCTCGATCGACAGGCCCGCGACGCCGGCCGTGATGCAGCGCGCGACATTATCGGCCACATCTTGCGGTGACGCTCCGTAGCCAGACGCGAAGTCCGCATTAACCGGAACATCGACCGCGCCCGCGATATCGGCTATGTATGCCAGGTTACGCTCACAAGTGAGAGTACCTTCGGAGTCGGGCAGCCCCTGCGAGAACGCAAAGCCCGCGCTGGTCGTTGCCAGCGCGGGGAATCCGAGCTGCTGCAGGTACCGTGCAGAGCCGACGTCCCACGGATTCGGAATCACGAAACAGCCTGCCTCATGCAGAGCGCGGAACGCCCGGCGACGGGCTCTGAAGTTCTCTAGCGATCCCCGGCCTTCCGTTCCGATACGGTGCGTTGTCATCGGTTGTTCGAACTTGCTCATCGCATGCTCCAATCGCTTCTAGGTGAATCTTTGGCGAACCGGGGAGGACTCGAACCTCCAACCCACACCTCCAAAGACAATTGAGACTGAGCGTTACGATTCGCTGTTGTGTAGTCGACGAACGTGACCGTCTCGTTGAGCGGGGCGCGGCCCGTGCGGACGTAACTCACCGTGGGGTCCTCGTACCCGATCGACATGCCGGAGTAGAGGATGAGCTCGTCCGGGGGTGACAGGAACTCAGCGACTGTCTTGCGAACCTGCGACCACGCCATCTGTGGGCAACTGTGCAGCCCTTCGGCGCGGAGCAGCAGCATGACGGTCTGCAGATACATGCCGAGGTCGGCCCATTGGGGCAGGCCCATGTCGCGGTCGATGTAGCAGAACAGCGCGGCGGGCGCGCCGAAACACTTCCAGTTGCCGATGGCCGCCCGCTGGCGCGCTTCCCAGTCCTCGCGCGCAATGCCGAGTGCGCTGTAGCGCTCCCTGCCGAAGGCGGATCGGCGCTCTCCGTACGGGGACTTCAGCGCGGGCGGGTACATCTCGTACTGCCGCTCGTCCCAGGGGTCGCCGTGAGACACGTGCTCGACGGCGCGCGTCTTTAGCTCGTTCAGCGGCTCGCCGGTCAGCACGTAGATGTTCCACGGCTGGATGTTCGAACCGGACGGCGACCAAGCCGCGGCGGACAGCACGCGCTCCAGCACCGCCCTCGACACAGGCTGGTCGGTGAATCCGCGCACCGCCCGTCGGCTTGTGACTGCCTCATATACGTCCATCTTCACCGTAGTTGTGCTCATACACGTTTCTCCTCGGATTCGAGTGAACCAGAAATGTTTTGCGGTTCTGATCTATTTAGCAGGCACGAACACCGGTGCGCCTTTGTCCTTCACCAGAAACACGACGAATTTCGCCGGCTCGGTTTTGCTCGCATTCCGGCCAACTATGTGAACGTCATCGGGCCCTTCATAGAAGGTCTGCCCGGGGGTCAAAGTCACTTCTTTTCCGCCTTTCACCTGCATCACGATCGAGCCTTCCAGCACATAAACAAACGCATCTGCATTGTGACGATGTATGGGGTCCGAACTGCCCGGCGGGTAATCCACGGTGATCATCAGACCCTCTTTCCCAGGAAAGTTCGGCAGATCTTTCGACATAAGATCGGTTACCTTAGCCTCCTGTGCCAGCAGCGTGACGGGTATGAAACATGCGAGTGCCAGAATTGCTTTTGTGAACTTCATAGATCATCCTTTCGCTTGATGACGCATTCATCGCGTTGTGTGTTTGGGCGAATACTGCGCTGTGCTGTTACGCGTAGTGCCGCACGAGTTTCCTGTTCGGCACGCAGTCAATCATTGGGCGTCCGATTCGTGGCGCCCCAATGATCTCATCGTGTGTCGAAGACGCTCGACTGCCGGTGTCCTTTCCCATCTTCTGCTCACCGGTGGTGTCCGCAGCGACGATGTCAGGTACCTTTCATGACACTTGCTCCTTAGTATTTCCGCGTTCTCGTTGTTACGCGGATTACGCGGCGTGGGCGGTTGCCGCGGACTGAGTCAGCCAGGTTTCGAAACGGGTCTCGCCGAGTCGTGCGTCATCGCCCGGAACCAGCGTTCTCTCGCTGAGTCTCGCCCCGGAGTAGCGCGCATTTGGGTCAGCGATAACTTCACGCGGATCTTTGAGTGCGGACAAT
>Ga0081540_1002465_pt1 | contig 15078 bp, 16 predicted proteins | sample TabmetS2T1R1_FD_71024 | JGI IMG/M metagenome (GOLD analysis project Ga0081540, IMG submission 71024) | Tabebuia heterophylla rhizosphere microbial communities from the University of Puerto Rico - S2T1R1 | ecosystem: Host-associated > Plants > Roots > Rhizosphere ... | reverse complement strand
ATTTCGCGGCAAAGGCATTCCACCCCTGTGCGGTAATATCGAAAGTATTGCCCCCCTTTGTAATGATCTTACTTCCCAGTTCCGGTTCCGTCATATAGCCGATGACGCTGATCTGTTCGTTCAGCACCAGTTTGTCATAATCTTGTTGGGCGATAGTAAATAACAGTTCATAATCTTCTCCCCCGCTAAGCGCGCAGGCCGTGGGGTCCAGCTCGAATTTGAAGGCTGCGTTGCGCGTGTCTTCGGCGATGGGCATCTTTTCTTCATACAGGACGCAGCCGAGCTGGCTTTGGCGACAGATGTGAAGGATCTCCGAGCTCAGTCCGTCGCTGATATCCATCATAGCGGTGGGGACGATAACGGACTGTTGGAAGAACTCGATGATATCCTTTCGCGCTTCGGGTTTCAGGAACCGGCCGATGACGTATTTCTCATTCTCCAGATCCGCTTTTACATTCGGGCTTTCCAAAAAGATCTTTTTCTCGCGCTCCAGGAATATCAGACCCAGGTAGGCCGCCCCCAGATCGCCGGAACAGCAAAGCAGATCGCCTTTTTTGGCGGTGCTGCGTTTTACGAACTGGCCGGGGGCCACCTCGCCGATGGCCGTGATGGAAATGACAAAACCTTTCTGTGAAGAAGCGGTATCGCCGCCGGCGAGATCGACCCCATAGGCGTCGCATGCGGCATAGACCCCCTCGTAAAATTCATCGAGGGCTTCGACGCTGAAACGGTTGCTGACGCCGATGCCGAGGGTGATCTGCGTTGGGGTGGCATTCATGGCATATACATCGCTCAGGTTGACAACCACCGACTTATAGCCCAGGTGCTTCAACGGGGTATACATGAGGTCGAAGTGTACACCTTCGATAAGGAGATCGGTGGTGATCACCGTTTGCTGCCCGAAATGATCGATGACGGCAGCGTCATCCCCGACGCCAACCAGGGTCGAGGCGTTCTTTATCTCAATATTCGCCGTAAGGTGCTCGATCAATCCGAACTCTCCAAGGGAAGAGATCTCGGTCCTGTTTTCACTCATACAAATCTTATTTGACTAATACGGGATGCCGTCCGTTCACCACCTCGACCAGCTCATCATGGATCTTGCCGTTGGTGGCGATGATATGGGGTTGATAGGGAGAATACCGGGCGCCTGTGAAATCCGAAACACGGCCGCCGGCTTCTTCCACGATCAGAAAACCTGCTGCGCTATCCCAGGCCTGAAGCTTGTGTTCGTAGAATCCGTCGAAGCGGCCCGAGGCCACCCAACAGAGGTCCATAGCCGCCGAACCCAGCCGCCTGACGGGGACACCTCCGCGGATCAGCCGGGAGAATACCTCCAGGGGGCCATTGGCCTGGTCCAGGTAAGAATAGGGGAAGCCGGTGACAAGACAGGAACTGGCGACGCTGGTCTCGCCGCTGACCGAGATCTTCTTGTCGTTCAGCGTTGCCCCATATCCGTGCTGTGCAAAAAAGAACTCTTTTATAAAGGGATTGTAGACGGCCCCAAGGATCATCTCACCATCCTGCTCTACGCCTATCGATACGCAACAAAGCGGAAGCCCATGCGCAAAGTTCACCGTTCCATCAATAGGGTCGATTATCCATTTATAGTTGGAATCCATGACGATCTCTCCCGCCTCTTCGCTGAGGAGGTAATGATCGGGATAGTCGTTTTTAATAACGTCAAAGATCGCTTTTTCCGATGCATGATCCGCTTCGGTGACCAGGTTGTTAATGCCTTCCTTATTGGAGATAATGAACTCCCCCTGAAAATACCGTTGCATGACGGCCGCCCCGGCCTCCGCCGCCTTTATTAGTGTTGATTTTAGCATGGCGCAAAGATAGGCGAGCTAAGCTGACCTACGGCGGAAAGATATTCGTTCAGAAGCGCGGTGTTCAAGGTATAGCTGTAGTTCCGGCCCTCTTTTTCACCCTCGATCAGCCCGGATTCGACCAGGATCTTCACGTGATGTGAAATGGAGGGCTGGGCCAGATCGACCACTTTCTGTAAACCGGAACATTCCCCGCATCCGCCTTTGCCGGCGATGTAGTGCAGGATCTTGAGGCGGTTGGTGTCTCCGAGGGCCTTGGATATTTTCTCGATCTGTTTGAGGGGTAACGTTAGTGCCATTGCATTAGATTGACAAATGCAAATGTATCAATTTTTCAGAATATATTGATAAAAAATCCTTAATTCGTAGCCGTGAAGCTATCCGTCATCATCGTCAGTTTCCAGGTGAAATATTTCCTCGAGCTTTGCCTGCACTCCGTAGAGAAGGCGGTTGAGACGATCGATGCCGAGATCATCGTGATTGACAACCGGTCCGGCGACGACAGCCTGGCCTACCTGTGCCCGCGCTTTCCAAAGGTGCGGTTTCTGGCCAACACCGAGAATAAGGGATTCGGCCGGGCCAACAACCAGGCGCTGGACCTTGCCCGCGGAGAGTATATCCTTTTCCTCAACCCCGACACGATCCTTCCCGAAAATTTTGCCGGTCATTGCCTGGCATCCCTTCAATCGCTGCCGGGGATCGGCGGTCTGGGCGTAAGGATGATCGACGGCAGCGGGCAGTTCCTAAAAGAGTCCCGCCGCGGGTTTCCCACGCCCTGGGCGGGCTTTTGCCGGTTGGCGGGCCTCTCCGAATTGTTTCCGCACAGCCGGGTCTTTTCGGGGTATTACCTGGGGCATCTGTCCGCCGATGCCGCGCACCCCGCACCGGTACTTTCGGGCGCCTGTCTTTGGGTTCGCCGGGACATCCTCGGCGAGGTAGGCGGTTTTGACGAACAGTTCTTTCTCTATGCGGAAGACATCGATCTTAGTTTCCGGATCGAACGGGCCGGCTATACGAACTACTATGATCCGGCGGTGACGATCATCCATTTCAAGGGAGAAAGCACCCGGAAGGATATCCGCTATATCCGGCAGTTCTACCGCGCTATGGGCCAGTTCCGGCGAAAGCACTTCAACAGGGGACTGCCTGCCTTTTCCAATCTGGGCATACAGGCGGCGATTCGCGTACGGGCGGGGCTCGCCGCGATGGCCCGCGTCCTGATCCATACCCCGCATCATCGGGAAACCGCCGGCTGCCGCACTTGTCTCCTGGGGGACGCCGCTGAGGTTGACAGGGTGCGTCCTTTGCTCGGCAACCGCCGGCAGATTGTGGATCTCGCCGAAAAGGCGGAGGAGGTGCTCCTTTGCGAAGGAAAGGAATTCTCTTTTCGGGAGAGCATCGGCTGGTTGGAGAAGGAGGGAAGAAAGAGCGGGCGGCGGGTCCTGTTTCACGCCGCGGGGAGCGATTCGGCGGCGGGCAGTCCCGACCGAAGGGACCGTGGAGAGACGCTGATCCTCTAGCGTTCTCACAATGGCAGCTCGCTGTCGACCAGCAAGGTTTCAAGCCTGCGCCGGTTATAGATCCAGACGCCGAGCATCAACAGGGTCCAGAAGAAGACCACCGCATAGGCCAGGCTTTCATCGGTCTCGTATCGCCGCAACAAGGCATCCAGCTGGCGGTTTACAAAAATATGGAGCCAGTTGGGCGCCAATACGAAGATGGGAAAGTAAAGGAACTTCGCCCACCAGCTGGGCAGCAAGATAAATACGCGGATCAATGGCGGAACGGTGACCACCAGGATGAACACCAGGCCGATGATGGAAAAAAGATGCGGATACATCCCGTCGTAATGAGAGAACAGCAGCTTCAGCCCGTTGGTTGTATCGCCTCCGCCGCTAAAGGCCGCCATCAGCATCGGAAACGGCATGGTCGCCAGCACGAGGTTGCAACCCATGGACTGATCGGCCAGGCTATCCCGGTTGCCCATTTTTATCCAGCCGATCCAGATAGCCATGAAGTTGACCAGCGGGCCGGCCAGGGTAGCCAATGCACGCTGGCCGTTGGAGACGTTCGCATTGGCGGCAAACTCCCAGCGATCGAAACCGCGCGGCCCCCAACTTCCGCTGACAAGGGCCGCAACTGCGGCGTGGAGCCAATCGTGCAACTCCGAAATAAAAAAGCTCAGGCAAACGAAGCAAAGGATATAAAGGGGGGTTAGTTTTAGCTTCATTAAATAAATGTAACAAAAATATCATCCAAAACATTAATTTCGCCGCATACCAAATGACAAGGGCTTCTCAATGGCGCTGATTGAAATTCAATTACCTAAATCTTTGGCGAAGGCTCTTCGACTGCCCCAGAAGTCACCCCGGCGGCAGCAATTAAAGGTATTGCGGAAACTACTTAAAAAAGCAAGGTTCACCGAATTCGGTCAGCAATACCGGTTCGATGAGATCCTTTTGAGCCGTCATCCCGGAAAGAAATTCCAGGAGATGGTTCCCACTTTCGACTACAATTCGATCCATGCGGCGTGGTGGAATCAGACCCTTGAAGGGAAGCCCGACGTTTGCTGGCCCGGTAAGATCAAATACTATGCGCTCTCCTCCGGTACATCGGAAGCCGGCAGCAAGTATATCCCGATCACGAATGACTTGTTGCGGGGCAACCGGATCGTGATGGTCAAACAGCTGCTTACCCTGCGCACCTACCGGGATATCCCGGTAAAGAGCATCGGCAAAGGCTGGCTGATGATCGGCGGCAGTACCAGTTTGCAAAAGGGGGCGGGATATTATTCCGGCGATCTCAGCGGCATCACCGCCCGGAAGGTCCCTTTTTGGTTCCAGCCTTTTTACAAACCGGGGAAGAAGATCGCGCGGACAAAGGACTGGACCAAGAAGCTCGAAGAGGTGGTCAGGCTCGCGCCGCAGTGGGATATCGGCTTCCTGGTGGGCGTGCCCGGTTGGATCCAGCTTTGCATGGAGAAGATCATCGAGAAGTACAACCTGAACAATATCCACGAGATCTGGCCCAACTGCGGGTTCTTCGTCCATGGCGGCGTTTCTTTCGAACCTTATCGCAAGGGGTTTGAAAAACTACTCGGAAAGCCCATTACGTACATCGAGACCTATCTGGCCTCCGAAGGCTTTATCGCCTACCAGGATACCCAGAATGCAAAGGGGATGAAGCTGGTCACCAATCAGCATATCTATCTCGAGTTCGTGCCGTTCGACAACAAGAATTTCGACGCCGACGGCAACCTCGTCGCCGATCCGGAGGCCTATATGATCCACGAGGTCGAGGAGGGAAAGGATTATGCCTTGCTGCTCAGCACCAGCGCCGGCGCGTGGCGGTACCTCATCGGGGATACGGTCCGGTTTGTGGATAAGGAACGCTGCGAGATCATCATCACCGGAAGGACCAAGCATTTTTTAAGCCTGGTCGGCGAACATCTGAGCGTGGACAATATGAACAAGGCCGTGCAGCTGGCAACGGACGAGATGAATATCTCCATCAGGGAATTTGCCGTTGCGGGTGTTCCGCATGGACTTTTTTTTGCACACCAATGGTGGCTGGCCAGCAATGACCCGGTGGATGAACAGCTGATCCGCCAGAAGATCGATGACAAACTCAAAGAGCTGAATGACGACTATGCGGTAGAACGGGATAGCGCGTTGAAGGATGTCTATGTAAAAGTGCTTCCGGAAGAAAAATTCATGGAGTTCATGCGCCTTAAAGGAAAAATAGGCGGTCAACATAAATTTCCCCGGGTGTTAAAGGGAAAGATGCTCCTGGACTGGCAAAAATTTCTGGAGACGGGAAGCATTTAAAGCCGCCCGTACCCGGTTAGAGAAACGATTATACCATGTTGAAGGCCGTTTTAACTGGACTAACCCTGGGGTTTGCGCTTGCCTTATCGGTTGGGCCGATCATTTTTACCATCATCAAACAAAGCCTGGACAACGGCCATAAGGGCGGGTTCTGCTTTGTCGCCGGTGTATGGGTCAGCGATATCCTGCTGGTGGTGTTGAGCAATACGCTCACTGCCGTGGTCTCATCGCTCGATGAGCACAAGAAGGTCGTGGGCGCCCTTGGCGGCAGTTTTCTCATCCTCATGGGTCTCTATTTTGCGTTTTTTAAAAAGGTGAGGCTGGCCGGCGAGTCTGACGGTGGCCAGGCGCGATTCCGCAAGCGGGACATGGCCCGCATCTTTGCTTCCGGTTTTATCATCAACACCCTCAACCCCGGCGTCATCTTCTTCTGGCTGGGAAACACCACGCTTCTCGCCGCAAGCTACACGTTCAACGAACGCATCGTTATTTTTTCCATCTGCCTGCTCGTGAATATGAGCGCAGACGTAGGCAAGGTAATGATGGCCGGTAAATTGCGGCGCAAGCTAACGATAAGGACACTGACCGTGATAAACAAGATCGCCGGCACTCTGCTGATTATTTTTGGCGTTGCGCTGGCCTATGAGGTCCTGTTCCTGCACCGGATAAGTTCGCATTAACAACTGAGTTGCAATTGAAATTTGTATGTTTGAGCATGCCTACTGTCACTGCTATGCGTAAAATTGTATTATTGTTTATCTGCCTGATCCCTTTCCTTGCACGGGCGCAGCATGATATTCTCGTTCTCACCAAACGGGGGATGCACGTCAGGGCATTTACGGTGGGCGATCCGATCAGCTTCGAGACGGTATATGGCCAATGGTTCACCGGCACCATCGACGATCTGCGCCGGGATACGGTGTATATCAACGGGCAGGCGTTTAGTTATAAGGAGATCGGCGCTATTAAACGGGATAGACAGGGACTGAACAGATGGACTGGCTACAGCAATCGCGGTACAGGCATCCTTCTTACCGCCGCGGGAGCGGGGTTGTTTGCTATTGGGGCCATCAACGGCGCCCGGCGTGGCGACAAGGCAAAGGAGTGGTTTACGACATCCGGGTATATTGTGGGCGGGGCGCTTATTGCTACCGGCGTATATTTGATCGCCAGCGTAAAAAAATATTACCGGCTCGGTGGGAGATACAAGCTGCAATATTTGCAGATCGGACGCCGCTAGGGTATATTGCAGCATGGCCATCAATACAAAGGGACTGATCCCGCGCATCTGGCGAATCCTCAAGCGCGTTTTCATCTTCCTTTTCGTCTTCCATCTTTTCTATCTTCTTTTGTTGAAATGGGTCGATCCGCCGGTGACGCTGACCCAGATCGGAAGTCTGTTCAGCGGCGAAGGACTCAGGCGTACCTATGTATCGATGAAGGACATTTCTCCTTATGCAAAACTGGCGGTCATTTGCTCCGAGGATCAGCTGTTTCCGGATCACGACGGCTTTGATTTCAAGTCCATCGAGAAGGCGATGAAACATAACCAAAAGAGCAAATCATTGCATGGCGCAAGCACGATCAGCCAGCAGGTGGCCAAGAATGTATTTCTCTGGCAGGGAAGGAGCTGGTTCAGAAAGGCCCTCGAGGCCTATTTCACCTTTATGATCGAATGGATGTGGGGGAAGCGGCGGATCCTCGAGCTGTATCTCAATATAAGCGAGATGGGAAAGGGAGTCTACGGCATCGAAGCAGCGGCGCATGCCGATTTCAATAAGTCTGCACGCAACCTGACCCGGACGGAAGCGGCACGCATTGCCGCCTCCCTGCCCAATCCAAAGGTCTTCACGGTCAAGCCGCTCTCCAGCCATGTCGCCAAAAAAAGCGCCTGGATCATCGGCCAGATGGGCGTCCTGCAAAACGACCCCGATATTCAGAAATTATTGCAGTAACCCGGAGGCGAAAGCATTCACAGCCGCAATCCCCGCCGCAATGCGGGCTTCGCCTTGTCCACCGATCTCCGCCCATGGCGCAGACTGATTGATGAGACAATCCCTGTAATTGTGAAACAGCCGCTCCCGGGTTTCGAGATCGGGATATTCCCGCAAAGGATCCGCCGACCAGGGGAGATCGGTCCGGCAGAGCAGATACCCGTCATATTGGCGGCCTGCAATCTGATCGAGGATCCACGGGTCACAACGTCCATAGGCAAACTCACTCCAGACTTTTATTACGTAGAGATCGGTGTCGATGAAGAGCAGGTCTTTGCCGGCGGCCTTCACCGCCGACACGTGGCGATCTTCCAGGGCTAACTGACCCCGGGCGATAAGGAGCAGATCTTCGGGCTTGTATTCGGTTCCATGATCCGTCAGGTACTCGCGGGCATATTCGGGCACCCAATCGGTTTGAAAATGCCTGGCGAGCGCCTCGCAAAGGGAAGATTTACCGGTCGACTCCGGTCCGATGACGACGAACTTTTTTAGGGGCATATAAGGCGGAAGCATTATTCCGCTTCGGCGACAACCTCTTTGACCTCGGGGATCATCCGCTTCATCATGCTTTCAATGCCTGCCTTCAGCGTGATCATGGAGGAGGGGCAGCCCGAGCAGGACCCCTGTAGCATCAGGTTTACGACGCCGCCATTGTAACTCTTGAACTGGATGGCGCCACCATCCATTTCCACGGCGGGCTTTACATAGTTCTCCAGCAGCTCCTTGATCCGTTTTACGACGTCATCATCATCGGCTTCGATGGTATTCCCTTCCGATCTTTTGACGACGACCTCATCCTCGTTTATCACGGGCTTTCCCTCATCGAGATATTCTTTCAGGAACTGGCGGATAGCAGGGATGACATCGTCCCAGTCCGTATCGGCCGTCTTTGTCAGGGTGACGAAGTTGCTGGCGATAAAAACGCTCTTGATAAAAGGGAACCCAAACAGTTCGATCGCCAGAGGGGAGGGCTTTGCGGATTCGACATCGGGGAAATCGATGATCTTGCCGGGATACAGCAATTTGTTGGCGACAAATTTCATCGTTTCCGGATTCGGAGTCATTTCGGTATAGATGCTTACCACCGGGTTGCCTGTTTTGATCATAAAGCGCTGATTGAAGTATGCGGCAAAATTACTAATTCTGCGGGACTCGGGAAAACCTGTAGTTCAGCACGTGTGCGGTGACGATGCCAACCACGGCGAACGGCAGTAGCGCCAGCTCATAATTGTGCCATATCTGTTTGGCTATCAGAAAGATCATGCCCGCGCCAAAAAGCAGCAGCGGAACCAGCCGTTGATGGTGCCGGCTAAAGCCGTGCCAAAGCGCCCGCGTCCCGATGGCCGCGGCAAGCGCGATCATGCCAAACTCAAAACCCGGATTATGGACGATATTCACCCCGAAAACCGGCAGGCTGGCTATCGCCAGCGGCAGAACTGCGCAATGCACCGCGCAAAGTACAGAAGTCGTGACGCCAAGGGCGTCCCAGTTGATTCGCCAAGCCATTTTGCAAAAATAACACTCTTGCAACAATGTTGCAAATATTTTTCCGTGGCGTAAAATTGTAATTTTGCAGTATCATGAAAAAGAAGAAGATCATCTTCCTGGTTGGATTTTTTGTCCTGCTGTTTGTCGGATTTTATTTTGCACTTGGCCAGATCATCCCGGGTTTTGGTGAGCCGGTGCTGCCCGTCCTTAGCAATGTCCCTGCCTTTTCCTTCAATGACCAGGAAGGAAAGCCGGTGACGGATAAGGATCTCGCCGGCAAGGTCTATGTCGCCGAATATTTTTTCACCACCTGCAAGGGTATTTGTCCGAGGCTGAACTCGAACATAAAGGACATCGCGCGTGATTTCGCGGGCGAAACGGATTTTCGCATCCTTTCCTACACCGTCGACCCCGAGACGGACAGTGTGGCCCGGATGAAGGTGTATGCCGATTCACTTGGAGCCGATCCGAAAAAATGGTTTTTCCTCACGGGCCGCAAGGATAGCCTTTATCATCTTGCCCGGTCGGGCTACCTGCTGGACGATCCGAAGAACAACGCGACGAATATCAATGAGCAATTCCTGCACACCCAGTTTCTTGCGCTTGTCGACAAGGGCGGTAGGGTGAGGAAGATCTATGACGGCCTGAAGAAAGATGAGCTGGCCGACCTGGAAAAGGACATCCGGCACCTGTTGAAAGAAAAAGCGGATGCGCCCCGCTTTGCAAATGGTTTGTTCAATAATAACCCGGGGTAACCAAAGATGATGGAAAAAAAAATAGACGAGATCCTCAAAAAAAATCAATTGAGCATCACTGGTGGCCGGAGAAAGATCCTCGAGTTGTTCCTGCAGCAGGACGGCGCTCTCTCGCACAGCGATATCGAGAAGAAGGCCGGTGAGAAGTTCGACCGGGTCACGGTTTACCGAACGCTGCAAACCTTCCTGGAAAAAGGGTTGATCCACAGTATTCCGACGGCCGACAATTCGATACGCTATGCGTTATGCAAAGACGGTTGTTCCGGCGGACATCACCGTGACGACCATGTGCACTTCATTTGCAACGCCTGCGGCAACACCGTGTGCCTCGAAGATGTGAGCGTGCCGGCAATAAAACTTCCGCGGGGATACATCACCGAACAGGTGGAAATGCTGGTGAGCGGCGTGTGCAAGAGTTGTAACGGTTAAGCGGGCCGGAAGGCCTGAAAAGAGAAAGCCCCGATGTAGAAACACCGGGACTTTTGGTTAAGGCTCTGATTAGTAGCTTCTTTATGTAGACTGTTTACATTTTTCAATGGTACCTTGCAAATATAGCCGGAAAAAAGCATACGAACAAGCGATACCGCTACTACTTTCCGGGTATTTTTTAATTTTTTTTCTATTCGATCGCTTCCATTTCTTCGCTCACAAATGCCATCAATTGTTTGATATGCTCCTTGGAGAAATCGAATTTCAAGCCCGCGGCGGCATACAATTCCGGGAGCGTGCGCATGCCGCCCAGGCTCAGCGCCTTTATATAGTTGCTTAAGGCATTCTCTTTGTTATTCTTATACTGCATCCAAAGACCAATGGCGCCAAGCTGCGCGATGCCATATTCTATATAGTAGAAAGGAACCTCGAACAGGTGAAGTTGTCTCTGCCAGCCATATTCGCGGTAGTGCTGCAACCCGGACCAGTCAACGGATCCCGAAGAGAACTCATTTAGGATACGCATCCAGTTCTCCTTTCTTTCTTCGAGGGAGTGATTGGGGTTCTCGTATACCCAGTGTTGAAATTTGTCAATGGTCGCGATCCAGGGGAAGATGGAGATCACGCGCTCCAGCTGATGTTCGCGGGCGCGTGCTAAATCGTTTTTATCACTAAAGAAAAGCTCCCAATGATCCATGCTGAACAACTCCATCGACATGCTGGCCACCTCGGCGATCTCCATGGGGTATTCCTTGAAAGCGCTCAGCCTTAGAGGGTGGGAGAGGAATGAATGGATGGCATGACCGCCCTCGTGCACCATCGTCGTCAGATCGCCCATCTGGCCCGAGGCATTCATAAAAATAAACGGCGCCCCGGTCTCTGCTAACGGACAGTTGTAGCCGCCCGGCGCCTTGCCTTTCCTGCTTTCCAGGTCGAATCGGCCCATGCGCTGCATCGTTCGCAGACAGTCGCCGAAAAAAGGATTTAGCTCATCGAAACAGGCCGTCGTTTTTGCCAGCAGGTCCTGCCCGTTTGTAAAGGGCCGCAGCGGCTCGGTTCCCAATGGCTCGGCTTCGCTGTCCCAGGGGCGCAGCGTATCCAGCCCAAGCTTTTTACGCTTCTTCTCGTTGATCCGGTTCACCAGCGGTACGACATATTCCCTCACCGCCTCGTGAAAACGGAAACAATCTTCCTTCGTGTAGTCAAAGCGTCCGAGGTCCTCGAACTTAAAGTCCCGGAAATTTGCAAAGCCTGCGTTCCCGGCCATCTTATCCCGAAGGCCTATCAATTTGGAATACAGTTCATTCAATGCCTCCTTGTCCCGGAGGCGCCGGTCCTGTATCTTCCGGAAGACCGTTTCACGCAGCGTGCGGTCGGAATTCTCCAGGAACTTCGACGCCTGCTGAAGCGTATATTCCTGGCCGTTAACTTCCACGGTCATTTTGCCGGAAATGACGCCATACTGCTGGCCCAGGACGCTGGATTCGGCATAGAGCGGAATATTCGCTTCCCGGAACAGCTCTATCCGCTTGCGCACGCCACGCAGATACGTGAAATATTCCTTTTGGTCCAGCTCCTGCGTATGCGGGTTTTCCACCAGCCGCCGGTTGAGCCGGTCGGCGTATGGCTGGATCTTTGGCTGGATCTCGAGGTAGAAATAATTAAAGGCTTCCTCCAGCGACTTGTTCTCGGTATCGCAGGTCATCTTTATCTGACGCCAGCAGGCGTCTTCGCTCACAATCGCCTCCAGCTCACTCATATCCTGCAACCATTTCTCCAACTGCGCGCGGGTGTCGAGCGGCCTGTCCGCGAGATCCTGGAAATACGGCTCCAGGCTTTTCCAATCCGTCAAAGCATAACCTGCAGGTAAAAAATGCCGCTGCGGCTTTTCTAAATTAGCTGTGGGCCCAATCATGAGACTTACTTTTTCTTTTTTGCTGCTGTCTTTTTCGGCTCTTCCTTTTCGGCCTTTTTCTTAGGCGCGGCTTTCTTTGCCTTTGGTTTTTCTTCCGCGGCCGCTTCGGCTTTCGCCTTCGCCGGCGCTTTCTTCGGCTCTTCCTTCGCCGTCACCGCCGCTTTCTCTGTTTGCGTTTCTTTTCCAGCTTGCGGCTCTTTCATGCCCTTTGCCGCTTTTTTTGCAGGCGCCGGTTTTTCTTCGGTCACTTCGGCTTCAGCCGGGGCAATTTCTGCTTTCTCCCCGCCCTCCTCTGTTTCCGGTTCCGGCTCGGTGAGCTTGATCTCGATATTGTTTGCTTTCAAAACGCTGAACCATTTGACCATCTTCTTCAGATCACTGCTGTAGACGCGATCAAAATCCAGGTCGGGATAGACTTTCTGGAAATAGGACTTCAGGGCCGCATTGTCTTTTTCATCCGGCAGCTTTTCGGAGCTGGCCTCCATGGCTTTCAGCACATCCACCAGGTTGACGTTTTCCCGGACGGTATAGACCTCGATGCTTTCAAGATGTGAAAAATTGTGACTGCGGCTGGCGACAAACCGCGTGCTCTTATCGTCCAGCGAACGGACGATGGCGCCATCGGACTTACTGCTTAACAACTCGTACAAGCCCGGCATCCCGGTAACTGCAATGATCTTGTTATATTCCATATTGATGTAAATTCAGATATCCCTCCTTTTGAAGGACATGCAAATTAATGTTTATCGCTCATTTAAAGACAATTATTTTCCCTGCAAAGTCTCATCGGACAAGGCTTGCACTATTCCTTTCTTCATCGTGTCATAGTCCGTATACCCCCGGGTAAGCAGGTAAAACTTCGATTGGCTCACCTGCAAGAATACCGTTGGAAATCCACTTACTTTCAATTGCCGTACCAGGGCAAATTCGTCATAAGCCTTTTCTTTATAGGCCGGATGATGCAGCCTTCCATAGAACTCTTTCTCCGGTATCCGGTATTTTTCCACCAGGTGCCGGTAAGCCTCATCATCGGTAAGGTCCCGGCCCTCGTAATGCAGCGCATATTGCAACTCCCCTGCAAAAAGAACGGCCTCCCCGGGATAATAATCCTTGAAGACGCAAAGCGCGATCGCAGGTTTTTCGGAATTGGGATACCAGTCGCTTTCTTCCGGGTTCTCGATATGCCAGCGCCAGTCCTGGCCAAAACGGATGCCCGTTCTCTCTTCCACCACGGGATAGCTCGTGCGGATATATTCCGCCATTACGCCAATGGGCTGCGGCTTTTCCGGCAGGATCATTCCGCCCGAAAGCACTTCGAAGGCCAGCCTGTTGCGATATTCTTCGTAGATGCGCCGGATAACCGGACTAAATCCATAACACCAACCGCAATACGCATCATAACAATAGTATACAGTCATAAAAAATTTGCGGGGGCCAGAGCCCCCGCAAATTTAAAGTTTATTTAGTGTCGTCCCGGCCGGCTCGTCCCGGAAGGCCGCGAACCACCACCGCCGCCGCCGCCCGAGGGCCGGCTGCCGCCACCTCCACCGCCCGAAGGCCGGCTATATCCTCCGCCACCACTAGGTCTGCTGACCCCGCCACCGCCACCGAAACTCCGCGATTGCTGGAAGTTCTGCTGCCGGGTGAGTCCGCGGTCGCGCATCTGCTGCTCCCGGTTGAGATTTTGCTGCACAGACGGGTTATTGGTCACCGGCCGCCAGGAGTTATTGCTCCGCTGCTGCCATTGATTCGTCGACTGGTTGCGCTGATATACATTCCCGCTGCGATCGGAGTAGACATTGTTCGAAGCCCCGGGTCTCGAGAAACTACCCGGCCTTCCGCCCTGCGGGTTAACAGGCCTTCCGCCATTGTTGGATCCCGGCCGGCCGCCATTGAAACCGCCGGATGCGCCGGGTCTGGCAAAAGTAGCGCCCCTGCCGATCGAGTTCCGGTTGTAAAATGTATGATTGTCCCGCGTGATCACCCCGCCGCGACGGGCATAGATATTCGTGTGATAGTTGTTCACATAGACATTCCGGTTACGATAGAAATTCGCACCATAGAACCCGTAGCTTCTGTACCGGTTCCACGCATACACCGGGCGATAGAGGCGGGGACCCCACCAGCCACCACCGGCCCAGCCACCCCATCCGCCATGGAAGCCCAGGCCGAAGTGGAACCAGCCAAAACCATAACCATAGCCGAGAGTCCAGCCCGCCCAGGGGTTGTAGCAAACATTGAATCCCCAGGTCCAGGGCCGCGGATAATAGTACCCGTTGAACCACGGATCGTAGTAGAACCCGGTTCCGTAGACTACCGTCGGTCCGTAAATATAGGTGTTGAGATACCCCGGGGTATAACCCATGTACACATAATCGGGGGTAACATCATAGATATAGACATACTTCGTATTGTACAGCGAAGAGGTAGGCGGGATACGCTCTACTTCGTCAGGACGCTCGGTAGCAACCGTCCAGGGTCCGCTGGGGCTGGGCGCCTGGAACCATACGCCGTTATCCACCGTGTAGTAGATGCCATGATCGAGGATCACGGAAGAAGAGGTGTTGGTTGCATACTGCATATCCGTACCCTGCAGCGGCGAGAACGCGGGGTCGCCATTGTAGTTCACCGAAGTGTTGGCCGAATTCCGGTCCACCTTGGCCGTCTGAGGAACCTGTGCATCCATGATCGCCTCGCGGGCGGCATCCGTACCGGCTACACTGGACAGCACATTATCCTTGGGATTGCCCTCGGGGATCTTTGCAAAATCGGCCGGCAGCGCATTGCTGGCGACATAGTGCCAACCACCGGTGAGCGAACCCGAACTATACCACCGGC
>Ga0081540_1002464_pt1 | contig 15081 bp, 16 predicted proteins | sample TabmetS2T1R1_FD_71024 | JGI IMG/M metagenome (GOLD analysis project Ga0081540, IMG submission 71024) | Tabebuia heterophylla rhizosphere microbial communities from the University of Puerto Rico - S2T1R1 | ecosystem: Host-associated > Plants > Roots > Rhizosphere ... | reverse complement strand
AGGTCCAGCCGCCGATCGAGACCAGGATCTTCAGGTTCGGGTACTTGGCCTTGAGCTTCTTCAACTGGTTGAAATTGCCCACGATCGGCTGGTTGAAGGTGTCGGCGACGCCGTCGACGCTGATGTCAGCGCCGTAGGACTTGCCGTAGTCGGCGAACGAGTCCCCGGCACCGTCGCCCGCGTTCGGGTTGTTCTCGTCCTGCGAGGCGGCCGAGTCCGCCTCGAAGCAGGTCTTGTTGGTGGGGTCGATGTTCTCGAAGGCGTAGACCAGGTAGTCGATCTTCCCGGCGATGCCCTCGGTGTCCAGGTTCTTCGGGTAGAACGCGTTGAGGTAGATGCCCCACTGGGTGAAGTAGGCGAACTTCACTCCGCCGGTGGTGGTCGCGGCCTGCGCTGTCCCGTTCGACAGTGTGGCGACCGCCGCACCGCCGATCGCGAGCAGCGCCGCCGCGCCGACCGCCGCGAGGCGGGTCGATCTGCGCATCTGACTCCCTTCGTGACCCCGAGTGCCGCCGCCCGGGCGATCAGTTAATAAACCTAAATGTTTGTTGGTTTATATCAGCGGCTCTCGTTGTCGACAAGGGGTCCGTCAGACTACGACCAGGATGTGCAGATTTCGGGGACCGTGAACACCTTCGATGCGATTGAGTTCGATGTCGCTGGTCGCGGAGGGTCCGCTGATCCAGGTCAACGGCCGGGTCGGATCGAGCCGGGCGAGGGCCTCGGAGACGGTCCCGACGATCTGGTCGGCACGCACCACGCACAGGTGGAGATCGGGCAGCAGGGTCAGCACGCGGCGGCCCTGGTCGGGCCCGGCGTCGAGGACGACGGTACCGGTCAATGCGATGGCCACCGCCGCTCCCGTGAGTACCCCCTCGGTCCGGTCCAGATCGGCGACCTCCAGCGGCGGCTCGTCGGCGACGGTGGACAGTCCCGCGATCCAGTCCCGCGGAATTCCGGCCGGGACAGCCAGGCGGCGGCCGCCGGCCGCGGCGGCGATGGCGGCGCCCAGCCCGGCGGCAGTCGTCCGATGGATCGTCGCGCGGTAGTCGGCGGCCCGCTGCGCGAAAAGCTCGACCACGTCGGTGCCGGGCTCCAGCGCGCGGCGGTAGTCGCGCGGCACGGGCGCCGGGCGTGGCCGGTCGGCCAGCGCCTCGCGGATCCGCCCGAGGATGTCGTCCTTACTCGCCACGCTTCCTCCACCAGGTGCGGAACGACTGCCGGGCGGGCGGGGTCAGGTCGCGGGCGGCGAACCAGCCGCCCACCCAGCCCGGTCCGCGCAGCCGCAGCCGTCGCAGGCGGCCCAGCAGCGCGCCGCCCGTGCGCTGCGCGGCGACCAGCCGGCCGGGCCTGGCGAACGTGGCCCCGGCGACCGCCATCACCGCGCGCTCGCCGAGGTGGCCGTGCTGCTGCTCGACCACCTTGGCGCGCAGGTGCACCAGCACCTCGGGGATGTCGATGCGCACCGGGCAGGCGTCGAAGCAGGCGCCGCACAGGCTCGAGGCGAACGGCAGCGAGGCGGTCTGCTCGTCGACCCGGTGCCGGCTGATGCCACGCAGCTGCGGGGTCAGGATCGCGCCGATCGGGCCGGGGTACGCCGAGCCGTAGGCCCGGCCACCGGTGCGCGAGTACACGGGGCAGACGTTGAGGCAGGCGGAGCAGCGGATACAGCGCAGGGCCTGCCGCCCGACCGCGTCGACCAGGGTGTCGGTGCGCCCGTTGTCCAGCAGGACCAGGTGGAACTCCTGCGGGCCGTCGCCCGGGGTCACGCCGGTCCACGTCGAGGTGTACGGGTTCATCCGCTCGGCTGTCGAGGAGCGCGGCAGCAGTTGCAGGAAGACTTCCAGGTCGGCCCAGGTGGGTACCAGCTTCTCGATGCCCAGCACGGTGACCAGGACCTTCGGCAGCGTGAGGCACATCCGGCCGTTGCCCTCGGACTCCAGGACGACGACGGTACCGGTGTCTGCGACCGCGAAGTTGCCTCCCGAGACGGCGACGGTGGCGCGCAGGAACTTCTCCCGCAGGTGCAGCCGGGCGGCCTCGGCGAGGGCGGCGGGCTCGTCGGTCAACCCCTCGGGCGCGGGCCGGCCGGCCCCGGCCATCTCCCGGGTGAAGATGTCGCGGATCTCGGTCCGGTTGCGGTGGATCGCCGGTACCAGGATGTGGCTGGGCAGGTCGTGTCCCAGTTGGACGATCAACTCGGCGAGGTCGGTCTCCCAGACGTCGATGCCCTCCCGCTCCAGGGCGGCGTTCAGCTCGATCTCCTGGGTGGCCATCGACTTGACCTTCACGACCTCGGTCGCGCCGTGCTCGCGGGCGATTCTCGCCACGATGGCATTGGCCTCGTCCGCGTCGCGCGCCCAGTGCACGGTCCCGCCGGCCGCGGTGACGCTCGCCTCCAACTGCTCCAGCAGCTCGGGCAGGCGGGCCAGCACGTCGTCCTTGATGGCCGCGCCGCTGCGCCTCAACTCCTCCCAGTCGGGCAGCTCGGCGATGGTCCGCAGGCGCTTGTCCCGGATGGTGGCCGTGGCCCGACCGAGGTTGGCGCGCAGTTGGTCGTCGGCCAGCGCCGTCCTGGCCGCGGCGGGGAATGGCGGCATGCCGAGGAAGGTCGGGGTGGCCGGCCGCGCCGGGCCGGTCATCGGGTCGCCGCCAGGATCTGCGCGAGATGCGTGGTGCGCACCGGGGCGCCGCGGCGGGACAGCAGGCCGCCGATGTGCATCAGGCAGGAGGTGTCGGCGCTGGCCAACACCTCGGCGCCAGTACCCAGCACGTCGTCGACCTTGTCGTTGCCCATGGCCACCGAGGTGTCCGCGTTCTTCACGCTGAACGTGCCGCCGAATCCGCAGCACTCGGCGGGCTGGGAAAGCTCCACCAGGTCCAACCCGTCCACCGCCGCCAGCAGTCGCTCCGGCCGGTCACCGACCCGCAGCAGGCGCAGCGAGTGGCAGGTGCGGTGCAGCGCGACGGTGTGCGGGAAGTAGGCGCCGACGTCCGTCACCTTCAGCACGTCCACGAGGAACTCGGACAGCTCGTAGACCTTCGGCACGGTCACGTCCGGGTCGACCGTGCGGTGGTAGTGGCGCACCATCGCGGCGCACGAGGCCGAGGGGGTGACCACCGCCTGGTACCCGCCGAAGACCTCGGCGAACTGCCGGACCAGGGGGACGCAGGCCGGCCGGTACCCGGAGTTGAAATGCATCTGACCGCAGCAGGTCTGTGCGGCCGGGAAGTCCACGTCCACGCCCAGCCGCTCGAGTACCGCCACGGTGGCCTTCCCGACCTCGGGAAACATGGTGTCGTTGAAGCAGGTGATGAACAGGCCGACGCGCATCCCCGTAGCTTGGCACGCCGGTACGTCGACCTCAACAGACATCGGATGTATATCCGTTCTCACCTCCCTCGCCGAAGCCATTTCATCGACCGCGATGAGTTGTTACGATCCAGCCCTCGCCTAACTGTTAGGAGTCTTATGAGATCTCGACGTCGGGCGTTCGCCCTGGCAGCGAGCGTGGCGCTGGCCATCACGATGACCGTCGGGATGGGACTGATCGTCGTCGCCGCCGCCGAGGCCGCGGTAAGCCCCCTCATCGCGTGCACCTACCCGAACTGGGCCGAGGGCACCCCGTACAAGGTCGGCGACCGGGTCACGTACCAGGGCCACGCGTACGAGGCGCTGCAGGCGAACACCCCGCCGGTCGGCGCCGGCTGGACACCCGCCGCGGTACCGGCGCTGTGGAAGGACCTGGGCGCGTGCACCGGCGGTACCCCGTCCCCGACGGTGTCACCCACCCGGTCCCCCTCGCCGTCTCTGTCGCCGACCCGCACCACGTCTCCATCCCCGTCTCCGTCGCCGACCCGCACAACCTCTCCGTCTCCGTCGCCGACCCCCACGTCGACCGGCGGCACCACGTGTGGGGTCAAGTCCCGCCCGGCCGGGAAGGTTATCCAGGGCTACTGGGAGAACTGGGACGGCAACCTCAACGGGGTACACCCGCCGCTGGGTTGGATTCCGATCACCGACGCCCGGATCAAGCAACACGGGTACAACGTCATCAACGCGGCGTTCCCGGTCATCCGGTCAGACGGCACCGTGCTGTGGCAGGACGGCATGGACGCCAACGTGAAGGTGGCGACCCCGGCCGAGATGTGCCAGGCCAAGGCGGCCGGCGCGACGATCCTCATGTCCATCGGCGGCGCGGCGGCCGGCATCGACCTCAGCTCCTCGACGGTGGCCGACCGGTTCGTGGCCACGATCGTGCCGATCCTGAAGGCCTACAACTTCGACGGCATCGACATCGACATCGAGACCGGGCTGACCGGCAGCGGCAGCATCACCACGCTGTCAACCTCGCAGGCCAACCTGATCCGCATCATCGACGGCGTGCTCGCGCAGATGCCGTCCAACTTCGGCCTGACCATGGCGCCGGAGACCGCGTACGTCACCGGCGGCAGCGTCACCTACGGCTCGATCTGGGGCGCGTACCTGCCGATCGTCAAGAAGTACGCGGACAACGGCCGGCTGTGGTGGCTGAACATGCAGTACTACAACGGCAGCATGTACGGCTGCTCGGGCGACTCGTACCAGGCGGCCACGGTCCAGGGCTTCACGGCCCAGACCAACTGCCTCAACAGCGGACTGACGATCCAGGGCACGACGATCCGCGTGCCCTACGACAAGCAGGTACCGGGCCTGCCGGCGCAGCCGGGTGCGGGCGGTGGGTACATGACGCCGTCGCTGGTGTCGCAGGCGTGGAACGCCGAGGGCGGCCAGCTCAAGGGCCTGATGACCTGGTCCATCAACTGGGACGGGTCGAAGGGCTGGACGTTCGGCGACAACGTGAGGTCGCTCGAGGGTCGCTGACCCGACAGGTACCGCTCGCTGGCCGGCTCCTCCACGGGGGCCGGCCAGCGCGTCGTTGGTCGGCCGAACGACCGGACCGTCCACACGGGACATTCCGTCAGCCGACGGTGACGACGATCCGGTGACCGCCGCCCTCGAGCTGCCGGACGGGTTGGCCGAACGCGCCCGGTTGTCGTCGCGGGTACCGGCGCCGCGCCTGACCGATCTGACTCTGTTGCGCAGTCCCAAGGACGACGAGCTCATCGAGCTGATGAAGGGCGCGGTCGGGTAGCCCGCCCGGTCTCGGCCCGACTGTCCGTTGTGGACCGCTTACGCAACCGGCGTTCGCCCGTTCGTTGACCGCTTGTCATCTGGGATTCCACGCAGAGACATCGATGAGGGAGGTCTCTCGCGTCTGGCGCGGTTCGGCTACGCTTCCCCTGTTGATCTGTCGGGTACCCGGGGTGGGAGGTTGGGGGGTGGCCCTCAGCTCAAAGGTCGCATCGACGTTGCTCGTGGTCAGCATTCATGACGTCGCGCCCGCGACCGAGGAGCAGACGGCGCAGTGGTGCCGTGACGTCGACTCGTTCGGCATCCCGACGTCACTGCTCGTGATCCCCGGGCCATGGCGGGGAGAATCGCTCGCCGACACACCGCGGTACGGCGAGGTCCTGCGCGGCCGCGTCGCGGCCGGTGACGAAATAGTTCTCCATGGATGGGTTCACCGGGCCGGTCCGGAGGGCACCTGGCTGCGACGGTCGGTGTGCCACGCGGTCGCCCGGGGCGCCGCCGAGTTCGGCGCGCTCGACGAGCGGGAGGCCACCGAGCGGCTGACCGCCGGGCGTGCGGTGCTCGACGGGCTCGGTCTGGCCGTGGACGGCTTCACGCCACCGGGCTGGATGGCGTCCAGTGCCGCGAACCGGGCACTGCGCCAGGCCGGGTTCCGGTACACCACCTCGCACTTCGGCGTCCACGACCTGAGCAACGGCCGGCTGCGCCGGGGGTTCGCGCTGTCCCACCGACCGGGCGGGGGCGTGACCGAACGGCTCGGCGCCGCGACCGTCGCCTGGGGGGCGCGCTGGGCGGCCAGCCGTGGCCGGGTGGTGCGCATCGCGCTGCACCCGGACGACCGCGGCCGACCTGGCCTGCGCGACACCACGATGCGGGCGATCGAGGCGGCACTGGCGGCGGGCGCCCGGGCGACGACCTACTCCGGTGCAATATCGGACGTCACACGCGCGCGATGAGAATCGTCCAGGTCGCCAACTTCTACGCGCCCACCTCGGGTGGTCTGAAGATCGTCGTGGAGGAGACCGGGCGCGGGTACCGGCAGGCCGGCCACGAGCGGATCCTGATCGTGCCGGGCCGCGCCGACGCGGTGGAGGAGACCCCGTCGGGGCCGCGCGTGGTGGTGCGCAGCTTGCGCCTGCCGGGCCTCGGCAACTACCGCATCCTCATCGACCGTCGGCGCATCCGGCGGCTGCTGGCGGACCAGCCGCCCGACATTCTCGAGGTCAGCGACAAGTTCAGCCTGATGTGGCTGTCCCGGTGGGGCCGGCGCAGGGCGGTACCCATCGTGCTGTTCTCCCACGAGCGGCTCGACGCCATCCTGCGGCCGAGGCTGCCCCGGTGGTTCCCGCTGCGCCGCGCGGCTGACGTCGTCAACCGCCGGCTCAGCCGGCTCGCCGACCAGATCATCGTCACGTCGGCCTTCTCCGGCGCGGAGTTCGAGCGCATCGGCGCGACCAACCTGCGGCGCGTGCGGCTCGGCGTCGACCTGGACACCTTCACCCCGGCCACCGGTACCGCGGCCGTCGAGCCCCCGTCCGGCGGCGACGGTGCCGAGGTGCGCCTGATCACGGTCAGCCGGCTGTCCTGCGAGAAGCGCCCGGAGCGCTCCATCGAGACGCTGCGCGTGCTGCGGCAGTGGGGGATTCCGGCGAGCCTGCAGATGGTGGGTGAAGGCCCGGAACTCGAGCAGCTGACCCGGCTGGCCGAGGGGCTACCCGTCACCTTCCTGCGGCACGTGTCGGACCGGCGCGCGCTCGCCGAACTGATCGCCGGGGCGGACCTGGCGCTGTCGCCGTCGGACGCGGAGACGTTCGGTCTAGCCACGCTGGAGGCGCTTGCCTGCGGTACCCCCGTCGTGGTGCCGGCGGACGGGGCGGCCCGGGAACTGCTGACCGTCCCGGGCTGCGGTGCGGTCGGCGACGGGACGCCGGAGGGCATGGCGGGGGCGGTGCGGGAGGTCCTCGCGGTGCCCGAGGAGCAGCGGCGCAAGGCGGCCCGGGCGGCGGCGGAGCGCTACCCGTGGAGCGCCACGGTCGCCGGCCTGCTCACTGGCTACCAGGAGATCGGCTCTCGTCGCGCAGGGTAGGTGAGTTGGCCAGGGCCACCACCCCGAGCGCGAGGAGCCCGACGCCCACCACCGATCCGGCCAGCACGCCGGCGCTCACCTGCGGCCGGGCGTCGAACAGGACGCTGCCGGCGATCCAGCTCGCCACCGGGTCGGTGATCACCATCGCGGTCATGGCGGCCGGCAGGGATCCGGCCGCGAAGGCGTGCTGGACCAGCACCATGCCCAGCACGGTCGACGCGCACAGGCCCGCCACCGGCCAGGTCAACAGGCCGGCGGCCAGGCCGCGGTCCGAGACGGCCGCGCCGATCAGGACGAGGAACACCGCGGTCAGGCAGAAGCACACGCCCGCGGCGGCGGCGACCGCGGCCGTCCGGTACTGCTGCCCGGTGGCCACCCGCGACGCGAGCAGGAGGAGCGTGATCAACGCGGCCGCCGCGCACAGCACGAGCCACACCTCGCCGCGGCGCGCGGTCGTCTGCGGGACGGCGCCGCGTACGGTCAGCAGGAGGGCCAGGCCGCAGCAGACCGCGACGGTGCCCAGCCAGTCGCGACGCAGGGGCCGCCGCCCGGCCGGCAGGGCGCTCAGCGGCAGCGCGAACAGCAACTGGGTGACCAGCAACGCCTGGACGATGACGATCGACCCGAGGTGCAGGGCCGCCGCCTGGGCCGCGAATCCCGCGAGGTTGGCGACCCAGCCGAGCAGCCACAGCGGGTCGGTGACCAGCCGTCGCAGCAGGGCCAGAACGCGGGGGCGGCGACGTTTGGCGGCGGGTACCGCGTCGGCGCGCACCCGGACGGCCACCGTACCGGCCGGGAGCCCGACCCGCTCCTGGGCCGGCGCCTGCGCCTGGGTCGGCACTGGGGTGTGCGGCCGGTCGGCCGAGCCGAGCTGTCGGGTGTGTACGCCGACGACGTGGTGCTGCAGGGCGGCCGAGAGAGCGAACAGCAGCGCACCGAGCAGGGCAAGAAGGATGCTCACCGTGGTCGACGCGGTCAGCGCCGGCTGCGCGATCGCACCCATCCACCGAGGGTCCGGGGAATCCGTGAGGGGCTGGTAACGACTGTGCGAACACTGTGCGGCAGTCGGGTACCGATCGCGCACGGTCCGGCCGTGGGCGATTCGTAACTTTCAATCGATACACATCCGCCGCCAGCGGTTGACGTGCGACAACGCCGGTACCCCCGGCCGGCGCCCTCGTCTCCGGGTTTTCGCCGCCCCTACCATCACGCCAATCGATGTATCGCCGGGCGAACAAGGAGGGCCGGCACCATGCGAAAACGTAAGGAAACCATCCTGGCCGGGATGTCTCTCGTGGTGGCGTTGCTGGCGGCGACGGTACCGGTCGCCTCGCCCGCGTCCGCTCACGGCGCGATGACGGTCGCCGGCAGCCGTACCTTCCTCTGCTACGAGGACGGCCTGACGTCGACCGGTGAGATCGTGCCCCGCAACTCCGCCTGCCAGGCGGCCGTCGCGCGGGCCGGCACGACTCCGCTCTACAACTGGTTCGCGGTCGGCAACCGGTCCGGCGCGACCAGTGGCGGCACGGCCGGCTTCATCCCCGACGGGAAGCTGTGCAGCGGCAACAGCAACTACTACGACTTCTCCGGTTTCGACCTGGCCCGCGCAGACTGGCCGAAAACCCACCTGACGGCCGGATCCACCATCCAGATCAAGTACAACAAGTGGGCGGCCCACCCGGGCACCTGGCGGCTCTACATCACCAAGGCCGGCTGGGACCCGAGCCAGCCGCTGACCTGGGCTGAAGTGCAGACCACGCCGTTCTCCACGGTCACCGACCCGCCCTCGGTGGGCAGCCCGGGCAGCGTCGACAGTTACTACTACTGGAACGCCACGCTGCCGGCGGGGCTGGCCGGGTACCACGTCATCTACTCGGTCTGGGCGCGCTCGGACAGCACCGAGACGTTCTACGGCTGCTCCGATGTGGTGTTCGACGGCGGGACCGGGCAGGTCACCGGGATCGGGGCGACCGCGCCACAACCCACCACCACGCCGTGCGCCGCCTCCTACTCCGTCGTCAACTCCTGGCCCGGCGGCTTCCAGGCACAGGTGACAGTGTCCAACCCGACACGTCCACCATCTACGGCTGGACGGTCACCTTCGTCATGCCGGACGGCGAGACCATCAACAGCGCCTGGAACGGGGTGATGTCCCAGGCCGGATCGCTCGCCACGGTGACCAACGCCAACTGGAACAACGTGCTCGCGCCGAATGGCAGCACCTCGTTCGGCTTCACGGCGAACTACCCGGGCAGCCCGGCGGCGCCGTCGAGCATCTCCTGCCAGAGCCCGTGAGCATGGGACAACCCGTGCTCCGGCGGCTGGCCGTGACGGTCCTGGCGGGTGCGGTGGCGCTGACGGCGGCCGCCTGCACCCGCCGGGCTCCGGCCCCGTCGGACGATCCGATGGCGGACATGCCCGGCATGGCACACGCGCACGCGCCGAGCGCGAAGGCCACCCCCGCGGTGGCGCCGGCGGATCCGGCCGGTACCGGTCTGTCCGCCAGCAGCGACGGCTACACGTTCGTACCCTCGACAGCCGGTCTCGCGGCCGGCGCAGCGGGTACCTTCACCTTCCACGTCACGGGGCCGGACGGCCACGCGGTCACCAGCTACCAGCCCTACGAGAGCAAGCTCGTCCAGGTGAGCCTCATCCGCTCGGATCTGACCGGGTTCCGGTACCTGGACGCGGCCATGAACCAGGACGGGCTGTGGAGCGCGCCGCTGCCCGCCCTGCCGGCCGGTACGTACCGCGCGTTCGTCACGTTCGCGGCGCCCGACGCGGCCCACGGCACTCCGCTGCGGTACGACCTGTCCCGGCCGTTGACCGTCACCGGCCCGACCACGACACCCGGCGTACCCTCCACAGTGGACTCCACGAGGTCCACAGTGGACGGATATGCGGTGACCCTGTCCGGTGCTCCGCGCGCCGGCCGGCAGGCGCCATTGACGGTCACCGTGGCGAAGGACGGGCACCCGGTCGAGTCGTTCAACCGCTACCTGGACGGGTACGCGCACCTGACCGCGTTCCGCGCCGGAGATCTGGCCCGGGCGCGGATCGACTCGGCCGCGGCGATCGGCCAGGGCGGCGAGCTGACCGCGCGGGCGACCTTCCCCGAGAGCGGCAGCTGGCGGGTGTTCGCGCAGTTCGACCAGGGCGGCGCGGTGCGCACGGCCGAGTTCACCCTGACCGTGTCCTGAACTGGCCGGCGGCGGGCCGGGGTCTACCGCGTGACGGGGGCGACGACCGTCATGACGACCCGGTGCACGGCGGCCGGCTCGGGCGGACCGACCGCGCGGTCGGCGAACAGCAGGTGCCCGGCCCCGATCACCATCGCCGCGAGCGTGTCGACGTCCGCGTCCGGCGCGATGCGGCCCAGGTCCCGTTCTGCGGCCAGGTAGGCGGCGATCATCACGGCGGCGTCGGTCAGCACCGGTACGCCGGCCGGCCAGGTCTCGCGCAGCCGCGCGCGCAGGCCGTCGCGGAAGGTGAGCAGCGGGACGATCGCCACGGCCACGGACCCGAACAATGCGGCCAGCGCGGTGGTGAGGTTGTCCGCGACGGTACCGGCGCCGGCCGATCCGCGCAGAGCGGCGGCCTCGGGGTCCATGCGTTCGACACGGTCCAGCACGAACTCGGCGAGGAAGGCGTCGAAGTCGTCGAAGTGCCGGTGCAGCACGCCCTTGGCGCAGCCCGCCTCGGTGGTGACCGCGCGGCTGGTCAGCGCGCTCGGCCCGTCCCGCAGCAGCACCCGCTCGGCCGCGTCGAACAGCTGCTCGCGCACATCGCGCAGGTGGATGCCGGTCGGCACGGTTCGGTCCTTTCGCGCTCGGCGAACGTCGTCGCGGTGCCCAGGTGGGCAACCGCCCACTATGGTGGGCGCATGCCCACTTTACCGCCCCACCGGTACCGGCAGGTCGCCGAGTCGTTCGGCGTCGACGCGAGACGCTACGACCGCACCCGGCCCGGCTACGCGGACGCCCTGGTCGAGCGGATCGTCGACGCCAGCCCCGGGCGCGACCTCCTCGACGTCGGCTGCGGTACCGGCATTGAAGCGCGTCAGTTCCAGGCGGCGGGGTGCACCGTGCTCGGCGTCGAACCCGACGAGCGGATGGCCGTGTTCGCCCGGGGCACCGGAGTCGAGGTCGAGGTGGCGACGTTCGAGGACTGGGTACCCGGCGACCGGACGTTCGACGCGGTTGTCGCGGGTACCGCCTGGCACTGGGTCGATCCGGTGGCCGGTGCGGCGAAGGCCGCGCAGGTGCTGCGCCCCGGCGGCCTGCTCGCGCCCTTCTGGCACGTCTTCCAGCCACCGACCGAGGTGGTGGACGCCTTCGTCGCGGTCTACCGGCGCGTGGTGCCCGACTCGCCGTTCAACCTCCAGGCGGCGCGGCAGACCCTGGACGCCTACCAGACGTTCCTCGTCCGGGTCGCCGACGCCGTCCGTGCCACCGGCGGGTTCGGCGAACCGGCGCAGTGGCGGTTCGACTGGACACGCGACTACACCCGGGAGGAGTGGCTGGACCAGTTGCCCACAACAGGGGCGCTCACCGGACTTCCGCCGGACCGGCTCGCCGAGGTGCTGGCGGCCGTCGGTGCGGCGATCGACGCGCTGGGCGGCGGCTTCACGATGCGGTACGCGACGGTGGCGGTGGCCGCGACGCGGGGCGGCGCCTGATCGGTCAAACGTCCGGCACGCACGCCGCGTCGTTGTTAGCGTCAGGCATGTTCGAGGGCTTCGAAGAGTTCGACCTCCCCACGTCGGGTACCCGGATCCACGGACGTCGGGGCGGCAGCGGGCCGCCGGTGCTCCTGCTGCACGGCATCCCGGAGACCCATCTCATGTGGCACCGGGTGGCGCCCCGGCTCGCCGAGCGGTACACGGTGGTCGCCACCGACCTGCGCGGGTACGGCGACAGCGGCACACCGCCCAGCAGTCCCGACCACGAGCCGTACAGCATGCGGGCGATCGCCCGCGACCAGCTCGAGGTCATGCGGAGCCTGGGCTTCGACCAGTTCAGGGTCGTGGGCCACGATCGCGGGGCGCGCTGCGCCTACCGCCTGGCCCTCGATGAACCGGACGCGGTCCTCCAGCTCGCCGTCATGGACGTCGTACCGGTCGGCGACGCCTACAACCGTGCCGACCGGAAGTTCACCCTCGCCTACTGGGTGTGGTCCTTCCTGGCGTCACCGCATCCGGTACCGGAGCAGTTCATCGCCGCCTCCCCCGGCACGCTGCCCAGCTACATGCTCGACAGCTGGCCGGCCGTGAAGGATGCCTTCCCCGAGGAGGTCCGCCGCGAGTACCTCGCCAAGTTCCGCGACCCGGACACGGTCCACGCGATCTGCGAGGAGTTCCGGGCGTCCGGCACGCTGGACTACCAGAATGACGAGACGGACCGCGGCAAGCGGAGAATCACCTGCCCGGTGTTGTTCCTCTGGGGCGAGCACGGTTCGGTCGCGCAGCTCTACGACGATCCGCTCGCGATCTGGCAGGAGTGGGCCGACGAGGTACGCGGTGGGCCGGTACCGGTCGGGCACTTCATTCCGGAGGAGGCCCCGGAGGAGACGGCGCGCCAACTGCTGGACTTCCTGCGGTAGCGCTTGTGGGCCGCCAGGGACTCGAACCCTGAACCTACTGATTAAAAGTCAGCAGCTCTGCCGTTGAGCTAGCGGCCCGCAGGTGACAGGGTACCCGGAGTGGTGTTGGACGGTCCTCCGGATAGCCGGGTGGCGCTTGTGTGTAACTCCGTGATGCGGTCGGCGAATCGGCCGGTGTGGTATTGGTCCCACGACATCGGTTGGGACCAGTTCGGCAGCCTGGAGTGGCCCGGGATGCGAGTGGTCAGCCTGTCCGGTTACGGGGAGCCGGCACGCCGGAGATTCGCCGCCGTGATGCACCAGGCACCGGCGGGGGCCGACACCGCGGTGGTCCACCTCGATCCGGACGGGCTCGCCGCGCGGCTGCGCCTGAGCGGGGAGCGACCCGTCGCGATCGCGGCCACCCAGAGCGACTCCGGACTGATACTCACGGTGGCACTGGAGAGTGCTGGCGATTCGCCGGTACACGTCGAGGTCGGGCACGACGTGGACGGCGTGCGCGCTCTGCTGGCCGAGCGCCGGATCGACGATCTCGCGGCCTACCCGGACGGTGGCTCGTGCCGGTATGCCGTGCTGGTCGGTGAGCGGACCGAGCCTTCCTGGCTGGTCACCGCCGACAGCCCGCGGGGGCTGGCCACCCAGTTGCGCCGGCTGCGAGCTGACGCGGTGCGCCTGCGCATGGTGACCGACCGGGGCCAGGACCTGCTCGTGGCGCTCGCCCGCCCGACTCGGCGCGGCCTCTGCGCCTGGTACGTCGGGCTCGACGCGGACGGTGTCGGCGGCCGGCTGGAACGCCGCCACGCGTACCCCGTGCACCTCGACGCGGTGCGCCAGGAGCGCGGCGTGCGGTACGCGGTCATCATGCGCCGATAGTTCTCGAACTCGACGACTCCCCGGCGCCCAGTCCGGGGACGCTGCGCAACAGGACGACGCGACTCAACCGCCGCCGCATGGCCGCCGCGGCCTCGCGTCAGTTGAGGGCGTCGTGGAGTCGGCGCATGGCCAGCACCGACGAGCGCACCTCCTGGAGCAGTTCGGTTGTGGCGCGCGGCCGGCCCCACTCCCGCATCGCGAGTTCGTCGAAGCCGATGGTCTCGATGCCGCAGCCGTAAGGCACGCCGAGCAGGCGTACGGCGTCGCAGTGCTGATGCTGCACGTACGGGTCGTTGGTGATCAGCAGGACCCGCTCCTCCGCCGTCGGGCTACCGATGTGCTCCGCCCACCCGATCAGCGTGTCGGCGGTGTTCGCGCGCAGCGGCGGTCGGCTCGACGCGGCGGCCAGCACATGCACCGCTTCGACCCCGGGATGCGGCGCGGCCCAGACCCGGTGCCACCAGCCGTCCCCCGACCGCTGCGCCGTCGGCTCGGGCAGGGTCAGCAGCCGCCGCAGCGCCACCAGCATCATGTCGGCCTCGGTCTCGAACGGGTCGAGTCCCAGCCGGATGCCCTCGCGGTGTTCCCGATCGTCCCGGTAGCGCAGGCTGCCCAGCCCCGCGAGGGTCCGGGTGCGCAGGCTGCCGGCGAGCAGCCGGGCGGCATAGTCGGTCCGCCCCAGGGTCAGCCGGATCCCGCCGCCGAGCACCACGACGTGGTCGTAGGCGTCGCGTGCGGGACGGTCCGCGCCGCCGAGGCCGAGCGTGCGCGTCAGGATGCGCAGCCGCGCATCCAGTTCCGCGCCGTAGTCGACATGCGTGGTGTCGAAGCGCTCCCTCACCCCGGCCCGGAAATCCCACACCCGGGAGAACTCCGCCGCCCAGTCGAGCACCGGTCCGAGCGCACCGTCCGGTACCTCGCCGCCAAACTGCCGGACCAGCTCGACCATGGCCGGCGAGTTGACCCACTGGCCGATCCTGGCGGCGACCGCGGCCGGATCGGGTCCGCCGGGTTCGCATGGCGGCAGCGGGAAGGGCTCGGTCACGGGAGCAGCCGCGCCAGGAGGTCCGCGACCGGCCCGGGACGCACCGAGCCATGTCCGGTACCGGCCCAGAGATTCACCGCTCCCGCGTCACCTGCGCGCGCGGCGGCGGCCCTGATGGGTGCGGTCAGGTGGTGCACCGCCGGGTACCCGAGGGGTGCCACGGCCGAGTACCCATCGGTGAACCGGTTGCGCAGTCCGCGCGCCGGCTGCCCGGTGAACGCCCGGGTCACCACGGTCTCGCGGTACCCGCCCGACTGCAGAGCGGCGCGCTGCGTGCCGCCGGTACCGGCCTCGTCGGCGAGCAGGAACGCGGTGCCGCACTGCACCGCGGCGGCACCCGCC
>Ga0081540_1002463_pt1 | contig 15083 bp, 12 predicted proteins | sample TabmetS2T1R1_FD_71024 | JGI IMG/M metagenome (GOLD analysis project Ga0081540, IMG submission 71024) | Tabebuia heterophylla rhizosphere microbial communities from the University of Puerto Rico - S2T1R1 | ecosystem: Host-associated > Plants > Roots > Rhizosphere ... | reverse complement strand
GGACGGTCACGGCTTCGGGAACGACAAAAACCAGCAGTAGCCAATTGCGGAGGATGGGAAAAATGTTCGAATTGATCGAGAAGATGGCACCGAACGCGGTGATCAAGGTCATCGGCGTCGGCGGCGGCGGCGGCAACGCGGTCAGCCACATGGTCCACGCGAACGTCGAAGGCGTCGATTTCGTCTGCGCCAACACCGATTCGCAGGCGCTCAAGAACTCGGGCGCGAAGTTCACGCTGCAGCTCGGCGCGAACGTGACCAAGGGCCTCGGCGCGGGCGCGAATCCCGAGGTCGGCCGCCAGGCCGCGCTCGAGGATCGCGAGCGCATCGTCGAGCTCCTCACCGGCGCCGACATGGCGTTCATCACCTGCGGCATGGGCGGCGGCACCGGCACGGGCGCGGCGCCCGTGGTCGCGCAGCTCGCCAAGGAGATGGGCATCCTGACGGTTGCGGTCGTCACCAAGCCGTTTCCGTTCGAGGGCCGCCGGCGCATGCAGGTCGCGCTGAAGGGCATCGAGGATCTCGGCCAGTACGTCGATTCGCTGATCACGGTGCCGAACGAGAAGCTCCTGACCGTGCTCGGTCGCGACGTGACGCTGCTCTCGGCGTTCAAGCAGGCCAACGACGTGCTGCTCGGCGCGGTGCAGGGCATCGCGGACCTGATCACGCGGCCCGGCCTCATCAACGTCGACTTCGCCGACGTGCGCACCGTCATGAGCGAGATGGGCATGGCGATGATGGGCACCGGCACCGCGCGCGGCGACGATCGTGCCGTGGCGGCTGCCGAAGCCGCGATCAACAACCCGCTGCTCGAGGACGTCAACCTCGCCGGCGCGTGCGGCATCCTCGTCAACGTCAGCGCAGGGCCGAACCTGACCATGCGCGAATTCGACGACATCGGCCAGGTGATCCACGAGTTCGCGAGCGAGGACGCCACGGTCGTCGTCGGCACGGCGCTCGATCCCGAGCTCCAGGACGAGGTGCGCGTGACGGTGGTCGCGACCGGCCTCAACCGCGCGGCCGCCCGCCAGCCGATCCGCGAGCGCGATCGCGAGCCGATGGCCGCGCCGCGGCCGCCGATGCGCGTGATCCGCAACGCGACGACCGGCAGCGTCGACTATGTCGACGTGCCCGAGCGCGCGCCGGCACGCGCTGCGGCAGCGGAACCGCGTGCGGCGGAAACACCGAGCGATTACCTCGACATCCCGGCGTTCCTGCGCCGGCAGGCCGACTGATCGCGACGGAGGCAAGGTAGGCCCATCCTGGCGGGCGCCGGCGCTGCGTTAGCGCGGCGACGTCACCCAAACCGCTCCGCGCACGACACCGTGTGCGGCCGGACCGCTCACCGCGTGGCGTCGCGGTGGGCGGCGCTTCCGCATCCCCGCCCGTTTTTGCGGGAATGCCATCGACGACGAGGCGCATTTGCGCCCCGCGGGACCGAAATGCCGAAACCGCTGCTCCAGCGCGAAGCGCGGAAGGCGGCGGCGTCATCTCCGATCCTGTCGCGCGGTCTTCCCGGCAGCGATCCGTTGCTCGAAATCGTCGCGAAACGCACTTGACAGAGGCCGTTTGGCACCTGTTTTTCCGCCTCATCGCGCGTGTACGATCCGCCAACGAGAAATCAAGTTTGCGTTAAGCGAAGCGACCGCGATCTGTTGTTTTTACACAACAAATGTGTCAATTAACACCATCGCTTAACTTTTCTCGATGGAATCGCTGTGTTAGCATCCCTCGCGTTTTGTCAGCTCCTGCCCCAGGGGTTACACCATAACAATGATCAGACAACGCACGCTCAAGAACGTCATTCGGGCGACGGGCGTGGGTCTCCATACGGGTGAAAAGGTCTACATGACCTTGCGGCCCGCGGCCGTGGACACGGGCATCGTGTTCCGCCGCGTCGACCTGCCGCGGCCGGTGGATATCCGTTCCTGTTGCGAGAACGTCGGCGACACGCGCCTTTCGACGACCCTGGTCAAGGGCGACGTGCGCATCGCGACGATCGAACACCTGCTCTCGGCGATGGCCGGGCTCGGCATCGACAACGCTTACGTGGACCTCTCCGCGCCGGAAGTGCCGATCATGGACGGCAGCGCGGGCCCGTTCGTGTTCCTGCTGCAGTCGGCCGGCATCGAAGAGCAGTCCAAGGCCAAGCGTTTTATCCGGATCAAGAAGTCGGTCACGGTACGCGACGGCGACAAATGGGCACGCTTCGAACCGTTCGACGGGTTCAAGGTGGGCTTCTCGATCGACTTCAACCACCCGATGTTCACCAAGCGCACGTCGACGTCCGAGATCGATTTCTCTACCACGTCGTTCGTTAAGGAAGTGAGTCGCGCGCGTACGTTCGGCTTCATGCGCGACATCGAGATGCTGCGTGAAAAAAACCTTGCGCTCGGCGGCTCGATGGACAACGCGATCGTGCTGGACGATTATCGGGTGTTGAACGAAGATGGTTTGCGCTACGAGGACGAGTTCGTAAAGCACAAGATCCTCGATGCGATCGGTGACTTGTATCTCCTTGGACACAGCCTCATCGGGGCGTTCTACGGATACAAGTCGGGTCACGAGTTGAACAACAAGTTGTTGCGGACACTGCTCGCCGAGGCGGGCGCGTGGGAAGAGGTCAGCTTCGAGGACGAAAACGAAGCACCCATCTCGTACGCGCACCCGGCACAGGCGGTGTAAAGGACGGCCCCCCACGCGGGAGCCAGCGGGGAAACAGGGCCGCCCCGGCCCTACGTGGAATCATCCACGGCGAAGGACGCCAGGTGGAGATAGAGGGCCCGGAGTTCCGGGTCCGAGAGGGACTTTGCTGCTTTTCGCAGATGCTCTGCGGAGGCGGCTGAAAGCGGCTTTTGCTGCGTGCTTTCCGCGGGACCGGAAGGCATGGGCGCCACTTTCACGGCGAAGCGTTCGACCACGTCGCCCAAAGCGACGCGGGCTTCGGTCACCAGGGCTGCCTGATGCAGCCTGAGGCGGCTGGCCCAGGCCGGACTCGACGCCAGAAAGACAACTCGTCCGCCGCGGACGTCAGCGAGCCTTGTCTCGCGGGCGACAGCGTCGGGCAAAAGGCGGCGTAGCCTTCGATCCAGAACGTCCAGCGCGCGAGCGTGTTCCGCTAGCGTGCCAAGGGCCAAGCACTCCGCGGCGGGTCTCGGACCTGCGGAACGGGTGTCGGAACGACGGCTGGGCATGACGAAACCTGGCTTGGCCCTAAATCATGAACATCATTATCGTTGGGAAAGCGCATGCGGTTCCAACTCGCATCGATCTCGACTCAACGCGCGGACGTCTCATCGCCGCGGGTATCCTCGGCGGAGCGGCGCTCGCTCTGCTGACCGCAGGCTTCGCCGCTGCGCTCTTCTTTACCGGTTCCACCGCGCGCGACCTGCACGAGATCGCCGATCTTCGCTCGAGCATCGCGCAGCAGCGCGAATCGCTGGCGGGGCTCGACAAGGACTCGCAGCGCAACCTCGACGCGCTCGCGCTCAAGCTCGGCCAGTTGCAGGCGCAGGCCACGCGACTCAACGCGCTCGGCGACCGCCTGACGCAGGTCGGCAAGCTCGACGACGGCGAATTCGATTTCAGCTCCGATCCCGCCCTCGGCGGTCCGGAGGAGCCGGCCGCCAGCAGCGCCGCGCCGCCTCCGATCAGCGCGGGCATCGACAACCTGCGCGCGGAGTTCGACCGCCAGGAAGCGCAGCTCGGCGTGCTCGAAAACCTCCTGCTCGACCGCAAGGTCGACAACGCGCTGCTGCCGAGCGGCATGCCGGTCGCCCAGGGTTATATCGCCTCCGGCTACGGCGACCGCTCCGACCCGATCAACGGCCACGAGGCGATGCATCTCGGCATCGACTTCGACGCGCCGATCGGCACGCCGGTGACGGCCGTCGCGGAAGGCGTCGTCAGCTTCGTCGGCGCGAAGCCGGGCTACGGCAACGTCGTCGAGATCGACCACGGCAACGGCTACATGACGCGCTACGCGCACAATTCCGCGCTGGTCGCCGAGGCCGGCTCGCGCGTGCACGCGGGCGAGGTCATCGCCAAGGTCGGCTCGACCGGCCGCGCGACCGGGCCGCACTGCCATTTCGAGGTCTGGCTGAACGGGCGGCCGGTCAATCCGATCGCCTACGTGAAGTCGAAGCGGGCGCCGAAGGCCTGACGCCTCGCGTCGTCCCCGCGAAAGCGGGGACCCGGCGCCTTTCGGCGCGTCCCAAGGCGCCAGGTTCCCGCCTTCGCGGGGACGGCTCTTGAAACCGCCTCCCGCGGCTCAAATTCGCTAAAGATCCCGGGCCGCCGTATCATTCGCGGTCCGCTGCCGCGCGGGGGTCCGTAGGCGCGCGGGGAACCGGCCGCGCACGGCTCGGGTCCCAAGGCGTGCGACGGGCGACCCGTCCCATTCCCAATTCGAAGACGACCGATGTTCAACCGTTTCCTGACGAGCATTTTCGGCAGCCGTAACGAGCGCGTGCTGCGCCAGCTCGGCAAGGTGGTGAGCCAGATCAATGCGCTGGAGCCGAAATTCCAGGCGCTCTCGGACGCCGAGCTCCGAGCCAAGACCGACGAGTTCCGCCAGCGTCTCAAAGACGGCGCCAAGCTCGACAGCCTGATCCCTGAAGCGTTCGCGACCGTGCGCGAAGCCTCGCAGCGCGTGCTTGGCCTGCGCCACTACGACGTGCAGCTGATCGGCGGCATGGTCTTGCACAACGGCAAGATCGCCGAGATGCGCACCGGCGAAGGCAAGACGCTGGTCGCGACGCTGCCGATCTATCTCAACGCGCTGGAAGGCAAGGGCGTGCACCTGGTCACGGTCAACGACTACCTCGCCAAGCGCGACGCCGCCTGGATGGGCAAGATCTACAACTTCCTCGGCATGAGCGTCGGTGTGGTGTATCCCGGCATGGACCACGGCGACAAGCGCGCCGCGTATGCCGCCGACATCACCTACGGCACCAACAACGAGTTCGGCTTCGATTACCTGCGCGACAACATGGCGCTCTCGAAGGAGCAGCGCTACCAGCGCGGCCTCAACTACGCGATCGTCGACGAGGTCGACTCGATCCTGATCGACGAGGCGCGCACGCCGCTGATCATCTCGGGCCCGTCCGACGAATCGCCGCAGCTTTACGTCAAGGTCAACCGCATCGTGCCGCGGCTGACCCGCCAGGAGAAGGAAACGCCGCCCGGCGAACCGCCGGCGCCGGGCGACTACTACGTCGACGAGAAGCAGAAGCAGGTGCACCTGTCCGAGGAGGGCATGGAGCACGCCGAGCAGCTCCTGCGCGAGGACGGCATCATCGGCGAGGACGAGGGCCTCTACGACTCGCAGCACATCGCGGTCGTGCATCACTTGAACGCGGCGCTGCGCGCGAACGCGATCTACCAGCGCGACGTCGACTACATCGTCCGCGACGGCGAAGTCATCATCGTCGACGAGTTCACCGGCCGCACGCTGGCGGGCCGGCGCTGGTCCGACGGCCTGCACCAGGCCGTCGAGGCGAAGGAAGGCGTGCCGATCCAGCGCGAGAACCAGACGCTCGCCTCGATCACGTTCCAGAACCTGTTCCGCATGTACAAGAAGCTCGCCGGCATGACCGGCACGGCGGACACCGAGGCGTACGAGTTCCAGCAGATCTACGGCCTCGAGGTCGTCGTGATCCCGACGCACCGGCCGATGGTGCGCAAGGACGAAGCCGACGTCGTCTTCCTGAAGCAGAAGCCGAAGTTCGAGGCGATCGTCGAGGACATCAAGGAATGCTACGACCGCGGCCAGCCGGTGCTGGTCGGCACGGCGTCGATCGAGATGTCCGAGCTTCTCTCTAACCTCCTCAAAAAGCACCGCGTGCCGCACGAAGTGCTGAACGCGAAGCAGCACGAGCGCGAGGCGCACATCGTCGCGCAGGCCGGACGCCCGAAGGCGATCACGATCGCGACGAACATGGCCGGACGCGGCACCGACATCGTGCTCGGCGGCAGCCTCGACGCGGAATTGCACGCGCTGCCCGAAGACACGTCCGACGGCGAGCGCGAGCGCATCAAGTCGGAATGGAAGCAGCGCCACGAGGAAGTCGTCGGTTACGGCGGCCTGCGCATCGTCGGCACCGAGCGCCACGAATCGCGGCGCATCGACAACCAGCTGCGCGGTCGCTCGGGCCGTCAGGGCGATCCGGGCTCGAGCCGCTTCTATCTCTCGCTCGAGGACAACCTGATCCGCATCTTCATGGGCGAGGGCGTCGCGCGCCTGATGCGCATGTTCGGCATGAAGGAGGACGATGCGATCCAGGATCGCATGGTCAGCCGCCAGATCGAGAAGGCGCAGCGCAAGGTCGAGGCGCACAACTTCGACATCAGAAAGCACCTGCTCGAGTTCGACGACACCGCGAACGACCAGCGCAAGGTCATCTACCAGCAGCGCAACGAGCTCCTCGACAGCGAGAGCGTCGCCGAGACGATCGTCGACGTGCGCCGCGACGTCGTCAGCGAGATGGTGCGCCGCTTCGTGCCGCCGGAATCGGTCGACGAGCAATGGGATCTCGCCGGACTCGAGCGCGAGCTCGAATCCGAGTTCGGCGTCAAGCTCGATCTCAAGTCCTGGATCGACGGCAAGGGCGAGGTCGACGCCGGGGACGTACGGGATTACGTGCAGGACAGCGTCGAGCGCCTGTTCCGCGAGAAGGAAGCGATGGTCGGTTCCGAGGTCATGCGCGCGCTCGAGAAGCACGTGATGCTGTCGGTGCTCGACAACGTCTGGAAGGAACACCTTTCGAGCATGGACTACCTGCGCCAGGGCATTTACCTGCGCGGTTATGCGCAGAAGCAGCCCAAACAGGAGTTCAAGCGCGAGGCGTTCGAGCTCTTCGAAGGGATGCTCGAGCGCATCAAGCACGAGATCATCCAGCTCCTCGCGCGCGTGCGCATCCGCAGCGAAGACGAAGTGCAGGCGATGGAGCAGCAGCAACAGCGCCAGGCGCAGGCGCGCCAGCTCCAGTTCCAGCACGCCGAAGCCGGCGGCCTTCCGGCCGGCGAACCCGAACCGCAGCCCGAGCCCGGATCGCCGATGGCCCAGATGCCGGTGCATCGCGAAGGGCCGAAGGTCGGCCGCAACGATCCGTGCCCGTGCGGCTCCGGCAAGAAATACAAGCATTGCCACGGGCAGCTCACCTGATTTGCTTTCCCGCGACGGCAGCCTTCGTCGGCTGCCGCGCGCGCGCGTGACGCCGCATGGCGAGCGCGCCGCCGATCCACGTCGTCGCCGGCATCCTGCGTGATCCCAACGGCCGCGTGCTCGTCGCGCAGCGGCCCGCGGGCAAGCATCTCGCGGGCTTCTGGGAATTTCCCGGCGGCAAGAGCGATCCCGGCGAATCGCCGCTCGACGCGCTGCGTCGCGAGCTCGCCGAGGAAATCGGCATCCGCGTCGAGGGGGCCGAGCCGCTGATCTCGGTGCCGTGGACGTATCCCGAGAAACGCATCGTGCTCGACGCCTGGATCGTCGAGCGCTACGGCGGCGAGGCGCGCGCGCGCGAGGGTCAGGCGCTCCGCTGGGTCGATCCCGGCGCGCTTTCGCAGCTTCCGATGCCGCCCGCCGACGTGCCGATCGTGACCGCGCTGACGCTGCCGTATCGCTACGCGATCACGCCTGTGCTCGATGTCGACGAATCGCGTGCGTTGTTGTCGGGCATCGAGCGCCTCTGCGCATCGGGCGTCCGGTTGATCCAGTTGCGCCAGCCGACCTGGCCCGGGCACGCGATCGAAGCGGTCGCCGTCGACGCTCACGCCATCTGCGCGCGGCACGGCGCCGAGTTGCTGCTCAATGCCGACTGGCGGCTCGCCGAGCGCGTCGGGCTCGACGGCGTGCATCTTCCGGCGCGCGTCGCGGCGGGTCTCGATGCGCGACCGGTATCGGAGGATGCCTGGCTCGCGGTGTCGTGCCACGATCGCGCCGAGCTTGCGCATGCCGAGCGCATCGGCGCCGATTTCGCGACGCTCGCGCCGATCGCGTCGACACCGGGCCATCCGGACGCCGAAACGCTCGGCTGGGCGCGCTTCGCCAGCCTCGTGCACGACGCCGCATTGCCGATCTATGCGCTCGGCGGCCTCGGCCTCGGCGAACTCCAGACGGCGCGGCGGCACGGCGCGCAAGGCATCGCGGCGATCCGCGCCTTCTGGCCCTAACGGGCGCGGAGCTCCGTTATCATCGGCGCCGGGGTGAGTGCACGATGAAGCTGGTCATCCAGATTCCCTGCTACAACGAGGCGGCGTCGCTGCCGGAGACCGTCGCGCATCTGCCGCGCGAGGTCGCCGGCTGCGATGCGGTCGAATGGCTCGTCATCGACGACGGCTCGACCGACGATACCGCCGTCGTCGCCGCGCGTCTCGGCGTCGACCGCGTCGTGCGCCATCCGGTCAACCGCGGCCTCGCCGCGGCGTTCATGACCGGCCTCGAAGCTGCGATCGCCGGCGGCGCCGACCTCATCGTCAACACCGACGCCGACAACCAGTACGACGCGCGCGACATCGAGACGCTGGTGCGCCCGATCATCGAGCGCCGCGCGGAAATGGTCATCGGCGCGCGGCCGATCAGCGACACCGAGCACTTCTCGTGGCTGAAGAAGCGCCTGCAGAAGCTCGGCAGCGCGGTCGTGCGCGCGGCGAGCAACACCGACGTCGCCGACGCGCCAAGCGGCTTCCGCGCATTCACGCGCGAGGCCGCGCAGCGTCTCAACGTGTTCAGCTCGTACACGTACACGCTCGAGACGATCATCCAGGCCGGCCACAGCAACATCCGCGTGCTGTCGGTGCCGATCCGCACGAATCCGGATCTTCGCCCGTCACGGCTCGTCAAGAGCATCGGCCGCTACGTCTGGCGCTCGTCGACGACGATCGTGCGCATCTTCGCGACCTACAAGCCGCTGACGTTCTTCTGGCTCATCGCGCTGTTCTTCCTGCTCGTCGGCGGCGTGTCGGGCGCGTGGTATCTCGCTTACAAGCTGGCGGGGCAGGGCGCGGGGCACGTGCAGTCGGCGGTGCTGGCCGCGGCGTCCGTGACGGTCGGGTTGATCCTCTTCATGCTCGGCTTTCTCGCCGATCTTTCCGCGGTCAACCGCCGCCTTCTCGAACGCATCGACTGGCGCCTCAAACAGCTCGAGAACGCGCAGCAGAAAGATGCGGCCGATTCGGTTCCGGAAATCAAGACCGCTTCGAAACAGGATCGAGCGGCCTAGGGTCTGGACGCCGCGAGTTGCAGATAGCGCTCGTGCAGTGCGGCGACTTGCGGCGCGAGCGCGTCCGGCGGTCCGCTGTTGTCGATGACGTCGTCCGCGATCGCGAGCCGCTGCTCGCGCGAAGCCTGCGCGTCGATCATCGCTTCGGCGAGCGACGGCGCCATCGCGTCGCGGGCGATCGCGCGAGCGAGCTGCAGCTCGCGCGGCAGATCGACGACGACGACGCGGTCGGCCCAGTCGTAGCCGCCGGTCTCGACATAGAGCGGCACGACGAGCAGCACGTAGGGGCCTTTCGCCGCGTCTGTGCGGACGAGCATCTCGGCGCGGACGCGCGGATGCAGGATCGCTTCGAGCTTGCGCCGTGCCTCGGCGTCGCCGAACACGAGCGCGCGCATCTCGGTGCGTTCGAGCGACCCCGACGCGTCGAGCATCTGCGTGCCGAACGCTGCGGCGATCTCGTTGAGCGCGGGCATGCCGGGCGCGACGAGATCGCGCGCGACGACGTCGGCGTCGACGACGGTCGCGCCGAGTTCGGCGAAGCGTTGTGCACATTCGCTCTTGCCGCTCGCGATGCCGCCGGTCAGCGCGACGGTGAAGGGATGCATGAGCTCAGCGGCCGAGCGTGAAGAACCCGGCGTAGACCGATCCCAGCTGGTCGCCGAGCACGAACCAGACCCAGCCCGCCGCCGCGATGAATGGACCGAACGGAATCGGCGTGCTGCGATCCTGACCGCGCAGCGCGAGCACGGTGCCGCCGACGATCGCGCCGATCAGCGAGGAGAGGAGCACGATCGGCAGGAGGCTCGTCGCGCCCATCCACGCGCCGAGCGCGGCGAGCAGCTTGAAGTCGCCGTAGCCCATGCCTTCCTTGCCGGTCGCGAGCTTGAACAGCCAGTACACGGACCAGAGGCTGAGATAGCCGGCAGCGGCGCCGATGATCGCGGCATCGGAAGACACGAACAGCGGCTTCAGCGAGAGCAGCAGGCCGAGCCAGAGCAGCGGCAGCGTGAGCTGGTCGGGAAGAAGCTGCGTGCGCGCATCGATGCCGGACGCCGCGATCAGCATCCACGTGAACACGAGGCCCGCCGCGAGCGGCCAGCCGAAGCCGAGCTTCCACGCGACCGCGGCCGAGGCGAGCGCGGTCAGGAGCTCGACGAGCGGATACTGGATCGAGATTTTCGCCTTGCAGTAGCGGCACTTTCCGCCGAGCGCGAGCCAGCTCACGACCGGAATGTTGTCCAGCGCGGAGAGCTTGTGCTTGCAGCGCGGGCAATGCGATCCGGTGACGACGAGATCGGGCGGCCGCGCTTCGCCCTCGTCCTGGTGACCGAGCAGCTCGCGCGCCTGCACGCGCCAGTCGTGCTCGAGCCGGCGCGGCAGGCGCAGGATGACGACGTTGAGGAAGCTGCCGACGAGAAGGCCGAGCAACCCGGTCAGCGCGGACAGCGGACCGGGTGCGGTGGCCCAGGAAAGATCGGACACGCGCCGCCGGTCAGCCGACGACCGCGGCGAGCTTGAAGATCGGCAGGTACATGCCGATCACCATGCCGCCGACGAGCACGCCGATGATGACCATGATGAACGGCTCGAGGAGGCTCGCCAGCGCGTCGACCGCGTTGTTGACCTCTTCCTCGTAGAACTCGGCGATCTTGAACAGCATCTTGTCGAGCGCGCCGGCTTCTTCGCCGATCGCGACCATCTGCACGACCATGTTCGGGAAGAGGTTGGTCTGGCGCATCGCCAACTGGAGCTGATGGCCGACCGCGACATCTTCGCGGACGCGCTTGACCGCATCGTTGTAGACGATGCTGCCGGTCGCACCGCCGACGGAATCGAGCGCCTCGACCAGCGGCACGCCGGCCGCGAACGTCACGCCGAGCGTGCGCGAGAATCGCGCGATCGCGGACTGGCGCAGGATGTTGCCGACGACGGGCAATTTCAGAAGCAGGCGCCCGACCATGTGCTGGACCCTTTCGGATCGCTTGTAGAGGATGATGAAACCTACGATCGAGCCGCCGACGATCAGCAGCATCAGCCACCAGTACGACACCATGAAGCGCGAGGCGGCGACGAGCGCCTGTGTGAACGCCGGGAGATCGGCGCCGAAGTTCTTGAACACGTTCTCGAACTGCGGCACGACGAACATCAGCAGGATCGCCGAGACGAGGATCGCGACCGCGATGACGATCGCGGGATAGAACATCGCCTTCTTGATCTTGCCCTTCAGGGATTCGATGTTTTCCTTGTAGGTCGCGATCGTGTCGAGCACGGTGTCGAGCACGCCCGCGGACTCGCCGGCCTTGACGAGGTTGCAGAACAGCTCGTCAAACTGGACCGGGTACTTCGCCAGCGACTCGTGCAGCGCCGAGCCGCCCTCGATGTTGGTCTTGATGTCCGTCAGCATGTCCTTCATGCGCGGATTGGTCTGGCCGCCGGCGACGATCTCGAAGCCCTGCACCATCGGCACGCCGGCCGCCATCATCGTCGCGAGCTGGCGGCTGAACACCGCGATGTCGCGGCCCTTGATCGACTTGCCGGCCTTGCCGAACAGCGGCTTCGCCTTGGCCTTGACCGTCTGCGGATTGATGCCCTGCTGGCGCAGCGCGGCCTTGACCAGGCTCGCGTTCTTGCTGACCTGCTCGCCCTTGATCTTGACGCCGCGCTTGTCGATGCCGACCCAGGTGAAGGTCTGCATCTGGCTGATCGCGGCGCGCGACTTGCCGACGCTCTGCTTGATGCCGGCTCGCGCGGTGACAGCAGCGGTGGTGGCCATAGATCGCTAGTCCTTGGTGACCCGGTTGATTTCGGCGAGGCTGACGAAGCCGTTCTTCGCTTTCATGAGCGCCGACGCGCGCAGATCGCGGATGCCTTCGTGCCGCGCCTTGTCCGCGATCTGAAGCGCGCTGCCGCCTTCAAGGATGATCTTGGCGATATCCTCGGTCAGCGGCATGACTTCGTAGATCCCTGTACGCCCCTTATACCCTTCGTTGCAGCCCGAACAGCCGACTGCGTCAAAAATCTGCATTCCGGCGTCGATTTCGGCCTGCGAGAAGCCTTCGCCGAGCAGCGCCGCGGGCGGGAGGTTGAGCGGCTTCTTGCAGTCGTGCAGGCGCCGCGCGAGACGCTGCGCGATCACGAGCGTCACCGACGAGGTGATGTTGTACGGCGCGATGCCCATGTTCATGAGGCGCGCGATCGTCTGCGAGGCGTCGTTCGTGTGCAGCGTCGAGAGCACCATGTGGCCGGTCTGCGCGGCCTTGATCGCGATCTCGGCCGTTTCGAGGTCGCGGATCTCGCCGACCATGATCACGTCCGGATCCTGGCGCAGGAACGAGCGCAGCGCCGCGGCGAACGTCATGCCGCGCTTGACGTTCATCTGCACCTGATTGATGCCCGGCACGCGGATTTCGACCGGATCCTCGACCGTCGAGATGTTGCGGCCTTCGGTGTTGAGGATGTTGAGCGCGGTGTAGAGCGAGACGGTCTTGCCCGAGCCGGTCGGACCGGTGACGAGGACCATGCCGTACGGCTTGTCGATCGCGTCGACGAAAAGCTTCTTCTGGTCTTCCTCGTAGCCGAGCTTGTCGATGCCGAGGCGCGCCGCGGAGCCGTCGAGGATACGCAGCACGATCTTCTCGCCGAACAGCGTCGGGCATGTCGAGACGCGGAAGTCGATGGACTTCGTCTTCGAGAGATTGAGCTTGATGCGGCCGTCCTGCGGCACGCGGCGCTCGGCGATGTCGAGGCCGGACATGACCTTGAGGCGCGAGGAAATGCGCGCGTTGAGCTTGATCGGCGGCGATGCCACCGCGCGCAGCATGCCGTCCATGCGGAAGCGCACGCGGAAATTCTGCTCGTAGGGCTCGAAGTGGATGTCCGAAGCGCCGCGCTTGATCGCGTCGACCAGTACCTTGTTGACGAATTTCACGACCGGCGCGTCGTCGTTGCCGGTCGCATCGACGCCGGTCGCATCGCCTTCGTCGTCGACTGCGCCGAGATCGAGATTCTCGAGTCCCTCGGCCTCGTCGAGGCCCTCGACGACGGTCGAGCTTGCGTTGAACGCCTGCTCGATCGCGCGATCGATCTGCTGCTCGTCGAGCAGGATCGGCTCGATGATGTGGTTCGACTGGAACTTGATCTCGTCGAGCGCGCGAAGGTTGGTCGGATCCGACACGCCGACGAACAGGCGATTGCCGCGCTTGAAGAGCGGCAGCGCCTTGTGCTTCGTGATCAGGTCCTCGCGGACGAGCCGCAGCGGAATCTGCGCGAGATCGAGCGCCTCGACGTCGAACAGCGGAATGCCGAACTCCGACGAGGACGCGAGCGCCACCTGCTGGCTCGCGACGAGACCGTTCTCGACCAGCCACGCGCCGAGCGGAATCTTCTGACGCATGGCGTCGTCGACGGCCTTGCGCGCTTCGCCTTCGCTGAGCGTGCCCTCGGCGACGAGGCGGCGCGCAATGCCGGTGATGCCGGCCAGCGGCGCTGGATTCATCTGCATCGCCATAGGAATACTACGTAACCCCCCGTAATCAGGATCGAATCTACCCTAAATGCATTGCCGAAAGAACAGGCGGCGGGCAGTATAGAGAGCCAGTACACAGTTCCTTCACGCCTTTTCAGGGGAGGCCATGCTCAGCATCATCCTGCCGGCCAAAAACGAGGCCCAAGCGCTGGCCGAACTCCTGCCCCGTTTGAGGCGCGCGCAACCCGAAGCCGAGATCATCGTCGTCGACGACGGGTCGACCGACAACACGGCAGCGCTCTGCACGGAGAATTCGGTGCAAGCCGTGCGCCAGCCGTACTCGATGGGCAACGGCGCCGCGATCAAGCGCGGCGCCCGCGCGGCGCACGGCGACACGCTCGTCTTCATGGACGCCGACGGCCAGCACGATCCCGCGCTGATCGAACGCCTGCTCGGCCGCCTCGGCGAAGGCTACGACATGGCGGTCGGCGCGCGCGACTGGTCGGGCCAGGCCGGCGTCGGCCGCGGCATCGCCAACACTTTTTACAATTGGCTCGCGAGCCGCATGACCAATTTCGAGGTGCGCGACCTCACCTCGGGGTTCCGCGCCGTGCGCGCCGACAAGTTCAAGGAATTCCTGCACCTCCTGCCGAACGGCTTCTCGTATCCGACGACGATCACGATGGCGTTCTTCCGCAGCGCCTACGGCGTCGCCTACGAACCGATCCCGGTCGCCAAGCGCGTCGGCAGGAGCCACATCCGGCCGCTGCGCGACGGGCTGCGCTTCCTCCTCATCATCTTCAAGATCGCGACGCTGTATTCGCCGCTGAAGCTGTTCGTGCCGGCGAGCCTGTTCTTCTTCTTCGCGGGCCTCGGCCACTACGTCTACACGTACGTGACGCAGCATCGCTTCACGAACATGAGCGTGCTGCTGTTCAGCGCGGCGGTGATCATCTTCCTGATCGGCCTCATTTCCGAGCAGATCACGGCGTTGACGTTCCGGGTGCGGGACTAGGCGTGGGCGGTCAGGCTTCCTTTGCGCGCCGGCTGATGCGCCCGTTGCGCAGCACGCCGCTGCATCCGCAATGGCTCGTGCTACGTGTCGATGCGGAACAGAAGGCATGGGTCGCGCGTATGGCGCGCGGCATCGTGCTCGACGTCGGCAGTGCCGACGGCCATGTCCGCGAATGGCTGCCCAATTGCGACTACATTGCGCTCGACTATCCAACCACCGTGCACGAGATGTACGGCACGCGGCCCGACGTTTTCGCTGACGGGGCTGCACTGCCATTCGTCGACGGAAGCATCGACACGGTGCTGCTGCTCGAGGTTCTTGAGCATGTCGGGGATGCGCGCTCGGTGCTCGCCAGTATCGCGCGCGTGCTGAAGCCCGGCGG
>Ga0081540_1002462_pt1 | contig 15083 bp, 12 predicted proteins | sample TabmetS2T1R1_FD_71024 | JGI IMG/M metagenome (GOLD analysis project Ga0081540, IMG submission 71024) | Tabebuia heterophylla rhizosphere microbial communities from the University of Puerto Rico - S2T1R1 | ecosystem: Host-associated > Plants > Roots > Rhizosphere ... | reverse complement strand
CAGCTCCTGCCCGCCCAGCGACAGGAGCTCGCCCTTAAGGTCCTCGCCGGGACTCATCCCGTCGCGGAGTTAGCTCGGCAACATCAGGTCAGCCGCAAGTTCCTCTACCAACAGGCCGACACCGCCCAGCATGCCCTGAGCGATGCGTTCGAGCCCGAACCGTCAGACCGAGAGGTCCTCTTCTACCTCCCGGTGACCAAAGCGTGGTTGTGGCAACTGATCCTGGCTCTGGTCTTGATCTGCCACAGCCCCTACCGGGCCGTCGTCGAGGTGCTCCGCGATCTCCTCGACTGGAAGGTCTCCCTCGGGACGGTGCACAACATCGTCCACAGCGCCGTCGAACCGGCGCGGGCCATCAGCCGGACCTACCACTTGGCCGGCGTTCGCATCGGGGCCCACGACGAGATCTTTCAGGCCGGCCACCCCGTGCTCGTCGGCGTCGACACGGTCTACGCCGTCGACAGCGCCAACGGCGGGGGGGACGCGGGCGGCGCCTACGACCCGCTGTGGTGCCTGGCGATGCTCCTCCTCGCCACGGCGGCGTGGCTGCCCGCGCGCCGCGCGCCCGTCATGGCCACGACGCGGCGCGGCCTGATCTTCCCCTCGGCCTTCGCGGCGGTCGCGGTCGCCGTCCTCGTCTACGGCCAGACGGTCCGCCTCAACCCGGTCGCCGTGACGCTGGCCGTGCTGGCGCTGCTCACCGTCATGGTGCGGATGGCGCTGCTGCTGCGCGAGACGGCGACCCTCGCGGTGTCGCGCAAGCTGTCGCTCACCGACGACCTCACGGGGCTGGCCAACCGCCGCGCCTTCACCGCCGAGGTCGAGGGCGCGGTCGCGGACGAGCGGCCGTGCGCGCTGCTGATGATCGACCTCGATCAGTTCAAGGAGCTCAACGACACGCTCGGCCATCACGTCGGCGACGAGCTGCTGCGCGGCGTCGGCCCGCGCCTGCGCGAGGCGCTCGGCCAGGGCGATGTGGTCGCACGCCTGGGCGGCGACGAGTTCGGCGTGCTGCTGCGCGGCGCCGACGCCGACGAGGCGGCGACCATCGCGCGCCAGCTGGGCGCCGCGCTGGCGCGCCCGTTCGCGCTCGCCGGGATCGTCGTGCACGTCGGGGCGAGCGTCGGCATCGCGCTGTTCCCGGAGCACGCCGACGAGGCCTCCGAGCTCCTGCGCCACGCGGACGTCGCGATGTACGAGGCCAAGCGCGGGCGCACCGGGCACGAGGTCTACAAGCCCAAGGAGGACAACCACAGCCGCGACCGGCTCGCCCTCGCCGGCGAGGTCCGGCGCGCGCTGGCCCAGGACGAGCTGGCCCTGCACTACCAGCCCGTCGCCGACCTCGACACCGGCGAGCTCGTCGGCGTCGAGGCGCTCGTTCGCTGGCGCCACCCCGAGCGCGGCCTGCTCGCCCCGGGAGCCTTCCTGCCCGCCATCGAGCACACCGAGGTCATGCGCGAGGTCAGCCATCGCGTCCTGGCGATGGCGATCAACCAGGCCGGCGCGTGGTTCCGCACCGACCGCGCCTGGCGGGTCGCGGTCAACCTGTCGGCCACCGACCTGCTCGACCGCGCGCTCGTCGACGACGTCTCGGCCCTGCTGCGCCGCTACGGCACGCCGGCCGGCCGCATGACGCTCGAGGTCACCGAGAGCATCCTCATGACCGACCCGGCGCGCGCCATGGAGGTCCTCGCCGAGCTGCGCAGCCTCGGCGTGCACCTGGCGCTCGACGACTTCGGCACCGGCTGGTCGTCGCTGACCCACCTGCAGCGGATGCCCGTCGACGAGATCAAGATCGACCGCTCCTTCGTCGCGGCCATGGCCACCGACGCCGGTTCAGCCGCGATCGTCTCCTCGACCGTGGACCTCGCCCATGCGCTGGGGCTGCGCGTCGTCGCCGAGGGCATCGAGGACGAGGCCACGTGGACGCGCCTGCGCACCGTCGGCTGCGATGCGGCGCAGGGCTACTACCTGTCCAAGCCGCTGGCTCCCGGCGAGCTCGAGCACACCGTCGAGGACATCGCCCGGCGCTCGCACGCCGCTTCGGGCGAGCGCGTCTCCACCGCCTAGCGGACGTCGCCCGCCGTTCGTCGCGGCATCCTCGCCGCTCGGCATCGAACGTGTGTCCAGGTGCGTTTGGACGTGCCGTACCATCCCGGCAGGAAATCGAGTCCGCTCAGGGCAAACCCGTCGCGAGGCGGGGACGCAAAGCCAGAGGTCTCACGTAGACGGCTCGGCTGCCGGCTCTCCCAGGATGGGGCACGTGCCATGGACGGCGCGTGACCTGGCAACAAGGAGGCCAACCCGCATGCACGCACGAACGGACTACGCCCACGCTGAGGCCGTCCGACGCATCCTGCGTGCCCACGCGGACCTTCTGACCGAGCCTCGGGGTGGGGGCCTCCCCCGCCGCGGCTGCCCGCTGTGGGGGCGCGGGCCGGCCGCGGTCACAGGGATGGAGGACAGCCTGCGGATCCCGCGTCCGCAGCATGGGGGGCGCTGAAGGGAGTCCGGCCCTTCAGCCAACGATCACGGCGGGCCGGGGACGTGCGCCCGGCCCGCCGTCGTTAAGGAGCGAATCGGTCCGGCGCGAAGGGCGACGGGTCGACCACGGGCGCCTGGCCCGTGTAGAGCTGGGCGACGAGCCGGCCGGTGACCGGGCCGAGCGCGACGCCGGCTCCCTCGTGGCCGGTCGCCAGCCACAGGCCGTCGGTCGCGCCGGAAGGGCCGATGGCCGGGAGGTGATCGGGCAGCCACGGGCGCAGGCCGGCCCACGCGGCGTCGACGGGAAGCCCGCGCAGGCCCGGGACGAGCCGTGCCGCGCGATCGAGCATCGCCGCGCTCACCGCCGCGTCGACCGAGACGTCGAAGCCGCGGCGCTCACGGCTGGAGCCGACGAGCACGTCGCCCTCCCACGTCGTCTCGGTCACCGTCGTCACCTGCAGCCCCACCTCGGCACTGGCCACGGACGCCAGGTAGGCGGCCTCCACGACCTTGTGGCGGATGAAATCGGGCCGGGGCGCGCGCAGCCGCACGAGCTGGCCCTTGCGCGGCTCGAGCGGGAGCGCCGCTCCCGCCGCCTCGGCCAGCGCGCGGCTCCACGGGCCGGCGGCCACGACCACCGCGCCGCAGGCGAGTGCGCCCTCGCTCGTGCGCAGGCCGGTCACTCGCCCGCCTTCGACCTCGATCGCCTCGACGGCGACACCGGTGTGCACGCGCGCGACCTGACCGGCCAGCGCCCGCGCGACCGCGCGCGGGTCGCACTGCAGGTCGCGCGGGAAGAACGACGCGCCCTGCACCTCGCCGGCCAGCTCGGGCTCCATCTCGCGCAACTCGGCCGTCTTGACCAGCCGCCCCTCGACGCCGGCGGCCGCCAGGCGCTCCAAGCGCGCCGGCTCGGCCGCCCAGGCGCCGGCCTCGCGATGCACGATGAGCGCGCCCTTGCGCCGGATCCGCGCCCGCTGCCCCAAGCGCTCGTCGAGCTCGTCGTACACGCCCAGGCCCGCGACGGTCAGGCCGAGCTCCGGGCCGACGTCCTTGTCGGAGCACAGCACGTTGCCCTCTCCCAGACCGGTCGTGCCGCTGGACACCTCGCCGCGGTCGAGCAGGGCGACGTCGGCCCCGCGCGCCTGCAGCTCGACCGCCGTCGCCGCGCCGACGATCCCGGCGCCGACGACCGCGACCTCGCACGACCTCACAGGTCGAAGCCGGCGGGGAAGGGGTCGCGCTCGTCGAGGAAGTACTGGCCCATCGCGGTGATCCACGCGCGGCCCGTGATCTCGGGCACCACCGCAGGCACGCCGCCGACCTCGGCATCTTCGACCAGCCGGCCGGTGAAGCGGGTGCCGATGATCGACTCGTTGACGAAGACCTCGCCGATCGCCAGCTCGCCGCGCGCGTGCAGGGCGGCCATCCGCGCGCTCGTGCCCGTGCCGCAGGGGGAGCGATCCAGCCACCCCGGATGGATCGAGGTCGCGTTGCGCGCGTGCGCGCCGTCGCGCCCGGGAGCGTGGAAGACGACGTGGTGGCAGCCCCGGATGGCCTGGTCGACCGGGTGCACGGGCTCGGGCACCGCCTCGCGCACGCGCGCGCCCGCGGCGATCAGCTCCTGCGCGCGCGCAGGGTCGATCTCGAGGCCGACCGAAGCGGCGTCGACGAGGGCGTAGAAGTTGCCCCCGAAGGCCATGTCGTAGCGGACCTCGCCGAGGCCGTCGACCTCGGCGACCTGATCGCGCGCGTGCAGGAACGCCGGGACGTTGCGGATCGTCACCGCCTGCGCCTGGCCGCCGGCCACGGCCACGCGCGCCTCGACGAGCCCGGCCGGAGTGTCCAGGCGCACGACCGTCTCGGGCTCGGTCACCGCGACCATCCCGGTCTCGACGAGCACGGTGGCCACGCCGATCGTGCCGTGCCCGCACATCGGCAGGCAGCCGGAGACCTCGATGAAGAGCACGCCCCAGTCGGCGTCAGGCCGCGTCGGCGGCTGCAGGATCGCCCCGGACATCGCCGAGTGCCCGCGCGGCTCGCGCATGAGCAGCATCCGCAGGTCGTCGCGCTCGGCCTCGAAGCGCAGCTTGCGCTCGAGCATCGTGGCCCCCGGCAACTGCTCGACGCCGCCGGTGACGACCCGCGTTGGCATCCCCTCGGTGTGCGAGTCGACGGCGGCGATGTAGCGCTTCACGCAGCGACCCCGGGCCGCAACGCAGCGAGCGCCTCGGCCAGCTCGTCGCGCTCGCTGTCGAGCAGCGGCAGGCGCGGCGGGCGGGTCGGCCCGCCGGCGAGGCCGACCTCGTCCATCGCCGTCTTGAAGAACTGCACGAGCTTGGGGCGCATGTCGAAGCGGGCCAGCGGCAGCAGCCGCGCGTAGAGCTCGCGCGCGGGCTCCAGGTCGCCGGCGCGGCAATGCTCGTAGAGCGCCACGCACTCGGCCGGGGCCACGTCGGCGACGCCCGACACCCAGCCGGTCGCTCCGGCGCTGAAGCCCTCCAGCGCCCAGTCGTCGCCCCCGACGAGGATCTCGAGGTCGGTCGTGTTCAGCAGGGCGGGGATCCGCCGCACGTCGCCCGAGCACTCCTTGACCGCCACGACGTTCGCCACGCTCGCGCCGATGCGCGCGATGAGCTCGGGCGGCATGTCGACGCCCGATGCCTCGGGGTTGTTGTACGCCATCAGCGGCAGCCCACCGGCGTCGGCGATCGCGTCGTAGAACGCGATGACCTCGTCGTCGTCGCCGCGGTAGCCCAGCGGCGGCAGGCACATGAGGGCGTCGACGCCCTCGGCCACCGCATCGGCGGCGTAGCCGATCGCCTGCGCCGGGGTCCCGGCCGACACGCCGGCGACCACGGGCACGCGGCCGTCGGCGGCGGCCACGATCGCGGCGATGACCGCGCGGCGCTCGTCGGTGCTGAGGCTGGCGGCCTCGCCCATCGTGCCGGTGCCGACGATGCCGTGGACGCCGGCATCGACCAGGGCGCGCACGTTGGCCTGCAGGGCGGCCGAATCGACGCCACCCGAGGCGTCGAACGGACTCGTGACGGCGGGAAGGATGCCTGGGAAGCGCATGCCCTACCGTAGCGCGATGGCCACCACCTTCCATGCCGTCGACCCACGGACCGGCGAGCAGGGCGCCGCCTTCGAGGAGGCCACGCCGGCCGACGTGCACGCCGCGGTCGCCGCCGCCGACGCCGCGTTTCGCTCCGGCGCGCTGCGCGATCCCGTCGCGCGGGCCGCGCTCCTGCGCGGCGCCGCCACCCGGCTGCGCGCGGCCGGCGACGACATCGTCGAGGTCGCCGAGGCCGAGACCGGCCTGCCCGAGGCGCGGCTGCGCGGCGAGCTCGAGCGCACCGCGGGCCAGCTCGAGGCGTTCGCAGCGGTGGTCGACGCCGGCGACTACGTCGAGGCGATCATCGACCGCCCGGACCCCGACGCCAAGCCGATCCCGCGGCCCGACGTGCGCCGCATGCTCGTGCCGATCGGCCCGGTGGCGGTGTTCGGGGCCAGCAACTTCCCCCTGGCCTTCTCGACCGCCGGCGGCGACACCGCCAGCGCGCTCGCCGCCGGCTGCCCGGTCATCGTCAAGGGCCACCCGTCGCACCCCGGGACGGCCGCGGTCGTCGCCCGCGAGCTGAGCGCCGCGGTCGCCGAGGCCGGCCTCCCCGAGGCGACGTTCACGCTGCTGCAGTCGAGCGGGGTCGAGGTCGGCGAGGCGCTCGTCGACGAGCCGGCGATCGCCGCCGTCGGCTTCACCGGCTCGTTCAACGGCGGCAAGGCCCTGTACGACCGCGCCGGGGCGCGCGAGCGGCCGATCCCGGTCTATGCCGAGATGGGCAGCGTCAACCCGATCGTCCTCACCGAGGCCGCGCTGCGCGAGCGCTCCGGCGCGATCGCCGAGGGGCTCACGGCGTCGGTCGCGTCGTTCGGCGGGCAGCTGTGCACGAAGCCCGGCGTCGTCTTCGTGCCGCAGGGCGAAGCGGGCGACGCGTTCGCGGCCGACCTCGGCGAGCGGCTGGCCGCCTCCGACGCACAGGTGCTGCTCAACGAGCGCCTGCGCGACGCGCTGTCGCGCAGCGTGGCGGCGCTCGGCGAGCTGGCCGATCCGGTCGCCGCTCCTGCGGCGCCGGCCGAGCCCGGCTTCCGCTTCCGCCCCGGCGCATATCGTGCGGCCGCGCGCGACCTCGCCGAGCAACCCGGGCTGCTCGACGAGCGCTTCGGCCCGGTCGTGCTCCTGCTCACCTACGGCACGCGCGAGGAGCTGCTGACGGCGCTCGAGCGCGTCGAGGGCCAGCTCACCGGCACCGTCCACGCTCAGCAGGACGACGCCGAGCTCGTGCGCGCGCTCGTCGACGTGCTCGAGGAGCGCGCGGGCAGGGTGATCTTCGACGGCTTCCCGACGGGCGTCGCCGTGACCTACGGGATGCACCACGGCGGGCCGTTCCCGGCCACGACCGCGCCGGGCCACACGTCGGTCGGCATGACGGCCATCCGGCGCTTTGTGCGCCCGGTCGCCTTCCAGAACGCGCCCGCGCACGTGCTCGCGCCCGAGCTCGCGGACGACAACCCGCTCGGCATCTGGCGGCGCGTCGACGGCGAGCTCACCCAGGCCGCGCTCTGAGCAGATGACCTGGCTTCGGCGTCATGTGAAGGCCGCGGGCGGCGTCCTCGTGCGCGACGGGAACATCGCCCTCGTGCACCGGCCCAAGTACGACGACTGGTCGCTGCCCAAGGGCAAGCTCGACGAGGGCGAGAGCTGGGAGGACGCCGCGCTGCGCGAGGTGTGGGAGGAGACCGGCATCCGCGCGGCCCTGCGCGAGGAGCTCTCGTCGGTCGAGTACACCGATCCGAAGGGGCGGCCGAAGACCGTTCGCTACTGGCGGATGGAGCCGCTGGAGGGCGAGTTCGCGCCCAACAGCGAGGTGGACGAGATGCGCTGGCTGCCGACCGACGAGGCCGTCAGATGTCTGACGTACGACCACGACCGCGAGCTCGTCCTCATGGCGGCGCGCCTGGATGCCGAAGAACGGTAGGTGCAGCACCGCCACGAAAGGATCTACGTGGAAACCGCCCGGCACAGGATCACGGGCATCCTCACCCTGCCCGCCGACGGCTACCGCAGCCGCCTCTCGGACTTCCTCAACGCCTCCGAGCGCGACTTCATCTCGCTGACCGACTGCGTCGTCGAGCTGATCGGCAACCACGGCTCGGGCACCGAGCACGGCTACCTCGCCGTCTCCCGCGGCCACATCGTCCTCGCCATCCCGCTCGGCGAGGCCGACGAGCCGCCCTCCTCCGCCGCCGCCTAGGGCGCACCCGGCTGCGCGCCCGCGCGTTCGCGCGCGGCACACTGATGGCCGGGTGACCCGCGACTTCGTCCTCCACGATGCGGTCCTGCTGGCCGCGCAGGCGCTGCTCGTCGCCATCGTCGGCGCCGGCGTGCCGGGCTGGGTGCGGCGCTTCGCCACCGCGCGATGGGCGCTCGTGCTGCCGCTGTCGATCGCGCTGGTGGTCGGCGGGATCGCGCTCCTGCCCGACGTCGCCGACGTGCTCACCTGGGTCGCGCTCCTGCTCATCCCGCCGGGCGCGGCCCTCGCGCTCGGGTGGGCGATGCGCGGCGCGCGCTGGCCGTTGGCGGTGCTCGCGGTGCCGCTGCTCGTTGTGGCATGGACCTCGCAGAACACCCCTGGCGGTGAGTTGTGCGCGCTGGCCCTGACCGCGCTGAGCTGTGTGACCCTCGGCCGCCTGCTCGGCGGGATCGCGCCGCCGCTGTGGCTGAAGATCGGGATCGTCGCGATGGCGATCATCGACGCGATCCTCGTGTTCTCCAACGGCCTGGAGCAGCCCAACGCCGTGCTCAACGCGGCCGTCCCGGCGCCGGGGCTCCCGCAGCTTCAGTACGAGAGCTTCGGCCCTGCCAACCTCGGCTACGGCGACCTCTTCGTCGCCGGCGTCTTCGGCGGCGTGCTCGCCGTCGAGGGCGCCCGCGCGTGGCGGTGGGCGCTCGTGACGTTCGCGTTCGCCGAGGCGTTCACCCTGCTCTTCTACGTCACCGACACGTTGCCGGCGACGGTGCCCGTTGCCGTCGCGGTGCTCGTCCGCGAGGCGCTACGGGCGCAGCCGAACGCGTTCCGGCGTCAGATCGCTCACGGAGCGGGCCCCTAGCAGCGCCATCGTGCGGACGATGTCGGCGCGGAGGATCTCGGCCGCGCGCCGGACCCCGCGCTCGCCGCCGGCCATCAGGCCGTAGCAGTAGCTGCGCGCGACGAGGCAGCCGCGGGCGCCCATCGCGACGGCGGCGACGACATCGGCGCCGTTCGTGATGCCGGAGTCGAGGAGCACCTCGGCGCGATCCCCCACCGCCTCGACGACCGATGGCAGCGCCTCGAGTGGCGTCGGGCCGAGGTCGAGCTGGCGGCTGCCGTGGCTGGAGACGACCACGCCGTCGGCGCCGAGGTCGACCGCGCGCCGCGCGTCGTCGGCGGTGAGGATCCCCTTGACGACGAGCGGGCCGTCCCACAGCTCGCGCAGCCAGGTGACGTCGGCGGGGGTGAGAGCGGCGTCGAAGAGGCGGTCGGCGACGCGCGCGACGGTGCGCAGGTCCTCCTCGATCATCGCGAAGCGCAGCGGGTCGGTGGTGAGGACGTTGATCCACCACTGCGGATGCCGGGCGATCCCGGCCAGCGTCCGGGCCGTGAGCTCGGGCGGGAAGATCAGGCCGTTGTGGACGTCGCGCAGGCGCGCGCCGGCGACCGGCACGTCGACGGTGAACAGCAGCGCGTGGTAGCCGGCGGCCTTCGCGCGCTCGACGAGCGCGGCGGTCTTGCCGCGGTCGCGCCAGACGTAGAGCTGGAACCACTTCGTCGCCTCCGGCTCCTCTTCGGCGAAGCGCTCGATCGTGGTGGTGCCGACGGTCGAGAGGCTGGCGGGGATCCCGTTGCGGTGCGCGACGCGCAGGACCGCCCGCTCGCCCTCGTGGGGGAAGAGGCGGGTGAAGCCGGTGGGCGCGAAGGCGAGCGGGAGCTGCGAGGGCCGGCCGAGCAGCGTCGTCGACGTGTCGACGTTCGAGACGTCGCGCAGCGCGGTCGGCACGAGCTCCACGCGCGAGAAGGCCTCGCGCGCGCGGCGCAGGCCGATCTCGCGCTCGGCGGCGCCGTCGGCGTAGTCGAAGACCGCGCGCGGCGTGCGCCGGCGGGCGATGTCGCGCAGGTCCCAGATCGTGGCCGCGCGCGCGAGGCGACGATCGGTCGAATCGAGCTCGAAGCCCCGCAGCGCCAGCAGCCCCCGCAGCTCCGACCAGCGCGGCAGCCGGCGCCTGGTCGCCGGCGCGCGCTCATCGCGCAAGCCAGGCACGGATCTGCTGGTAGACGGCGGGGTGATTGAGGAGGCCGAAGTGCGTCAGCCCGGCGAGACGGCAGCCGTCGTCTGCGCCGAAGGGGATCCGGCGGGTCCGACCCCGGCCGGACGCGCTCGAGGCGCGGACGATGAGGTCGCCGACGAGGAATCCCACCGGGTCGGGCCCGACGGTCGCGGCGACGAAGCAGAAGCGCGCGCCGGGCAGGAAGGGCACGTCGCGGCAGCGGTCGGCGAGGAGCTCGTCGGGATCGCAGTCGCACCATTCCTCCTCGATGCAGGCCCCGAACCGAAGGTCCTTGATCCCTGCGCTGCGGCCGTTCAGGACGCGGGCGAACGGTCGCGTCTCGGGCGCGCGATCCAACGCCCAGCCCAGGAGGTTGACGCCCTTCTCCAGCGGCGCGCCGAGGTGAGGGGAGCCGAGGCAGACGACGTTGGTCAACGCGTTCGTCCACGCATGCTCTCCTCCGCGGCCGTAGTGGCACGCGCTGCGGGCCACGAGCCCGCCCATCGAGTGGCCGATGAGGGCGATCTCCTCGACCGATCGCAAGCGGTCCAGCAGCAGCGAGAGCGCGCGGCCGTTGTCCGAGATGTGGCGGCCGGTGTTGTATCGCAGCTCGATCGCCGTGTAGCCGAGCTCGCGCTGCAGCTGCTCGCCGTAGCCCGGGCGCTCGGGCGTCGCGCCCAGCCGCCACGCCGCGTCGGTCTCGCCCAGGCCGTGGATGAAGATGGCCACGCGCCCGGTGATGTCGCCCAGCGAGGCGAGGGCGAGCTCGGCGCCGTGCCGGCGTAGGGTCATCTCGAGCGCCAGCGGGCTCCCGCGCTCGGCGAGGCCATCGCCGGCGCAGGCGTTCACCGCGGCGAGCGCCAGCGCTCCCCGGCTGGAATCGGCGATCGACAGCGCATCGGCGCGCGCTCTCGCCGCCAGCACGCTGCCCGCGCCACGCGGCACTGCGCCGAGCGTGGCGCGCACCCCGGCGTACACCGCCCCCGAGACACGGTCGTGCACCACGCGCGCCCGTCCGGCACCGGGCCCCGCCGCCGCAAAGGCCCTGCGGGCGATGGCGGCATGGACGTCGCGCACGAGCAACGTCGCGCCGGAGAGCGCGTCCCCTGTCAGCTCTCCGACCGCCTTTGCCTCGGCGCCGCGCATCCGGGGACCGTAACGAACTCATAAAGCACCACCGGTCTCTTGACAAGAGACCGATGGTCTGATGTACTTGGAACACAACAGACCACCAGTCTCTAATCTCGAGGAGCCTTCGCACATGCCCACCACCCCCGAAACCCAGAGCCGACTTCGCTGGTTCGTCCTGGCGCTGATCGGCGTGGCCCAGCTCATGGTCGTGCTCGACGCGACGATCGTGAACATCGCGCTCCCCTCCGCCCAGGCCGATCTCGGCTTCTCCGACGGCGCGCGCCAGTGGATCATCACCGCGTACGCGCTGTCCTTCGGCAGCCTCCTGCTCCTGGGTGGGCGACTCGGCGACCTCCTCGGACGCAAGCGCGTCTTCGTCATCGGACTCACCGGCTTCGCGGCGGCATCTGCCATCGGCGGCTTCGCCCCGAGCTTCGGCGTGCTCGTGATCGCGCGCGCTCTTCAGGGCGTGTTCGCCGCGCTGCTCGCTCCCGCCGCGCTGAGCATCCTGACGACGACCTTCACCATCCCCGAGGAGCGCAACCGCGCGTTCGGCGTCTTCGGCACGATCGCCGCCTCCGGCGCCGCGGTCGGCCTCATCCTCGGCGGGGCCCTGACCCAGTACCTCGACTGGCGCTGGTCGATGTTCATCAACGTGCTGCTGGCCGTGCCGGCCGCAGCCGCGGCCCTGCGCCTCCTGGCGCGCGACGTGCCCGTGTCCTCCCGCGCGCGCATCGACGTGGCCGGGACCGTGACCGCTTCCGCCGGCCTCTTCGCCCTCGTGTTCGGCTTCTCCAACGCCGAGTCGCACGGGTGGGGCGCGCCGCTGACGATCGCCGCTATCGCCGCCGGGGTCGCCCTCCTCGGCGCCTTCGTCGCCGTCGAGCGCCGTGTCGCCAACCCGCTGCTGCCACTGCGCGTCGTCGCCGACCGCAACCGCAGCGCGGGGTACCTCGCGGTCGCCGCCGTCGGCGCGGGCCTGTTCGGCGTCTTCCTGTTCCTCACCTACTACATGCAGCAGACCCTTGGCTTCTCGCCGCTGACCACCGGGCTGGCCTTCATGCCGATGATGGCCGTGATCATCCCGGTCGGAGGGATCGCGCAGACCCGCCTCATGCCACGCTTCGGCGCCCGCCCGCTCGTGACGATCGGGATGCTGCTGAGCGCCGCCGCGATGGTCATGTTCACCGGCGTGGGCGTGCACTCGGGCTACGTCGCCGACATCCTCCCCGGCCTGCTCGTCATGGGCCTCGGCCTCGGCCTGGTCTTCGCGCCGGCGATGAGCACTGCCACGCTGGGCGTCGACCGCAGCGACGCGGGCGTGGCCTCGGCCCTGGTCAACACCGGCCAGCAGATCGGCGGCTCGATCGGGACCGCGCTGCTGAGCACGCTGGCCGCCAGCGCGGCGAGCAGCTTCGCGTCCGGCCGGCGTCCGTCCGCCGACCTCGCGCAGCTGGCCGCGGTCCACGGCTACACGACGGCGTTCCTCTGGTCGGCCGCGATCTTCGCGATCGGCGGGCTCATCTCGTGGGCGATGCTCTCGAGCGGCGCGCCGGAGGTCGACGAGGAGGCCGCCGCGGAGCCGGTCTTCGCCCACTGATCGATCAAGAGACCATCGGTACCTAAAGTAGGATGCACGACATGGCCACCACGTTCCAGCGGGCCCGCAGCGACGAGCAGCGGGCCATCCGCCGCCAGACGATCCTCGACACCGCCGCGTCGATGCTCGAAGAGCGCTCGGTGTCGGAGCTGTCGCTCAACGAGCTCAGCCGGTGCGTGGGCCTGGCCAAGTCCAACGTCCTGCGCTACTTCGACTCCCGCGAGGCGGTGCTCCTCGAGCTCCTCAACTCGCTGACGCGCGAGTGGCTGGAGCACCTCTCCGAGGAGCTCCCCTCGGCGGTGAGCGCACGGGCCGGCTACGAGCGGCGCGCCGGGCAGTTGGCCGGCGTGATCGCACGTTCGCTCGCCGAGCGCCCGGTGCTGTGCGACCTGCTCAGCTTCCAGGCCGCGGTCCTCGAGCACAACGTCTCCGCCGACGCGATCGCCAACTTCAAGCGCCGCGGCATCGCGAGCGCCACGACGCTCGTCGGCCTGATCCGGGGGGCGCTGCCCGAGCTGTCGGACGACCAGGCGTGGCGCCTGGTGGTCGGCGCCTTCGTGCTGACGTCCTCGCTGTGGGCGCATGCGAATCCCCCGCAGGAGATCCTCGACGTGTACGAGCAGAGCCCCGAGCTGAGCTCGCTGCGCCTCGAGTTCGCGCCCGCGCTCGAGGACTACCTCGTCACCTTGGCGGTCGGGCTCCACGCGCGAACCGCCTGACGGCGGCAGGGGACAGCTAGGCTCGAGCGGCACGCGAGTGGCGCTCGGGACCGTCGGCAAGTAGCGTCGAGCGCGATGGGCGGCAGCGAGGCATACCGCGGTGTCCTCGCCATCCGTGACGCCCGTGCGTTGATCGCCGCGAGCGCGGCGTCGCAGATCGGCGACTGGCTCTACAACGCGGCGCTCCTCGGCTACGTCTACGCCGCGACGGGATCCGCCACGTGGGTTGGCGCGGCGACGATCTGCCGGCTGCTCCCGTACGTCCTCCTCGGGCCGGTCGGCGGCGCGATCGCCGATCGCTTCCCGCGGCGCAGCGTGCTGGTCGCCGGCGATGTCCTGCGGCTGACGCTGATGCTCGCCCTCGTCGCCACCGTCGTGGCCGACGGCGCGGTGGAGATCGTGATCGCCCTCACCGTGCTCGCCTCCGCAGCAGGAAGCGCAGAGCGCCCCGCGGCGCTTGCGCTGATGCCGCGCCTGGTCGGCGAGTCGCGCCTCGGCGCGGCCAACGCGCTCCTGCACACGGTTCAGGAACTGGGCGTCGTCGTCGGTCCGGCGATCGGGGCCATCCTGCTCGCCGCCGGGCCCGACTGGCTGGCCTTCGCCGCCAACGCGGCGACGTTCGCAGCGTCCGCCGCGCTGGTCTCGACGATCCGCGATCGCTCGCGGCCTGCGCGCGTCCGCGGAAGCGCGGCGGCGCAGGTGGCCTACGGGCTGCGCACGGCTCGGACGACCGCCTTCGTGGTGCCGCTCTTCCTCGTCGCGGCCACCGTCGAGTTCACCTACGGAGCGCAGACGGTGCAGCTGGTCGTCTACGCCGAGCGTTCACTCGGCCTCGGCGACGGCGGGTACGGCGTGTTCCTCACCGCGTTGGGCGTCGGCGGGCTGCTGAGCACGCTGGTCAACGCGCGCCTGGCGGCCGCTCGGCGCGTCTCGTTCGTGCTCGTCGCGACGGCGGTGGCGGCCTGCGCGACGCAGCTCGTCCTGGCGACGAGCTCGGTGCTCGTCATCGCGCTCGCGGCCGTCGCGATCGGCGGCGCGGCGCTCGTGTCCTGCGAGGTGGTCGCGGAGACCGCGCTCGCGCGCACGGTGCCTGCGGAGGCGCTCGGACGCGTCGTCGGCGTGTTCGAGGCGGCGTCGGTCGGCTCGATGATCGCCGGCGCGGTCCTCGCGCCGATCGCGATCACGGCGACGTCGCTGAAGACGAGCCTGCTCATCCTCGGCGGGGCGTCGATCGCGGTGGCGCTGTTGGGCCGGATCGGGCTGCGCGGGCTCGATGCGGCGACCGCGCGCCGCTCCGGCGAGCTCGCGTCGCGCGTGCGCCTGATCGAGGGGCTGCCGATCGCCGAGGCGCTCCCGCCGACGATCGTCGAGCGCCTCGCGTCGGCGTCGCAGCTGTGCCCCCTGCCCGCGGACGTGGACGTGCTCGTGCAGGGAGCTCCCGCGCACGCCCTGTTCGCGATCGTCGATGGCACAGCCGTCGTGCAGCGCAACGGCCTGCGCGTGGACCGCATGGGTCCGGGCGAGGTGTTCGGCGAGCGCGGGCTGCTGGACAACGCGCCGCGCAACGCGACGGTGACGACGGATTCAGAAGCGACGCTGCTGCGCATCGACGGCGAGGCGCTGATCGAAGCGCTCCAGGCCGTACCGGCGATGCGGCCGTCGCTCGACATCGGCGGGGGCGGGGGGGGCGACCCCGAGAGGGGCCCCGGCGCGCGCCCCCCCGGGCCCCCCCCCAGGGCGGCCGGGCCCCCGGGCGCGGCCCGGGGGGGCGTGGGCGCGGGGC
>Ga0081540_1002461_pt1 | contig 15087 bp, 15 predicted proteins | sample TabmetS2T1R1_FD_71024 | JGI IMG/M metagenome (GOLD analysis project Ga0081540, IMG submission 71024) | Tabebuia heterophylla rhizosphere microbial communities from the University of Puerto Rico - S2T1R1 | ecosystem: Host-associated > Plants > Roots > Rhizosphere ... | reverse complement strand
AGGGGTAACGGGAAATGGGGGGAGCCGCGAAGGTAGAAGCGTTGAGTTCGTGATCGGCATGCAAGATGAGCGCTACATCAAATGCGCGAGTCGCTGTCTCTGACGGCTTTTCGCCGGTAAGCATCCAGAGAAAGTTGCCAGCATGTGAGAGCGATTTGTCGGGTTCGATGACAGATTTGCCTTTGCGGACGCGATCGCAGGCGGCGACGATCATCGCGATCTGAGCAGTCAGGTCGAAGCTCTTGCGGACGTTCGATTCGTGATCGACAGCCTTTTCGTCCTTGTCGTAGAAACTCAAAGCGGAGACTGCTGTCCGCAGAACTTCCATCGGTGTGGCAGATTTCGGGAATTCCCGAAGGAGTTTGACGATATCGGGGGGAAGATTGCGGGAATCGGAGAGTCTTTTCTTGAAAACCTCGAGCTCGCTCGCGGTGGGAAGCTTGCCATGCCAGAGGAGATATGTTGTTTCCTCGAATGTGGATGTTTCAGCCAGCTCGTGAATGTCGATACCGCGATATGCGAGCACGCCGGCATCTCCGTCAATCCAGCAAATGCCAGAGTTGGCTGCGACAATCCCTTCAAGACCTTTTGAAGCTACTGCGGTCGACATACTCCCCAATCCCTCCAGTTGATTTTGCCTGTTACAGGCAGACCTAATTTGGATGCCGCCAAAGGTGATCGAAGTGTTGATCCGTCACCCGAGAGGCGCTGCTGAACGCTCAAGGCGTGAAACAGGCTAACTACTGTTTATAGCAGCGTGGCGATTACGTTGTCACTTACGGTTCTTTTTACACCACTGCCTTAAGAGACGGCCGCTTCGGTGAATCGGTCGCAGCGGAAAGCTGTGAGGTTTATGCTCGGTGGCTCGCCGAGAAGCAACTCGGAAATGACACGTGCAGTGCCTGGGGCGAGCAGGATGCCATTGCGGAAATGTCCTGAAGCAATCCAGCAATTTTCTTTGCTCATCGACCCGATGACTGGCAAACCGTCTTCGGATCCCGGGCGCAACCCGGCCCATGTTTCCACGACTTCTGCTTCGCGAATCGGTGGCCAGAGTGCAGCGGCTTCATCAAGCAGCGCTTGGATTGTTGCTTCCTGAACGGACTTGTCGAAACCAGCGCGTTCTATCGAAGCTCCTATGGTCACGCGGCCATCGCCGCGCGGAACCAAATAAAGCTCTGGTGTGCGGATGACCCATTCCAAGCTGCTGTGCGCAGGCAGCTTCACGGTTACCATCTGACCTTTACGGGGTTCGATCGATCGTAGTTGCGAAATTGATCCAGCCCATGCCCCGCAACAGTTGATGAAATGGCCTGCGAACCAACTAGTTTGCGGAGTGACTACTTCAACGCCGGATGATTGGATTCGGACTTCGGTGACAGGAGATTGTCGGACCAGAGGGATTCCGGCAATCGCCACCGCTTTGGGCAAAGCATTGCACAGATCGCGCGGATCAAGGCTGTGTTCATCGAGCCAACGGAAGCTATGATTGCCTGCATTTAGATCCGGGGCCAGCGATGCGATTTCCGATGGAGACAATATTTTGTCGACTGATTTATTTCGTCCCGAGCCCTGCAACGTTCCGCGGGTGCGCAAAGGAATCTGCAACCCGGTAAGGTACTCAAGCGTATTCAGATAGTCAGGGTAAAGCGAAATGCTGAGTTTTGAGAGCGGTTGCAGTTCGGCAGGATTTTCCGGATCGTGCGCGGCGAGCATGCCAGCGGCGGCCCAGGAGGCTTCCATCATAGGTTGGCCGCGTTCAAGTACAGTCACGCGTAGGCCTCGACCAGCTAGTTCGAGCGCGATAGATAGACCGATGATTCCGCCGCCCGCAATGCAGACATCTGTTGAGCTCACACATCTATTGTATGCAGCCTGATAGACAAAAAAGTGTTTGTCACCGTCCATGAAGTTGAGTAGTCTCAGCGCACGGCGGTATGCAGGAGGGGAAAGGTAAGATGAGCGACGGTACGGAAACCGGTGTGGAGCAACGAAGTTTTTCGGGGGCATTTCTCGGCTTGCTGGCGGCAGCCCTGCTGTTGGCACTAGGTGGGTTGATCTGGAGTTATATCCTCAGCGGTCGCCTGACCAAAGCAGAGACGCAATTGCTCCAGGCGCAAGAGCAAAATGACAAGCTGGCCCAGGATCTGGAGAAAACAAACGCGCGGTTGAAGGTCGCAACGGAAACGCTCGGGCAGTCTGTTGGGTTGACGCAAAGGCAACTTGAGGCGCGGGCGAATGAACTGATGCGGCGACAGGAGGCCGATGCGAAGCGGCTTGAGACTGAGCAAGCGAAAGCGCAGCAACAAATTGGGGCTGTCTCCAGTGACGTTTCGAGTGTTAAGACCGATGTTGGGGGAGTGAAAACTGATGTTGCTCAGACCAAGACCGATTTGCAGAACGCAGTGGCGCAATTGCAGAGCATGAAGGGCGATCTTGGCGTCCAGAGTGGTCTCATTGCGACCAATCATGACGAATTAGAGATTCTTAAGCACAAGGGCGATCGTAATTACTTCGAGTTCACGTTGCACAAGAACAAGCGCCAGCCGGTGTCAACCGTGGGACTGGAGCTAAAAAAGGCAGATATGAAGCACAGCAGATACACGCTTGAGGTTTACGCCGACGATAAGAAAATCGAGAAGAAGGACCGCGGGCTGAACGAGCCGGTCCAGTTCTATACGGGCAAAGACAACTACCTGTATGAACTGGTCGTGAATAACATCAGTAAAGATCAGATTCAGGGCTACGTTTCCACGCCCAAGGCTGCGCCAGCCCCGGTGAAGCCCGGCGAGTAGGTTGCTCAATTCCGTTCGCGGCGCTGAAATCCAGTCAGCGCCGTTTTTTATTTACTCGAGGGCGGCCAGGGAAGAACCAGATTCTTCTGATGCATAAAGGAAACGACAGCTTCAAATTTGTGCCGCGCATCCCATTGGTCTTTTGTCATAGGGTAATGAAAGATGACGAGTCCCTGCGCGCTTTGACCAGGTTGTAATGTGATGTCCCGCAACAGTGGCTCCTGCTTTAGCGCAGCCATTTGCGGATACGCGATGAAGACACTCTGAAAGTCATTTTTGTTAGCTGCAAGGCTGCGTTCCTCATCGCCATTGACGGTTGTCAGGTTGCTCCACATGTCATGCAGAAAAAGGGGAATATTGGTTTGGTTGCGAACTTGCACCTGGGCCACGATGAGGAGTTGGTCGTAAGTATCCATTCCCCCCTGGATGCCCTGTGCGCCGGTACCCACCCGCATTTCCGTATGAATAGGTGTTACATCAAGCTTGACTATCTGCCCCACAGCCACAGGCGGTTTCTCATCGACGTAGACATAAGCGCCGATCACCAGCACGACAACGGCGGTCGCAACCAGCACAATCAGCAGGGCGCGTTTTCCCGAATTCATTTCTTCAGCCATTAAAGCCGCATTCTACCTTACGGAGATGGCCCGATAGTGATAAATACGCTACAGGAGCGGTGGGCGCAATATGTCTCGACATGGTGCTGCTGAGAAGGCATACTGGCTTCCCAGATCAAGGTTTAGGACAGAGACGAGTGGAACAGATCCTTGGAGTCGCGATCGGTATTGTTCTCATATGTTTGCTGCTCAGCATCATCGCTTCTCATGTGCGTGAGGTCATGGCGGCCTTTACGGCCCGACGCGCGGTTGTGTTGGAAGGGGCGATTCGCAAAATGGTAGGAGATCCCACTATCTTCGAAAAGTTTGCAAGCCATCCGCTGATCGAAACGATCTCGTTTGAACCGGCAAAATTTTTCGGCATAACCCTTTCACGAGTGAGTAAGCCACGACCGACTTATATTGCCTCTCCGCTCTTTAGTCGGGTCCTACTAGTGTCATTGGCCGAAATTCATAATCTGTCATCGATTGATGTGCCAGCAATTGTGGCGAGTCTGCCTGCTGATTCGGCGCTCAGGCAGAAACTGAGCGCGATCATTCTGGGAATTGAGCATGATGCAGCAGCGTGCCGGTCAGCGGTCGAACAATGGTATGACGGCACTATGGATCGAGTGAATGGCTTATACAAACGTCATACACAGATCTGGCTTCTGCTGCTCGGCATGATCCTGGCTGTGGCATTCAACGCGAATCTTTTCACGATTACTCAACGGCTGTGGACATCAAAGGATGCCCGGGATGCTGTGACGGCAACTGCCCAGATGTATGGGTGCAAAGGTGACGAACAGCCCTGTGCGTTGCCTAGCTATGAGACGGCGCGCAACGACATTCAGCGTAGTCTTGGTGAAGAGTTGCCCCTGGGTTATGACTGGAAATACGTGAAAGCCTATTGGAGAGCTGCCGCCAATCCAGAACATCAGCGAGCGGTGGCAGTGGTCGGCCATTGGGGATTTAATCTCCTGGGCTGGATGCTTACAGCAATCGCTGTCTCGCTAGGCGCGCCATTCTGGTTCGATATGCTGAACAAGTTAATTAATCTGAGACTGGCCGGACAGAAGCCTGAGAAGGCTCAGCCAATGCAAGCGACAAGTGTGTCAGCTGTGGTCGCGACCCCTGCAGCTGCAATTGTTGTACAAACGCCTGATCAAACGCCTCCTGCTAACTAGGCGCGCGGACGCAAGGCCGCGAGAAATTCCCTCGCAGGAAGGGTGTTCACCACATCCGGTTTTGTGAGCCATGCGCGGCGTAGCTGCCGAACGCCATAAATCATCTTCTCCATGTGGCTGATGTGATGCGAGTCAGTGTTGATAGAGATTTTGCACCCCATCTCTTTAGCGAGGCGAAGATCGCGGTCGCAGAGATCCAGACGATCCGGATAAGCGTTGTGCTCGACTGCAACTCCCAATTCCGAAGCGCGGCGCAGAATCTGAGGCAGATCGAGGTTGTATCCTTCACGCCGCAGCAGCAGGCGTCCAGTGGGATGTCCGAGGATGCGCGTGTTGGGGTTTTCAAGAGCGCGGAGGATGCGATCGGTCATCTGCTCCTCAGGTTGGTTGAAGAGCGAATGAACGCTGGCGATCACGACATCAATTTGTGCCAAAGTTTCGTCGGATAGGTCTAGCTGTCCGTCGCTGAGAATATCAACCTCGATGCCACTGAAGATGCGGATGCGGCCTTCCATGGCATCATTGACTTCGCGAATGCGCCTGATGTGTTCGATAGCGCGTTCGTCATCCAGACCAAAGGTCATGGCGAGGTTCTTTGAGTGATCCGTGATGGCCATGTATTCATAGCCACGCGCCACTGCCGCCTCGGCCATCTCGCGGATCGTGTTCTTACCATCAGTGGCGTCGGTGTGCATGTGAACGTCGCCGCGAATGTCCCGCAACTCGATGAGTCCGGGCAAGCGGTGCTGTTCGGCAGCCTCAATTTCGCCGTTGTTTTCGCGCAGCTCCGGCGGAATCCAATCGAGACCGAGAGCAGCATAAATTTCTTCTTCCGTCGCACCAGCAACAAATGCACCATCTTCCACCCGCGCGAGAGCGTACTCGCTGAGCGTATAGCCACGCTTGAGGGCGCGCTGGCGAATCGTGACATTATGCATTTTCGATCCGGAGAAGTATTGCAATGCTGCGCCATACGAACCCTCAGGCAGCAGGCGGACATCTACCTGTAATCCGTTGCGAAGACGAAAGCTGACTTTGTTTTGACCTTTGGCGATCAGATCTGCAATCGGCGGATACGCGGCCGTGTATTCAACGGCGCTTTGCACCTTGTCTTCCGCGCATGCCGGGCCGGTGGCAAGAATATCCAGATCGCCCACCGTTTCGCGTCCGCGCCGCAACGAACCTGCAGGCGTTATGGTTTCTATGCCGTCGAACTTTCTTAGGTATTCAATGAGCCTTTCGGCAGCGGCCTCGGCTTCATCGATAAGGAAGCGTCCGGTGCTCTTCTTGTGCTCCTCAATTCCTTTTTTCAGTTTTTCAATCTGCTTCGCACCCATGCGCGGCAGCGATTCCAACTTGCCTTCCGCAATAGCGGCTTCCAAATCAGAGATGGAGGCTATTTGCAGGGCCTCCCAAAATAGCGATACCGACTTGGGACCCATGCCTGGAAGCTTGAGCAGATCGAGCATGGAGGGTTTGTACTTTGTCAGCAATTCCTCGCGCAAAGGGAGCGTGCCTGCTTTTTCAATCTCCTGAATATTAGAGGCCATACCTTTGCCGATGCCCGGAATTTCAAGCAGTCTCTTGGTATCCCCAGCGATTTCACTGAGTTGTACCGTGCTCTGTTCAACGGCTTCGGCCGCGCGGCGGTAGGAACGAATACGAAAGGGATCGCCAGCGCTGATTTCCAACAAATCGGCGGTTTCGGCGAGGAGTTGCGCGATTGAACGATTGTCCATCGAGAGAAAATTATCTCTCAGCGCGCGAAAAATCTAAAACCCAGCCACTTTCAAGTAGCTGGGTCACCTTCACAGCAGGCACACGTCAAGCGATGCCTGTGAGCAGGCTATTTCAAGAATTCAGGATGAAGCGGAAATTGATCTTGCCGTTGCTTCCGTCAGGCAACTTCACGTGCTCGAGTGACTTGATCAGCTTGGGGGCCCTTTTGACCCTGGACGATATCGAATTCCACATCGTCACCTTCTTTCAGACTTTTATAGCCATCGAGCTGGATCGCGCTGTAGTGTACGAACACATCCGGCCCATCATCGCGGCCAATAAACCCATAGCCTTTTGCGTTGTTGAACCACTTCACTTTGCCTTTGTAAGTTGCCACGAGCCTTAGACCTTCCTTAAGCAGATTGCGGTTGGAAAAAAACCAACCTGCTTGCAGATAGAGACGCAATTCGGGCCGCTTTGGTTTTCCTTCGCAGGCAGAACAATATGACTCTACAGAAAATCAGTCACTTAGCGTTTCCTGTGAGTCGTGCGATTGCGCGCATAGAGTTGGACAGATACGAGCGTCTTACCATCGAGAATTTTTCCTTCATCAATCTTGCGCAACACTTCGGAGAGTGGAACGAGCAGAACTTCAAGCTGTTCGTCTTCTTCGGGCTCGGCGTCTCCCGCGATGAGTCCTTCTGCAAGAAAAACCTGCATCCACTCCCCAAGAAATCCTGGACTGGCGAAATAACGTACGAGCTTGGTCCATTTTTTTGCGCGATAACCCGTCTCTTCCTTCAATTCGCGTTTGGCAGCCGCGAGGCGTTCCTCGCCTTCGTCCATTTTTCCGGCTGGAACCTCCCACAGATACTGCCCCGCAGCATGGCGGTATTGGCGTTCCATGACAATGAGCGGATCCTTCTTACTGGAATCATCAACAGCAAGAATCACCACCGACCCGTTGTGGCGGATAATGTCTCGATTCGCGACCTGGTTGCTGGGTTCTCGGACCTCTTCGCGAAAGACACGGAAGAGTGGTCCTTCGAAAGCTATCTTTGATGAAAGCACTTCAACGTTTGCTTTCTTGTATGTGAGGACGGGTTTTCTGGCTTTCCTTTGCGACGGCATTCGACCTCTTCTCCGGATTTGCTTCTTTTTACCGTATCATCCGAAGAACCATGAAGACCGATGTGGCTGTGATTGGCCCTGGGAACTGGGGCAATTCTCTGTTGGCTGCCTTGCGCCGAGCCGGAATCCCAGTACGTGAGGTTGTTGCGACGAAGAGACGCCGAGGAGTTACCGTGCTAAAAGATGCGAATCTTGACGCGCAGATACTCTGGCTAGGTGTGCCAGATAGCGCAATTGCAACTGTCACGGCGCAAATTGTGGCTCGGAGGCGCGCGCAGGGAAAAACGCTTCGCGGACAGTTAATCGTGCATTCAAGTGGCGCGTTGACGGTTGAAGGACTATGGGGTGCCCATCAAGCTGGAGCGGCGCTGGCCTCGGTTCATCCAGTCATGACCTTCCCAACCCGCAGAGTGGTTGATCTGCACGGCGTGTTGTTTGGGGTGGAAGGCGAACCGGGGATTCGCCGCCGGCTGAACCTTCTCGTCCGCAAGATTGGCGGACGGCCTTTTGCCCTCGAATCAAAGAGAAAAGCTTTGTATCACGCGGCAGGAACCCTCGCCTCGCCTCTACTCGTCAGCGAGCTTTCGTCCGCGATCGCAACGGCTCGGCTGGCCGGACTCTCCTCCCACGAGGCTCGCCGATGGGTCGGCGTACTAGCGCAAGCCACTATTCGCAACTTCTTTGAGCGTGGGAAGGCTCAGAGTTTCAGTGGTCCGTTTGCACGGGGCGACACGGCCACAATTAGATTGCATCTTCATGCACTCGCCAAGCATCCGACTCTCGCAGAGATTTACCGTTCACTTGGACACTACGCGGTCGATGAATTTCCGGTTAGGAAACGCTCGCAGCTCCGGACGCTTTTAAAAGCGTAGTGATAAGAATTCAAGTGCCGTGAGACACTGAACAGGATCATCGGGACAAGATTTTTAAGAGGGATCTGCTCTAACTTGGAGAACGACACTTGAACACAGAGTGTTTTCCAGTCACCGTATTGCCACACCTCTCGCGATTGTTTGTGGATTATGCGCAGAGTCGCTCTTCGCTTCCTTACTACCCCATTACCCCGTATTCGCAGGAATGGGCTGGGCAGACTTCTTCCATTGATCCGGCGGTACGAACAGAGATTGCTGACCTTTTAACAGAACAGAACCGCGCTATTGGAGCGGGAGAGAAGGTCTTTGCGAATATCGACCGCCTGAGGGACGGCGCAGGCGCCGTCGTGACTGGCCAGCAGGTTACGCTCTTTGGTGGGCCACTCTTTACCCTCTTCAAAACAGCCACCATCATCCGCAAAGCGAAGGACGCGACGGCGGCAGGCTATCCGCACGTGCCGATCTTCTGGCTGGCTACGGAGGATCATGATCTTGAAGAAGCTGATCACGTGGCATTTCCCTCGCGGCGCGAGTTGCACACGCTAAAGCTGGCGGTCGAAGGCAATGCTCATCATGCTTCCGTCGGAGGATTGAAGCTTGGTCAAGGCATACAGGCTCTTCTTGAACAGGCGATGGGGCTATTGGAGCCGGGTATATTTTTTGACCTGCTGGAAGAGTGTTACAGGCCAGACGCGACATTTGCTCAAGCATTTGCTCGAGTGATTTCTTGTGCATTCTCTGCCCATGGGTTGATTGTCATTGACGCGTCGGGCCGTAACTTTCATGCTCTCGGTGCTCCTGTGCTGAAGCAGGCAATCATGCGGGCTGAAGAACTGCATGAGGCATTGATTCAGCGAGACAAAGAACTTTCGGATGCGGGTTATCATTCGCAGGTCCTGGTTGGTCCACAAAGTAGTCTTCTATTTCTGAGTGACTCTGAGACACGCGCACGCCTACCGCTAAGGCGCAAAGGCAATCAAGAATGGACAGCTGGAAAACGGACGTACAGCACGAATGATCTGCTTGCAATTCTTGAAGCTGAACCTGAACGGTTGAGCCCAAATGCATTGCTGCGCGCCGTTTTCCAGGACTTTATTCTGCCGACCGCAGCTTATGTAGGTGGACCTGCTGAGATCGCCTACTTTGCCCAGTCACAGGTGATTTACGAGAGGATCCTTGGCCGAGTCACCCCGATTCTGCCTCGACTGAGTGCCACTCTGATTGAGCCGCCGATTGCCGCGGTGTTGGCGCAGCACGAGCTTGCCCTCTCTGATCTTGTCTCTTCAAATCCGGAAGAAGTGGCACACAGACTTGGCGCACGCTCAATACCAATTGAGGGCAAGAAAAAGCTCGCATTGGCGGGAAATGCGCTCGATGACGAGCTGAAAACACTTACGCAGTGGATGCACACAATCGATCCCGGCCTTGGGCGGTCAGCAAATGTTGCGGCCTCGAAAATGCGATATCAGATGAATCGGCTTCGTCGGCTAGCGGCAAATTTCGAGCTGCAAAAGGAAGGCAGTCTCCGACGTCACGTGGATGCCTTGTACCTAAGCCTGTATCCAAATCAACATCCGCAGGAGCGCGCAGTTGGTGCCGCATTTTTTCTGTCGCGATACGGCGAAAGCCTGATCGACATGCTCGTTGAAAATTCGGCGCAGGAGTGTCCGGGGCATAAGGCGCTTTACCTTTAAGTCGAAGACGTTGCTATCGCAATGGGATGGTTCGGCTGGTAGAGGCCGATTTTGCCGCCGCCGGGTAACGACAGAGTCGTAATCGATCCCCACCGAGCCTGCTGTATTTCAGAACAAGAGAAATTGCGTTCGCGCAATCCAGCCATCTCCGCTTGCAGGTCGTCACACATGAAGTAGATTTCTTGTAAGTCATTCTGATCGCCTGGATGAATTGCCGCTTCAGCGGGAGGTAAGGCAAAGATCAGCCAGTTGTGGCCGGCGTCGACGTGGGGAAATCCAAGGATGTCGCGGAAAAATGCACGGTCGGCCTCTGCATCTTTGCTGTAGATAACGACGTGGGCTCCAAAAATCATGGGTCATCCTTTCGCGAGCTAAATTATCCACGTTTGACCTGTCTGTTCAGCGCCTTTTCGCCAGACTTTGAGCTTTGACTCACCCGAAGCATGACTAGCGTAAGCTGCTCCTCTGGCCTACAATCACATCTTAACTATGTCGTCGAAAGAACAATCTCCGTTTGAAGTAACGTGCCCGGATTGCGGCGCGATGCTCAAGATCGATCCGACAACGCATGCTGTGATCGCGCATACGCCTGCTCCCCGCAAGCGTACCTTTGAAGATTTCGAAACAGCGGCGCGTGCCATGCGGGAGCAAGACGAGCGCAAGGAAAGCCTCTTCCGCCAGGCTGTAGATGCGGAAAAGAACAAGAACGACGTCCTTGAGAAAAAGTTTGCCGAAGCGCTGCGCAAAGCCAAAGAGACTCCGGACACAGGCAAGCCGCTGCGCGATTTTGATTTGGATTGAATTGCATCGAACATATAAGTTCGCATGAAGATCGCGCGTATTAACTTGGTTGCGAAAAAAAACGGATGTTCGCATTTCAAATGATTTGAGGGAGTAACGATGGGTCTGACAAAGGTTTCGCACGAGATTCAAGATAAACTTTCCGATCGTAGGTCAGAGTTCTCCTGGCAGCGGGCGGTTGCAGCTGGATCACTGGTGGCGGGCGCGTGTCTTTTTCTATCTGGTCACCGCAAGGTTGCGTTAAGTGTCGTTGCGGCAGGTGCGACTGTAGGCCTGCTTGAACATCCTGAAGCGGCTCGCGAACTGTGGGATAGTCTGCCTGGCTATCTGCGCAAAGGGCAGGACATGCTTGTGCGTGTGGAAGACTTTGTTACCGAGGTTGCCAAACAGGGCAGCAAGATACGCAGTTCAATTGGCTAACCATACCGAGTCTTTTACCAGCCACATCCCCAATATGTTCCGGGCAATCGATTGTCTAGCCCGCCGTTCTTGCGGTGAAAGTTCCTTTCTTTACAAACTTTTTGCAACTTTCTAAGTGGCAATTTTTCTGCGGTTTATCTCAAATTTGCAGTTTACAGGCCGCAAATCGTTGCGACCGATGCCCACCCTCGTGAGTCCATTCAAATAGGAACTGCCTTGCGATAGAAAGGTCGAACCAAGACTGCGAGGGAACACTCGCCCGGTTGCAGGTAGGACTGATTTCTTTTTTCAGGGAGTTTCGAATGAAAGGAACTATGAAGTATCTGGGAATTGTCTCAACTGCGTTGGCACTGACACTTTTTGCCGCTGCCGAAGATACACCACGAAATACTAATGCCGGTACAGATCAGCCCGTTATAGCAACAGCCGCGTTGCAGAGGAATCTCGACGCGAAGAAGGCGAAACAAGGAGATCCAGTAACCGTAAAACTTACTGAATCAGTTCAACTTGCCGGAACCAAGTTACCGCGCAATACCCAGCTGATCGGGCACATCGACACGGTGCAGCCCTCAGAAAATAAGGGGACTTCGAAAGTTGTGCTGACTTTTGATCAGGCACAGTTGCCGGACGGCAAACAGATTGCCATTAAGTCCACTATCGTGGGCGTCTACCCTGAGGGAACCCAATTAGTGTCTCCAAATCCGTTGCCACTGGATGTACTGCAGGAACCTTCGAGCCCACATGGATACAGCCTGACAAGCAATGTAGCTGATGCGAATTCAGGGACATTGACTGCGAACGGCAAGGATGTCCGTGTAGAGAACGGAAGCGAACTGCAGTTTGAAGTGACTCCTGCCGGGTCATTTGTTGGTTCCAGAGGAAAGTAACCAAGTTACAGAAAAACCTGATATGAAGCCCGCAGCCGCTTGCCTGCGGGCATTTTCTTCATATTTTTGAATTGTCGCGAGCGAATCTAGTTCGTGCGCTCTACTAAGTATCGTGCGACCGACTTGATTCCATCCGCGGCTGAGCCGTATGGAGCGATTTCAACGAACGCCTCGTTGATCAGCTTTTCGGCAAAGTCGCGCGAAGGCTTGATGCCGAAGACAGCAGGCCAAGTTGCTTTGTCGCTTGCTACGTCCTTGCCAGCAGTCTTTCCGAGATGTGAGGAGTCCTGGGTAACGTCGAGCACGTCATCAACGATCTGAAATGCGAGTCCTGCTTTTCGTCCAAATGCTGTTAGACGCTGAACATCCTCTGGTGTCGCGCCACTGTAAATGCCTCCAGTGACAACACTGACACGGATTAGCGCACCAGTTTTTGCACGGTGAATTGCCTCTACGGAGGCAGCCGTTGGTTTCATCCCCTCGGCCTCAAGATCAAGTACCTGTCCGCCGATCATGCCTTCGATTGTCCCTGTTGCCTGAGCGATGAGGCGGATAATTTCTACATCGGCCGGAGCTGGGCAGCGTAGATTAGCGAGCACTTCGTAAGCTCGTGTCTGCAACGCATCGCCAGTGAGAATGGCAATGGCTTCTCCGAACACGACATGGCATGTTGGTTTGCCACGCCGGAGATCATCATTGTCGAGCGCGGGCAGATCATCATGGATAAGCGAATAGGTGTGCAGCATCTCAATTGCTGCGCCGAGTTCTTCGACACCTTCAGGCAGGCTTCCATCGCCGCGAATCATTCGCGCTGCCTCCATTACAAGCACAGGACGCAACCGTTTGCCACCTGCGAAGGTGCTATGGCGCATCGCTTTGTGAATAGAAGCGGGAGCTTGCGTTTCCGGCGGAATCAACCGCTCCAGAGCTGCGTCGGTGAGCTCCTGACCAGATAGCAGCAGGTCTTTAACTTCGGCTTGCATTTTATTCATGATAACTGAGAATTGCGCAGTCTTTTGGTCTGCGCATGAATGCCAATGGTAATGCACAGTGCGAGCAGCGAGATCACATATCCCAATTTCATATCTTCGAGCGGCATGTATCGGATTGAAATGAGGGACCTGCCACTAGCGAGTGGGACGGTGAGAAGTCCATCATCGCGACGCGGCCTTGTGGGAACGAGCACATGATTCACACTTACCCGCCAGGAAGGATAGTCGATCAGTCGAAAGACCGCATAAGCAGGGGATTGTGTCTCTATTTCCACTTCTTTATTTTCTGCCTTCCAGCGACGAATTTTTGTTGTTGCATTTTGCGCGTCTGGCGAGCTCCCTGCCCATTCCGGGTTCTCCGCAAGTGAACTGTCAGCTTGATCAGCGCCAGGTGACTTCAGTACGCGGATTGGCGGCAGATCCTGCTGGATATCTCCGTTATCAACATTGGTGGGAGTATATTCGTCGGAGCCTTCAAAGCCGTTCTCCCGATACGTGGCGCGCTGCGCCGCGATGTTGTCTTCTTCGTCGCAGACTTGCCAGAACTCGAATGCAGCTACGGACGTCATACCAACCGCGAGCAGAAGCATGCAGGTCGATCGGATCACAATGCTTCTTCGCGTTTTCGCTTCGAGAAAACTGCCACGCAGATTGAATCCAATGAGCGCGGCCATGACGAGACCCAGTACCAACAGCCAGCGCCAGGGGAATTGTAGAAACTTCAGCTCCGGTGTGTGTTGCCACAACACATCACTGAAAGGGAATAGCAGAAAGCAAACCGCAATCAATGTAGCGATCAGCGGAGCACCCAATGGATTGGGACGTCTGTCTCGTTGCGGAAAGACCGCAGCAATCGCTGCAATGAACAGCATGACTATTGCGATCCACGATGCAGTGTGCAACACCTTGTCATGAAAGGGATCGCCGACGTGACCGAAAAGGAAGCTGTCTTCAACGCGCATCCCAGGTGCGATGGCGCGCGTGATTTCGACCCAACGCTGTTCGTAGGTAGCAGGCACGATGTAGAAAGCGGCAAGGCTTAACCCAAGCGCAGTCGCGCACGCGGCCCGTCCAATGAGTGCATAATTTCGATTGCCAATGGCGCTGACCAGCAGCAGAAGCGTCAACAGATAAGAGCCCATTACGGCTGACGGCGCGTTGGTGAGCCATAGTGCCGCAATCACCAGTGATAGTGGGAACAAGCTGGGCGTCTCTCTCAGCCCATAAAGGACAAGGAGCGGTAAGAAGACGGCCGCCAGTAATTCACCGTAGGCTGTTCGTTCATAAGCGACGAAGAGCAGATATGGATTCAGCAGATATATGCATGCGGCTACAGCGGCAGCGTCGTCAGCCATCCACTCGCGTGCCATTCTCAAGAAACTGAGACCGCAGCCGATGAGTGCGAGCAGCGTGAAGGCCAGCGGTGTCCACGTCCAAGGCAACAGAACCCCAAGAATCGCGCCTAGAAGCCACGAAAGAGGAGGATAGAAGACAAATCGGGGCTCACCTGCGCCATAGTTGGCAGAAGCATCCCAATGCGGATAGAGAATGCCTTCGCGCCAATGTGTGACAACTTCGAGCCACGACTGCAGATGGAAATCAAAGTCGTGCCCGCAGGATGTTCCACGCCAGGCGAGCGGCAACACGGCAATCGCTGCACAAGCAAGAATAAGCGACCTGCGCCGATGATGCCGTGTGGCGTTGCTCGACAGGCTATGTGGAAAATGAAACGAGATCCTCACGGCAGCAGACGGAGCGTGTGCGTGGTAGACGATGCAATGGAGGTGTCAGTAAACGGCAATGCAAATGTGGTTCCGTCATACCAGTATGTCCATTGGTCGCGATAGTAAGCACTGACAGGATCGCCAGACTGACCCATCACTATATTTTCAGTGGCGCCGTCTACGCTGCTCCAGTCCATCGTGAATCGCTGCGATGGCCCGAAGTCTCGACCTACCTGTTTCACAGTGCTCGTGTCGCCAGACTGTGGCTG
>Ga0081540_1002460_pt1 | contig 15089 bp, 18 predicted proteins | sample TabmetS2T1R1_FD_71024 | JGI IMG/M metagenome (GOLD analysis project Ga0081540, IMG submission 71024) | Tabebuia heterophylla rhizosphere microbial communities from the University of Puerto Rico - S2T1R1 | ecosystem: Host-associated > Plants > Roots > Rhizosphere ... | reverse complement strand
CTGAGTGGGGCCTGGCGGCGGAGGCGGCTCCGGCGGCAGAGCTCGACGAGAGCTTCGAGGGCCTGCTGGAGCGGATCGGGAGGGTTCCGGTCAACCAGCTGGTCATGCACAAGCTGCTCGTCAACCAGGCGCTCTACGCGCAGGGCCTGCAGGCGACCCAGGAGCTGGGCGTCCTCTTCGACGGCATCGCCCGGCACACGCCGGAGGGCTTCGCCTGGCAGCGGCACGCCGCGGAGGTCGGCTTCAAGGAGGCCGTGCGTGAGCGCGACGAGCCGTTCGGCGACCACCTGAGGTAGAGATGGCGACGAACCAGGAGATCACCGCCGAGAACATCAGGGAGTGGCTGCCAGGCACCTTCCCGGGGGACATGGCGATCGAGCCGCTCGAGATCACCGACGAGGTGGCGACCGGCCGGATGGTCGTGGACAGCCGCCACCTACACCCCGGCGGCTTCGTCCACGGCGGTGTGTGGACCGCATTGGGCGATTCGGTCGCCGCCTGGACGACCTTCCGGAACCTGCCGCGCAACCACGACTTCACCACGATCGAGCTGAAGCTGAACGTCTTCGCCGCCGGCGTCCTCGGAGACGAGCTGATCTGCGAGGCGCGTCCCCTCCACGTCGGCCGGAGCACGGCTGTGATCGAGGCGAAGATCCGCAAGGGCGACAAGCCAGTCGCCAACCTCATCGTCACGCAATTCGTGTTGCCGGGCCGGGACCCGCGCGCTGAGCGGCCCGCCCCAGGGGACTACCCGCCCGGCGACTAGCCCTAGCCGGGCTGGTCGAGCATCTCGGGCCTCAACTTCCTCGCCTGCTCCGGGCCGAGGCAGACGAACTGGCCACTGGTCTCGATCACGATCAGCCCGACCTTGCTGAGGTCGGCGAAGCCGTGCTCGAGCGCGATGTCGACGAGCTCAGCCGTGCTGATGGCTTCCCTGTTTAGGTTCTTCTCGACCGGCTGGCCGTTCCGAAGCAGGACGCTCGGCGTCCCCTCCAGGATCCGGCGCGCCCGGGCGCTCCGGAACGTGAGCCGGACGAAGAGATAGTTGGCCACGAACAGGGTCCCGGCGCCGATGACCCCACCGGTGACCGAGCTGTCGTCCCCGATCAGGGCGTTCTGAAGTGCGTTCGAAGCGAGCAGCAACACCGCCAGGTCGAGCACGTTGATCTGGCTGAGCTCTCGCTTTCCTCCCAGCCGCAGGGCGATCGCGAGGAAGATGAAGACGAGCAGCGAGCGAAAGATCTTCTCGTCGAGGCCGAGATGGAGATCGAAGAGGCTGCCGCCGAGGGATCCAAGACTGGTGGCCATCCGCCCGCAGTTCGCGGGTTTATGCGGGCCTCCTCCGGTTGAACGAACTCGTGCCTACGGCACGCGGTGGATCTCGAACAGGTTCGTCCCGACACCCTGGGCCGGCAGGCCCGCCGTGATCGCCACCAGATCGCCCGACGCCGCGATGCCCTCTTCGCGGGCGAGCGTCGCGCAGTCATCGAGCAGCTTGCGGATGCTGGTCCAGTCCTCGGCCTGCGTCGAGCTGATGCCGAAGAGCAGGTTCATCCGCCGCACCGTCTCGAGCCGCTGCGAAACGGCGAGCACCGGCACCCGTGGGCGGTGGGCGGAGATGAGGCGCGCCGTGCGCCCCGAGGATGTCGGGCAGACGATCGCCTTCAGCCCCAGCCGGTAGCAGGCAGCCACCGCGACCTGGGCCACGGTCTCCGCGATGTCGTGCTCGTGCTCCTCGACCCGCGTGAAGACCAGCTCGCCGTATCTCAAGTTGGGCTCGGTCACCCTCGCGATCCGGTCCATCACCCGCACCGCCTCGACCGGATGGTCACCGATCGCCGTCTCTTCGGAGAGCATCACTGCGTCCGAGCCGTCGTAGATCGCGTTGGCGACGTCGGTGACCTCGGCGCGGGTCGGCCGCGAGGCGCGCACCATCGTCGCCAGCATCTGCGTGGCCGTTATCGCCGGCTTCGAGGCCCGGCCGGCGAGCGAGATCAGCCTCTTCTGCACCCCGGGGACCTCCTCGATCGGCAACTCGACCCCGAGGTCGCCGCGGGCGACCATGATCCCGCTGCCGGCCTCCTCGATGATCTCCCGGGCGCGCTCCGCCGCCTGCGGCTTCTCGATCTTGGCGACCAGCGGGATGTCGGAGCCCCGCTGCTTCAGGCGCGCATCCACCTTCTCCAGGTCTGCCGGCCTGCGCACGAATGAGACGGCGAGCAGGTCGATCCCGTTGTCGCATGAGAAGTCGATCCAGGGCTGGTCGGAGACCCTGGTGTCGGGCAGGTCCGCGTCCGCCCCCGGCAGGTTCACGCCCTGATGGGAGCTCACCGCGCCGCCAGCCTCGATCTCGCAGACGACCTCGTTGCCGGAAACCGAGACGACGTGCATCCGCACGCGACCGTCGGCGAGGAAGACAGGGTCGCCCGGGTGAACCGCCTTCGCGAAGCCGTCCCACTGCACCGTGAGCAGCTCGTCGTTGCCGGGGGTCCCGTTCGTCTCACCGCGCATGCGAACGGTCGAACCGGAGTGCAGGACGGCGACGTCGCCCTCGAGCTCGCCCAGGCGGAGCTTCGGGCCCGGCAGGTCACCGAGAATCCCGACCTCCCTGCCCGCCTCCGCACTCGTCTGGCGGATCCGGCGGACGGTCTCGGCGTGCTCGTCCGCAGTCCCGTGGGCGAAGTTGAGCCGAAAGACGTCGACCCCGGCCTCGAGCAGCTGCCGGAGCATCTCGGGGTCGCGGCTTGCGGGGCCGACCGTGGCGACGATCTTGGTGCGGCGCGCCGTGTCCAAGGGTGCGCCGTGAGGCGCAACCCGTCTTGTGCTCGAGGAGGCCATCAGCTCTGCCCCGACGTCCGCGGCTGGCGTACCGCCCGGGGCGCCGTCGGCAGCTGCGCGGTGACCGGGCCCGTCGGTGCCTCGTCCGGGGGCGGCGGTCGCTCCTCCAGCTGCTCGATCGCCGGGATGCGCCAGACGAGGCTGGCGAGCACCAGCCCGGCGGCGGCGGAGAGCAACGCCAGGAAGAGCTGGCCGCCGCCCATCGGCGTCAGGTCGAAGAAGTCGCGCACGACTGGGACGGCCAGGGCGAGGGCGTAGAGCGCGCCGAGCGCCGCCACCAGGGCGAGCATGTAGCTCTGGATCGCGATGTCCTCGCGGCCCGGCCCGCGCTCGAGCAGGAGGATGAAGCAGAGGCCGAGCACGACGAGAGTGGTCGTGGCCGCCGTGCGGCCGGCCTCCAGCGAGCCGCCGAAGACGGTGTCGACGAGGAAGAAGCTGGTCAACGAGGCCGCCGCGATCGCCAGCCCGGCGGGAACCGCGAAGGCGGCGAGGGCTCGCAGCAGGCGGCCCCGGTACAGCGGGCCGTCGCTCGGCGCCAGCGCCAGGACGAAGGACGGGATCCCGATCGTGAGGAAGGCCGCCAGGGTGAGGTGGCGGGGGAGGAAGGGGAAGGCCCAGCCCGGTACGGCGACAACGAGGATGAGCGCAGCGGCGTAGATCGTCTTGGTGACGTAGAGCCGCCCGAGCCGGTGGATGTTCCGCGCGATCCGACGGCCCTCGGACACCGCCCGCGGCAGGCGCGAGAACTGGTCCTTGAGGAGGACGATGTCCGCGATCCCCTTGGTGATCTGGCTGCCCGACCCCATCGCCACCGCCATCCTCGCCCGCTTCAGCGCCGGGACGTCGTTGACGCCATCGCCGATCATCGCGACGAAGCGTCCGCGCTCCGCCAGGGCCGAGACGAGGGCCTTCTTCTGCTCGGGCCGGATCCGGCAGAAGATCGTGTTCTCCTCCGCGATCCGCCCGAGCTCGGCCCGGTCCTCGGGCAGCTCGTCGCCGGTGACGACGCCGGCACCGGTGGGGACCCCGACGGCAGCCGCGACCGCGGTCACTGTCTGCGGCGCGTCGCCAGAGATCAGCTTCAGATCCATCTCCTGGTCGCGCATGTAGGCGATCGTCTCCTCGGCGTCGGGCCGCAGCGTCTCCTCGAGCACGACCAGCGCGAGCGGCGTCACTGCCGGCGGCGGGTCCGAGTATGGATTGTCCGGCAGTCCGCCGGACGCACGCCCGAACGCGACAACCCGGCGCCCGGCCTTCGTGTGCGCCTCCAGAGCGTGCTGCAGGTTCGCCGTCAGGGCGAGCGAGCCACGCGCCATCAGCACGTCGGGCGCCCCCAGCACGTAGGTCTCCCCGCCGCCGACGGTGAGGCCGCTCCACTTCCACTCGGAGGAGAACGGGACCTCAGCCCTGACACGCTCTCCGCTGGCCGGATAGGACTCGGCGATCGCCTCGAGCGTCCGGTTCCGCTCCCCGGAGCTCGCCGCGAAGCGCGCCAGAGCCTGTTGCGCGGCGGCCGCCTGCGCCTCGTCGGCGACCTCGACCGAGACGAGCTCGAGCTCGCCCGTGGTCAGGGTGCCGGTCTTGTCCACGCAGATCGTGTCCACAGCGGCGAGCGCTTCGGGGGCGCTCATCTGCTGTACGAGCGTGTCCATCCGGGCGAGGCGGACCGCGGCGACCGCGAGCGTCACGCTCATCAGCAGGACGAGCCCCTCCGGGATCAGCGTGATCAGGCCGGCCGTGGCGGTCTGCGCGGCCTCGTGGAGGGGCTCGTTCCGCGCCTGCAGGGCGAAGATCAGAACGACGGCCAGCGGGATCATCAGCCAGGTGCTCGCCTTGAGGACGAGGTTGACCTCGTCCTGGAGCGGTGAGGGGGGATGGCGGAAGGTCCGCGCCTCTCCAGCCACCTTCTCGGCGTAGCTGTCCTCACGGACCGCGTCGACCTCGTAGTAGCCGGAGCCGGTGATGCAGAACGATCCGGAGAGCGCCCGCTCCCCGACTCGCTTGCGGACGCCGTCGGCCTCGCCCGTGAGCATCGACTCGTCGAGAGTCAGCCCGCGGCTCTCCGAGACGTCGCCATCTGCCACCAGCTGGTCTCCCGGCTCGACGCGGATCCAGTCGCCCGGAACCACCTCCTCGGCGCGCAGCTCCACCAGCTCGCCGTCCCGCACGGCCTTCGCCTTCGGGGCGACGAGGATGGCGAGGTTGTCGAGCGTCTCCTTCGCCTTCAGCTCCTGGCGGATCCCGATGTAGCTGTTGATCACGGCGATGAAGCCGAAGAGGGCGTCCGCGAAGAGCCCGAGCGCCAGCATGACCACGAAGAAGATCCCGATGATCAGGTTGAAGAAGGTGAAGACGTTCCCCGCGACGATGCTCGCCACGGAGCGGCTCGAGCGGTCCTCGACCGGCCCGAGCTGGCGCAGCCGCTTGGCGGCCTCCTTGCTGGACAGCCCACCCGGATGACGCTGCGCGCTCATCGCTCGCATTGTTAGCGAAGCCGGGGGGCGGCTAAGAGGCGGGCTCGGTCCAGAACCACTCTTCGAACGCTCGCACCGCACCTCGCCTCAGCTTGCGCCGCCCGAAGTACGCCAGCTCCTCGCCGCCGAGCCTCGCCGCCGCGCTCCTCGCGGCGACCCCGGGAAGGCCCTCCTCCCAGGCGCGCTGCCCGATCGGCTGGCAGCGGCGCCAGGGCACGAGCCGGCGCCGGCTGTCGAGTGGGTACGTCCTGGGCAGCCCGAGGTCGCGCAGCCCCGCCTCCGTGACGGCGTTGAGGTAGCGGTCCTCGGGCGCATTCGTCCGGACGAGCACGGGGCCCCGTCCGGGGAGCAGGTCCTCGGGACCGTACGGCTGGCCCTCGAGCTTGCGATGGACGTTCGCGCGCGCGACCTCGATCGAGCGACAGAGATAGACGACCGGGAAGGACTCGGGCGGGTTCCAGCGGCCACCGCGATCGGCCGCGAACCTGCCGTCGAGCGGGTCATCCCAGTCGGGATCGGCCACCCGCAGGTAGGGACCGCCCCGCCGGAGCGTCCTCATCTACGCCGAGGAGGCCCAGTCGAACGAGCGGCGGGTCAGGGCGAGCAGCTCGTCCTCGCGGCCGCGCTCGATCATCTCGAGCATCGAGAGCCCGCCGTACGCGTCGGCCGGGCGCCGTGCGATTCCCGGGATTCGCTCGGGCTTCAGCTGGTGACCGAGGAGGTCGCAGATCGCGGCGACCGCGGTCACCCTTGCCATCCGGTTGGAGGGGACCCCGCGCTCTCGCCACTGGCCGACGGCCTGGCGGCTGACGCCGAAGAGCCGCCCGAGCTCGGTTTCGGTGAGCTCCAGCGTCTCCGCGATCGGGTCGAGCAGGGTGGGCGTCAGGACCGGACTCATCGTGAGTCCATCCTAGCGCAAGCGATTCGCAAGCTAGGCGGACTCTGTCGCGCGGTCGCGCCAGTAGCTGACGGCCGCCGCCTGCTCGAGTCGCAACCGGCGCGCTTCGAGGGCCTCCTCGTAGAGCCCCGCCGACTCCCGCTCGCGCTCCAACTCGCTGTAGCGCTCGAGCAGGTGCTCCGCCTGCTCCGCGCGGTAGTTCATCTGTTCGGAGGTCATAGGGGGTCTTGTCGGCCGGCGAGGCTCGCTTCTTCACCCGAAAAATGACGCGAATTCTCACCCCAAAAGTGAGGATGGATGTCTGTCTAGCCTGAGCCGAATTCCTCCGATCGAGCTCGGCCCGTGCCGAGTCATCCCGCGTGAGTTTGGTGATCAGGAGGATCACGATCATGGTGCTGGCGGGGGCTCTCGCCGGCGCCGTCCTGGCCGTTCCCGCCCTCTCGGCGAGCGGCCCGCAGGCCGCCGCTGCGAAGAAGGGCAAGAAGAAGAAGTGCAAGAAGCAGAAGAAGCACAAGAAGGGCAAGAAGCGGAAGGGCTGCAAGACGGGCGGGGGCAGCACCTCCGGCCGCGGCCTTCCCGGCCAGGCGACCCCCTCCTCGCCGACCAAGCCCGATCAGCCGACCAACCCGGCCGGCCTGGAAGTGGCCAGCCTCTCGGTCGCCGCGGGCACGGTCCTCGCGCCCAACTCGACGACGGGCACGGTCACCCTTGACGACGCCGCTCCGGCGGCCGGTCAGCAGGTGGACCTGCAGAGCAGCAGCCCCGACCGCGTCTCCGTGCCCACCAGCGTGGTGGTGGCCCCCGGCGAGACCCAGGCGAGCTTCTCGGTCGACACGAGCGTCGGCACGCCGGTCACCGCGACGCTCACCGCTTCGCTCGATGCGAGCAATGCAACCGCACAGGTCAAGGTCGTCGACACCGCCAGCGTCTCCTCGGTGCAGCTCGACCGCCAGTGCTTCACCTTCGGGCCATTCGCCTCCAACCGGGTCTCGCTTGACGTTCCCGCTCCGGCGGACACCCTGGTCTCCCTCTTGAGCAGCGACCCGTCCGCTCTTCAGGTGCCGAGCGGCGTGACGGTCCCGTTGGGATCCTCGAGCGCCTTCTTCTCGGTCAGCGCTCTCGCCGATTCCCCGTCGGTGACCGTGACGGCGAGCCTGGGCTCATCGCAGGCCACCGACACCGCCTCGGTCAGCGAGACCGCCCCGCCCACGAACGCCGACGACCTGACGCTGAAGCCGGACACGGTCGTCGCGGGCCAGGACTCCAAGGGCACGGTGACGCTCGACTGCGAGGCTCCTCCGGGCGGGACGACGGTCACCCTCGGGTCCTCCGACCCGGGTGTCGCCGTGCCGGCCACCGTCGTGGTCCCGGAGGGCGCGCTGAGCATCGACTTCACGATCGACACCGATCCGGGCCTGGCGGACGGCCAGTTCGACGTCTCCGCGACCGCCGGCTCCGGCACGAAGCACGCGACGCTCACCATCGACTCCTCTCTCCCGACCTGAGCCCACGCCACCCACGCCATTGGCGTAGGGTGCGCGGCGCATGGGTTTGAAGCTTGGACTCAACCTCGGCTACTGGGGGATCGGGCCCCAGGGCGATGACGCGACCGAGATCGCGCTCGCGGCCGAGCGCTTCGGCTACGACTCGGTCTGGGCGGCGGAGTCCTATGGGTCGGATGCGGTCAGCGTGCTGGCGTATCTGGCCGCGAAGACCGAGACGATCGGGCTCGGCGCCGCGATCCTGCAGGTGCCGGCGCGGCCTCCCGCCGCCGCAGCGATGGCGGGTGTGACGATCGACGCCCTGTCGAACGGCCGCTTCATCTTCGGCTTCGGGCCGTCGGGCCCGCAGGTGTCGGAGGGCTGGTACGGCGTTCCCTACGAGAAGCCGTGGGGACGGACCCGCGAGTACGTCGAGATCGTCAAGCAGATCGTCGCCCGCGACGGACGCTTGGAGTACGAGGGCAGGCACTTCACCCTTCCGCTTCGGGAGGGGGACGGGGTCACGGGCCAGGGCAAGGCGCTGAAGCTGAACGTGCACCCGCTCCGCAACGAGATCCCGATCTATCTCGGAGCGATCGGCCGCAAGTCGGTCGAGCTGGCCGCGGAGATCGCCGACGGCTGGATTCCGATCTTCTTCTCCGTCGACAAGTGGCAGGACGCCTGGGGCGAGCACATCGAGGCCGGCCTGGCAAAGGGGGGCCGCACGCGCGAGGACTTCATGGTCTCGCCGTCGGTACAGGTGGCGATCGACGGCGACCTCGACGCGGCGCGCGGCCTGGTCAAGGCCGGTCTCCTCCTGTATCTCGGCGGGATGGGGTCCAAGAAGACCAACTTCTACGCGGACCTCACTCGCCGCTTCGGCTTCGCGGAGGTCGCGGATGAGGTTCAGTCGCTCTACCTGGACGGCAAGCGCGAGGAGGCCTACGCGGCCATCCCGGACGAGCTCGTCGACGCGACGGCGATGATCGGCACGGAGGACGAGGTCCGCGAGCGCGTCAGGCACTTCGCCGACGCCGGCGTCGACCGGATGATCGTCTCGCCGATGCACGGGAACATCGAGCAGAACCTGCACACGCTCGAGAAGCTGTCCGAGATGGTCGGGGCCGGCGCCGCCGCCTGAGGTGGGGGACGCCGAGGAGAAGCTCGACGTCGAGGAGGCGGTCGCCCGTCTCAATGACGCTCTGACGCTGCAGTACCGCTCGGTCCACCAGTACATGCTGAGCTCGGGCAGCCTGTTCGGCTTCGAGTTTCAGTCGCTGGGGGACCGCCTCTGGGAATACGCGCAGGCCGAGCTGGCCGACGCCCGCAGGCTGGTCGAGAAGATCGTCGCCCTGGGCGGGTCACCGACCACCGACGTGGCCGACCTGGAATGGACCGGCGAACCGGACGCGGCGGTCGACCACCTGATCGAGACCGAGGAGGAGACGGTGGAGACCCTGCAGGCCGCGATCGAGCCGACTGGCCGCGAGGGGCGCTCGGAGGCGCTCGAGCACATGCTCGAGCACCTGATCATGCGCAAGCAGGACCAGGTCGACTTCCTGGTACGCGCGCGTCGCCGCGATTGAGGGACACCGTGGCGAGCAACGTCGACGTCGTGCGTGAGCAGTTCGAGGCTGCGAATGCTCGCGACTTCGCCAGGGCGATGGACTTCTACGCCGACGACGTCGTGCTTCTGATCAGCGAGGGATGGGGGATCACAGCCGGGAGATTCGAGGGCAAGACCGCCGTGGGCGAGTGGTTCGGCGATTGGTTCCGGACATTCGCCGACGACTACCACTTCGAGATCGTCGAGGCGCGCGATCTGGGCGGCGGAGTGGTCTTCCTGGACGCGAAGCACGGCGGGAGGGGCAGAGCGAGCGGCGTGACCATCGGCAGCGAGAGCGGGTACCTCTACCGCGTGGTGCGCGGCAAAATCACCCAGGCGCAGCTCTTCACGACGCCCGCGGAGGCTCTCGAGGGCGCCTCGCTACCGGAGTGGTCGAGTCCGCAAAACGGCTAGATTGCCGCGGCTTCGTCCATGAAGATCGGAGTTCCAAAGGAGACCGCCGAGGGAGAGCGCCGTGTGGCGCTGACGCCTGACGTGGTCAAGGCGCTGACGGCGAAGGAGATCGAGGTCGCGGTCGAGCCCGGCGCGGGCGAGGGAGCCGCGCACCCCGACTCCGAATACACCGCCGCCGGTGCCGAGGTCGGCGACGAGGTCTGGGGCGCTGATGTCGTGGTCAGGGTGACCCCGCCCAGCGGCGAGGAGGTCGGCCGCCTGAAGCAGGGCCAGGTGCTGATCGGCTTCCTCGAGCCGCTCACCAACCCGGAGCTCGCCAAGTCGCTCGCCGAGGCCGGCGTCACCAGCTTCGCCGTGGAGGCGATCCCGCGGATCACCCGAGCGCAGTCGATGGACGCGCTCTCCTCGCAGGCGAACCTCGGCGGCTACATGTCGGTACTGATCGCGGCGCGTGAGTCCGGCAAGCTCTTCCCGATGATGACCACGGCCGCGGGGACGATCCCGCCGGCCAAGGTCCTCGTCCTCGGAGCCGGCGTCGCGGGCCTGCAGGCGATCGCGACGGCGAAGCGCCTCGGCGGGGTGGTCACCGGGTTCGACGTGCGCTCCGTGGTCAAGGAGCAGGTTCAGTCTCTCGGCGGCCGCTTTCTCGAGGTCGAGGCGGTCAAGGACGCCGAGGGCGAGGGCGGGTACGCACGACCGCTCACCGAAGAGGAGAACGAGCGACTGCGCCAGGAGCTGGGCGAGGCCGCGAAGCGCCAGGACGTGGTCATCACGACGGCGCAGATCCCCGGCCGGCCCGCACCCCGCCTGATCACGGCCGAGGCGGTCGAGGGGATGCAGCCCGGCTCGGTGATCGTCGACCTGGCGGCCGAGACGGGAGGCAACGTCGAGGGCTCGAAGCCGGGGGAGACCGTCGAGCGCGCCGGCGTCAAGATCATCGGCCCGGCGAACCTGCCGAGCCAGATGGCCGGCAACGCCTCGGCTCTGTACGCCAAGAACCTCCAGAACCTGGTCGAGCTGCTGGTCGACGACGAGGGGAACCTCAAGATCGACACCGACGACGAAGTCATCGCCGGTGCCCTGCTCACCAAGGACGGGGAGATCGTCAACGAGAGAGCCAAGGAGTCAATGCGAGCGTCCTCCGGACGCGACGCGGAGGAGGAACGCGACTGAGCATGATGAGCCTGATCACCGAGATCACGATCTTCGTCCTCGCCGCCTTCGTGGGCTTCGAGGTCATCTCAAAGGTCCCGACGACGCTGCACACGCCGCTGATGTCGCAGACCAACGCCATCCACGGCATCGTCATGCTCGGCGGGCTGATCGTCATCGGCTACGCCGACGACCCGCTCGAGAAGATCATCGGCGTCATCGCCATCGCCTTCGGCACGATCAACATCGTCGGCGGCTTCATGGTCACCGACCGGATGCTGGGGATGTTCCGAGGGCGCGACCGGAAGCCGAAGCAGGAGGCGGAGGCGGAGACCGTGAACCCGTCGGAGGCCGGTCAGTGATCCCAGCGCCGCCGCTGGCGCTGTCGCAATCCAGCGACTTCGTCACCGCCTGCTACATCGTCGCCTTCTCCCTGTTCATCCTCGGGATCCGGCAGGGGACGCACCCACGGACGGCTCGCCGCGGCAACCTGATCGCGGCCGCCGGGATGTTGGTCGCGATCGTCGTCACGCTCTCGCTCGACGTGATCGGCAACGGGGTCCTGATCCTGATCGGGATCCTGATCGGCACCGCCGTCGGCGTGATCGCATCGACCCGGGTGCAGATGACCCAGATGCCGCAGATGGTCGCCCTCTACAACGGCGTCGGCGGCGGGGCCGCCGCGCTGATCTCCTGGTCCGAGTTCCGCCACGCGACCGCCGGGGGAGCGAGCGTGCCGCTGGACATCCTTGTTCCGATCCTCTTCTCGACGGTGGTCGGCTCGGTCTCCTTCTGGGGGTCGAACATCGCCTTCGGAAAGCTCCAGGACATCGTCCCCAGCCGGCCGATCCAGCTGCCGTTCCAGCACATCTTCAACGGCCTGCTGCTGGCGGCGATCCTGGCCGGCTGCATCGTCCTCGGGATCGATCACGACTCTCCCTCGCAGGGCCTCTACATCGGTGTGCTGATCGCCGCCGCGGTGCTCGGCAATCTCTTCGTGCTGCCGATCGGCGGGGCCGACATGCCGGTCGTGATCTCGCTGCTCAACGCCTTCACGGGGCTCGCGGCCGCGGCGGCCGGCTTCGCGCTCGACAACGTCGTGCTGATCGTCGCCGGCACCCTGGTCGGCTCCTCCGGAACCATCCTCACCGTCGAGATGAGCCGGGCGATGAATCGATCGATCGGCAACCTGCTCTTCTCCGGCTTCGGGGCGGTCACGACGACCGGGGGGGAGAGGGAGGAGCGCCCGGTGCATTCGATCGGCGCCGAGGACGCCGCGATCAAGCTCGGCTACGCGGACTCGGTCGTCTTCGTCCCCGGCTACGGGATGGCCGTGGCGCAGGCGCAGCACGCGGTCAAGGAGCTCGCCAATGAGCTCGAGAAGCGCGGGGTCCACGTGGCGTATGCGATCCATCCGGTGGCGGGGCGGATGCCGGGGCACATGAACGTGCTCCTTGCCGAGGCTGACGTCCCCTACGAGCAGCTGGAGGAGATGGACGAGGCCAACAGCGAGATGCCGCAGACGGATGTCGCCGTCGTGATCGGCGCGAATGACGTCACCAACCCGGCCGCCAAGGACGACCCGAACTCGCCGATCGCCGGGATGCCGATCATCGAGGTCGATCAGGCCCGGGAGGTCATCGTCATCAAGCGCAGCCTCAGCCCGGGCTTCGCCGGGATCGACAACGACCTCTTCTACAAGGACAACACCTCGATGCTCTTCTCCGACGCCAAGGGGGCGGCCTCCGACATCGCCGCCCAGGTGGAGGAGCTCTGAGCCCTCTCGCCCTCGCTCCGGCCGCCGCCAGCAAGCGCTAGTCGAGGCGGCTCCAGGCGATCAGCGCGACCCTCTTCGTCAGCGCGAGGCGGTCCGGATCGGAGAGGCCGGGGACGTGCGCCTCGGCGATCAGGACCAGCTTGCCGCGGGCGGAGATCAGCTGGCGCAGATAGGGAATCCAGTTGGCGCCCGCCGAGCCCAGATCGGGGTCGCCGATGCCATCGACCGGGCGGGGCACCCGGCTGTACTTGCTGTCCGAGAACTGCGCCGTCTCCACGACCCGGTTCTGGTAGCGCTGGTAGGCGTCCGGAGCGTTGTCGACGGTGAGCTCCACGGGTCCGAGCTCGCAGCTGGAATGCCGAGCCGTGCCGCTCGGATCGGGGCGCAGCGAGCTGCCCTCGAAGCCGCCGGAAGGCAGGACCGGCTGGAGTTCGCGACCGAGCCGGCGGTCGCAGATCTTGACCGCCGGGCCACTCGGTGCGGACACCGTCGTGGCCGGGGGCGTCGGGGTCACCGTGGTGGTCGCCGGCTCCGAGTCGGAGCCGCCGCAGCCGGCGATCGCGGCCGCCCCCGCGGCCAGCAGGCAGGCGATCGTTGCCAGGGGCCATCTCACCGAGTTAGACGGAATAGCACTCAGCCGAGCTCGGCTTCGGCGTCCTCGCGTCGGCTGTAGCCGTGGTGGTAGGTGATCAGGCCGTCCCTGACGCGCCAGACGGTCCAGAACCGCCAGGCGACCTCCGCGCCGCTCGCCCGCCCCTGCATCTCCGCGCTGGTCTCGACCAGCACCACGTCGGCTTGCTCCTCCGTCTCCCCGATCCGGAACTGGACCTCGTCGGAGACGTCGTAGACGCTCGCCAGCCACTGCCTGATGCCGTCGTGCCCGCGATAGGTCGCCGAGCCCGGGATCTCGGGCACGTCGTGCAGCTCGACCGTCTCGTCGCAGAGCGCCGCGAGGCCTTCGGGGTCGTTCGCGTTCGCCCGCTCGAAGGCCGCGCGAACGACATCCAGCGCCTGTCCCAATCCCGCCTCTAGTCGTTCTTCGGACGGCGGAAGCGGGGCAGGGCAAGGCCGACCACGAACCCGATCCCACCCGAGATCAGGAGAGCGATCACGAGCGGTGCGTGTGCCTCGCCGACGATGAAGTTGATGCTCACCTTCTGGAAGTTGACGGCGGCGAAGACGACTCCCACCGCCGCGAGCACCACGATGAACCAGAACCTCGCCCCGCGGCCCTCGGACCTTGCTCCCTCCATCGCGGCGACCCTAGCACGCGATCTGGCACCGACCAGCGCGCCTTTGGTCACGAGCGTGCGCGCCACGGCGCACCCCCGAACCTAGCTTCGCTCGAGTGTGGCCAAGCCAGATCGGGCCAGGGGACGGTGGAGTGGATCGCCCTGATCGCGATCGTCTCCGCCGCTCTGGGTGGCCTCGCCTGGCTCGTCGGCCTGCGCCTCCCTGGAATCGTCCTTGCACACGAGCTCGCAGAGCGGGTCGTCTGCGCCGCCAGGCTCACTGAGGACTGCCGCAACGAGCCGCTGCTCCGCGCCGCCAACCGCCCGGAGGTCGCCGCCCTGCTGCGCGATCACGCGCCGACTCTTCACTACGAGGACGGCATGACGGCGCTCCCAGTGGACTTCCGGGAGTGCCGCTCCGATTCCTGCGCGGAAGGGGCTCGGAGCGGGGCGCTGGTGCGAACGCTGAACGGATCGAGCGTCGTCGCCTTCACTCACGCCATCGATTGCCGCAGCGGTCACGTGGGGCCGACGGAGGCCTGGGGCGGCGACTGCTCCGGCCCCAGACGGGGCCATCTCTATCTGCAGTACTGGCTCTACTACCCGGGGAGCGCGACCGCTGAGGGCAGCTCCCCGCTCAGGGGGCCGATCCGGCGGCTGACCACGGCGCTCGGGCACTCGACCTTCCACCCCGACGACTGGGAGGGCTGGCAGGTGCGGATCGGGCAGGAGGGGACGTTCGTGCGGGCCAGCTCGCACCACGGCTACAACGGCTGGGATCCGGAGAGCGAGAGCTACTGGATCGCCGGCGGGAGCCACGCCGGGCGGCCGTTACGGCACGAGCGGTCCTGGCTGCGACTCCGCATCGCCCCGCCCGGCAGAAGCACCGAGGACGGGCGGCTGGGACTGATCCCGCTGGAGACCCTGGCAAACCGCGACACCTACTCCTTTGCGATCACTCCGCCGTGGCGAAAGCGCGTCTGGTTCGACCCCGAGTACGGCGGAACGGACTGACTAGCGCGGCGGCATCCGCAGCGCGCCGTCCAGCCGGATCGACTCGCCGTTCAGCATCGTGTTCTCGACGATGTCGCAGGCCAGCTGGCCGTACTCCTCCGGGCGGCCGAGCCGCTGGGGGAAGGGGATGCCGGCGCCGAGGGCCCGACGCTGCTCCTCGGGGAGCGCACCGAGCAGCGGCGTGTCGAAGAGGCCCGGGGCGA
>Ga0081540_1002459_pt1 | contig 15090 bp, 12 predicted proteins | sample TabmetS2T1R1_FD_71024 | JGI IMG/M metagenome (GOLD analysis project Ga0081540, IMG submission 71024) | Tabebuia heterophylla rhizosphere microbial communities from the University of Puerto Rico - S2T1R1 | ecosystem: Host-associated > Plants > Roots > Rhizosphere ... | reverse complement strand
ACCATTTCTGTATTGCGCAATTACACGGATAAATCTGTCTATATTCAAGGATACGAGTTTTCCGCGGACTCGGGCGGACCTATTGCGGCGTGCAAAGCTGATGCGTCAAAGCGCGAGATGCTGTCGCGGCAAAGAAAGAATGTCGATCGCGGCGTAGGGAACCGGAGCGGGATGCTGCGCCATAACGGCCGCCGCGAGGCGTTGAAACGCGCTGCGAAGCTGCTCCGGCAGGCCATCCACGCCGATTGTTTGCAGATATTCCTGGCCGGCCGGTCCGGCCGTGAGCCTCGATGCTTCGATCAGCCTGCCGCTCGCGTCGACGATCGCGCCGGTAACGTCATCGATGCCTGCCGGACGAAGCACCTGAATCTCGACGCGGGCTTCCGTGCCAAGCCCCCGTGGAATGGCGATGTAGGCGGTTCCGGCAATGTGCGCCTGATAGGTATGGAAGATGTCGTGCTTCGGCATGCGCCAACCAAGCAAAGCACGTTACCTGTCACGTTATGAAGTCTATTTGGATGATTTCTGTCGAATGCCTGAATATAATTCACGGCGGACGGGAGGTTGCTTGCGTGGTCTTGGCAATGCACCCTGTCTGGCTCTCCGACAGAATGGCCTTCAGGACTGGCGCAGCCGTTCGAGGCGGTGGATTTCGAAGGAGAGATCGCGAAGAATGGGCGCCAGGATTTCTTCGGTTGGCACGTCGCCGGCTTGCGCGGCAACCTGGATGGCGTTGTCGATCTGCATCCCGGCTTCCTTGAGAAAAATCAGGATCGAGGCGATTTGCTGCTTCGTCCTGATCCGCCCCGCCAGCACCAGCTCACAAAGCTATATCATATTACCGAAAATCGGTAACCTATTTTCGGTAACATTGCTTTTTAGGTGAGGGCGCATGACTGTCCGGCCATGGAGATTTCGCCCGGACAATGCCGCGCCGCCCGCGCTTTGCTGAACTGGACGCAGGAGGTGCTCGCCACCAGGGTCGGGGTAGCGCTGAAGACGGTACGGGATTTCGAGAACGAGCGGCGCAAGCCGCTGAAGATCGTGCGCACCTCGATCCAACAGGCCTTCGAAGCGGCTGGGATCGAGTTTCTCGACGATGAGGGCCTGCGGGTAAGGAAGAAATGACCCGACGTCCCTGCCGGAGATGGTCGACGCGGCGCTTGGCATCAGCCGTGACCGCTTCCCCTCAAATAGCCGTTCAACTCGCCCCGTGACATAACTTGCGCTCTGGCACATACCGGCTGTCGAAAGGGTAGCAACGTATGCCTGCATACGCCTGAGCCTGTGTCAAAACAGCGGATCATGGCAGGGCTCAACCTCCATCGTGGAGGTCACCATGCAGCGCTTCGTCCAAGGCCATGTTCGCACTCAAGCATCGCTTCTGCCGGCTTGTCTCGAAGACCATGTGGACGCCGACAATCCGGCGCGGGTGATTGAGGCGTTTGTCGAGGCGCTTGATCTCGGTGCGCTTGGTTTTGCGATCGCCCCGGCATCGACCGGTCGACCAAGCTATCACCCCGCCATGCTGCTGAAGCTGTACATCTACGGCTATATCAATCGGATCCAGTCAAGCCGGCGGCTGGAGCGGGAGTGCCGGCGCAATGTCGAGCTGATGTGGCTGACGGGGCGGCTGGCGCCGGATCACAGGACCATCGCCGAATTCCGGCGCCGCAATGGCGCGTCGATCTGTTCAGCCTGCGCGCAGTTCATCGTGATCTGCCGCAAGATCGGCCTGTTTACACGACCGCTCGCCGCCGTCGACGGCAGCAAGTTCAAGGGCGTGAACGCCCGCGACAAGAACTTCACCCGCGGCAAGGTGAGGACGCGGCTGGAGAAGCTCAAGGAGACCATCGCCCACTATCTCACCGCACTCGATGCCGCCGATCGCCAGGAGGGCCTGGACGCCCCATCCGGCAGCCAGCGGCTACGCGACAAACTCGTTCTTCTGAAGGCGCAGATGCAGAAGCTGAAGGCGCTTGAAGCCGCGGTCGAGGCGTCGCCCGATAAGCAGGTTTCGCTGACCGATCCCGACACGCGGCTGATGGTGATCGGCGACCGCCTGACCGGAGTCGTCGGCTACAACGTGCAGACCGCGGTCGACACCGAGCATCACCTGATCATCGCGCATGAAGTGACCAACCAGGTCGTGGATCGCGGCCAGTTGCCGAAGATGGCGGCGAAAGCCAAGGAGGCGCTCGGCTTCGAAAGGATCGAGGCGATTGCCGATGCCGGCTATTATCGTGGCGGCGACCTGATCGCCTGCCGCGACATCGGCGTAACGGCCCTCACGCCCCGGACCAACACCTCCAACGCCAAGGCTGAGGGCCGCTTCGGCAAGGAGGCATTCATCTATCTGCCGAGGGAAGATGCCTATCGCTGCCCGGCTGGGGAGATGCTGACCCGCCGCTTTGAAACCAAGGAAGGCGAGCTCACCGTGTTCGTCTATTGGTGCACGGCCTGTCGCGCCTGCCCGCTGAAAGGCCAATGCACGACATCCCGGGAGCGCCGGGTGAGGCGCTGGGAGCACGAGCGCCTCGTCGAGGCGATGAACGCGCGCATGGAAGCGATTGGCGCCATGGCGATCCGCCGCGAGACAGCCGAGCACCCGTTCTCGACCATCAAAGCCTGGATGGGAGCGACGCACTTCCTATGCAGAGGCCTGAGAGCAGTGCGGACTGAAATGAGCCTGCATGTGCTCGCCTATAACCTGAAGCGGCTCATGGCGAGGCTCGGCATAAGCGCGCTGCGCAGCGCGCTCACGGTTTGAGTGAGCCCGCCCCTCTCCTGCCGTCGCCTCGTTCAGCAATCTCAACCGGCGTTTCTACACGGCCTCGCCTCTGAGCAGACAAATGCATACCGCATCTCACGGTCTATTGTGACATGCCGGCCGTGGAAATCGCCTTTGTACGGTCAATTCAGTTTGTGCAGCTTGGCCTCTGCAGCATAACCTAAGACTGTGCCGTCCCTGGCGATCAGTGCCCAGCCTCCGTTGGATTTCACCAGCGTCACCGTCGTAAAAGGTGGCAGCTCTTGCACGATCTCGTCGGTGCCGCCGGCCTCCTTGAAGACCTGCAAAAGCTCTACGCTCACGTGTGTGGGTTTAACCGGAATAATGATCGCCTCACCCTGGTCGGGGGCCAATGCCGGAATCTGGCGAACGAGCGAGAAATTCGATCCATAAGCATCCATCTGCGGATACTGCTTGGCGCCCCAACGCTTCTCGGTGATGGCAGGCACCAGCCCATCGACATGCTGGATCAGCTCGGCCAGCTCGATGAGCCCATTGTTATTCGTGTCGGCGCGGCCCAGCGCGTCGAGAAGGGCGAAGGTGAACACGCCGTGGCCGCCATACCCTTCATAGGCTTCCTGTGTCGCGGTGGAGGCGGTCAGCGTGGCGCGGCCCGTCGCCTGTATGAGGCGGCCGACCGCCGCTTTTTGCTCCAGCCCCCGGCTGGCGACTCTCTGCTCGGCAAGCGAGCCGGCCTCGCAGGTGTCGAACATCAGAACCGCCTTCTTGGCGGGGATGCGCGCAAACCACGCCTGCAGCCTATCCTGACCGATGGCGTCGCGAACCAGCGATTGCTCGGTGTGATAGCGCATGTCATACGGGATGAAATAATACCGCCCATCCAGCGTCTTGCCGTGGCCGGCGGCGAAGAACACGAACACATCGCGCGGGCGCACCTTGGTTGCGAGATCGGCGAAGACCGTATCCAGCTTGGCGGTTGTTCCATCGCCATCTAGCACCTGAGTAACAGTCACCTCCTGGTAATGGTTTTGCCCGGCTCGTTTGAACGCGCTGGCGAGCGTTGTCGCATCCGGGACCGCGTAGGTCAGCTTGAGTGCGCTGTCGAGGTAATCGTTGATGCCAACAACCATCACAAAGAGCCGCGGTGGTGCCGTTGGCTCCTTCCCCGTCCAGGTGATCTTGGTGCTGGCCGGAATGGCGGCCACGAGATTGGCGCCGTTATAAGCCGTGAGCTCGATGGTGTTCTCGCCCGGATCGAGGGCTATCGCCTGCTTGAGCGTGATGGGCTGACCAGCGGCTCCTGCCGCTTTCTTCACGACGCCCACGGTGATGCCGTTGATGCGCCATTCGGTGCGGCCGATGCCACCGCCCTGATCGGCAAGACGCGCTTCCACGGTGACGAGATCGGAGGAAGAGGTGTCGCGCGGCTGATGCGAGGTGATGGCAAGCTGAGGCACGCGGCCGCTATCGAGCAGCTTGGCGAGGTCGAGCTTGGCGGCGGCCTCTTTCACCTTGCCGCTTGGATCGCCGGCGAGCTTCTCACGCACCAGGTCGGGGCGATAGAGCCTCTGGTAGAACTGGTCGATGCTGAAGACCTCCAGACCGCGCACGATGCTAAGCCTGTCTGCCCCCTGTGCCGAAGCGTCGAAGAAGCCTTCCGGCGTCAAGGCAAGCCATTCGTCGCGGCCGCCAATCCGGGCGGCGGTCAGGCTGACCAGCGGCCCATCACCGTGCGCTATAGGCGTGATCCTGATCTCGCCATCGCCACCGGCCGAGGCGAGGACGCGGGCCTCGCCGGAAGAGACCGGCAGCAGCATGAGAGCCCGGATGCCGTCCGAATGTCCATCCAGCGTGCTGACCAGCTTCCCCGTTGCGGCGTCCCAGATCATGATTTCAGTATAAGTGGTTGCTGCAACAAGGTCGCCGTCATAGGCAAACGGCACGCCGTATATGGCCGATAATTTCTTGGCGGACGACCCGCCGGTCTCTCCATCCACCGCTATGCGGCGACGCAGCTGGCCTGTCTCAAGATCCCAGAGGTTGATATACCCGCCATCGCTCCGTGCTGTTGCAATCGCCCGACCATCAGGAGACAGAGCCATCATCCATCCGTAATTGTCGTCCCCGTCTATAGTCCGGATGTAGGCACCCGTCCTGGCGTCATGAAGGTAAACCCCCTTACGTCCGGCGGCCGTCATCCAGCGGCCATCAGGTGTGAAAGCGAGTATGACAGGATTGTCATCGACCCGCTGGCTGGTGACTGCGCCCGTTTTCAGATGATGAAATTCAAGTCCGTCGCTATCTCCAGAGGCGAGCACCGTTCCGTCGACCGAGAAAGCCAGCGCGTTGACATATTTGTAATTTTTGTCGAAGAGGTTGTGTTTGATTTCTCCTGTTTGCGCATCCCACACCGCGATGCCGTCATTGCCTGCCGACGCCACCATGCGGCCATCCGGTGAAAAGGTGACGACACTGATCTCCTCGATATGTTTCCTGAGTAGATGGCGCTGCTCCCCGGTTGCCCGGTCCCACAGCCTGACCGTATGATCGCTGCCGCCTGAAGCGATCACACGGCCGTCCGGGGAGACGGCCAGCGCGGTGATGGCACCATCATGGCCTTTCAGGCCCTGCGAAGCGCCGGCCGGCACCTTCCACAGCTTGACTGTGGCATCGCTCCGGCCAACCTGATTCGTCCAGGAAGGCTCCCGATGATTGGACAGGGTGGCTGTCGCCAGCAGGCGGCCATCCGGGGAGAAGGCCAGGCTGCGCACCGGACCGCCCACCTGCTCGACCTGGCCGGCATACTGGCCGGTCCCGGGGTTCCAGAATCTGACCCTGCCGCTTTTGCTCCCCGCCGCCACCAGGGAGCCGTCATGCGCGAAGGCGACCGCGAACTGCTCCCCATCGATCCCTTGTGCCGTAAAGACGTGCACGAGGCTGCCGGAGCTGCTGTCCCAGATCCTGACCGTCTTATCTTCGCCGCCGGAGACCAAAAGCTTGCCATCAGGGGAAAATGCAACGGAGACAACCTGACCAGGAGTAGAGTGTCCTTCCAGACTGCGGATCAGTTCGCCGGTCGATGCCTGCCAGATCTTGATAATCCTGTCCTCGCCACTGGAGGCGATCCGCCCGTCCGGCGAGACGGAGAGCGAAAGTACACCGAGATCATGAGCATCGATGCTGCGGTCCAACTGTCCGTTGGCGGCATCATGGATCTTGATCGTTCCGCCTTGGGTTCCGACAACGATCCTTCCATCTTCCGGCAGGAACGCTACTGCAGTTACGCTGCCACTTCCCGGGATGACACTGACCGGTTGCGCCGGCTGCCAGAAACCCGAACCGTCTTCGTCCCACAATCGGAGTTCCCCATTGACGTCCCCGGAAACGAGGCGATGCCCATCGCGTGCGAAGGCAATGGCCTGGATGATCGCGGAATGGCCTGCCAATGCCTGGCGCATCTGCGCCGTTTCCCGATCCCACAGCCTGAGTGTTCCGTTGGTTCCGGCAGAGGCAAGCAGTCGTCCGTCGGGTGAAAACAGTACCTGGTTGGAACTATCGAGGTCTTTCTGGAAGCGAGAGAGTGGCTGGCCAGTTTCCAGATCCCACACACGAAAGGTCTGATCAGTGCTCCCTGAAGCGAGCCATCGGCCATCGGGGGAAAAGGCGATCGACAGAACGGCATTCGTGTGTCCTTCCAGTGTCCTGACGTGAGCGCCGTCCTCGACAGCTCGGATCACGATCTTCCGGTCATGATCCGCCGCTGCGATCCACTTGCCGTCCGGCGAAAAGGCAACCGAGGAGACCGTCGCCCGCTGGCGCTCAAGGGTCCGGAGCAGTTTGCCGGTTTTCGCATCCCGCAGCCGGGTCCAACCATCGGTGCTGCCGGTGGCGACAATCGCACCGTCAGGCGAATAGGCGACTGAGACAATCTCGGTGCCGTCCTCCCCGATCGTGTGGATCAGGCGGCCGCCCGCGGTATCCCACAGCCCCGTCGGCCAGCGGGCGCCGGCGATCACCAGCCGGCCGCCATCGGGAGAAAAGGCCAGTGCCGGACTGACCTCGTCAGTCGGTGGAGGCGTGCGCTCGTCCAGTTGATAGGAGCGCCGGATGCGAGCGCCGCTCGCCACGTCCCAAAGGGCATAACCCTGAACAAGCAAGACACCATCGGGCGAAAACTTTATGGCCTGCCTGGCGACATAGAAACGGGATCGGTCCTCCCTTTCCCGAAAGGATCGGATCAGTGCGCCACTGCCCGGATCCCAAAGACGGACGATATGCTGCCCGTCGCTTGAAGCCAGGTATCGGCCATCCGGCGAGAAGGTCACATCACCGACCTTGTTGCTGTGCCCGGCGAGGATGCGCATCAGCCGGCCGGTTGCGGTGTCCCACAGCTTGACCGTGCGGTCATCGCCCGCAGTGGCGAGCCATTTGCCATCGGGGGAAAAGGCAACACTGTTGACATCTCCCTGGTGCGCGGTCACGGGCAGGATCTCAAACGGCGTGCCGTCTTGCGCGTGGGTTGTGGCCGGCGAAAGGAGGACGGCACACAGAATTAGCAGCCGGACAAATCGGCAGAAAATTCCATGTAGACTCATGACATTACTCCGGCTTGTCTGAATTCTGCTGGGACTCAGCTGGCTTCGCACCGGCTGCCAGGGCCTCCCGGGCCTTCTCAATGCAGGTGAACGTCTCCGGGTTCACCCTCTGCTTCTTTGCTTGACGAACGTCGACCGCTCGCTGGCAATCCTGGAGTGCCTGCTCGTGGGCTCCCTTTTCCAGCGAAATTCGGCCGCGCACCAAAAACGCCATAGCATTCTCCGGATCGCGCTTGAGTGCGATGCGGATCTCCTCCTGGGCTTTGTCATACTGCTTGCGGGAAAAATGCAGGAGCGCTAGGTGGGAATGCCCGTCAGGCACCAGGTTGACTCGTGCCACCGTCCTGAAATCGTCCTCTGCCCGGTCATATTCTTCGTTCTTGAGGAACAGTCTTCCACGAAACAGCATCATGGCATCCAGCGTGCTGCCCGTACCATCCCGATAGATTATTCGCCCGGCTTTATCGATTGCATTGTTAATATCGACAAAGGCACTTTCCATGTCAGCCTTGTCGTATTGCGCAATTCCTCTAAGGCCAATTGCAGTTGAAATGCGCAGCCATGTTAGGTCATACCCACCTGCAACAGATATCTTATCTATAGATTTGGATAGATCGGGAGTTTTTTCAGCGGAAAAAAAAGCTCCTTCTATTTCCAGAGCAGGAAGTTTAGCCACTACGGCATTGCATGACTCAATGCGTTTATCAGGGCTCTCTGAAAAATTGCTGCACAAATTGTACAATTCATCGTCATCTCCGAATACTACACTTTTTTTAGTGTTATCCTCTGCATTCTCAGTCGATTTCGATTTAATAATGCCTTCTAAGTGAGAAATGTATTCCCGATTTTCTGAATCAATTTCTATGGCTTTTCTGTAATCCTTCTCAGCTGAGATAATATCTCCTTTCTGCTCATATACACGACCGCGTTCCCCGAAGGCCTCTGCTTTGTCAGGCTCCAACGCAACAATCCGGTCTAGATCGGCTATTGCCACGTCGTATTTCTGTTGACTGACATATTGATGGCTGCGCCGGAACAAAATTGCTGTGTCATCCGGATCAAGCTCAAGCAGGGCGGTATAGTCATCAATAGCCAAGTCGCCGTTGAAATCGCCATATGCCATGGCCCGTGATTTCAAAGCCTCCCTCCGCCGCCCGGCCGGCTCCGCCGGTGACCGGGCCAGGATCTCGGTGCAGGCCTGGATGCGCCGTTGTCTACCTCCGTCCGTCGATTCCAAGCTCTCGCTGCAGTGCAGCCAGACGAGATCGTCTGCTGCCGGCACGGCAGTGGCCTCCTCCGCCTTGTCGGTCGCCTTGCCGGCCTGCTGAGGCTCGCGATCCTGTTCTCTCAGGCGGTCCCCCTCGACGAACAGCCCCCGCTTGGGGGCAGTGTCAACGCCGGCATTGGCGTCAATCGCCGGCCGGCGGGACGGCAGCGGAACCTGGGGCTGAGCGGCGGTATCGGGCGCCGGCCGGCGGGACGGCGGTGACGCCCGGCGTTGCCCTGAGGTCCCGGTCCCCGGCCAACCAGACGGCGGCGAGTCCGAGAATTGCGCCAGCTGCAGGCGTGGCCGCTGCAGATCCGCTTCCGCCGATGGCGTTGCATCCCGTGTCCCGAAGCCCTGGCCCAACCCGATCACGGCGAGCACGAGCACACTCTTGAGCAGCGTTTGCACGACATCCTCTCTCAACTTGGCAATACTTTGTTTCGTTACCCACATCATCGGGCGCGAGTGAGGCATGTCGGCGTTCCGCTCAACGCCATGTGCAGCAATTAGGAATGTCGCCTTCCACTGCGGAGGCCAAGGTTCACATGCCGGCGATGAATGGCAGGTCGTCACTCAATAGCTGACGAACGACTTCTGCAGGGTTAGGACCGTGTTCGCCTCTTTTCGGACGCTGAGTCGCTGCTTGCGAACGAGATCTGAAGGTTCCATCGTGACATGACCGGGGCTTTGGAGTTGGCTATAGAATCGCAATCAGAATCTCGAAATCAGTCACCTAGGGCAGATCGCTGGGCCGCTTGGCCTGCATTCGCCACTTTGGCGATAGCACTAATCGTCGCGATCCTCTGGGGCCTTCCAGGCATATTGAGCTTTCTTCTGATCCTATTGACGGTGCTCGGCGCGCCGCTGGTCGGAGCGGGTCTTATAGTCGTGGCATTGGCGATTGCGGTGAGGCGACGGCCCCGCAAGGCGGTTTCAATTCTGATCGCTGTTCTTCAACCGGTGCTTCTTTGGAAGCCTATCCTCTGGACGGCTGACTACATGCACTTAGCCCTAACGGTTTGGACAGGCGCTGGCCAGTTGGGACGTTCGTCAACACCCAATGGAAGTCCGTTCGCCGCCTACGACTGGTCGGTCGGGTTCGCGGGGGCCCAAATAAATTCCTTATCTACGATGTGACGGATGAGATCGCTCTTCCGCCAAAGCAGCACAAACAACCAATCTCATCCGAGCAAGATTTGGCGAAGATTGTGCGGGCAAGGTGACCCATTTGCTCGGCCACTATTACGTCTGCACGTTTTGAAGTTCATTGCTCGGGTCCGCTAACACCGCCTTGCGGGAATGAGGGGCTGTCCGACACTAGTCTGCATGGAGCCCAACAGCGGCCATAGCGCCTCGATGGCGGGACCGCCGCTTGCGCCTCAAGGCGGACCTCGACCGCACATCACCCAAAATGGTTCTGGAGCAACAATGCTCGGTGGAGGCTGAGCTTATTGGCGCTTAGTTGCGCCGGCGGAATGTGCCAAGAAGGTGTTCGCTGCCCCACCAGATGAGGCTGCTTCCGGCTACCGTCGTTAGCGCAATAATGGCCCATCCGTGAGATCCGAGCGGCGCCATCCCACTCGCATGCGCCAGAACGGTCACTGTCATGAGCAAAAAGAATGGCCCGGTGTAATAGCAATGGGTGCGACCGCACCGACGTGCATTGGCAATGCACGCGCCACCCATCCACGTCAACATGACGGCCCAGATCGCCGCTCGCAGCATTGGTTCGAGCAGGAGCGCGACAAGCATGGTTCCGATCGGGACCCCCCATACCAATGCGAGGGTTCGCAGATCGCCTACCCAATCCTTTTCGCAGCGTTCGGCCGCACAGGTCTTCTTGTCTCTGGCCATCATCGTCAACAACAACATGCCGCTCCCCCATGCCCGGCGCGTTCCGCCTGCATCGGCGGGCAAGCCACAGTCCCGTAGCTGCAGAAGACGCAGCAATCTCCCTGCTTGGGGCTTAGTACGGCACCGCAGCCGCCGCAGGGATAAAAGAAAATACAGGCGTCGTTGGGCATCGTCTCAGTCGCCTCGTGCCCGCAGTACGGGCACTTGATTGTGGAACTAGGTTGTGGCGATAGAGTCGTTTGCATCGGGGTTCCCATTCAATTGCGCCTTAGAGCTAGGAGGTAGCGGTTGATCGCCGGCTCGTACTGAGCCGCGACCACAGCCGTCAGCGCAATCACAGTCGCAATGCTAAGGATAACAAGGGTTCGTGCGGGGGCTTGGCGTCGAACTGCCATGATCCATCCGACCAAGATTATGATGACTGCTGCCATGCTGATGTACGGCCGGTAGACAACGACGATGCCAAGGCTGGCGATCCAGGCGCCCGTGAGCCCCAACGAAGCCAGGCGAGCGGCAGAGCACAACAGGAGGCGCCGACCAGTGCCGCAACGGCAGCGGCCAGTCCGACATGAGGAAGCCAGCCGACAACGCGCGCGGCTTTGCCGACGGACGAGGTTGTCTCTTGCTTCAATCCCGACATCGCACCAGACTAATTCCTGTAGCGACTACAGGTTCAAGGAAAATATGATGACCACGGCAAGCACAAAGGCGCGAGCACGGAAGCTAACGATCGGCGTCTTGTCCCAAGAAACCGGCGTGAATATCGAGACAATCCGATATTATGAGCGCATCGGATTGATATCGGAACCGCCGCGGAGCGAGGGTGGTCATCGGGTCTATGACATTATGCATAGACAGCGGCTTATCTTCATTCGCCGCGCGCGCGAGCTTGGCTTTCCGCTTGACGACGTTCGGAATCTGCTCGGTCTGGAACGAAGCCAGAGCCTCACATGCGAGGAGGTGAAAGCTCTCACGGAGCGGCACATTGCTGAAATCCGCGAGAAGATTGGCGACTTGAAGCGACTGGAGCGAGTTCTGAGCGAACTCACGGCGCAATGTCATGGCGGCAAGGTGCCCGCCTGCCCAATTCTCGATGTGCTTGGGGCAACAGCTGCTCTCAAACTTGGACGCGATGCCCTGTCGGATGGCGGGCTAGCTGGGTCCGTTTTCACCGCATCTGAGAGGGTCGGCCCTAGCCAACTCTGGCCCGCTTAGCGGTGACGACCGGCCCCAACTCGGCAAGCTTATTGCGCTGCGCCTGAGCGTCCGTCTCCAACTTGCTTGCCCGATCGGTAGCGGCTTTGTCCGTCGTCGCCTTTGCCAGCCGGTCATTGGACGCACGTTCGTCAGCCTCGCGGTCCCGACAATTATTACCCCGCTTGGCACACTCCGCCTCGCGGCTCTTGGCGGCGCCCTCCGCGGCGCGCCTGGCGGCAGCAGCTACGGCTTCCGCGTCGGTCGACACGAAGGCCGGCATGGCGTCGGGCATAGGATTCTGCCAGAGTCGTACGCCCTTCGCCTGCGATGAAGGATGCAGAATGGTCTGTCGAAATCCCGCACGTCGATGAAGTACTTTGCCACGATCACTCTCTAACACCAGGAAGCTATTGGGCCAACTCCCGTTCCATCGCAGTTCCCGACAAATCAAATCGCCCGCCGATACCGGTTCGATGACCCTCACGATACGCCACCCATGCAGCTGCAACATCCTGAACGCCACTTCCGCTCGAATCGAAGATTACGAGCTCGTCCTCGGTCATGCGCCCACGCTTTCGGCCTGCCGCCAGATCGGCAAGTTCAGCATGAACTTGGCCCTTCGACATGGCGCCCGCACGCAGCGCGTGGTTGAGATCGCCGCCGGAAGCACAAGCCTCAATGTCATCCAAAAGGATGCGCGCACGGCGCATGAGGGCCGGCGCAATCTCGTGCTTCTCTGGATTGTCGGCTCCGACGGCGGCGACGAAGCAACCCTTGAGATCCAAGTCTTCAGTAAGGACGGGTGACTTCGAAGTTGTGCATGTAATGCAGATGTCCACTCCTGCGATCGCCGCGGAGATGCTCGATGCGGGCGTGACGCTGCAATCCTGCATGGAATGGGCGGCGGCGAATGCTTCCGCTCGCGGCTTGTCGATGTCAAAGACACGTATCGCGCGCAGCGCAAAGATCGAGCGCATCGCCTCGAGCTGATACTTGGCCTGGGCTCCGCAGCCGATGATGGCTGCGCGCGTCGGCTCCTTACGGGCGCCGTATTGCGCGGCGAGCGCTGCCGTGGCCGCGGTTCTGATGCCTGTCAGCGTAATCGAGTCCATGATCGCCAGTGGGCGGCCATCCCTCGCGTCCGAGACCACGACCACACCTTGGATGGTCGGTAACTGTCGCAGCTTCCAATTATCCGGAAGGTTCACGTTGACCTTTGAGGCGAATGCCAGATGCGAGCCCGGCAACAGGCCAGATTTCACATGAATAGAACCGCCGTCGATCATGAAGCCGACCGAGCGGCCCTGGTCCCCTTGGTTGTCGGCAAGCGCTGCGTAGGCTTCTCGCAAGGCCTCGATGACAACCTTCGGATCGAGCAAACGCCGCAGATCGTGACCCGACAGCAGCAGAATTTCCTCAGGCTTGGGAGCAACGGATTGGACCATAAGAGCCTCTCATTCTATTGCCTGAGGCTTTAATACATCGCGCTAGGGCTCCGCAGTTATCTACATACTGTATCATCAGAGAGTGGTATGGCAAACAGTTGTATCATTTCACATTGAGGCGTAACCTTAATCGAGGCTTGGCGGCGCCGCTGAGTTGCCGCGTGGCCGGCGGAGATTTGCTTCGCATTCGAAAGGTTAACCACACTGCGCTGGTGCGGAGTCCCTGAAACGTTCGGACGCCGGAGGAGCCGGGACACCGGTAACGATCGACGCGTGAGAAGAGGAGACGGATTATGAGCTACATCATGAAGCCTCTCGGGTGTGACCCCGGTGGCATTAAGGGCATGTCGGAGAAGCTCATCATCAGTCATTACGAGAACAATTACGGTGGCGCGGTGAAGCGGCTGAATCTCATTGAGGAGCAATTGGCGACGCTGGATTTCAATACTGCGCCTGGCTTCCTGATCAATGGCCTCAAACGCGAGCAGCTGATCGCGACGAATTCCATGATCCTGCACGAGCTGTTCTTCGACGGTCTTGGCGAAGAAAGTGCGCCGGGCAAGGAGTTGCACGCAGCCATCGAGCGGGATTTTGGCTCGTTCGAGCGCTGGCATGTAGAGTTTCTCGCTATGGGGAAGGCACAGGGCGGCGGCTCCGGCTGGGTGCTGCTGAACTGGTCGCCCCGGGACCAGCGGCTCACCAATCAATGGGCCATGGATCACAGCACGACATTGGCGGGCGGCACGCCGATCCTCGCCCTCGATATGTACGAGCACTCCTATCACATGGATTACGGTGCAAAGGCCGCAACCTATGTCGAGACCTATATGGCGGCGATTCGCTGGGCAAACGCGGATCGCCTCTACGCCGGCTTAGCGCAGTCGCGCTGAACAGGAAGCCAGCGCCAGTCGAATCGACTAGCCGGCTGCGGCAGCCGGGTCTGAGAAATCGCGCCCGCCTCGCGCTGTAGCTGACAAGGACAAGCAAATGAAACTCACACGATCCTGCCTCGCCGCCTCGCTGTTGATCGGGGTGATGCTTTCAGTCCCAGCCATAGGTATGGAGAAATTCCGAAAACTGACAGATCAGCAGATTCGCGCCAGGCTTGCCGGCATGGAAATCACCGACGAAGTCCATTGGTCGGAGATCTACAATCGCGATGGCACCTTAACGATCTGGTCGATGGCTAAGAAGCGCGTCGGTAAATGGCGCGTCGACAAGGGACAGCTCTGTCTCAACATCGAAAAGCGCGAGCCGGACTGCAAGGAGGTCTGGATCTCTGGCAATAAGGTTGAATTCCGGTATCCTGGTGTATCGATGCCGACTGAGGGCGTGTTAACAAAGCAGCTGCCGCGCAGTTGAGCGCCTGCGCTGCCTGGATTCGACGGCGTGGCTGTATCGTGGCCTGACGGATCGGTGCCGATCACGCTCGCCCGCCTCATGTTTTTGTCCATTCTGCAGGACGAAAGGACGGCTTTGGCGCGGCCCTGAATCAGGCCCTGGTCACGGCAGGCCCGCTCTCTAAGCAGAGGGTCTCACGACAAAATCATCGAAATAGACAAAACTGTCGGCCTTCGACCAGAGCCCGACCTTGCCTGACACGGGCGCCGTGAGCCGATGTGTGAGCGCGAACTTGTCGTCGAGACGGCATTCGACCTCCATGCCACGAATCCTAAGCTTGAGGTCATGCCACTGCCGCGTTGCAGTGGGCGTATTGCGGATCCATTTGACGGAACTGCGCTTGCCGTGAACGAACTGCCACAGCACCAGATTGTTCTCGAGCGCGTTGGCGCGGACGGTGAGATAATCTCCATTTGGCTTGAGATCGAACAGGATTCCCGCGCCTTGGTCGATGCGGCCCTCCAGCGGCTTGAAGCGCACCGCGATCTCACCCTCACGAAAATCGTCTATGCCCTTCGCGACCGCGTACGGGTAATAGGCATAGGCTTGGACATTATCAAGGAACTCCGCATAGCGCTC
>Ga0081540_1002458_pt1 | contig 15092 bp, 11 predicted proteins | sample TabmetS2T1R1_FD_71024 | JGI IMG/M metagenome (GOLD analysis project Ga0081540, IMG submission 71024) | Tabebuia heterophylla rhizosphere microbial communities from the University of Puerto Rico - S2T1R1 | ecosystem: Host-associated > Plants > Roots > Rhizosphere ... | reverse complement strand
GCGCCAGCGGCCCACCGCGCCGGTGGCCGCCGCGCCGGTGGCCACCGCGCCGGCCACCTCCGCCGATGATGCGAGGATGGTGGCGTGGCCAGCCTGGACCAAGCTGTGGCAGAGCAATGGATCGGCCGCTGGGACGCCCAGCAGCAGAGCTATATGCCGGACCGGGAAGAACGGTTCGCCGCGGTGATCGACGCGGTCGAGGCGGGGGCGGGGCGGTCCGACCCGCTCGTTCTCGACCTCGGCTGCGGTCCCGGGTCGCTCGCCGTGCGGCTGCTCGACCGGATCCCGGCTGCCAGGGTGGTGGGGATCGACGCCGACCCGCTGCTGCTGGCCCTGGGCCGCGCGGCCTACGGCGACCGGGCCGGGCTCAGCTTCGCCGATCTCGACCTGCGCGTACCGGGCTGGCCGGCCGAACTCGGCCTGGATCGCCCCGCGGACGCCGCTGTGAGCACCACCGCGCTGCACTGGCTCGAGCCCTCGGCGCTGCGCGCCATGTACGCGGGGCTCGCGGCGGTGCTGCGCCCCGGCGGGCTGGTGCTCAACGGCGATCACCTCACCGAGGACGAAGCCCAGGTGCCTTTCCTGGCCCGGCTGGACCGGGCTCTGACCGAGCGCTGGGAGGGGCGGGCCGGCGCGGGCGGCGGCGAGGAGGACTGGAAAGGCTGGTGGCAGGCGGCGACCGCGGACCCCGTGCTGGCGGGCCCCGCCGCCGAGCGGGCGCGGCGCCGGCTGAGCGAAGACCATCACGGCTCGGAGTCGGTCCGCCTCGCCGAGCATGTGCGCGCGCTCGGAGCCGCCGGGTTCACCGAAATCGGGACCATCTGGCAGCACGGCGAGAATCGCGTCCTGGCCGCCGTCCGCGCGCCCTGACCGGCGCGGGGGCAGATTCGTGCTCGAGCCCGGGAAGTATTACGTTCGGTCAAAGGCTGGCCGCGTGGGCCGGCCGCGTCGCGCACGGAGCCGAGGTCTGCCATGGAAGTGCCGCTCACCCCGCTGGAGTTCGCCCGCCGCACCCGCCGTCTGCACGGACACCGGGCGGGGGTGGTCGACGGCGACCTCCGGCTCACCTATGAGCAGTTCTTCGGGCGCTGCGACCGCTGGTCGGCCGCGCTGCAAGGGCTGGGAGTGGCGCAGGGGGACCGGGTCGCGACCATCGCGCCCAACACGCACGCACAGCTGGAGGGCTTCTACGCCGTGCCGCAGATCGGCGCGGTGCTGGTACCGATCAACTACCGGCTGACCGCCGAGGATTTCGTCTACATCCTGAATCACTCCGGCGCCAGCGTGGTCTGCGCCCACTCCGACTACCTGGACGCGCTGGACGGGGTCCGCGACCGGCTCCCGCAGGTGCGCCACTTCGTGGCGTTCGAGGGCGCCAGGGACGGCTGGGTCGACTATGAGGCGGCGATCGCCGCCGCCGAGCCGGACTTCACCCGGCCCGAGATCGGCGAGCGTGACCTGCTCACGATCAACTACACCAGCGGCACGACCGCCCGCCCGAAGGGTGTCATGATCACCCACCGCAACGCCGTGCTGAACACGATCGGCACCCTGCTGCACCTGCCGATCGGCGTGGGGGAGCCATACCTGTGGACGTTGCCGATGTTCCACGCGAACGGCTGGACCTACCCCTGGACCGTGACCGCCGCGGCCGGCGTTCACGTCTGCCTGCGCAAGGTCGAGCCCGCCGCGGTGTTCCGGCTGATCCGCGACGAGAACGTGGGCTCGCTGTGCGCGGCGCCGACGGTGCTGATCTCGCTGGCGAACGCGCCCGAGCAGGTACGCGGGGACGTGCCCGCCGGGGTGCGGGTGGTGACCGCGGGCGCGCCGCCGGCGGCGGCCACGATCGAGCGGCTGGAGGGGGAGTTCGGCTGGGAGGTCACCCAGGTGTACGGGCTCACCGAGACGGCCCCGTTCATCACGGTCTGCGCCCCGCTGCCCGAGCACGAGGCGCTGTCGCCCGCCGACCGGGCGGTGATGAAGGCCAGGACCGGCGTCGAGCTGATCACCTCCGGCGAGCTGCGCGTGGTGGACGCGAAGGGCGAGGAGGTGCGCGCCGACGGCCAGGCGCTCGGCGAGATCGTGGTGCGCGGGAACGTGGTGATGGACGGCTACTACCAGGATCCGGAGGCGACCGAGCGGGTGATGGGCGACGGCTGGTTCCACACCGGCGACGCGGCGGTGCTCCATCCCGACGGTTATGTCGAGATCCGCGACCGTATCAAGGATGTGATCATCAGCGGCGGGGAGAACATCTCGTCGGTGGAGGTCGAGGGCGTGCTGCTGCGCCACCCGGCGGTCGTCGAGGCGGCGATCGTCGGGCTGCCCCACGAGAAGTGGGGCGAGGCGCCGCACGCGTTCGTGGTGCTGCGCGACGGGGCGCAGCCGAGCGAGGACGAGATCATCGGCTTCGCCCGCGACCGGCTGGCGCATTTCAAGGCCCCCCACGGGGTGACGTTCGTGCCGGAGCTGCCCAAGACCGCGACCGGCAAGATCCAGAAGTACGTGTTGCGCGGCGGCGCGGCCAACCTGGCCCGGCAGTAGCGGCGCCCGGCGACCGCGGGGCCCAGCGACCGCGGGGCCCAGTCAGGCGGAAGCGGGCGAGGGGACCGCCCGGCGCGGGTCGAGCAGGCCCGGCTCGGTCGCCATGTACAGGTCCAGGAAGTCGTTGTGCCAGCCCGCGGTGAGCAGCGGCCTGGCCGCCGGGTGCGGCGCAGGCAGGCAGACGCGCGCCCGGCCACCGGGCGGGTCGAGGCCGGCCAGCACGGCCAGGACCGCGTCCCGGGCCTCGGCATCCCCGCAGCCCGGCGACAGCGCCAGGTGAACGATGCCGTACTCCGTTCCCTCCCCGGCGACGGCGCCGGCCGCCATCGGCTCGCCGTTGCGCTCCGCGAGGACCGCCTGCCCCCCAGGGCGGGTGACCCATGCCTCGTGATCGGCCGCCCGGTCGATACCGGTCCACCGCTGCTCAAGGCCGGCGACGACGCCGGCTGCCGTGGGCGCGGCCGTCCAGCCTGCCGGGGCGGCCAGCGCCGTGACGTCACCGCCCAGGTAGAGCAGCGGCCACCAGGCATCGAGGCCGGCCCGCGCGTACAGCGGCAGCGCGTGGGCATGCAGGCTGCTGAACGTCATGCGCGCGGTGCCGTCGTGCCACAGCGCCGCGAGCATGGCCCGGCCGAGACCGAGCCCGTGGGAACGCGGGTCGACGAACAGATCGCACAGCATGCTGACGGCCGCCGGGCCGGCGCCGATCCGGAGCGTCGCACCGAACCCGGTCACGGCCCCGCGGTGCTCGGCGACCACCATCCGCCCGCGTGCGAGCAGGTACCGCACGTAAGCCGGGTCCGAGCCGCTCCACTCCTCGTCCTGCCCGGCCGCGATCGCGACCCTCGCGATGGCCTCGCTGTCGCCGGCTGCCGCGTCCCTGATCCTGACGTCTGTCACGATTCCACCCTGTCACGCGCCGCGGCGCCCGTGGCGGTTTGACCGGGCGGCATCGTCCGGGTGAGGCTGGCCACGGTGAACAGGCGTGGCGATGCCGGACGGGAGACACCATGGACGCACCGGACCTGCTGCGTTTGCCCGACGGTCTGCCGGTGCCGGCCGACGACGGGGCGGCCGGCCACCTGCCGGGCCGGGCCGTGCCCGGGCTGAGCCTGCCGGCCACCGACGGCAGGCTCGTCGCGCTCGACGCGCTGGGCGGCGGGCGGGCGGTCATCTACGTCTACCCGATGACGGGCAGGCCGGGGGTGGATCTGCCGCCCGGATGGGACGACATTCCCGGGGCCCGTGGCTGCACGCCCGAGTCGTGCGGCTTCCGCGACCATCACGCCGAACTGCTGGCCGCCGGGGCGGCACAGGTGTTCGGCCTGTCCAGCCAGTCAAGTGACTATCAGCGGGAGGCCGTGGACAGGCTGCACCTGCCGTTCGCGATGCTGTCGGACGAGCAACTGGCGCTGGCGGGGGCGCTGGGCCTGCCCACGTTCACCGCCGGGGGAACGACGCTCTACCGCCGGCTCACCATGATCGTCAGCGATGGGGTGATCGAGCACGTCTTCTACCCGGTGTTCCCGCCCGACCGGCACGCGCGGCAGGTGCTGGACTGGCTGCGCGCGCACTGAGCTGATTCTCTTGGCCTCCCTCGCGGGCGCTTCGCTGGCTTCGGGAGGCGGGGTCCTCGCCGCCGGGACACCGCTTGCGCGGCGTTCGGCCCGGCGCCTGCGGCGCGCCCATCCGGGCCAGGATCTACCGGGAACCTTCCAGCTCGCGCAGGCGGCGGGTGATGAGGGCGCGCTCGGGGGCCGGCGGCTCAAGCTCGAGCGCCGCCTGGTAGGCGGCCACCGCGTCCGCGTGGCGGCCGACGCGCCGCAGCAGTTCCGCCCGGGCCAGGTGCAGCTGCGGCCAGCGGGCCAGCCGGGGATCGCCGCCGACCGTGTCGAGGATGACCAGCCCGGCCGCGGGCCCTTCCGACATGGCCACGGCGACCGCCCGGTTCGCCTCCACCACCGGCGTCGGCTCGTAACGGATCAGCTCGCCGTAGAGGAGGGCGATCTCCCGCCAGTCGGTGTCGGCGGCCGACCCGGCGCCGGAATGGGAGGCGGCGATGGCCGCGTGCAACTGGTAGGGGCCCGGACGGCCCTGCCGGAGCGCCCGCTCGACGAGCGCCTCGCCCTCCGCGATGAGGGCGTCGTCCCACCGGCCGCGGTCCTGCTCCTCGAGCAGGATCGGGTCACCATCCGGGCCGACCCGGGCGTCCCGCCGCGCGTCGGTGAGCAGCAGCAGGGCGAGCAGCCCGGTCACCTCTGGCTCGCCGGGCAGCAGCACCCCCAGTGCGCGGGCGAGCCGGATCGCCTGGTCACACAGTTCGCCGCGGATCAGCGTTTCCCCGCTGGTGGCGGTGTGCCCCTCGGTGAATACCAGGTACACGACGCGCAGCACCGCGTCCAGCCGGGCGGGCAGGTCGGCCGGTGCCGGGACCCGGAACGCGATCCCCGCCTGGCGGATCTTGCGTTTGGCGCGCACGAGCCGCTGCGCCATCGTCGGCTCCGGGACGAGGAACGCCGCCGCGATCTCGGCGGTCGACAGGCCGCATACCGAGCGCAGCGTCAGCGCCACCCGCGCGGCGGGATCCAGCGCCGGATGGCAGCAGGTGAAGATGAGGCCGAGCTCGTCGTCGGTGTCGGCCGTCCACCCGCCGGGGGGCGGCGATGCTTTGGCCTCGCGCATGGCTTCCGCCTCCTTCTCCACCCGGCGGTGCTCGCGGCGCAGGCGGTCGAGGGCCTTGTGCCGCGCGGTCCCGATCAGCCAGGACCGGGGATTGGCCGGCGTCCCGGCGGCCGGCCACTGGGCCAGGGCCGCGGCGCAGGCGTCCTGCACCGCGTCCTCGGCCGCCTCGAGGTCGCCCACGTCCGCGGTGACCGCGGCCACGGCCGCCCACCAGTGGGCGCGGAAGACCTCGTCGAGCTGCAGCGTCAGCTGGAAGCCACCACCTCGATGACGGGCCGGACCTCCACGCTGCCATCGGACGCGGTCGGGATCGTGGCGGCCCATCTCAGGGCCTCATCCAGGTCCGCGCACTCGATGAGCGTGTAGCCGCCGAACTGCTCCTTGATCTCGGCGGCGGGCCCGTCGGTGAGCAGCGTCTGGCCGTCGCGGACCCGGACCGTGGTTGCCGCGCTGGGCGGCTGCAGCGGCGCGCAGTCGATGAGCACGCCCGCCTTCGCCATCTCTTCCCTGGCCGAGTCCCAGGCCTCGAGCATCTCCTTGAACTCGCTGGTCCCCGGGTCAGGGAACGGCCGGTCCGGCCCGTATAGCAAGAACATGTACTTCATGTGTCGCACCACCTTTCGCGGTCGGCACGGTGCTGCCGGTTCCAGTTGTAGTCGAACGGCCGGCGCCGGAATCGACAGCCGAGACGCGCCCCGTGGAACCGTGCCGCCGGGCGGCGGGCCGGGGATCGGCGGCACATGCCCGGGCCGGGGCGGTCATGTGGTGGCGCGGTCATGCTGTGGCGCGGTCATGCGGCGGCGCGGGCGGCGATCGGCCGGGTGGCCATCTCGGTCCCGGCCGGGCGGTGGTGGGTGTGCCTTGATCGGCATCGCACGGGCGGTCAGTCGTGGAGGGACTGGACGAACATCCTCGACCCGGGCGGGGCGATCTTCGCGTAGTCCGCTGCGGTCGCCTTCCCTTGCTCCGACGCGATTCCGGCATCCATCGTTTCCTGATCAGGGAAGTACAGCTCGGCGACCCGGTAGAAGGTCTGCTCCCCGCCGTCGAGGACGCCGACGAACCGTCCGGTCTCGGCGCGCCGCAGGCCGGGAATCTGGTGGACAAGCGGCAGGTGGACGTCGAAGTAGTGCCGGTCGAAGGCGTCGGTGTCTTCAGGCTGGGTGTAGAGCACCACGAGTTTGACCGTCATGGCGCCGAACCTACCGCCGACGGACCGGGCCTGCCAGGTGTCGGCGTGCGGGCCACCGACACCTAACCTCCGCGTCACCGGGCCGGCAGCGTGCAGGCTGTGCCCGCGTTACCTGGCAGACTGTAGAGATGCCCGTCACCCCCCTGGCAGACCATGCCGCCGCTGCCGTCGGCGCGGCCGGTGAGGCGTGCGTGCTGCTGAAACTGGGCGAGGTTGTGCTCAAGGGCGGCAACCGGCAGCAGTTCGAGCGGATGCTGCAATCGAACATCCGCCGGGCGATCCGAGACGTCGGCACCGAGGTGCGGCTCTGGCAGCGCGACGGCGTGATCGTCATCCGCGCCGCGCAGGACACCCCCCCGCCGGCCGCGGCGTCCGCGGCCGACCAGATCGCCGAGCGCGCCGGCGACATCATGGGCATCGCCCGCGTCTGCCGGGCGGTGCGGGTGGCCAAGGACCCCGACGCCGCGATCGGCGCGGCGGTCACGCTGATGGCCGGCAAGACGGGCTCGTTCGCGGTCCGTGCCCGCCGCCGCGATAAGCGGTTTCCGGTCACCTCGGCCGAGCTCGCCACCCGGATCGGCGCCCGCGTGCAGCAGGAGTACGGCTACCCGGTCAACTTGTCCCGCCCGGACACGGCGCTGTTCGTCGAGGTCGACCAGCGGGAGGTCTTCGTCTACACCGATGGCCGCCCGGGGCAGGGCGGGCTTCCGGTCGGGATGAGCGGCCGCGGGCTGGTCCTGATGTCCGGGGGGATCGACTCGCCGGTCGCCGCCTACCGGATGATGCGCCGCGGCCTGCGCTGCGATTTCCTGCACTTCTCCGGCATGCCGCTGACCGGGCCCGAGTCGGTGTACAAGGCGTATGGGCTGATGCACCAGCTGGACCGCTTCCAGGGCGGGTCACGGCTGTTCGTGGTCGCGTTCGGGAAGGCGCAGCAGCGGCTGGCGTCCTCGGGCGCGAGCAGGCTGCAGATCGTCGCCCAGCGCCGGCTCATGCTGAAGACCGGTGAGGTGCTCGCCGGCAGGCTGGGCGCGACCGCGCTGGTGACCGGCGACTCGCTGGGGCAGGTCAGCAGCCAGACGCTGACCAATCTCGCGGCCCTCGACGACGCGGTCGGGTTGCCGATCCTGCGCCCGCTGATCGGCTGCGACAAGCTGGAGATCATGGCGGAGGCCCGCCGCATCCGCACCCTCGCCCTGTCCGAGCTGCCCGACCAGGACTGCTGCACGCTGCTGACGCCGCGGCATGTGGAAACCCGGGCGCGGATCGACGACCTGCGCCGGATCGAGGCCCGGCTGGATGCGGCGGACCTGACCGAGGAACTCGCCGGTCTCGCCCAGGAGTATCGTCCCGACCGCCCGTGACCGGCCGCGCCGGGACCTGGCGGCCTCCTAGCCCACGGGACTGGGCTGGCGCTGAGGACCGGTAACGCCGCCCGGGTCGGGTGCCGGGGTGAGGACGCGTCCCATCAGCGGCGGCAGGTGGGCCGTGATGCTCGCGATCTCGCGGATGTCGGAGTCCACCAGTGCCTGGTCGCCGTCGCACAGCGCCATCTTCGGTTCGGGATGGACGTCAACGATGACGCCGTCGGCGCCGACCGCGATCGCCGCCCTGGTGAGCGGCACGACCAGATCGCGCCGCCCGCCCGAGTGCGATGGGTCCACGATCACCGGCAGATGGGACAGCCGCTGCGCGACCGGCACGGCGCTGATGTCGAGGGTGTTGCGCGTGGCGGTCTCGAAGGTGCGGATGCCCCGCTCGCACAGGACGATGTCGAGATTGCCGCGCTGGGCGATGTACTCCGCGGCCATCAGCCATTCCTCGATGGTGGCGCTCATGCCCCTTTTGAGCAGGACCGGTTTCGCCGCCGACCCCACCGCCTGCAGCAGCGCGAAGTTCTGCATGTTCCGGGTGCCGACCTGGAGCATGTCGGCGTAGGACGAGACCAGTTCGACGCTGGCCGGGTCGATCACCTCGGTCACCACCGGCAGGCCCGTCTCGGCCCGCACGTCGGCGAGAATCTTGAGGCCCGCTTCGCCGAGCCCCTGGTAGGCGTAGGGCGACGTGCGCGGCTTGAAAGCGCCGCCGCGCAGCAGCGACGCCCCGGCCGCCTTCGCCATCCTCGCGGCGGTGAGCGTCTGCTCGGGCGTCTCCACCGCGCACGGGCCGGCGATCACGGTGAGTGTGTCCGGGCCGATGGGCACGCCGCCGACCCTGATCACCGACCGGTCGGGGTGGTGTTCCCTGCTGATGAGCTTGTACGGAACGGAGATCCGGACCACGTCGAGCACGCCGCTGCGGCTGCGCAGGTTGAGCGCGCCGAACTCATCGACGTCGCCGACCAGTCCCACGATCGTGCGGGAGACGCCGCGGCTCACGAAGGCGTCCCCGCCCGCCGCCCGCACGAGATCAACGATCGCGCTCACATCTTCCTGGGTGGCCTCCGGGGCCATCAACACCACCATCGGGTCGGTCCTCCTGTCGCCCCTCGGAATTGCGCCCATCAAAGAAAGCCCCGGGCCGTCGGCCCGGGGCTCAGATGAGGTCGTTTCGCGTCAGCGCAGGGTCTGGCGGGCGACCGTCCGGATGCCGGGCCGGTAACCATACCAAAACCAGAACTGCTCACGCACGGGAGCAGCCTAGCGCATCGCGGCGGCGGGGTGCGCGGGAGGCGACCTTTCGCGCAGTGCCTTCAGGGTCGCCACGCCGGTGGCCACGGCCGCGCGCGGGCACGTGGCGCGGACGAAGACCGGCAGGCCGGTGCCTGCCACATGATCGCGGAGAGCCGCGTCCTGGCGGGCATCCCCGGCCGACCGCGCCCAGCCGCGAGGGTTGGAGGGAACACCTGGATCGCGTCAGCGCCGGTTTCCGCCGCGTACCGAAGCCCGCCTGCCGCGAGTCCTCCCGTCACCCGCACGTGGGCGCCGATCGGCCGGGTGGGCTTCTGCGCTGGCACGAGCCCTGGGCCTAGAGCATTGCCGGGCTGGCCCCTGCCCGCCGCGCGCGGCCATTCCGCCCGCCGGGCACGCCTTACCGCGCCTTCTTGCCCGCCACGTGCTGGCCCGGCCCGGCGCCCTGTGTAGTTAGCATGGGCACAATGTGAAGGCCAGGTGTAAAGGCCGGGTGTTTGACCGATTCAGTACGTCTGGGCGTCAGGGCCGGGTACGGTACTTTTTGCACGGCAGAGATCACTCGATTACCGGGCGGGTTCGCTGGTGGTCCGGTCCCGGGCCAAGCGCCTGTGCGGCGGGGCTCGTGGGATGAGGGGCGCAGCGGTTCGGCAGCCGGCAAGGAATGTCACGCGCATGTTCTGGAGCGATTCGCGTTCTCCGCTCGCAGTCGTTCCCGGTGCGGTGACGGAAGTGGCCGGGTGTGCCGGAAGACGGCGCCAGCAGACTCGTTCACAGGCAGCGCCGGGTTTGCCGACGGGCCGGGGCGTGGTGGCGCCCGGCTGAGATGCCGGGCGCCCGGCGGAGCGATGCGAGGGAGACAGCGTGACGACGGTTAGGGAAGATCGCAAGGGACCGGAAGGCCCGGGCGAGGGCCGGGGGGGCCAGCCAGCAGCCGATGCTCCCCGGCCGCAGGGCCCGCGTCGCTGGCGCCCCAGCCTGTCTCCCGTTATCGGCCTCGTCCGCCGCAATTGGCTGTTCTCGCTCGCGCTCGCGCTCGCCGTGGTGCCCCGGCTGGTGGCGATGCTGGGTTACCGGCCGGCGATGCTGTTCCGGCTGGACACGTTCGACTACCTGTGGGGTGCCGTCCACCTGTCGCCGAACGTGATCAACCCCAGCGGCTACTCCCTGTTCCTGTGGCTGCTGCTGCCGTTCCATTCGCTCGTGCTCGTGGCAGTCCTGCAGCATCTCATGGGCCTGGGCGTGGCCACGATGGTGTATGGGGTCCTGCGCCACTACCGCCTGCCCGCCTGGGGCGCGACGCTGGCCGCGGCGCCGGTGCTGTTCGATCCCGAACAGATCATGATCGAGCACCTGATCATGGCCGACTTGCTTGCCATGGTGCTGATGGTCGGCGCGTTCGCGGTGCTGCTGCTCCGTGACTCGCCGTCGGTGTGGCGCTCGGCGACGGCGGGCGTGCTGATGGGCGCCGCGACGATCGTCCGGCCCACCGTCCTGCCCCTCGTCGTGTTGATCCCGATCTACCTGCTCCTCAGGCGGGTGGGCTGGCGCCGGGCGGGCGCCGCCCTGCTGGCCGGCGCGCTGCCGGTTGTCGGCTACCTGGGCTGGTTCGCGGCCGCGCACGGCAGCTTCAACATGAGCAACAGCAACGGGCTCTTCCTCTGGTCGCGGACGATGTCCTTCGCCAACTGCCAGGTCATCAAGCCGCCTGCGGACCTGCAGGAGCTGTGCCCGGAGGCTCAGCCCGGACCGCTGGCGCGGGCCGATCCCGCGCTGCGGCGCCTGCCCAAGCGCTACCTGTGGAACCACCGGATCTGGGCGTGGCAGAACACCACCAGCGGGTTTGTCCCGGACGACGCCGCGTTTACCCAGGCCAACAACGAGCGGGCGCTGCGGTTCGCGATCCTGGCAATCAAGGCCCAGCCGGTGGCGTACGCGAAGACGATCGCCGCGGAGGTGGCCGAGCCGTTCAGACGGATCGACAAGACGCTGCGGTTCCCCGTGATCCAGCCGAGTTCGGCCACGATCGGCCCCGCGTACAACCTGCGGTACGCGGTCGGGACGATCGAGGCCTATACCGGCAACGACCAGGGGGTGTCACGGTATCTGGGCGCGCACTTCGGGGCCAGGGTGGTGCACCCGTACAACGTCCTCATGAACACGTACCAGCACGTCATCTTCCTGCCCGGCCCGGTGTTCGGGCTGATCGTCCTGACCGGCCTGGTCGGCATAGTGATCCCGCGGCGGAGGACGTCGGCCGCCATCCTCCTCTGGGTCTCGGCAGTGGTCATCATGGTGCTGCCGACCGCCGAGCACGAGTACACCTACCGGTATGTGATCCCGGCGGTCCCGCTGGTCTGCATGGCCGCCGCGCTCGCGTTCCGAAAGCCGGGCAAGCGAGCGCCCGCCGCGGCAACGTCGGCCGGGCCAGCCGCCGTCAGCGGGCCCGCGCCGACCGCGCCCGCGGGCGCCGCGCCTGCAGGCGAGTCGGCGTCGGCGCCGGCCCGCGGCTCCGCATCGACCACCAGCTCCGAACCCGGCGCGGGGCCTGAACCGGGCGGGTCCGGCGCGCGGACCGCGCCAACCGCCGCGCCCGCCAGCTCGGGCGGGCCGGTGGCACAGGCCGGACCTGCCGCGTCGGCTGAGCCCGCAGCCAAGGCCGAGCCTCAGGCGCACGGCAAGCCGCCATCACAAGGTGAGCCGTCCAGCGCAGGCGGGTGAGCCGTGGGCTGGAGTCGTGATCATGGCCCCGGCGTCGTCCTGGCTACATCAACCCCATGATCATGCTGTGGTCAGGCCGGCTGGCCCAACCGTGATCATGCTGAGTCAAGCGTGATCATGAGTTTGGTGGCGTCCTGGCAACACCCAGGTCATGATCACGATGCCCTGGGGGGTTCGGAGGGCCTACAGCCCGACCCAGAGCGTGATGGTCGATCCCTTTGGCGCCTGGCCGTTCGGGCTGTAGTTGAAGACGTTGTCCAGCGGCCCCACCTGGTGGGCCTCGACCGAGAAGCCGAGCTTCTCCAGGATGTGCGTGGCCTGGTCGACCGGCAGCCCGTCGACGTTGGGGATGGCTACCGTCGGCGGCCCGGCCGAGACCTTGACGATGATGACCTGGCCCTTGGTGAACGTCCTGCCCGGTGGAAGCGACTGGTGGATGACGGTCCCCGCGGGCACGTCGCTCTTGACCGTGACCACATCGAGTTGGATGCCGTTGGCCTGCGCCCATCCCTCGGCAGCTGCCTGTGGCTGGCCGACAAAGTCGGGCATCGGCGGCCCGGCGCTGACCACCAATTGCACCGGCTGTGGCTGCGGCCACAACACCCCGGCGGCAGGAGCTGTGCTGACGACGATGCCGGCCGGGATGGTTGCCGACGGCTCGTTCTTCACCCGGCCGGGCGTGAGCCCCGCATGGCGCAGCGCCGCTTGTGCATCCTGCAGCGCCAGCCCGGTCACCTGCGGCACCTGCAGCCGGTGCGGCCCCGCCGACGGGACCAGCGTGATCTGGCTGCCTTTGCGCACCCTCTGCCCACTCGCCGGGACCGAGCGGATCACCTCGCCCTTCGCGAACTGATTGTCAAGCTGCGCCGTACCGGTGCGGACGGTGAACCCGGCACCGCGCAGCTCGGTCTTCGCCGCAGCCACGGTCATGCCGGTGATCTTCGGAACGGTGGTGTACCGGCCGGTCGTCAGCCACCACGTCAACATTCCCGCCACCAGAACCACGGCGAGCGCGACGGCGAGGTAGCCGAACCGCCGGCTGAACAGCAGCCGCTGCAGCCGTGGTTCGGGCGGGCCGTATCGCGGCGGCGGCTGGCCGTAGGGGACGTCGGTTCCGCTGCTGACGATCAGCGTGTGCTCGTTGCCAGACCGGTAGGGCTCCTGCCGAAACTGCTGCGTGACCGATGACGGTGCCGGGCCCGGGCGTGGCTGCCCGAACGACTGCCGTGCGGGCGGCGCCATCCCCGGAATCAGGTCATGGCCGGGCCGGTCGGGCGGCGCGCCCGGCCACGCGCGCGATGGCGCCACCAGCCCGGCGCGCGGCGTGTCCACGGGTCCGGCGCCAGGGCCGCCCGGGGCGCCTGGCGGTTCGCCCGGCCACGCATCAGGCGGCACCACCAGCCCGAACGGTGGGGCATCTTCGCCCGGGGCGCCGGCGCCGCTTGCTTGCCCGACAGGCCGCACGCTCCCCGGCGGGGCGGGGAGGCCGGTTCCCGGCGGCGCGGCGAAGCCGGCTCCCCGTGGGACGGGAAAGCTGTTCGCGGCCTCGGCCACGGTGCCGTCCGGCGGCAGGCCCTGGCGGACACCGGTGGCGGCGCGCAGGAACTGGCCGGCATCACCCGGGCGCAACTCGGGATCCCGGCTTGTCGCCAGCGCCACAAGCGTGTCGAGCGCGGGCGGCAGTCCCGGCACCAGACCCGACGGTGGCGGGACCACCTCGTTGACGTGCTTGTGGGCCACCGCCAGCGGGCTGTCACCCGTGTGCGGCTGCCGGCCGGTGAGCAGCTCGAAGAGCATCACGCCGGCCGCGTACACATCGCTGCGCGCGTCGGCTGCCGCGCCGGCCACCTGCTCCGGGGCGAGGTACGCCGCCGTGCCGATGATCATCCCGCTCTTGGTCTGCCTCACCCCCGCCAGCAGTCTGGCCAGCCCGAAGTCGGCGACCTTCACTGCCCCGGAGTCGGCGAGCAGCACGTTCTCGGGCTTGACGTCGCGGTGCGCGATCCCGGCGTCGTGGGCGGCGGCGAGTCCGGCCAGCACCCCATCCATGATGTCCAGCGCCTCACGCGGGCTGAGCTGGCCGTGGGAGTTCAGCAGCCCGCGGAGTGTCTGGCCCGGCACGTACTCCATCGCCAGGTACAGCGTGCGCCCATCCGCCCCCTGATCGAAGACCGTAACCACGTTCGGGTGGGACAGCCGGGCGACCGACCGTGCCTCGTCGACGAACCGTCGGACGAAGTCCTCGTCGCTGGCGAGGTCGGCATGCATGATCTTCAGCGCGACACTGCGGTCCAGGCGTGTGTCGGTGCCCTGGTAGACGGTCGCCATCCCGCCGCGGGCGATCAGGGACTCGACCCGGTAGCGCCCGTCGAGCACCTGGCCGATGGGCGGGCGTGCGAGGGTCGTATCCATCGGCTTGATTCTAGAGGTGACCGTCAGTTTCATTGCGCGAACGCCGGTAAGGCTCATCCGCCCGCGGCAGGGTGACCGGCGCGGGAAGCGCGAGGCAGTGAGCGGGGGGCGTCCCTTAACGTAGGTGCTCGTGCGGATCGAACGGGTAGTGATCGCTGGCGCGGGCCTGGCCGGGCTGCGCACGGCGGAGGAGCTGCGGAGCAGGGGCTACCCAGGCGCGATCACCATGATCGGGGCCGAGCTCCGGCCGCCCTATGACCGCCCGCCGCTCACCAAGAAGTTCATGACGGGCCAGCTCGACGACACGTCGCTGGCCGCAGATCCGGTGGCCCTCGGGCTGGACCTGCGACTGGGTGAGGCAGTCACCGGACTTGAATTCCGGCAGAGCAAGGCAGCCACCGGCCCGGAATCCGGGCAGGGCGTGGCAGCAGTCAGCCTGGGCGGGGGAGTGGTGCTGACGGACCGGGGAGAGCACGCGTTCGACGCCCTGGTGGTGGCCACCGGGGCCGCTCCGGTGGGCCTGCCCGGCGACAGCGAGCAGCGGTTCCTGCGTACCTTCGACGACGCCTGGGCGCTCCGGGACATGCTGCGTCCGGGCACCAGGCTGGCGGTGGTGGGCGCCGGATGGATCGGCGCCGAGCTCGCGACCACCGCCGCCGCGCGGGGCTGCCAGGTGACCGTCGTGGAGGCAGCGACCTCTCCGCTGGCCGGGGCGGTCGGGTACGAGGTGGGGTCGGCGACCGTGCCCTGGTACGCCGATGCCGGGGTGGACCTGCGGCTGGGCCAGCCGGTGGAATCCGTTGAGCAGAACGGGCTCGTGCTGCCGGGGGGAGAGTGGCTGCCGGCCGATCTCACTGTTGTCGCCATCGGGGGCAGGCCGCAGGTGGGCTGGCTGGGCGGCTCCCCGGGGG
>Ga0081540_1002457_pt1 | contig 15094 bp, 10 predicted proteins | sample TabmetS2T1R1_FD_71024 | JGI IMG/M metagenome (GOLD analysis project Ga0081540, IMG submission 71024) | Tabebuia heterophylla rhizosphere microbial communities from the University of Puerto Rico - S2T1R1 | ecosystem: Host-associated > Plants > Roots > Rhizosphere ... | reverse complement strand
CCTCCCTCCCCCCGGCCCGGCGCGCCCGCCCGCCGCACGACGCGCCTGGCTCGACGCGCAAGGAATCGAGCGACAGATCGTCGGGACCTGGCCCGACATATTCGGCTACGGTCTTTCCGCCGACGCGTGCGTCGCCTGGCACCGGATGCTCAACGACACGCTGGCGGCATGGTGCGCGGACAACTCGGATCGATTCGCCTGGGTCGCCTCCGTTCCGCTCATTGCAGCAGAGGCGGCGGCGGAGGAGGCCGAGCGCGCCGGCGCGCTCGGCTCGTGCGGCGTGATCGTCTCGTCCAATATCGAAAACGTGAACCTCGGCGAACTGCCGCTCGACCCGTTCTGGCGCAGGGCCGAAGCGCTCGGCCTGCCCGTGCTGATCCACCCGGTTCTGGTCGGGCCCGCACCGCGCGCCGCAAAGTTCGCCCTCGCCCAGATTGCGCAGTACACCTTCGATACCACGCTCGGCATCGGTTCGCTGTTGATGTCCGGCGTGCTCGACCGCTTTCCTCGTCTCAAGCTGGTGCTCGCACACGGGGGAGGCACCTATCCCTATATCGCCGGCCGTTTCGACATCATGCATCAGCGCATGGACCGCGCCGCGCAAGGCGACGTCGCAGCCAAGCCGCCCTCGGCCTACGCCGCACAGATGGCCTATGACAGCATCGTCCATGCGCCGAAGGCGTTGCGCTTTCTGATCGACGTGGTCGGACTTGATAATGTCCTGCTTGGGACTGATTATTCGTTCCCACCGGCCGACATGGAGCCGCTCGCGCTGCTGCGATCGGCGGGATTGTCCGCTGCCGAGATCGAGGCGATCGCCGATGCAAATCCTTGCCGTGTGTTCGCGCGCCTGCGCTAAGCGATAGCGAAGCGCGGAACCGAATGGCGGGCAATGCCAAGAGCGATAGCGGTCGGGGCTGGGTCGGCCGCTCCATCCGACGCCTCGAGGATCCGACCCTGGTCGCCGGTCGCGGCCGCTTCGCCGGCGATCTCGCGGCCGCGCGGTGGGTCCGCTTCGTGCGAAGCCCGGTGGCGGCGGGCCGGATCGTTCGGATCAGCGCACCCGAGGGCGCGCTGGTCGTCACCGCCGCCGATCTGGCAGCCGTCAAGCCGATCCGGCCGATGTTGCACAAGTTCAACTACGTGCCGATCAGCCAGCCGGTGCTGGCGCGCGAGGTTGTGCGATTCGTCGGCGAACCTATTGCCGCCGTGGTCTCGGCCAGCCGCGAAGAGGCCGAGGATATCGCCGATCGCGTCGAGGTTGAAATCGAACCAAGCCCGGCGGTCGTCGGCACAGATGCGGCGCTCGCGCGCGGCGCCGCGCTCGTCCATGCCGAAGCCGCCGGCAACGTCGCGGTCGAAGGGCGCCTGAAGACGCCGGGCTTGGACGCGGCGGTGGCGCAGGCGCATGCGCGGATCAGGCTCGATGTCCGCTCGCATCGACAAAACGCGCTGCCGATCGAGCCGCGCGCGGCGCATGCCGCATGGGATGCCGCGAGCGAGCGCATCACGCTCACCTGCGCGACGCAGATGCCGCACGCACTGCGGACCATCGTTGCCGATCTCATCGCAATGCCGGAATCCGATCTGCGGGTAATCGCGCCCGATGTCGGCGGTGGCTTCGGGCAGAAAATGTCGCTGGCGCCGGAGTTCGTGGTCGTGACCTGGCTGGCGCGCAAGCTCCGAAGCTCGGTGGCGTGGGTGGAAGATCGGCGCGAGAATCTCGTTGCATGCTTCCACAGTCGCGACCAGTCGATCTCGCTCGAGGGCGCCTTCGATGCCGAAGCCAAGCTGATCGGCCTGAGCGCGGACATCGTCGCGGATGTCGGCGCTTATTCCTGCTATCCGACGACGTGTGCCGTCGAGCCGCTGATGGCGATGACGGAGCTGCCCGGCCCCTATGAGGTGCGCGAATACGCCTGCGTCTCGCGCGGCGTCTTGACCAATACTTGTCCAATGGCGCCGTACCGCGGTGTGTCGCGACCGGTGATCACGTTGGCGATCGAGCGGCTGATGGACAAGGCGGCGGCAGTTTTCGGACTCGATCCAATCGAGATCCGCCGCCGCAACTTGGTGAAGGCCTTTCCTTATACGTCGGTGACCGGCCTCGTATTCGACGAGGCGAGCTATGTCGAAACCATGGAGGCGGCGGTCAAATCCTTCGACCTGCCGGCGTTCCGCGTCCGGCAGGCGAAAGCGCGCGCCCGAGGCCGCCACCTCGGGCTTGGGGTGGCGACCTTCTGCGAGCGGACGGGCTATGGCACAGAGGCGTTCGCCGCACGCGGCATGGAGGTGACGCCCGGCTGGGAAACCGTCGACATGAGCATGGACCCATCCGGCTACATCGAGGCGCGGATCGGTGCGTCGCCGCACGGGCAGGGGCTACGCACGACGCTGTCGCAGATCATCGCCGACGAGCTCGGCACCTCGCCGGAGCGCATCAAGATCGTTTACGGCGACACCGACCGCACCCCCTATGGGTGGGGAACCTTCGCCAGCCGCTCGCTGGTGATCGCCGGCGGGGCGAGTTTGCTGGCGGCGCGCAGGATCCGCGCGAAGCTCACCAAGATGGCGAGTGTCATGCTGGAGGCATCGGCAGACGATATCGTGCTCGAAGCCGACACCGCGCGGGTCGCCGGAACGGATCGCTCGATTCCGCTCGTGATGCTGGCCCGCGCCGCCTATCATCAGACCCACCGGTTCAAAGGCGAGGTGACGCCCGGCATCGTCGAGAGCGCGACCTATGATCCCCTCGGGACGTTTTCCAATGCCTGCCACCTCGCCGTAGTCGAGGTGGACGTCGAGACCGGCCACGTCGGGATCGAGAAGTTTCTCGTCGCCGAGGATGCTGGACGCTTGATCAATCCCATGATCGCCGACGGGCAGATCCAAGGCGGCGTCGCCCAGGGGATCGCCAACGGACTTTTCGAGGAGATCATCTACGACGACACCGGCAACATTCTCACCGCGAGCCTCGCGGATTATCTGCCGCCGACTGCACGCGAGGTCCCTACGATCGAAATCCATCACCTTGTCACGCTGACGCAAGCGTCCGTCACCAAGGCGAAGGGGTTGGGCGAGGGCGGCGCGATCGGCGCGCCGGCGGCGGTGCTCAATGCGATCAACGATGCGCTGTCGTCATTCGGTGTCTCGATCGACGAGGTTCCCGCAACCCCGCAGCGCATCCGCGCGGCGCTGGGCGCCGCCGGTGCGCGCGGCAAATCCTAGCACTGCTGGCTCGGTCCCGGAACGACACCAAGTAAAGAACAACGGACGGCGGTATAACGTCTGACATGAGTGCCATCGGTCGTTCGCTGGAGCGTCTTGAGGATCGCCCGCTGGTCACGGGCCGCGGCGAGTTCGCCGCCGATGTTACCTTTCCACACATGTTGCACCTGCGTCTGGTGCGCTCGGCCCACGCGCACGGCCGCCTCGTCTCGATCGAGGCGAGCGCGGCACTCGCCCTGCCGGGCGTTGCCGCGGTGTGGACGTCCGCCGATGTCGCCGAGATTCCTCCGATCGATTTTCGCCTGACCCGCATCGAAGGCTTGGCCCCCTATCGCCAGCCGATCCTGGCCCGTGAGCGCGTCCGCTATGTCGGCGAGCCGGTCGCCGCCGTGTTCGCGAGCGACCCCTATGTGGCGGAGGACGCCGCGGATCTCGTCGTCACCGAGGTCGACGATTTGCCGCCCGTGCTCGACGCGAGCGTGGCGCCGGGAGAATTCGAGGCGGGCCGCTCGACCGAGGCGGCGGTCGTGGAGAAGACCTATGGCGACGTCGCCGCGGCATTTCGCAACGCCGCGGCCGTAGTGGAGCTCGATCTCGCCATCGGGCGGCATTCCGGCGTCCCGCTCGAGACGCGCGGCGCGATTGCGCGCTACGATGCCGCTCGCGACGTGCTGGAGCTCTATGGCGCCGCCAAGGTGCCGCACTGGAATCGCGACAACATCGCCCGCATGCTTCGCCGCGCCCGCGCGAGCGTGCACTTGATCGAGGGCCATGTCGGCGGCGGCTTCGGCATTCGCGGCGAGCTCTATCCCGAGGACGTGTTGGTTTCGCTCGCCGCGCTGCGGTTCGGCCGGCCAGTGAAATGGATCGAGGACCGTCGCGAGCATCTGATCGCGGCCAATCATTCGCGCCAGCAACGCCACAGGGTGCGCGCCGCGGTCGACCACGAGGGCCGCCTGCTCGCCGTCGAAGATGAGTTCTTCCACGACCAGGGCGGCTATGTCCGCACGCACGCGGCGACGGTGCCCGATCTCGCGGCGGCCATGTTGCCCGGGCCGTATCGCATTCCCGCCTATCGGGCGGCCGGACACGTGCGGCTCACGAACAAGACGCCGTGCGGTACCTATCGCGCGCCGGGGCGCTTCGAAAGCACCTTCGTGCGCGAACGGCTCCTGGACGCAATCGCGGCCCGGCTTTCCATCGATCGGATCGAGGTTCGCCGCCGCAACCTCATTGGCAAAGACGAGATGCCTTACGGCCGTCCGCTGGCGACGCTGGGCACGGAGGTCGTGCTCGATTCCGGCGACTATGCCGGCCTCCTCGATCAGGCGCTGGCGGCGGCCAAATGGAAGGATCTGCAGGACGAGCTCAAACGCCGGCGCGCCAGCGGCGAATGCGTCGGCGCGGGACTTGCGCTTTTCGTGGAAAAGAGCGGGCTCGGCCCCTACGACGGCGTGCGCATATCGGTCGACACGGCGGGCATGGTCGAGGTGGTGACCGGCGCAGCTTCGCTCGGCCAAGGGATCGAGACAGTGGTGGCGCAGATCTGCGCCGATGCGCTCGGCGTCGACTATCGGCGCATACGCGTGGTGCACGGCCGCACCGACCGCATCCCATTCGGGATGGGCGCTTTCGCATCCCGCGCCACGGTCATGACGGGCGAGGCGACCCGCCGCGCCGCTGTCGAAGTTCGCGCCAAGGCGCTCGAGGTCGCGGCCGAGCTCATGCAGCAGGACGCCGGCGCGCTCGCGGTAATCGACGGCAAGGCGGTGTGCAAGGCCGGCGACGGTCCTTCCATCACGCTCGGCGAGATCGCCAAGGCTTTGGAGCCGACATCGAAGCTGCTCGGCGCGCGCTCGCCCGGCCTTTCGGCGGAGGGCTGGTTCTTCAGCGATCACATGACCTACCCCTACGGCGTGCACATTGCGCTCGCCAAGGTCGATCGCGAGACCGGCGGCGTGAGGATCGAGCGCTATCTCCTCGCCTATGACGTCGGCCGCGCCGTCAATCCGATGCTTGTCGAAGGCCAGCTCGTCGGCGGGTTCGCGCAAGGCGTCGGCGGCACCTTGCTCGAAGAGTTCTGCTACGACGAGCGGGGAGAGCCGCTGTCGGTGAATTTCGCGGACTATCTGATGCCGACCTCACGCGAGGTGCCCCCGCTCGATGTGCTGATCAGAGAGGACGCCCCTTCGCCGCTCAACCCACTCGGCTTGAAGGGCGCCGGCGAAGGCGGCGTCAATGCGGTCGGCGCGGCCGTCGCCGCCGCCATCGACGATGCGCTCGGCATGCCGGGCGCCATCACCCGGTTGCCGGTCACGCCGCAACGGCTGCGGGAGATTCTCAAGGGGACGGGCGGTGATCGTGCTTGAGAGGCGCAGCAGCGTGCACCCTTATCACACCGACAGCAGCCGGCGTTGCACGGCGACATCCGTGGCGAGATCCGCCATGCGGCCGTGCCATTGCAGCTGTCCTTTCTCCAGAACATAAGCGCGGTCGCAGACGAGCTCGGCAAAATGGATGTTCTGCTCGGACAGCAGCACCGATAGTCCTTCCTTCTTAAGCTCGACGATGGCATTGGCCATCTGCTCGACGATCACCGGCGCGACGCCCTCCGAGGGTTCATCGAGCAGCACCAGCAGCGGATTGCCCATCAAGGTGCGGGCCACGGTGAGCATCTGCTGTTCGCCGCCGCTCATATGGGCGCCGCGTCGATCGGGCATGTCGCGCAGATTGGGAAAGATGGTGAAGAGCCTTTCCATCGTCCACGACGGCGCGGGGCGCCCGTCGAGATGACGCACCGGCTGGCGGCCGACGTCGAGGTTCTCTGCGACTGTCAGGTCGGAAAAGATGCGACGGTCCTCCGGCACGAAGCCGAGCCCGCGGCGCGCGATCTGGAATGGCTTGAGATCGGAGATATCCTCGCCCAGAAAGTGGACCCTCCCGCTGCGCTGCGGGATTAACCCCATCAGCGCCTTCAGCGTCGTCGATTTGCCGGCGCCGTTGCGGCCCATGAGCGCCACCACCTCGCCGTGTCCGACGTGGAGGGATGGCTCGAACAGCACTTGCGCGGCGCCATACCACGCCTTGAGCCGCTCCACCTCGAGCATGGGCGCGCTCACGGTCACACCTCGGCGTGGGGGCGGAAGGTGCGGCCGGTTCCGAGGTAGACCTGCTGCACCTGCGTGTTGTCGCGGATGGCCGCGGCATTGCCGTCGGCGATCAGCGCCCCGCGCGCCAGCACGATGATGCGATCGGCATAGGCAAACACCACGTCCATGGAATGTTCGGTGAACAACACCGAGATCCCGCGTTCGACCACCAGCCGCTTCACCAGATCGATCAGCTCGTTGCGCTCGCGCGGCGCCATGCCGGCGGTCGGCTCGTCCATCAAGAGCAGGCGCGGCTCGTTGGCGAGCGCGATGGCAAGCTCGACCCGCTTCACGTCCCCATAGGCAAGCTCCTTGCAGGCCCGCGGGGCGGACGCAGCCATGCCGACCTGCTCGAGCAGTTCGAGCGCCCGCTCGCGATGGCGCGCCGCGAGCGCGGCCCCGAACCGGAAGATTTCCCCGTGGTGACTCACCAGCGCCATCTGCACGTTTTCGGCGACCGTCATTGAGCCGAAGGTGGCCGCGACCTGAAAGGTGCGGCCGACGCCGAGGCGCCATATCTCCCGCGGCTTGAGACCGACAATGCTGCGATCGGCAAATTCGATGTCGCCGCGATCGGGCGCGATCTGCCCATTGATCATGTTGAAGCAGGTGGATTTCCCAGCGCCGTTGGGGCCGATCAGCGCCAGGAACTCGCCTTCGCCGACGTCGAAGCTGACATTCTCGACCGCGTGCACGCCGCCGAACGCTTTGGACAGGTTGCGGACGCGGAGCACGCTCATGCGGGCTTTCTCCGCGCCGCGGCCCGCTTGCTCAGCGCGCCGATGATGCCGCCCGGGAACACGAGCACCAGCAGCAGGATCACCGCGCCGAGCAGGCCGCGCCAGAACGTGGTCTGGCGCATGACGTTGTCCTGCAGCACGGTGAACACGGCGGCGCCGACGATCGGGCCGGTCAGCGTTTGAATCCCGCCCAAGAGCACCATCACCATCGCGTCGATCGAGCGCGACACCCACGCCACGTCGGGGGAGATGGTTCCTTTCGCGAAGGCGAAAATGCCGCCGGCGATGCCGGCAAACGTGCCCGCGATGGCAAACCCGATCCAGTGCACGCGCTTGACGTTGATTCCGATCGCTTCCGCGCGCAGCGGCGAGTCGCGTCCTGCCCGCATGGCATAGCCGAACGGCGCGAAGAGGAAGCGACGCAAGAGCAGAACGCCGGCGACGACAAGCGCAAGCGTCAAAAAATAAAACGCCGGGCGGCTGTCGAACGGCGCTTGCGGCCAGATGCCGAGAATGCCGTTCGAGCCGCCGGTGACCTCTTCCCACTGAAACAGGATCGACCACACGATTTGCGCGAAGGCGAGCGTCAGCATCGCGAGATAAACGCCGGAGAGCCGCACTGCGAACCAGCCGAACAGCAAGCCGCCCATCAGCGCCGCGAGCGGCGCCGCGATGAGGGCGAGCGGCGTCGCCGCCGCGGCAAACTTGACCATCAGCGCCGCGCCGTAGGCGCCGAGGCCGAAATAGGCGGCGTGGCCGAAGGAATGCATGCCGCCGGGTCCCATGATGAAATGCAGTGAGGTCGCGAACAGGATGGCGATCAGCACGTCGATGCTCAGCACCAGGACATAGGGCGAGGTCCTGGACGCGAGCGGCAGCAGCAACAGGACAACGAGCAGCGCGGCCGCGGCCGCCCTGAGCGGCAAGGCCGCGGGACGGATCGGATCGTCGATCTCGGCGGGATTGCGCACCGGGGCCTGCGGGCGGCCAAGCAGCCCAAACGGGCGCACGATCAGCACGACCGCCATCACCAGGAATTCCGCCACCAGCGTGAGCTTGGAGAAGTTGACGGCCAAGTCGCCGAAATGCACGAGGCCCAGCCCGATGCACAGCGCCTTCACCTCGGCGATGATGACGGCGGCGAGGAAGGCGCCGGTGATCGAGCCCATCCCTCCGACCACCACGACGACGAAGGCATCGCTGATCACCACCAGATCGAGCCCGAGATTGGCGGGCTCGCGTGCCACCTGCAGCGCGCCGCCGAACCCGGCGAGGAAAGCGCCGAGGACGAATACGACGGTGAACAGCATGGCTTGGTTGACGCCGAGCGCGCCGACCATCTCGCGGTCCTGGGTGGCGGCACGGATCAGCCGGCCAAAGCGGGTCCTGGCCAGCATCAGGTGAAGCAGCAGCAGGACGAGCGGGCCGATCGCGATCAGGAAAAGATCATAGCTGGGAAAATTGCGCCCGAGAATTTCGACCGAGCCGCGCAGGCCCGGAGCGCGCGGTCCGAGCAGGTCCTCCGGCCCCCACACATATTGCACGACGTCGTTGATGACGAGGAGAAGCGCGAAGGTGGCGAGCAGCTGAAACAGCTCCGGCGCGTGATAGATGCGGCGCAGCAGCAGCATCTCGACGAACCCGCCCAGCGCAGCCACCACCAATCCGGCGGCGAGGATGCCGCCCCAAAACCCGAATCCGCCGCCCACCTTGATGGCGAAGGTCGCGGCGAGATAGAGGCCGAGCATGTAGAAGGAGCCGTGGGCGATGTTGATGATGCGGGTGACGCCGAAAATGAGCGAGAGCCCGGCACCCACGAAGAACAGGCTTGATGCCGCGGCGAGGCCGTTGAGGGCCTGGAACAAAAGGGCTTCAAACGTCATGGGACGCAGAAGCCCGATGCACCCGGTTGTCGCCTAAAAGTAATTTGCACATCGACAAATTGCGCTGGCGCTAGCCAGCGGCGCCGCTGTCGCGGATCGTGCTCTCTCCCCCGACGGGAGAGCACACAATGGTGTGCCCGCAGATTTGAATGGGGGAGGGGGCTTGTAACCCCTCACCCATGCGTTTGCTTGATCAATTCGCGTGCCCTCTCCCGCAAGGGGAGAGGGCACTCCCAGTGACCGCGCTCGTGCCCGGTCGAGGTCAATTCATTGCCGCCGCCGGACGCAGCTTCTTCACCTCCTCGTCCGACGGCATCACGCTCGCGCCGTCCACGTATTTGAAATCGGACATCGTGCCCTTGCCGTCCTTGAGCGCGACCTTGCCGACGAAGGCGCCCATAGTCGCCTGATGGTCGTTGGCGCGGAATTCGAATGGCCCGAACGGGCCTTGAACCTTGAGGCCTCGGAAGGCGGCGACGAGCTTATCGGTATCGGTCGAGCCCGCCTTGGTAATACCGGCAGCAAGCGAGTTGATGGTGTCATAGCCGACCACCGAGCCCAGCCGCGGATAGTCGTTCCAGCGCTTCTGATAGGCAGTTACGAACGCCTTGTGCGCCGGCGTGTTGATCGCATCCCACGGATATCCGGTGACAATCCATCCGACTGGCGCCTCATCCTTGAGCGGATCGAGATACTCCGGCTCGCCCGAGAGCAGGCTGACGACGACGCGGTTCTTGAACGTGCCGCGGGTCGTGCCCTCGCGCACCAGCTTGGCGAGATCGGGTCCGAACAACACATTGAAGATCGCGTCGGGCTTGGCATCGTCGATTGCCTGCACGACAGCGCCGGCATCGACCTTGCCGAGGGGAGGGGCCTGCTCGGTGACGAACTCGACGTCGGGCTGCGCCTTCTTGAGCATCTCCTTGAACCAGGTCGCGGCCGACTGGCCGTACTCGAAGTTAGGATAGATGATTGCCCAGCGCTTCTTCTTCGCGGCGACCGCGTCGGGCATCAGCATCGCGACCTGCATATACGTCGAGGGCCGCAGGCGGAACGTGTATTTGTTGCCGTTCTGCCAGGTGATCTTGTCGGTCAGCGGTTCGGCCGCCAGGAAGAACACCTTCTCCTTGCCGGCGAATTCCGTCACCGCAAGCCCGATGTGGGACAGGAAGGTGCCGGCAATGATGTTGATTCCCTCGCGGGTGACGAGCTCGTTCGCGACGCGCACCGCGTCGCCGGGGCTCGCGCCGTCGTCGCGCGAGATCACCTCGAGCTTCTTGCCGAGGACGCCGCCCTTCGCATTGATCTCCTCGACGGCGAGCTCCCAGCCGCGCTTGTATGGCTCCAGAAACGCGGGCTGCGCCTTGTAGCTGTTGAGCTCGCCGATCTTCACCGTGTCCTGCGCGACGGCGGGCGTGCCGAGACAAACGGCGCTCGCGGTGGCGAGCCAAAAGAGCCGGTATCTGCTGCTCATGCGGTGCTCCATCTCATGGGATTTTGCAACTCGTGCGATCTTTCGCCTATCGACAAGTAGTGAGCGCGCGCGAAAGCTTGTCAAGGTCGCGCAATCGCGCACCCGCTGGTAGGCCGATCGAGCGGTCGCCACCCGCTCGATGCGTTTCCCCTCCCCCAGCGCGTTCTTAAGGACACCGCGGGCACGTCCGACGGGTTAGTCGTTGCGCGTACCGCGCTTATCGCTCATGCGAGCGGCGGCGTCCTTACCTGCGGTCGCGCAGCCGGTCCATCAGCGACTTCTCCTGCCCGCCGTCGACCTCGATCTGCGTGCCGTTGACCATGTGCATCAGCGGCGAGGCCAGCATCACGACGAGGGTCGCGACCTCCTCCACCTCGGCGATGCGGCCCAGCGGGATCGAGGCCGGAGCAAGCTTGTCGGCCTCCTCGTGAGACAAGTTCATGTCGCGCGACATCGCCGACACCAGGCCGGCCCAGCGCTCGGTTCGCACCGGGCCCGGATTGACCGCGCAGAAGCTGATGTTGTGCTTGCCGTATTGGCCGGCGAGCGAAAGCGTCAGGTTCTGCCCCGCGGCATTGGCCGCGCCCGGCGCGATCTCCCAATAGGACGGCTTGACGCCATCGTTACCGATCAGGTTGACGACGCGGCCGCCACCCTGTTTGACCATGATCGGCAGCACGTAGCGCAGGCAGCGCACATAGCCCATGAATTTGAGCTGCAGCGACTGCTCCCAATCCGCCTCGGACAGATGCTCGAGCACCCCACCCGGCGAAGAGCCGGCATTGTTGACCAGGATGTCGATGCGGCCGAGCGATTTGTGCGCCTGTGCGACGAAAGTCTTGGCGTCGGCGTCCTTGCTGAGATCGGCCGGGATGGGCACGATCCGGCGATTGGTTTCGCGCGCGATCTCGGCCGCGGCCTGATCGAGCGGCTCCTTGCGGCGCGCGCAAATCGCGACATCCACGCCTTCTTTCGCAAGGGTCCGGGCGATGCCTTTGCCGATTCCCGCGCTGCCGCCGGTCACCAGCGCGGTCTTGCCCTCGAGCTTAAGGTCCATATGTCGATCTCCTCGTGCAATCTGCCTTCGCAGTGGCTCAGGCCGGTTTATGCGCAAGCCAGCGGCCGGACTCGGCGGCGCAGAACAGCTCGGCCAGCGCCGCGTTCACTGCCGCCGGCTCCTCGCTGTTGATGGTGTGGCCCGCGCGCGGCAACACTAAGAGCGCCGCGGTCGGCGCGGTGCGCTTGATGAAGAGGCTCCCGTCGAGACAGAGATCGTCCTCGTCGCCCACGATCACCAGGAGCGGCACCGAAAACCGCTTGAGCTCGGCTTCCATTTCCCACAGCGTCGGCCGCTTGAGCTGAAGGTTCAGCATGGTGTGAGCGTGCCCCTCGGCCGAGTGCTCTGCGAGCATGCGCGCGAACTCGCTCCAGCCGCGTGGATCCTTGTGTTTGAAAGCCTGCCGCATTGGCGCGTCGGCATATTTGGCGGCGGCGACGGCGATGCCTTCCTCGGCGAACATCTTTCCCGTCTCCGCCGCCAACGCCTTCATGGCCGCGCGTCTCTCCGCGTCCGGCGCGGAGCCCCAGCCGCAGCCGGCCGCAGCCACCGAGAGGCAGCGCTGCGGATAGCGGATTCCGACGTGCAGCGCGGTGTAGCCGCCCATCGAGTGGCCGACCACGTGCGCCTTGGCGATGCCGAGCGCATCCATTACTGCGATCACGTCGTCGCGGGCGAGGTCCTGCGAGTAGCGCGCAGGATCGGATGGCACGTCCGACGGCGGATAACCGCGCTGGCTATAGGTCACGCAGCGATGCTGGCGGCAAAAATAGCGCACCTGCGGCTCCCAGCTGCGGTAGTCGCCGGCATATTCATGCACGAACACGACCGGCGTTCCGGAGCCGACCGCCTCGACATAAAGGTTCACTCCGTCCGGCGTGGAGATTTTGCTCATTGCGGAAATTCGCTGACGCCATCGGACGCAACGCCGTTGCAGCGGTGAAGGCTAGTTGAGCGACCTGATCTCCGCAATGGCGCGCTCAGCCCGCCATGATCGCCTTCGCCGCGTTGCCGACCGCCTCGACGTCATCGCCGGCATCGAGAAACGCCACGATGCGGCAAGGACAAGCCTCCAGGCCCTGGTAGCGCCAAGGGAATGCGCCGATCAGCGCCCGTTTGTTGAGCATGAGCTCGATGTCGCCGCCGAGGTTCTCGGCGTGCAGCAAACCTTCCTGGAATGCCCAGCTGTGAAACGGAAACACGTCGGCAGCGACCCGGCGCCCGGACTTCTTGTGGACGTATTCAAAGGTGCCGAAGAACTCGCCGGGAGGCTTGCCGTGCAGCTTGGTGAATTGCGCGGCGAGATCGGGCCGCATGCTGCGGATCGAGGTGTTCATGGCGTGGTCGCACGAGCCCGTGTCCATGCCCCACCACTTGATCTTCTTCTTCAGCATCCAATGCAGGGTGTCGACATTGGGGCCGGGGTGATAGCAGAAATACTTCACTAGATCCTGTTGCGGCCGGCCCTCGTAGTGGCGGTGCCAGCCCGTATGCAGAAGCAGGATGTCGCCCTCGCGGATGTCGGCGCCCGCGCTCTCGATGATGTCCGGCGTGATCACGGCCCAGTCCGACATCTTTGCGGAAATATCCACCACCACGCCGCGGTTGAGCAGATAATCGAGCGGCAGCGAGGCCATGTCGCCTTTGGGGTCGTCGGTGGCGTGCATGGCGCCGTCGAAATGAGTGCCGACGTGAAGCGCAGTCTCGATGCGCTGCGCGACGATCATCTGCGTCTGCAGGTTCGTCGCGTAGTACATCCTGTTGCCGGCATATCCGACCCATCCGGGGGTATGCACGTTCATCACGTGGCTCATATCGACAATCTTCATCGCTTGCCCCTTCGCGTTCGCTCGAGCGGCAGCTTACATCAGCCCGAGCCTTTCCGACGCAGCATGCGCGGATATCTGCCGGCCGCCTCAGGCCTGCGCAGTCGATTGTCTACGCAACGTTGGGTGGAGCTCATGCGCGCCGCGGTGCCGGCCTAAACATTCGCGGGTGTCGAGGTCAGCGCATCATGACTTCCTTCATGTAGACACGGTCGATCGGCTGATCGATGTCCTTGCCGGCGCGCTCAAAACCCCGGCGCCAGTCCTTGGCATGCCGCAGCATCCACAGCCGGCTCGTCTCCTTGTCATGCCGGCGCAGCGCATCGACGATCTTCCGGTGCGCCTGAATGAGACGCGGCACGCCTTCCTTCAGCTTGCGCAGAATAATCTCCGTGGTCGGAAAGATCAGGAGACTCGAAGGCTCGCGTGCGAGCTGCAGCACGCGGTTCTGTGAGGCTTTGGCGATCAGGGCGTGGAACTGGGTATCCAATTCGGCGACGGCGGCCGGATCTGACGCGACGTCCTCGGTGCTGGCGACATTCGCCTCGAGCTCGGCAATGACGTCGGCGGGAGCGTGCTCCGCGGCCTGCTCGACGGTCGCGAGTTCGAGCGCGGTCGTCGCCTCCCAAAGCTCTCGGAAGGTGACCTCGTGCAGCAGCATGGCGCGGCTCATGCGGGTCGCCAGGCGGCTGTAGTGCGGCAGGGTCGCCATCAGGCGGCGGCCTGAATCGCGGTGGATCAGCCCGCTCTGCTCCAGAAGACGAATCCCTTCGCGCACCGTCGAACGGTTCACGCCGAACTGCTTGACGAGTTGCGCCTCGGTCCCGATTGGCTCGCCCGGCCGGATCCGGCGAGCCAGGATCTCGCGCTCGATCGCGTCGGCGACCAGCTGGTACGCCGGTATCGCGTTGATTCGATCGAATTTTTCGCCTGCCTCGCTCATCCGACGAATCTCCGCTTCCACCGATTCTTCCTAAACCGATCGCCGGCAAAAAAATAGGTCTTGACTGGATGATCGGATTGTCCGACAATCATACTATCGGTTCAGGTGCTGTCAACCAACGCGGCTCAGATCGCGGCCCGATCCAGGGAGGAACAGGAAATGAAGCGCATTCGTCATGCCGCATGCTTCGCAGCGCTGCTGGCCACCAGCGCGGCCGACGCGCAACAGATCACGGACGGCGTTGTCCGCATCGGCGTCATGAACGATATGTCGAGCCTTTACGCGGATATCTCCGGACCGGGCGCACTCGTTGCCGCCCGCATGGCGGTCGAGGACTTCCGCGCCGCTGAAAAAGGGCTGAAGGTTGAGGTCATCGGGGCCGATCATCAGAACAAGCCCGATGTTGGTTCGAGCATTGCCCGCAAATGGCTGGATGCGGATGCCGTCGACGTCATTGTCGACGTGCCGACCTCCTCCGTGGCGCTCGCCGTCAACGAGCTCGTCCGCGACAGAAACAAAGTTTTCCTCATCTCGGGAGCGGCGAGCTCGGATCTTACAGGGGCGAAATGCTCGCCCAATTCCGTGCACTGGACATACGACACCTGGGCGCTTGCCAATGGGACTGGCAAGTCGACGGTGAAGGTCGGCGGCGATACTTGGTTCTTTGTCACCGCAGACTACGCATTCGGACACGCGCTTGAGCGGGACACGGCGGCTGTGGTCGAAGCCAACGGCGGCAGGGTGGTGGGCCAGGTTCGCCATCCGCCGAACACCAGCGACTTCTCCCCATTCCT
>Ga0081540_1002456_pt1 | contig 15095 bp, 14 predicted proteins | sample TabmetS2T1R1_FD_71024 | JGI IMG/M metagenome (GOLD analysis project Ga0081540, IMG submission 71024) | Tabebuia heterophylla rhizosphere microbial communities from the University of Puerto Rico - S2T1R1 | ecosystem: Host-associated > Plants > Roots > Rhizosphere ... | reverse complement strand
CGAGGCTAACTATCTCGGGCTGTGGCGACTCTGCCGATGATGGGAACAGTCTTTCTCCGCTCGCCTGCCGCACGAGAAGCGTTGTTCCCTTATCTGTATTAGTGACAATTACAATTGGAATCCGCGCATTTAGATTCAGCTCCAAAGCGTTCAGAACGGCGTGGGCTGTTTCACCCCGTTCGAGATGAACGTATACAGTGCCGCCACATCCCAAGCCGTAAGGCGCGGGAGAATCATCATCGAAGAAACTGCTGTAACGCTGAATTGTCGGACCGTTTTCCGTTAGCCACCACGCTTTTCTGGAGACTTCGGCTTCGAGGCAACCACCACTGATGGTCCCGGCACGCTGACCGCTGCGAGTGAGCAGCATGCGTGCTCCGGGTTTGCGATACGACGAACCTTCTACGCGTACGACCGTTGCCAGACAAACGTCCTCCTGCCGGGCTTTCGCCGCGTTCCACAGAGCTACGATTTGTTTTAACTCCGACATGGATTACGCCAGCAACTGTTCGATACGAATGGGTAAATCGCGAACACGAACACCGGTCGCGTGATAAACAGCCATTGTGAGCGCGGACGCGACCCCTGTAAGACTTATTTCTCCGACTCCGCGCGCTCCATACTCATTGAGGTTCAAATCCGGATACTCGACAAAGATGCAATCCATTTCCGGAATATCGGGATGGGTGGAAACAATGTAGTCAGCAAAGTTATTGTTGAGCGGCTTTCCATTTCGCGGATCGTAAATCGTCTCTTCAAAAAGCGCCATGCCAATTCCCATGACCACACCGCCAAGAATCTGGTTGCGAGCGGTCTTGTGACTAATGATACGTCCGGCATCCATGACTGTCAGCCAGCGAGAAACTCGCAGGCGTGCGATTCCGCTAGCGATGAATCGATGCGCTTGATTTTTCCATTCGCAATGGTGCTCGGAATCGGGACACCATATGCGAGATCATCCATGGGATGGTCTACTGCATAGCGGGCCGCGCCGGTGACTTTGAGCTTGCCGTCGATCCGCGATACTGCTGCTCCTATAACTGATGAGCTCATAATTTCCCCGGCGTTCTCTCTCAAGCTGTTTGCGCGGTGACCTGCAATGCGCGAACAATGGCGCGCTTCGCCAATTCCACCTTGAATGCATTGTCACGCAAAGGTTTTGCCGGCTTGAGCGCGGCTTCGGCAGCGGCGCGATAGGTGTGTTCATTCGCTTCACGGCCTTGTAATGCCTGTTCAGCCTCTTTCGATCGCCATGGTTTGGTGCCGACTCCGCCCATGGCGACGCGGGCGTGCTGAATCTTTCCACCAGAGAGTTGCAGGATAACTGCCGCTGACGCGAGCGCGAATTCATAGGAGGCGCGGTCACGCAGCTTTAAGTAATGCGAGCGCGTACCTTGCGGCAACGGAAGAAGTGCGACATGTGTGATGAGCTCGCCCGGCTCCAGCACATTTTCCTTGTCTGGAGTCGTGCCTGGAACGAGATAAAAGTCGTTGAGAGCGATACTGCGCTCGCCTTTTGCGCCACGAGTGTGGACCGTTGCTTCGAGGGCCATCATGGCCACGGCCATATCGGAAGGATGCGTGGCGATGCAGTGTTCGCTGGTTCCAAGGATGGCGTGGATGCGGTGAAAACCGTCGATGGCAGCGCAACCTGAACCGGGTTCACGCTTGTTGCATTTGTAGTTCGTATCGCGGAAGTAGTAACAGCGTGTGCGCTGCAGCAGATTGCCTCCAGTGGTTGCCATGTTGCGCAATTGCGGCGATGCACCCGCGAGCAGAGCTTCGGAGAGAACGGTGTAGCGTTGTTTCACGTCGGCATTCCACGCGAGATCGCTGTTGCGCACGAGCGCACCAATTTTCAGGCCGCCATCGGATGCAGGCTCTATGCGATCGAGCGGAAGACCATTGATATCCACCAATGTCGATGGTTTCTCGACATTCAGCTTCATCAGATCGACAAGGGTTGTGCCACCGGCAATGAATTTGCTGCCCTGACGGCTGACGGAGTCCACCGCGATGTCGATGGATTTCACCTGGTTGTAATTGAAGATCTGCATGGTGTCCGTCTCCTTGGTTCAGGCCGAGTGCCGGACCTGCTGCACGGCAGCAACAATATTGGTATAGGCTCCGCAACGGCAGATGTTTCCAGCCATTGCTTCGCGGACGTCGGCATCTTCTTTGCCGATTGGCTCCTTGAGCAGCGCGGACGCCGACATAATCTGACCCGGAGTGCAATAGCCACACTGAAAGCCGTCGTGCTCGATAAAGGCGGCCTGCACGGGGTGAAGTTCGCCGTTCTGCGCGAGACCTTCGATGGTGGTGATCTCGTCATTCTGATGCATGATGGCAAAGCTGAGACATGAGTTCACGCGGCGTCCATTGACGTGGACGGTGCAGGCGCCGCACTGACCGTGATCACAGCCCTTCTTTGTGCCGGGGAGCTGGAGACTTTCGCGCAGGGCATCGAGGAGTGTGACCCGAGGCTCCAGCATTACCTGGTGCGTCTTGCCGTTGATCTTCAACGTCACCGGAACGGCTCCGGGTATGGTCTTTCCATCTGCGGCTGTTTCAACGGGAGCCGGGGCGACTGCGGTCGCATGTGCCAGAGGTGCAGTTGTCGCCGCCAGACTTGCCGCGCCAAGTTGTGACAGGAATGAGCGCCGCGAAAATCTGCCGAATAATGGCTGCTCACGCGATGATTGGGTAGAGCTCTTCTCTGCGCTCTGCTCTACCAGGTCCTTCTCTTTATCGAGATCGAGCGGTTTTGGCATTTGATTAGCATCCTTTTATGTCGGGCACAGTGGAATCGTTCGACAGATGGTCTGACCTCTTTTCCTCTTGGACGGTCAAGAGAAAAAGCAGGATGCACCGAAACTACCATGCCACTGCAACAGGATGCTTAAGAGTTTTTACGGCGCTCCAGCGCGGAGATGATTCGAAACATTGAAACATGCATCGATTGACTAAGAGTGACGTTTTGATTCGTATAGAAATGGATATTTCGAGAGGTGAATATCCTTGGCAGGAGATACGATCACGCAAAGGCCTGTTGATCCAATGCATCATCGTGTTGGCGTAACGATTTATTCCTGAACGACGGCCTTCACCAGGTTTCGCGGACGGTCGACATCGATGCCGCGAAGGATGGCTGTGAAATAAGCCAGAAGTTGCAAAGGAACAACCTCAAGGATCGTCAGCAGGTATTCGCTTGCGTTGGGGACGTGCACGGTGAAGTGCGCGAGCTTTGGGACATCGGCATCGCCTTCGGAAGCCAACGCGATGATTTCAGCACCCTGCGCCTGCATATCCTTCATCAACTGCACTGTCTTTTCATAACGCAGGATGGAATCGGGGTCAGTTCGATCCTGCGTGGCAACCATGACCAGAGGAGCTTCTTTGCTGACAAGTGCGTTCGGACCGTGCTTGAGTTCGCCGGCCGGATATCCTTCAGCCTGCACATAGGCTGATTCCTTCAGCTTGAGCGCGCCTTCACGAGCGATGGCGTAATGGATGCCACGCCCCAGGTAGAGGAAGCCGCGCGCGTTGCTCGTGTGTTCGGCAACTTTGTGGAGCTGTTTTTCCCATGATTCCAAGGACGATTCAAGCAGGCCGGGCAACTTTTCCAACTGCTCAATCAGACTTGAAACAGAGTGGGCGGTCATTCTGCCACGCAGGCGAGCCATGGAAAGAGTCAGCAGATACAACACGACAAGCTGAGTGGTGAAGCTCTTGGTTGCCGGAATTGCCTTTTCCCGTCCGGCGATGGTGGGCAAGGATGCGTCCGCTTCACTCGCCATGGTTGAACTGGCATTGTTCGTGATGGCGACCGTGGGTAGGCCGCGTGACTTACCTTCGCGCAGGGCGGCCAGCGTATCCGCTGTCTCGCCGGATTGGGAGATGACAATGACGCCGGGGTCCTGCAACGTGTGGGTTGAACGGTAGCAGTACTCGCTGGCGTACTCGACGTCGACAGTGAGGCCAGCCAGGTCTTCAAGCATGATTTCGCCGGCAAGGCCGGCATGGCGACTGGAACCGCTGGCCGCAATTACGACGCGTTGGTGGCCACGCAGCGCCTCGGCAACAGCGGCGAAGGCATCCGGATTCAGCGATCCGCCGGTGACGTAGTTGCGGATGGTGGCGGCTAGAGCGTCTGGCTGCTCGTAGATCTCACGCAGCATGGCGTGGGGAAAATTGCGCGTATCGAGGAATTGCGACATGACCGTTCTATGTTCCTTGGCTAGAAGGTACCGCCTTCATTCTCTCGCACTGGAACCTGTATGTACAACTAGAGAGGTTCCTGCGCCGGGGCATTTATTTGGTTTATCCGGCAAGGTTGGTCTCAATTCCAGCTACGAATCTGGCGGTGATCGCTTCCGGGTGGGTAATGGCGGCGCCCACGACGACGCCAAAGGCGCCGAGATCCAGGGCACGGCGGACCTCCTCGGGCTGGCGAACATGGCCTTCGACGATGACGGGAATGCTCAGAGATTTGGCCAGTTGCTCGACCAGTCCCCAGTTGACGGCGCGTTGACCGGCGGTCGAGGGGGTATATCCATACATTGTTGTGGCAACAGCATTCGCTCCGGCTTGTTCGGCAGCCCGAGCTTCATCAAAGGTAGCAATATCGGCAAGCACTGGCCGGCGGAGCTCCTGCTGGACGCGTGATAGCAATGGCAGCCAGGGCTCGGACGATTCGGGGCGGCCGGCGCTGCAATCCATGCCGATGACGTCGGCTCCGGCATCGGAAATGAGTTGTGCCGAGGCGAAATCGGGGGTGATATTCGGCCGGTCGGTTTCGAATCGCTTGAATATGCCAATGATGGGCAGGCTGGTTTCCCGGCGAAAGGCGGCAATGCTTTCCGCTCCATTGGCACGCAGGCCACCGGCTCCGCCACGGAGCACAGAGAGCGCCATGCGACGCAAGGTATCGATATGGTCGAGTGGATCACCGGGAAATGCCTGACAGGAGACGATCAGTTTGTTTTTTAGACTGGCCGGAAATGTTGTGGATGTTGTCATATATATAGCGGCCCAGTTGATCGGGATGTTAAACGATCGAGTTCAGGGCCTAGCCAGGGCCCTTAATATTGAAGCGGTCATTCGTTAGACAAAATTCTTATACCGCAGCCGGATTGAAGTCGTAAGTTATTTACGAATCAGGAGTGAACGTGCCAAAGAGCCGTACAAGTAATGAATCAGTATTTCATCCATTGGACAAGAATGGATTCATCCCTCTCTATTTCCAGATTCAGCGGGCTCTAATGGAGAAGATTCAATCGGGCGAGCTCTCTGAAGGCGACCCTCTTGATTCAGAAGAAGAGCTGTCGCGCTATTACCAGGTGAGCCGCATGACTGCGCGGCAGGCATTGCATGGTCTGAAGACCAGCGGCTACGCATTCAGCGAAAAGGGTCGCGGCACATTTGTGACACGCCCCAAGCTGGAAAAAAATATCATGCACCTGCAGGGCTTTACCGAAGAGATGCGGCAGCGGGGCATGAAGCCGAGTTCGAAACTACTGGAGCAGACTGTTCGTAGCCCTGATGACGAGCTGATGCAGCGCCTGAAGCTCGACCCCAGCGACAAGATCGTGCATCTGCGTCGCCTTCGACTGGCTGACGGGATTCCGATGGCAATTGAGGATTCCCATATTCCTCTGAAGCAGTTTCCGGGGCTCGACCGCATTGATTTTGCCAAGCACTCTCTTTACCAGACGCTGCGCGAGCGCTATGGCGTACGCGTGGGCTATGCAGATGAAATCATCGAAGCGTTTCTGGCGACAAAAGAAGAGTCTGAATTGCTCACGATTCCACGCAAGGCAAGTGTGCTCTCCATCACGCGCGTGATCATGACGACGCAGGAAACTCCGGTGGAAGCAGCGTGCTCCCGTTATCGCGGAGACCGCTATCGCGCGTCGATTCGCGTGCCCATGACCGCTATCGAATAAACTGAAGTTGAATGAAAGTCTGGGATGCGATCGTGGTTGGTGCCGGACCAGCCGGTTGTGCGTGTGCGTATGACCTGGCGTCGGCTGGCAAGTCAGTCGTGCTGTTGGATAAGTCTGAATTCCCGCGCATGAAGGCATGTGCCGGTGGATTGACAATGAAGACCGTGCGCGCGCTGCGCTACTCGATTGCACCGATCGTGCGACAAAACGTAGACAATATGGTGCTCGAAGAGAGGGATTCGTCCGCCATCCCGGTACGCAACAAAAAGTCTATCTGCGTCATGACTGAACGCTCCGAACTGGACGCCTATTGCCTGGCGAAAACAATCGAGGCGGGAGCGGTCTTTCAGCGTATCCGGGGGATTGATGGGATCGTAGAGGATTCGGACAAGGTTGTCGTTACGACACAAACAGACTCGATTAGCGGGCGTTTTCTGGTGGGAGCGGACGGAGTGAACAGCCAGGTTCGCCGCATGAGTGGCGATGCAGGTTGGTTTCGTACTGCGTTTGCCATCGAGGCCAATCTGAAACGCGACGCCAAAGAAGAGGATCTGGTTTTCGACTTCGCCCCGGTGATGTCAGGTTATGGGTGGGTCTTTCCGAAACGCGACCACGTGAATATCGGCCTCTTCGCCCTTGATAAAAACGAGAGGCTTGATCGCAGTACCTTGTCTGCTTATATTGGAAGGCGTTTTGGAAGCGACGCAAAGGCAGAAAATTTTGTAGGTCAGCATGCGGGATTCGGTGCGGCGCAACATCGTCCCGATAAAGACCGCATCTTTCTCGCGGGAGATGCGGGCGGCTTTGTAGATGCTTTAACCGGTGAAGGAATTTATGGTGCGGTGATCAGTGGACAGGCTGCCGCGGCTGCCATTCTTTCTGATCTGGACGAAGGCGTGCGCGCGAAACAAGCTTTTATCAAGCACACTGAGAGTCTTCGGCAGAACCTTCAGATCGCCGAGCGAGCTGCAGCGTCCTTCTATGCAAATCCAGAACGCGGGTTTCGTGCGATGAAAACACCTTTGCTGCGGAGAGCCGTTGTAAAGAGCTATGCAGACGGACTTGATTTATCGCGGGTGGTGCGTGTTGCACGAGAGATTTTGTCCAGGGTGTGATTGATGAATCGAAAAGCAAAATTTCGCCATCATAGTTTTGTAAACACTAAACCACGATCACAATATGTCGACTGCTGCTAACATGGAATCATTCAGTGCATCCGCTGTGTGACCACTTGTAGCGGCCCCAGTTAATTTTCAAACTCTTGCTTTACGCATGTTTTGAAAAAAGTTCTGCGTCCTGTGCTAGAATCTCGCTTCTAGTGCATCCCAAAGTTTCAGCTTAATCTTTCGCTCTGTTGGCCTAATTGCCGTCCCGGTGCGGTGAAGAAAGTCTGGAATCGATGCTTGCAAATCGTTTTAGGTGCGTTTCGTTGCGTGCAATAGGCTGGCGTTTGCTGCTGGTCTTTTTCGCGTGCCAGACAGCCTTTGCAGAAGGTCCGCAATCGACGCCAAGCATCTTCTCTCCGGCGTCTACTCCGGCGAATGACATTTACGAGTTGTCGCTGTTTGTTCTGACGATCACAGGAGCAATTTTTGTCACGGTCGCCGGCCTGATCGCATTCGTAATTTTTCGCTACCGGCAGAAAGGACCTGACGATACCACCGAGCCCGCCCAGATATACGGGTCAACTCAGGTGGAACTGGCCTGGACCGTTATTCCCGTGCTGATTGTTGTCGTTCTCTTTTTGACAACAGCGCGCATGATTTTTGCCATTCAGGATGCGCCAAAACCGAAGGCTGCGTTGGATGTGACTGTTGTAGGCCATCAGTTCTGGTGGGAATTTAATTATCCGAAGCTTGGTATTCGCGCAGTCAACGAACTTCATGTGCCGGTCAGCGACCCACAGTCGCCTACGCCGACCTATCTCACACTCCTGTCCGCAGACGTGATCCACAGCTTCTGGGTGCCTCAGCTGGCAGGAAAAACAGATGTAGTTCCAAATAATGTGAACAAGCTGTGGATCGACCCGCACCATACCGGCCTTTATGTCGGGCAGTGCGCGCAATTCTGCGGCGTGCAACACGCGCTGATGCTGCTGCGCGTGTATGTGGACACACCGGAGCAGTTCGCCACATGGGTGAAGAACCAGCAACAGTCCGCGGTATCGGATGAGAATGTTGCGGCTGGACGGCATGTTTTTGAAACGCAGGCCTGCATGAATTGCCACTCGATTGCAGGAACAGCGGCCACGGGTCGCTATGGGCCTGACCTGACACACCTGATGAGCCGCGCCACGCTGGCGTCCGGCGCGATGGACAACACCAAAGACAATCTACGCGAGTGGATCAGACACCCCGACACGTTCAAAACGGGGGTATTGATGCCCGCGATGCAGCTAAACGACCAGCAGCTCGATCAGGTGACAGCGTACCTGTCGACACTTCGCTAGTCAGTAGGAGCGCAACGGAGTATGGCAGATTCAACCTATCCGATTCCCGGCTCACTGGAGACAACTCCCCGGCGCTGGTCACAGGCAGCCATTCTTGAATGGCTGAACAGCTGGGTGATCACGGTCGATCACAAGAAGCTGGGCATTCTTTACATTCTTTACGCGATTTTCTTTCTGCTGGTCGGCGGAGCAGAAGCTATCGCCATTCGAATCCAGCTGATTCATCCGAACATGCACTTCCTCTCGCCGCAGGTCTTCAACCGCATCTTCACCATGCACGGGACCACCATGGTGTTTCTGTTCGGCATGACCTATATCTTCGGTTTTGCGAATTACCTGATTCCTTTGATGATCGGCGCCCGCGATATGGCGTTTCCGCGGCTGAATGCCTTGAGCTTCTGGCTGACTTTTTTTGGCGGCCTGCTCCTTTACTACAGTTTCATCGGTGGAGGCGGACTCTATGGAGCCGGCAATGCACCCGATGTGATGTGGTGGGCCTATGCGCCTCTCACAGAGCGCGCCTTCTCGCCCGGCCACGCCCCTGATTATTGGGCCCTCTCATTGATCGTCACAGGGTTCGGTACGATCGGCGCCTCCATCAACGTGATTGCCACCGCATTCTGCATGCGCTGCAAGGGCATGACGTTGATGCGGTTACCCGTGTTTGTGTGGGTAAACGCCACGGCCTCGGGTCTGGCTCTTATTACGATCACGCCGCTGACTGCAGCGCAGGTCATGCTGCTGATCGATCGCTACCTCGGTGGGCACTTCTTTGACACGCAGGCCGGCGGGTCCGCGGTCGTATGGGCGCATTTCTTCTGGATCTTCGGGCACCCCGAAGTTTATGTGCTGGTGCTGCCCGCCTTCGCGATTGCCAACGAAGTCATTCCCGTTTTCTCACGCAAGGCCATCTTCGGATACCCGGCGGTGGTGGCGGCTTCTGTGGGCATTGCGTTCGTGAGCCTGGGCGTCTGGGCGCACCACATGTTCACCATTGGCATGACTTCTGCGGGCAATGCCTTTTTTGTGCTCTCCACTATGCTGGTCGGCATCCCGACATCCATTAAGATTTTTAACTGGCTCGCAACCATGTGGGGCGGCAAGATCCGCTTTGCCACGCCTATGCTTTTCTGCACAGCGTTTGTCGTCCAGTTTCTGCTTGCGGGCCTCACTGGCATCATGTTGTCCATAGCACCCTGGGACTGGCAGCTGCACAACTCTTACTTTGTGATTGCGCATTTTCACTATATTTTGGTGGGCGCCATCGCCTTCTGCATCTTTGCGGGGGTTTACTACTGGTATCCGAAGGTTACGGGGCGCATGTTGAGCGAAAAGCTGGGCAAATGGCATTTTTGGCTTTTCCTTATTGGCTTCCACGTCACGTTTGATGTGATGCACATTCCTGGTTTGCTCGGTATGCCGCGATCCATCTATACCTATGAGGCAGACCGCGGATGGACCGGGTGGAATCAGATCGTCTCGATTGGCGGATTTATTCAGGCGATCGCAGTACTGATTTTTGCGGTGAACCTTATCTGGTCCTATTTCAAGGGCAAGGAAGCAGGAAACGACCCCTGGGATGCGTGGACACTGGAATGGGCAACGCCGTCGCCGCCGCCCGCTTATAACTTTGCGACCGATCCGGTGGTTACAAGCCGCCGTCCGCTGTGGGATTTGAAACATCCGGATGATCCGGACTGGCACTATGAGTGAGGCTCTGACACGATGAGCACCGTAGCAGTAGCACAGGCAACAGCAGAACAGCCGTGGATCCAGCCCTCCAAGGGCCGCGTGGCGATGTTCTGCCTCATCATTGCCGAATCGGCAATCTTTACGATCTTCGTCGTTGCTTACATCTACAACATCGGCAAGAGCCTTTATGGGCCTACGCCCGCCCAGGTGCTGGATGTTCCACTCTTCAATTCCATTTGCCTGCTATCAAGCAGTCTCACCATCTGGCTTTCCGAGCGCGCTATCGAGCATGGCAAGATAAAGGCTTTTGGATTGTGGTGGGCGCTGACCTTTGTACTCGGCGCAGTCTTTCTGGTAGGAACCGGAGTTGAGTGGAACAGGCTGATTTACCACGATGGGTTGACGATCAGCACGAACCTCTTCGGTACGACGTTCTATTCTCTGGTCGGGCTGCACGCCTCGCACGTGATCATTGGCCTTTGCATGCTGCTGGTCGTGCTTCTGTTCACCATAACCGGACATGTGAAGGAAGAGCATTCAGAGCGCATTCAGGTTCTGGCTCTGTACTGGCACTTTGTTGATGCCGTGTGGATCGTTGTCTTCACAGTCGTCTATATCATCGGTCGTTAAAGGACACGCATGGAAGCGCACGAACACTCCAATCCTTCAGGCCTGCACGGCGAGACGATACATTTGCCTGCGCCTACTGCGTGGCCCATCGTGCTGGCCCTCGGTATCATGCTGATCTTCGCTGGCCTCGTCACTAGTGGCTTTATAAGCATTTTGGGTGGAGTGCTGACAGTTACCGGATGCGTTGGATGGTTCCGCCAGGTGCTGCCGCATGAAGCGCATGAAGATGTTCCAGTAGAAGAGCACGAAGTCACCATCGCTTCGACACGTACTCATGTAAAACACATCATCGTCAGCGAGGAGCATCGCGCGCACCTTCCGATCGAGACATATCCCGTTCTATCCGGGCTCAAGGGCGGCATTGCGGGCGGCATTGCGATGATTCTGCCTGCATTGCTTTATGGAGTTCTGAGCGGCCATGGGATCTGGTACCCGGTGAACCTGCTGGGCGGTGCGGGCGTAGGGCACTGGACCAATCCTACGATGGCAGAGATGGAAGGCTTTCACCCGTCGGCGGTGCTCATTGCCACGATCATTCACGGCGCAACGAGCGTTCTGGTTGGTCTTCTGTATGGAGCTATGTTGCCGATGCTGCCGCGCCGTCCGATCGTGCTGGGCGGCATCGTCGCTCCGCTGCTTTGGACCGGACTTCTGCACTCTTCTCTTGGGGTTGTGAACCCCGTGCTTGATTCGCACATCAGCTGGGGATGGTTTGTGGTCTCGCAGATTGCGTTCGGCATCGTTGCCGGACTCGTGGTTGTGCGACAAGGAAAAATAAAAACCGGACAATCGATGCCATTTGTACTGCGCATGGGAATTGAGGCATCGGGTATGCCTCCGGAAGGGAAGGATCGCCACTGATGAACGCACGTGGGCTCTGTGGCAGCATTCTCGTTCTCTGCGGCCTCGCGTTGACTGGCTGCAGCCACTCGGGCAGGCCTCCCGTCGAGGCCGAGGTCCTGCGACCGGATCAGGTTACGGACTTTTCGCGCCTCTTCGCTCAGAATTGTGCGGGCTGCCATGGCGCGGATGGCACGCACGGCGCAGCCCTCGCACTGGCGAACCCCGAATACCAGGCGATTTCCGATGAGGGTGTTCTAAGCGATGCGATTGGAAACGGAGTGCAGGGGACGCTTATGCCCGCATTCGCACAAAGCTCGGGGGGCACACTTACAGATGATCAGCTCCTTGCGCTGGTGGATGGCATGCGGTCGCATTGGTATAAGGCCGATGTTTTGAAGGGACTCGACGTTCCGCCCTACAACACCGACAAGAAGGGAGACGTTGCGCACGGAGAGCAGGTGTTTGCCGCTCACTGCGCCAGTTGCCACACGACCGGGGTACAGCAGAAGAACGCGAAATTGAGTTCCATTACTGATGGCTCCTATCTCGCGCTAATCGGCGATCAGTCCTTGCGCGCGATCATCATTGCCGGGCGGCCCGATATTGGACACCCGGACTGGCGGGGACCGACGGGGAAGACTCCCATGAGCGACCAGGATGTGACCGATGTGGTGGCGTGGATCGCGAGCCACCGTCAGAAGACGCCAGGGCAGCCGTATCCATCGCAACCATGAGTCAGCAGATGAGGAAGAGAGTATGAGTGAACAGAAACACGTAACACGGCGATGGCTGCTGATGGGGATTGGGGTTGCGTTCAATGCGGTCGTCGGCGCTGCCATTGCGGTGCCAGTCATTGGATATCTGCTGTCTCCAATCAAGAAGAAGGGTACGTATTACAAATGGATTTCGCTCGGCAAGCTCGATCAGTTTCCTGAAGGGCAGACGCGGCTCGCTGATTTCGTAAATCCCTTCGAGCGCCCGCAGGACGGTGAGACGGCGAAGACGCCCTGCTGGGTGCGGCGCGTGAGCGCGGACAAGTTTCAGGTCTTTGCCATCAATTGCGCCCATCTGGGCTGTCCGGTGCGGTGGTTTCCGCAGTCGGAGTTGTTCATGTGTCCCTGCCACGGCGGCGTGTATTACGCCGATGGCGAACGGGCTTCCGGGCCTCCTGAGCGCGGGCTCTTTACGTATCAATACAAGGTTGAGAAGGGCGAGCTGCACATCGACGCCGGGCAGATGCCGACGCTGGCGGACGAAGCCAAGCTTGTGACGATCACGGGGAAAGGGAAATCGCCATGTCTCGGTTAAAGCAGCTCTACAACTGGTTCGAGATGCGGCTCCAGCTTGAAGGGCCGGTCAAGGAAGCCGCGCTGCATCCGATTCCGACGAAATCGGCGAGCTGGTGGTATGTCTTTGGCAGCGCCGCTGCGACGCTGCTGATGCTGCAGATCGTCACCGGCATTCTGCTGGCATTGGTCTATGTGCCTTCGGGCGCGGAAGCATGGAAGAGTCTCGATGAGCTGAACAATCACCTTGTTCTCGGGTGGTTTCTGCGCGCCATGCACGGCTGGGGATCGAACTTCATGGTCGCCGTCGTGTTGATTCACATGTGCCAGGTCTTTACCTTTGGCGCGTATAAATTTCCGCGCGAGCTGACGTGGATTCTCGGCGTCTTCATGTTGCTGATGACCCTCGGCATGGCCTTTACCGGGCAGGTGCTGCGCTTCGATCAGGACGCTTACTGGGGGCTCGGCATTGGCGCCTCGATTATGAGCCGCGTGCCGCTGATCGGCGGACCGCTGGTGAACCTGCTGCTGGGCGGCCCTATTATTGCGGGCGCTACATTGTCGCGCTTCTTTGCTCTGCATGTGTTTGTTATTCCCGGCGCGCTGCTTCTGTTTACCGCGTTGCATATCTGGATGGTGATCAAGCTGGGCATCAACGAGTGGCCGATGCCTGGACGCATCGTACGCCGCGACACTTACGTGCAGGAGTATCACGGGCTCACCAAAAAGGACGGCATTCCGTTCGTTCCTGAGGGTCTGTGGAAGGATCTCTTCTTCTCCGCCGCAGTCCTGGCCGCAGTCGCGGTCTGCGCCTTCGTCTTTGGCCCGTTCGGGCCCGGTGGACAGCCAGACCCGACGATCATCAATACAGCTCCAAGGCCGGATTTCTTCTTCCTCTGGCTCTATGCCGTCCTTTCCTATCTGCCGCCTAGTCTTGAAACGCCATTCATACTCATCGTTCCGGTGCTGGGCATCTGCGCGCTCCTTCTGCTCCCGCTGCTGGCGGGCGAGGGTGAGAAGAGCTGGCATCGGCGTCCGGTGGCGATTTTGCTGCTCGTTACAATTGCCGTCTCGTTAGGTATCTTTACTCATCTGGGCACCTTTACTCCGTGGAGCCCGATTATGGACGCGTGGAGCGGCGATCCTGTCCCGCCGAAGATGATTCATGATGTTTCTCCGCTGGAGCGGCAGGGCGCGGTGGTCTTTCAGGCGAAGCAGTGCCGTAACTGCCATTCCATTGGCGGATCCGGCGGGCTGCGCGGTCCGGCGCTGGACGCGGTGGCTACGCGCATGACCGAAGATCAGTTGATACGGCAGGTGCTTCAGGGTGGCGGCAATATGCCGGCTTACGGCAAGAATCTGAGTCCGCCGGAAGTGACAGCACTGGTGCGTTTCCTTGAGACGCTCAAGCCCGCTGGCCGTCTTCCCGCAACAGACGCTTCGCTGCAGGAGCAGAAGGCACAGGGGGCAGCACCGCAACCTTAAGCTTATTGATGTCGCCTGAGTTTCAATCCGTACTGCTGAACTGGAACATTCCTCCGCTGACAACCCTCGCGCTGATGCTGACGGCGCTTGTTTATCTGCGCGGATGGCTGCTGATCGGCAGGACGCGGCCGGAGCAGTTTCCGGAGTGGCGGCTAGGCTGCTTTCTCGGCGGATTGCTGTCGCTCTTCCTTGCGGTTGCTTCTCCTTTCGATACACTCGATGGCCGGATGCTCTCGGCGCATATGGTGCAGCATTTTCTGTTTATGTCGGTCGCGCCGCCATTGCTGCTGCTGGGGGCTCCGCAGGTTCCGCTGCTGCGCGGACTGCCGCGCACTTTTGTCCGGAGCGTGCTTGGGCCGCTCTTCCGAGTGCACTGGCTCAGGAAGGTGGCGCAATTTCTGACCAGCCTGAAACCGGCATGGCTGGCGATGAACCTTGCCTATATCGGCTGGCATGTTCCCAAGGCGTATGAACTGGCGTTGCGCTCTGAAGGCTGGCACAACGTGGAGCATGCTTGCTTTTTCGTTACCAGCGTGCTTTTCTGGTGGCCGATTCTGCGGCCTTGGCCTACCCGCCGACGCGCGCTGCGCTGGATGCTGATTCCCTACATCCTCACGGCGGACATTGTGAACACAGGAATCTCGGCCTTTCTCTGCTTTGCCGGGCGGCCAATTTATCCGAGTTATGTCACTCAGACCAATCCGTTAGGCCTGAGCCCGCTGAACGATCAGGCAGCTGCGGGAGCATTTATGTGGGTCTTTGGGT
>Ga0081540_1002455_pt1 | contig 15096 bp, 12 predicted proteins | sample TabmetS2T1R1_FD_71024 | JGI IMG/M metagenome (GOLD analysis project Ga0081540, IMG submission 71024) | Tabebuia heterophylla rhizosphere microbial communities from the University of Puerto Rico - S2T1R1 | ecosystem: Host-associated > Plants > Roots > Rhizosphere ... | reverse complement strand
CAGGCCGCGAAGACAAGGTCGCCGCCATTGGCATCCGGGTGCGCCGGTGGGTCAGCTTTCATGGCGTCAGCATCAACCTTGATCCGAACCTCCGCCACTTCAACGGCATCGTCCCTTGCGGCATCCGCGACCAGGGCGTCACCAGCCTCGCCGAGCTCGGCCGCCAGATCGATATGGCTGCTCTCGATGAGGCGCTGTTGGCCGCATTTCCTCCCCATTTCGGCGAGATCCGCCCAGCGACATCACACGATCTCGACCAATTTGCGCCGCAATTGCGCTCCGGTTTTTGACGATCGGTGTTCTTCTTATGCTCTTCGTCCGGCTTTCCAGTCACACAGCCCAATATTCGTCAAAAATCGCCGGCATTGATGGGTGACGCTCAGTTTTCATTTCGTTAAGACAATCATAGGCACCCAGCTGCTCGCAATGTGACAGGAGGAGTCCATCTCGGCCTGCACGGCAGAGTTGCCTTGCCGCTGAGTCGTCGCCAAAGTGAAGCGTGTTGCGATGGACCAAATTTTAGTGATGGATCAGGCCACGAGCAGCGGACAGAAGGAGAAAATCCGCAAGTTTCGGCGTCGACTCCAGGCCGGTGGCACTTTCGTGATGCCCGAGGTGTGGGATGTCGCCAGCTCTCGCATCATGGCCGATGCCGGTTTCGAATTCATTGGTACATCCGCTATCGCCATCGGCTGGTGTCTGGGATATCAGGCCTCCGAACGCATTGCCACCGATGACTTGCTCTCTATGGTCTCGCGTATCACGCGCGGCTTCGACACGCCAGTCACCGCCGATCTCGAAGGCGCGGCCGGCCGGTCGCCGGACGAGGTCAAATATGCCGTGAGTGCGGCGCTTGCCGCCGGCTGCGTCGGCATTACGCTCGGCGATGGTGGACGCAATGGCGCGCATGGCATCCTCCCTGTTGAGGAAATGGCCGAGTATGTGAAAGCCGTGAAGGCTGCTACTGCCGAGGCGAAGATGCCCGCGGTGATCACCGTCAGCACGGAAGCCTTCCTCCTCGGTGCCCAGGTCCATTCCCCCTTCGAGACATCGGTCGAACGCGCCGAAGCCTATTTCGCCGCCGGCGCGGACTGCGTCATGGTGCCGGGGGTGCAGCATCTCCAGATTCTGGAGAAGCTGGCCGGCGTCGTCGATGGACCGCTTGCCGTTTCAGTGAGCTACAGCCCCGCGCCCGATATCAAGGAATTCGCCGGCGTTGGCATTTCCTGCATCACCTTCGGCGGCAGCCTGCTTCGCTCGCTGCTCGGCAATATGCGGCTGAAGGGCGAGGAACTGATCGCCTTCGGCCATTTCAACCATCTCGACAAAGCCATTCCCATGCCGCAATTGGAGACCCTCCTGCGCTGAGGGATTCCATGGAGCGACTGGCGATTGAGCCATAAAGACCGACGCGGACGCGAACAGCGTGCTATTTGCTTGGTCTCGGAGCTCTTGACACGGCCAGAATGCAACGTGGATGGTGACACCATTTCTTGTTCCTGAGCCAGCGAGTCCAAAGATTTGTCGCATTCGGGTGACTCGATGTGCATCTCTGGTGAGCAACGGAGCGAGGCATGGCGAGCCGAACGGCTGTTGTGACGTGGTTGCTTGACGCGGATCCCTCGATCCGCTGGCAGGTTATGCGGGACCTCACCGATGAGCCTGGCGAGGTCGTTGCCGCTGAGCGGTCACGCGTCGCGACCGAAGGCTGGGGCGCACAGCTCCTCGATCTTCAGACGTCGGAGGGCCATTGGGGCGGCGACGACCGCGATCGCGCCTGGGTGCCGACCATCTACACTCTCGTGTTGCTGAAGGATCTGGGTGTAGATCCGGCGAGCAAGAGAATAGGCAAGGCCATTGACCTCCTGCGTGATCGCGTTACCTGGTGGCAACTCGATGGCCGTCCCTTCTTCGATGGCGAGACCGAAGCCTGCATCAACGGAGCGATCCTGGCAGCCGGCGCCTATTTCGGTGCGGCGAGCGATCGGCTGGTTGATCGCCTGCTCAGCGAGCAACTCGATGATGGCGGCTGGAACTGCGAAGCCCCCTCCAGCAGACGATCCTCGTTCCACACCACGATCTGCGTCCTGGAAGGCCTCCTCGAATACGAGAAGAAGCAGGGCCCAACCGCCGCTGTGACGCAGGCCCGGCTTCGGGCACAGGACTATCTCCTCGAGCGTCGCATGTTCAGATCGCTCACATCCGGCCAGGTGATCAATGCTCGCTGGACGCGCTTCTCGTTTCCGACCACATGGCATTACGACGTGCTGCGGGGACTGGACTACCTGCGCAGCGCCGGCGTCAAACCCGATGAACGCGTTGCTGAGGCGGTCGCATTGGTCGAGAAGAGGCACCACCAGAACGGGCGGTGGCCATTAAATGGCCTGCATCCTGATCGAATCCCCTTCGACATGGAGCCTGGGGTCGGCAAAGCCAGCCGCTGGAATACCCTCCGCGCGCTGCGCGTGCTGGACTGGTATCGGAACTGAGCTTCCGAGACCGCACGCTATCAGGCCTTACTTCGGCGGCGGGAACCACATTTGCGCGACAGCCATGCCCGTCCAGCACAACCTGTCGCCTCGGCGCACAAACTCTCGTGCAGCAAAAAAGGCTGGACCCTCGGTCCAGCCTTTTAGCGATGCAGCATATCGGCCCGATCAGGACGTGGCGAAGCGGGCCCAGGTTACCGTCACCCGCGTGCCAACGCGGGCGCGGTTGTAGAGGTCAACCACGTCGTCATTCAGCATGCGGACGCAGCCATGGGAGACTTCCTGGCCGATCTGCCAAGGCGCATCTGTGCCGTGAATGCGGTACATCGACGAGCCGAGGTAGAGAGCTCGCACGCCGAGCGGATTGCGAGGATGGCCGCCGGGCACATAGGCCGGGAGCTTGGGATTTTCGGCGCGCATATCGGCTGTGGGCGTCCAGCTCGGATTGACCCGCTTGTCGCTCACGGTCATGCTGCCAGCCCAGCGCGCGTCGCCTTTCGGAATCGCGATCGGATAGCTGATAGCAGTGCCCCTTTGCGACACGTAATAGAGCCGCCGGTCGCCGAAACTGATGATGATCTGGCCCGGCTCATATTTCGGCGAAAACCGCACCATGGTGCGCGGATTGAAGTTGCCGCCCGGGTCGCCGAAGAGATCGCTAAGCCAATCCGCCCGGGCCTCCAACGGCATGAGAGCCGCACCGAGCGCAATGCCGCCGAATGCAACTAACGCTCTGAACGTCTTACTGAACATCTGGGTCACCTCCATAGGTCTTCTGCCGCATCGCCCCCTGAAGGAGGCCCTCATGCTCTTTCATCGCAAAACCGACTTGTTCGAGACGCGGCGCGCAGAAGTCGTGGAAAATCAATCACAACCACTTTGCGCCAAAAATTATGCACGCTATAAGCGCAACCGCAGTTCCAGGCAACCATAAGTACGTCCGTCAGTGGTGCTTGCAACCTCGTCTGCGCGTATTCCTCTGCGACCGCCATTACAACGACATCGCGCAAAACCGTCGGTTTTCGCTTGGTCGCCCTGCTTTGGCCGTTTCTAAGATTAATCTAACAACTCAGGAGTGCTATCAAGCCTCCCCCTGCCACCTCACCGTCTAATTCCGAGGCAGTTGTGGCGTAATCGCCACGATTTGGACGCAAACCCTAAAGACCGCTTACGCCGTTCACCTCACCCTCACGCAGGTGTGAAGTTGGTCTACTGACGAACGCTCAAGAGAGCGTTAACACATTTGCCATGTCCTTCAGCTGCGGGGCCAAATTCGGACCGCCTCGCCCAATCTCACGCTTAACACCGCAACTTGCGCCCAAGTTCGTGCCGGCACCCCTTGCACCCGGACATTTTTCACCGTAAGTTGCGCGCCATGCGAACGGTCCGGCGTAAGGGCATGCCGTGGCCGTTCGATAAGCTTCTCACCCAAGCGAAAAAAGAGCCGCGCCGACCGTGTCGGCGCGCATGAGTTTTGAAAGGAAGCAAAATGCCCAAGATGAAGACCAAGAGCGGTGCGAAAAAGCGCTTCAAGCTCACTGGCACTGGCAAAGTGGTCGCGGCCCAGGCGCATAAGCGTCACGGCATGATCAAGAAGACCAACAAGTTCATCCGCCAGGCACGCGGCACGACCATCCTCTCCGATGCCGACGCCAGGATCGTGAAGAAGTTCCTACCCTATGGCAATCCGTAAGCTTCAGGGCAGTTGACCGATCCTAATTCCGCACAAGGAGCACCGCCATGTCGAGAGTGAAACGCGGCGTAACCTCTCACGCCAAACACAAGAAAGTCTTGGAAGCCGCCAAGGGCTATTACGGCCGGCGCAAGAACACCATCCGCGTCGCCCGCCAGGCCGTCGAAAAGGCCGGGCAATATCAGTATCGCGACCGGCGCGTCAGAAAGCGCAGCTTTCGCTCGCTCTGGATTCAGCGCATCAACGCTGCCACACGAGAGCTGGGGCTTACCTATGGCCGATTTATCGACGGCCTGAACAAGGCCGGCATCGAAGTGGATCGCAAGGTTCTGTCGGACCTCGCCATCCACGAGCCGGACGTGTTCAAGGCGCTGGTCGGCAAAGCGCAGGCCGCCATCCAGGCGGCATAGTCCCCTATCTCGCAATTGGAAGGCGGCTCGCCGTCTCCACCGGAAGACCTCGCGATACTGCCGGAAGCGCTCCTCAGTGGAGCTTCCCTGAATCAGCGGGGCATTGGAGCGTCTCATGGATGCGGCAGCAGCGGCATCAGAGAACGATCTGGGCAAACTCGAAGCGGACCTAACCGCGCGTATTGAGAAGGCCGGCGATCTTGCGGCCATTGAGGATCTGCGCGTTGCGGCGCTGGGCAAGAATGGCAGCGTCACTGGCCTCCTGAAAAGCCTCGGCGGTATGCCGGCAGAGGAGCGGCGCAATTTCGGCCAGGCGGTGAATGGCCTGAAGCAACGCGTCACCGATCTGTTGGAAGGGCGCAAGGGCGAGCTGCAGAAGGCCGCTCTTGCCAAGCGCCTGGAGGCCGAACTGGCGGACGTGACCCTGCCGGTGCAGCCCGGTGCGCTCGCCGATGGCCGGATCCATCCGATCAGCCAAGTCTGGGACGAGATCACCGCGATCTTCGCCGATCTCGGCTTCGCCGTCGCCGAAGGTCCGGACATCGAGACCGACGACTACAATTTCACCAAGCTCAACATCCCCCCGGAGCACCCGGCCCGGCAGGAGCACGACACCTTCTATTTCAATAAGAAGGCCGACGGCTCGCGCCTCGTGCTGCGCACCCATACCTCGCCGGTACAGATCCGGACAATGCTGGCGCAGAAGCCGCCGATCCGCATCATCGCGCCGGGCCGCGTCTATCGCTCGGACAGCGACCAGACGCACACGCCGATGTTCCATCAGATCGAGGCGCTGGTCATCGATGAGGAGACCCATATGGGCCACCTCAAATGGACTTTTGCCGAGTTCTGCAAGGCGTTCTTCGAACTGGACGACGTGCGTATCCGGTTCCGGCCATCGCATTTCCCATTCACCGAGCCGTCGATGGAAATCGATATCGGCACCGAGGCGATCGGCAAGCCGGGCGGCTGGCTGGAAATCGCGGGCTCCGGCATGGTGCACCCGAACGTCCTCACGGCCTGCGGCCTCGACCCGGAGAAATACCAGGGCTATGCCTTCGGCATGGGTCTCGACCGTATCACCATGCTGAAATACGGCATTCCCGATCTGCGCACCTTCTTCGCCGCCGACCTGCGCTGGCTGAAGCATTACGGCTTCCTGCCGCTGGACATCCCGACCCTGGCAGGTGGGTTGTCCTCCTAACGGCGCGAAAACGGCTAAGCCGTCTTGCGGCAGCTATAGGCGTAGGTGGTGTTGGGGAAAGTGATCTGCTCCCTGCCAGCGAGTTCGGTCGTCGAGGCGATCACATCGCGGATGCTGGTGATGACGCGCTCGCGTTCCTCCTGCGGAAGCTTGGCAATAGCACTGGTCGACAGCACGCGGTCGACGACGATGGTTTCAGGCGGTCCGGGCTGGGGATTGGCGAAACTCTGCTCCTCAAGCGCTGAAAAGCCCTTAGCGGGGAAAAGCTTCTTCCACTCCTGCGCCTCGAAGGGAATATTTCCGTGATCGTAAGGCGCCATGATCCCGATGATGCTGGCCACCCACGGCACGGTCGCGTCGCGGATGTTCCAGACGAGGCCGAGCACGCCGCCCGGCTTCAGCACGCGCCGGATCTCCTCCAGCGCTTCGATTGTCGCGAACAGGTGAAAGCACTGCGCGCAGATCACGGCGTCAACCGAGCCATCCGGGAGGGGAATGGCCTGCGCTCTCCCCTCCCTGGCATCGACTCCGGGGTGAATGGCAATGAGCGCAGAACGCATTTGCGCAAGCGGCTCGATGGCGATCACCTTGGCACACGTCGCCAGAAGGCGCGGCAGGAACTTGCCTGTGCCCGAACCGAGATCGACGGCCACCTCGCCCGCGCTGATGCCGAGTTCATCCCGCAGCCAGCTCTCGATCTCGATCGGATAATCCGGCCGGCCCCGCGCATAAGCTGCGATCTGTGCAGCAAGCACGTCATCCGTGGCTTGACCCATCGTCGCCCTCATGTGCCGGCGCGAGCAACCGCGGCGGCGGCCGCCTCCGCAGGCGAGTCTATCAGCATAGGCCTGGGCATTCACGCTGAACCGGCCCGCCCCGTTGCGCTAAGCCACTCTGTGGCAACTGAATGCCGCGGTGCGGTAGGGGAAGCTCACCTGGGCTTTGCCAGCGAGTTCGGGGGTTTCGGCGATCAGGGCGCGGATCTTTTCGGCGATCTCGTCCTGCTCGGCCTGCGGCAGGGCGGCGATGAAGCTCACCGACAGCATGCGGTCCACGATGACCCGCTCGGGAGAGCCGGTGTGATGATGATGCATATGTCTCTCGACGAGCGGCGTGAATCCGTCGGCAGGGAAAACACCGCGCCACTCCCGTCTGTTGAAGCGTGGCGCGGTGCCGGAGTAAGGCTCGACGATCTTGGTCAGCGCAGCGACCCAGGGAACGCGCTCGTCGCGCACATTCCAGATCAGTCCGAGGGCACCGCCGGGCCTCAGCACACGGCGGATTTCCGCAAGGGCTTCAGCATTGGCGAACCAATGAAAGCATTGCGCACAGGTAACGGCATCGAGCGAAGCATCGGCAAGCGGGATGTGCTCCGCCGAACCGACCTTCGCCTCGATACCGGGATTTTGCTCCATAAGCCGCGCGCGCATGGCGTCCACGGGCTCGACGGCGATGACCGAAGCGCCTGTTGCACGCAAGGTCGGCAGGAATTTGCCGGTGCCGGAGCCGAGATCGAGCGCTGTCTTGCCTGGCCCAAGCGCCAGATCGTCGCGCAGCCAATCGACAACTTCAGGCGCGTAGTCCGGCCGGCCTTTGGCATAGATGTCGGCACGGGCGCTATAGCCTTGCGCGGCGGCAGGATGAACAGTCATGAGGACCTCCTCAACAGGCTCGTGATGGTTTAAGTAGAGTGCCCGATGCGCGTTCGCCAGCCGTTGGCTGCAGCCTTACGAATCCGTAATTGCGACTGACCAGATCGATAGACCCATGAAATTCACGCTGAACTGGCTCAAGGACCATCTCGACACGAAGGCCTCGCCTGCCGAGATCGAAGAGACGCTTACCCAGCTCGGGCTGGAGGTGGAAGGCATCGCCGACCCCACCGAGAAGCTCAAGGACTTCACCGTCGCGCGCGTCGTCGAGGCGTCCCAGCATCCCGATGCCGACAAGCTGCGGGTTTGCAAGGTCGACACCGGTAAGGGCGTGGTGCAGGTGGTGTGCGGCGCGCCGAACGCCCGTGCGGGGATGGTCGGGGTGTTCGCTGCACCCGGCGTCTATATTCCGGGCACCGATTTCACCCTCGGCAGGGCCAAGATCCGCGGCGTCGAATCGATGGGCATGCTGTGTTCCGAGCGCGAATTGCAGCTCTCGAATGAGCACACCGGCATTATCGAGCTTCCCGAGAGCGCCGGTGCGCATATTGGTGAGCCGTTCGTGAAGGTGATGGGGCTCGATGATCCGGTGATCGAGATCAAGATCACGCCGAACCGGCCGGACTGCCTGGGCGTGCGTGGCATCGCCCGCGATCTCGCCGCCGCCGGAATCGGCAAGCTGAAGAAGGAGGACGAAGGTTTTTCGGGTGAGGGCAAATTCGCGAGCCCGGTGAAGATCAGCCTCAAATTCGACAAGGGCACGGAGAACGCCTGCCCGATTTTCGCCGGCCGGCTCATTCGCGGTGCCCGGAACGGTCCCTCACCGAGCTGGCTGCAGCAGCGGCTGCGTGCCATTGGTCTGCGCCCCATCAATGCGCTGGTCGATATCACGAATTACATCACCTACGATCGCTGCCGGCCGCTCCATGTCTATGACGCGGACAAGCTGAAAGGCGGCATTCACGCGCGCCTCGGCCACAAAGGCGAGAGCTTCGCCGCGCTCGACGGCAAAACCTATGAGGTGGATGCCGAGATGTGCGTCATTGCCGATGATGGCGGTGTGCTCGGCCTGGGGGGCATTATGGGCGGGGAGTCCACGGGATCTTCGGACGAGACGGTGAACGTCTTCATCGAATCCGCCTATTTCGACCCGATCCGCACGGCGATGACCGGCCGCAAGACTGGCATCCGCTCGGATGCGCGCTACCGTTTCGAGCGCGGCATCGACCCGACCTCGGAGAGGCTCGGCGTCAATCTGGCCACCAAGATGATCCTGGCCCTCTGCGGCGGCGAGCCGAGCAAGCTCGAAGTCGCAGGCAGCGAACCCTTGCGCAACACCGTCATCGCTTTCGACACGGCCCGTGTCGAAAGGTTGACCGGCCTCAAGTTGAAACCCGCCGACATTACCGGATCGCTGAAGAAGCTCGGCTTCGCCGTCGAAGGCAGCGGCGCAGAGCTGTTCGTCACCGCAGCGGAATGGCGGCCCGACGTGCATGGCAGCGCCGATCTGGTCGAGGAGATCATGCGCGTCGTGGGCATCAACAAAGTGCCGGCGACGCCGATGCCACGCCCGGCGGGTGTGACTAGATCTGTCATGACCGAGGGCCAGAAGCGGGTCGCCCGCACGCGGCGGCTGCTAGCCGGGCGTGGCCTCATCGAGGCGATCACCTGGTCGTTCATTCCGCGCGCCGATGCCGAAGAGTTCGGCGGCGGCCAAGCCGAGCTAGAGCTGGCGAATCCAATCTCGAGCGAGATGTCGTCGATGCGCCCGAGCCTTCTGCCTGGCCTGATTGCAGCAGCGCGCCAGAACGGCAACCGCGGCTTCGACGATGTCGCACTGTTCGAGGTCGGCCAGATCTATCGCGGCGATCGCCCCGAAGAGCAGCTCACAGCGGCATCCGGCCTGCGCACCGGCACGGCAAAAACCTCCGGCAGCGGCCGCCGCTGGGATGGTGCTGCGAAACCCGTTGACGTGTTCGACGCCAAGGCTGATGCGCTTGCTGCTTTCGCTATGCTCGGCTTCGACGCCAGCAAAGTGCAGATCGCCCGCGAGGCGCCAGGCTGGTTCCACCCCGGCCGCTCCGGCGTGATCAAACTCGGTCCCAAGACCGTACTCGGCATGTTCGGCGAGCTGCATCCCGATACGCTCAAGGCCTTAGACCTCGGCGGCCCAGCAGCCGGCTTCGAACTGTTCCTTGATGCCATTCCGCCGGCGCGCAAGAAGGCCATCGCCCCCCCGCCGCTCGCGGTCAGCGACCTCCAGCCGGTGCGCCGTGACTTCGCTTTCGTGCTGGCCTCCGATGCGCTGGCGGGTGAGGTCGTACGTGCGGCGCAAAGCGCCGACAAGGCTCTGATCAGCAATGTCAGCGTGTTCGATATCTTCGAAGGTCCAAGCCTTGGTGCCGGCAAGAAGTCCCTCGCCATCGAGGTGACGCTTCAGCCGCGCGAGAAGACGCTCACCGACGAGGAGATCGAGGCGGTCTCGGCGAAAGTCGTGGCAGCGGTGAAGAAGGCGACTGGCGGCGAAATCCGCGCCTGACAGCTATCGGCACGATCCCCTGGGTTCACGCGCCGTGGTGTCATAGCAATCAGGGTTGCAAGCGACCCGCAGATCGCAGCGGCCGCCCCTTGGCTGCAGGCGATCGTGAATGGTCTGGATGTCGCCCTCGATTTTGCGCAGCGTCTGACGGATCGGCCTCAGGTCGGCGTCAACCAACGACCCTGGCTCGCGCAACCACCACTGATATGACCAGATCGCCAAGGCTCCCAGCAGGAAAGCAAGAACCCATCCTACATAGGGCTCTGGATCGAAGGGGGGTGGCGGTATGAAACCTTGCGGTGTGAGCTCGGCTACGATAGCGACAACGATGACAAAATCGTTGATATGCCTCAACAGCACCGCGAGGTTCTGTGCGAGCCGTCTCTCATAGTAGTCGAATGTCGGCGGGGATTCGACGAGTGCAACGATTTTGTCCGCAACGCCGACCACCGTCCATACGGTCTCGACCAGGACGGTTCCGGCCGTGAAGATCGTCTCGCCAGCTTGGGCGAGTTCCAGGTTCTTGTCTTTTACGATCTGCTCGCCGACCTCTTTGATCTGCGCCGCAACGATGTTTCGGAATTCCGCGTTGGTCAAATAGGTCGCGCTGTCCGCGCCGGCCTGCCGCACGTCGATCTCCAGCCTGAAGCGGAGCTTCGCGTAGCGGCGCTGGGACGGCTGCGTGGAAAGCCTTCTGTCGAACATAGACGCGTCTCACCAACATCACGTAATAAACGAAAAAACCTCAAAAAAGGCAGTTTCGTAGCATTTCGGTCGTGGAAATGAACGCAAGAGTTGCCGCCGGTCGATTCTCCGACCAGAGCGTGATGATTTTGCACCCCTTCATCGCCCGCCCCAAGCGGGAAAACGAAAACGACGACGCATCCGGAAGCGACGTCTTTGTGATCCGGCTCGCTTCTGCCTGCTACGGATTGTCTAGCTCTCAACAAAGCATAATGCTTTGCATACAAGAGCGATCCTTGTGTATCTTCGAGGCAGCGGCCGCAAAACCAACAAGACCGCCGCGCGACAATGGGAGAGGAAATCGTCCGTGATGATGCGTCGACGGAGTGAGTTGGTGTTTGCCCTTCGCCCGGCAAAGCCGGGCTCTTGCCCATCCCGCGCGTCATCCTCCATCACGGCGTAAGCGATTGTCCCCCAGCCCAAGGGGCGAAAAAGCGCGCTTTACCCATGAGAAGCGCAGGGAAAGCTTCATGGAAGCAACGCTTGTCAAAGTGAATTCGCATAGCCATTCGGCCGCCCCACCCCACTTGGACACCGCCGGCGAGGTGCTGCTGAGCGTCCGCGACCTCCATGTCGAGTTCCACACGTCGCGAGGGCGGGTGCGTGCCGTCGAGGGCGTCTCCTATGACGTGCGGCGCGGCGAGATTCTGGCCATCGTCGGGGAATCCGGCTGCGGCAAGTCAGTGTCCTCGCTGGCAATCATGCGCCTTCTGCCGAAGCGCACCAGCCGCATCACCAGAGGCGAAGTCCTGTTCGGCGGACGCAACCTGCTGAAACTATCTGACAGCGAGATGCGCCGCATCCGCGGCCGCGAGATCGGCATGATCTTCCAGGAGCCGATGACCTCGCTCAACCCCGTCTTCAACATCGGCTCGCAGATCATGGAGCCGCTGTTCATCCATCTGGAAATGAGCAAGGAGAGGGCGCGCGCCCGGGCGATCGAACTGCTCAACCTGGTCGGTATCACCGACCCCGAGCGCCGCCTTGAGCAATATCCGCATCAACTCTCCGGCGGCATGCGCCAGCGGGTGATGATCGCCATTGCGCTGGCTTGCGAGCCCAAACTCCTCATTGCGGATGAGCCGACCACCGCGCTCGACGTGACCATTCAGGCCCAGATCCTCGAGCTGATCAAAGACCTTTCGGTGCGCCTCAACATTGCGGTGGTGATGATCACCCACAATCTCGGCATCGTCGCTCGCTACGCGCACCGGGTGAACGTCATGTATGCCGCGCGCATCGTCGAGAAGGGCACGGCCGACGACATTTTCCTCAAGCCCAAGCATCCCTATACGCTCGGGCTGATGCGCTCCATTCCTCGCCTGGACCGGCCCTGCGACGATCGGCTGGAGACCATCGAAGGCCTGCCCCCGGACCTGCGCTCTCCGCCGCAGGGGTGCCGCTTTCGCCCGCGCTGCTTTATGCGCATTCCCGTTTGCGAGAACGACCCGCCGCTGGCCGAAGTCGAGACGGGGCATCACGCAGCGTGTTTTCGTGCGCATGAGGTGATTGCCGCCGCACCCATGGCCGCCCTACGCGGCAAGACTGCCGGCGCCCGCGGTGTCGAACGCGAACCGCTGCTGGCCGTAAGTCGGCTGCGCAAATTCTACTATGTCAGCAGCGGACCGCTGATCGGCCCGGGCGAGCTGACCGAAATACACGCGGTGAACGACGTCTCGCTCACCATACGCCCAGGCGAGACGCTGGGCCTTGTCGGCGAGAGTGGCTGCGGCAAGACCACGATTGGCCGGACCATCCTTCGGCTCGAAACCCCGACCGGCGGCACCATCGTCTTTGCCGGACGCGACATCGCCCACGCCTCGCAGATCGAGATGCGGCCGGTCCGCCGGCAGATGCAGGTGATCTTCCAGGATCCATTCTCCTCGCTCAATCCGCGGATGAAGGTGGGCCAGATCATTGCCGAGCCGATGCTCGTTCATGGACTGGTTAAGGGTCGGAAGGCGGCCGAGGTGCGCGTGCAGGAGCTGCTCGGCAAGGTCGGGCTGCACGGCTTCATGGCAGAACGCTACCCGCATGAGATGTCGGGCGGACAGCGCCAGCGGGTCGGCATAGCGCGGGCCTTGGCCATGAACCCCAGCTTCATCGTCTGCGACGAGCCTGTCTCGGCGCTTGACGTCTCGATCCAGGGCCAGATCATCAACCTGCTGGAGGACCTGAAGCGCCAGCTCGGTCTTACCTATCTCTTCATCGCCCATGACCTTGCGGTGGTCAGGCACATCTCGGACCGGGTGATGGTGATGTATCTCGGCCGACTGATGGAAGTCGCTGAACGTGAGGCGCTTTATGCCGAGCCGCTCCACCCCTACACCAAGGCGCTGCTTGACGCCGCGCCGGTCCCGGACCCGGTCATGGAGCGCGCTCGCAATCCGCGTGCGCTGAAGGGTGAGTTGCCTTCGCCGCTCAATCCGCCGAAGGGGTGCGTGTTCCACACGCGCTGCCCGCTGGCATCGGAAGTCTGCTGGACCATGGTGCCTGAGGTGAGGGAGGTCCGGCCAAACCATAAGGTGGCCTGCCACAAAGTCTAGACGCATCTTGAGGCCAAAAGAGTCATCATCCATGGGAGTAAGGGGTATGAAATTCGCCGGATTTGCAGTCGCCGTCGCGATAGCGGTGGGGCTTGCCGGAGGGGCCGGAGCGCAGGATAAACCGGTCAGGGGTGGCACCCTCACCTGGGGGCTGAGCGCCGAAGCGGGAACGCTCGATTGCGGCGGCACCGACACCTTCGCCGTCATCCAGATGGTCGCGCCGTTCTATTCGACGCTGCTGAAGGTCGATCTCGACAAATATCCCGAGGTCGAGGGCGATCTCGCCAAATCCTGGACTATATCCGACGACGGCAAGACCTACACATTCGAGCTGTTCCCCAACGTCAAATTCCATGACGGCTCGCCGCTGACCTCGGAGGATGTGAAGGCCTCCTTCGATCGCTACAGAAAGCCGCCGCAGGGCGTGGTCTCCTTCCGGCAACCCTCCTTCGCTGATATCGACAGCATCGAGGCGCCGACCCCGACCACCGTCGTGTTCAAGCTCAAGGCCGCCAACCCGGCGATGCTGCTCAATCTCGCGGGACCAAATGGCTGTATCTATTCCGCCAAGAAGCTGGCTGAGGATCCGCGGTTCCCGATCAACAATGTAATGGGCTCCGGTCCCTTCAAACTGAAGGAATATGTCAAAGGCAGCCATATCGAGGGGGTGCGCAACGAAAATTACTTCCGCGAGGGTCTGCCCCATCTCGACGGCACCAAGGGCATCATCTTCACCCAGGCCGCGGCCATGGTGAACGCCATTCAGGGGCAGCAGATCATGGGCGAGTTCCGCACTGTCACCCCTGCCGACAAGAAGCGCCTCGGCGAGGCGATGGGCGACAAGGTGACCTTCTATGAAGGCGACTGGAACACAGGTCTCGTGCTCGCCTTCAACACCAAGAAGAAGCCCTTCGACGACATCCGCGTCCGCCAGGCGCTGTCGATGGCCATTGACCGCCATGCGGCAAGCGCCGGCCTTCGGAACACCAGCGTGCTGCGGGGCGTGGGTGGCCTGATCCGCCCCGGCGCGCCCTTCGCGATGACCGCCGATGAGCTGGCTGCCCTCCCGGGCTTCAGCAAGGACGGCAAAGCCGCCAAGGAGAAAGCCAAGGCGCTCCTGAAGGAAGCCGGCGTCGAGGGGCTGAAATTCGAGCTGTTCAATCGCTCGACACCCCAGCCCTACACGCCGAGCGGCGTGTTCCTGATCGACCAGTGGCGCCAGATCGGTGTCGAGGTGACGCATAAACAGGTCGAGACGGCCGCTTACCGCGAAGGTATCCGCAATGGCAGTTATGACGTGGCACTCGATTTCCTCAATGCAGTGCTGGAGGACCCCTCACTGACATTGACGAAATATCTCTCCGCCGATATCGCGCCGGACAATGGCTCGGGTCTCATCGACCGCGAGGCAGACGCTTTGTTCGAGAAGCAGTCGCGCGAGACCGATCCGAAGAAGCGCGAGGTGCTGGTCCACGAGTTCGAGGCGCGCGTGATCACACAGGGGGCGCAGGTGCCGTTCATCTGGTGGTGGCGGACGGTCGCACTGAACAGCCGCGTCAAGGGCTGGAAGATGTCGCCGAGCCATCTCTATGGGCAGGACTTCGCTGAGGTTTGGCTGGCGCCGGAGAAATGAGGAAGCGGGCTGATTGCTGTTCCCGGCAGGTGACCGCCTGCGGCAAGGCCGTCGTCCCGGACGGCCGAAGGCCGGGCCGGGACCCAATCCACCTATCGGCGCGCTCTTACCGTGCAGATATGCCAATAGGTCCCCGGGTCTCCGGCCGGGGCGACGACGAAAGGAGGCAATACCTCTATGACGAAA